>Ga0080064_1004046_pt1 | contig 19668 bp, 22 predicted proteins | sample Subgrocontami54m_FD_69260 | JGI IMG/M metagenome (GOLD analysis project Ga0080064, IMG submission 69260) | Subsurface groundwater microbial communities from S. Glens Falls, New York, USA - GMW46 contaminated, 5.4 m (SPADES assembly) (version 2) ...
AAGGAACTTTGGGAATTGTTACCCAAGCAAAATTTAGATTAATTACTCCCAAAAAACATCAAGTTTTGCTTGTTATCTCACTTCCTGATGTATCTCAACTTGACCAGGTAGTTAAAAAAGTTTTAGAACAAAAACCAGAAAGCTTTGAATGCTATGATGATCAAACTTTAAAATTAGCCCTAGATCATGCCTGGGAAATTGCTGCTAATTTTAAACATTCCAATAGACTCTCAGCATATCTTAATTTGAAATCTGATAAGCAGAGCTTCTCTACGAGTAAAAAAGATCTTTTACCAAAGTTAGTGTTGCTTGCTAACTTTACATCTGATGACAAAAAAGAAGCTCTACAAAAAGCAAGCCTGGCTCACAATTCACTCTCCACATTTAACTTAAAATCTGAACTAAAAGAAAATCTTAAAACCCAAGAAAAATATTGGATTATTAGACATAAAAGTTTTGGGCTTTTAATGAAGTATGCAAAAGATATGAAAGCTTCCCCTTTTATAGATGATATTATTATAAAACCCCAATATTTACATGAGTTTTTACCAAAACTTAATGAAATAATTGCTCCATACAAAGACAAAATGCTCTACACTTTAGCAGGCCATATTGGTGATGGAAATTTTCATATTATTCCTTTAATGGATTTATCCCGTGAGGATGTTAGAAGTATTATTCCAGAACTAATGGAAAAGGTTTTTAAATTAGTTTTTTCTTATCATGGATCTATGTCTGGTGAACATAATGATGGACTGATCAGAGGACCATATTTGAAAGATATGTATGGGGAGGATATTTACCAGTTATTTAAAAAAATAAAACAAATTTTTGACCCAAAAAATATTTTTAATCCTCACAAAAAAGCGGATGCTACTTTCAAATACTCATGGGCTCATCTAAGCCGCAAATAAATTAAACTTTGCCTGAAGAACCAAAAACATCAATTTTGTGCTCCACTACTTTTTGCACAGCTTCTATTGCAGGTGGCTCAACTTTATATAAAGCCAGCTCCTCAGGACTATTTTTTAAAGCTTGTTCTAAAGATTTCCTAAAAGCTTCTCTCATATCAGTATTAACATTTACTTTAACTATTCCAAGTTGTATTGCACGTTGTACTTGATCATCTGGAACTCCAGAGCCCCCATGAAGGGACAAAAATGTTTGAGGTATTGCTTGAGCAATTTGCTCAAGTAGATCCAAATGCAGATTTTCATCTCCTTGGGAAAATACTCCATGAACATTGCCAAAAAAGGCCGCAAAAATATCTACTCCTGTGCTTTCCACAAACTCCTTAGCTTTTTGTGGGTCTGTCATTACCCCCTTTGCTGCCTCTTGCGCTGCAGAACCTTGATGAACCTCAGAAGATCCTTGAATGTGATCAATCTCTCCCTCAACTGTTAAACCCTTATGATGAGCTAGTTCTATAACCTGCTTAACAATTTCTATATTTTGTTCAAAAGGCAACTTTCCTCCATCAAAATGGATTAAATCATAACCTGCTTCAACTCCTATCTGGCACTCTTCCAAGTTTTCTGCATGATCTAAATTAACCAAAATTGGAATGCCATACTCTTGGGAGAAATTGCGAGCAATATCCACCACGTTTTCTGCTTCCATCCACTTAGTTTCACCAGGGGATGATTCAATAATAACTGGAGATTTTTTATTAGCAGCTGCTTGAGCAATTGCTTTGAAGGTTTCTAGATTGCCTACATTAAAAGCTCCAATTGCAAACTTTTCACTTTTTGCTTTTTCTAACCACTCTCTTGCACTCACAAATTCATGATACCATATTCTTAGGGTCCGACCCTATAAAGATGCCTGCTAAAAATACAGTTAAGCAATTTATAGAAAATGGCTATTATCATGTTTACAACAGAGGTGTGGAGAAACGTGACATTTTTATGGATAAGCAAGATTATGCAGTCTTTTTAAACTACTTAAAGAAATACCTTGATCCTACCCTAGGGTCGGACCCTTTATGGCAGCGGAAATCCTTATTTCAAGAAGTCGAATTAATCGCCTTTTGTCTGATGCCTAATCATTTTCATCTTCTTGTTAAGCAAAAAACTATAAATAGCATAACAAAACTACTAAGAGCAGTTTGCACTAGATATGTTATGTATTTTAATAAAAAATATGAAAGAGTAGGTGGATTATTCCAAGGTAAATATAAAGCTGCCCTAGTAATGGAAGATTCCTACCTTCTACACTTATCCAGATATATTCACCTCAACCCTCATATAGGGTCCGACCCTTTAATAAATTATCCCTATTCCAGTTATAATCACTACTTAGGTAATAAAAACTCAGCCTGGATAAAACCTGATGAAATTCTAACTTTTTTCAAGTCTGCACAAAAAACGAGTCTAAAAGATTGTCTATCTTATCAAAGTTTTGTAGAAGATTATAAACAAGATCCAGAAGAAATTTTAAATGAGCTAACTTTAGAATCTTGAGGGTCGGACCCTTAACTGTAAATTATTGCACCTGCTACACTGTTTATAATAATTGGTTTTTCTTTATGTACTATTCCATAAAATAGCCAAATAATAGCTAAAACTATATACAATAACCATGAAGTAACCGACACCCCCGTGGCATTTTTTCCAAGCCAAATTTCTACTACTTGTGGAATTGCAGAAAATGGTCCAATAACAGAATCCAAATAATTATATTATCCAGTATTGCTTTCCATTTAATCGGATGGGGATAAGGTTCAAGTTTAAGATGTATGCGCTTTCTAAATAATAGGTGATAAAGATTATTTACCATTAAGTTTCTTTAGCTACTATTTTAGAATTTTCTTTTAACTTATCTTGCATCTTATTGTATTATTAATAACCCAGATTAATAGAATGATTATACTCTTTTCTTAAGTAGGTAAACAAAAATCAGAAATGGTACTAAGTAGAAAAGACTTCCCCAAATAAGATAATTTGCATACTCTTTTAATACTCCATTAGCCCCAAGCCAGCTTCCAATATCGTATATTTCCCAGGGTTGCTTGTTTAAATAATGCATAAAATATTCATGTATAAGTTTAGGAATTATCAAGCTTGATAAAATTAAAATTGTTAGATTTTTAGAGGTGAGGAGCTTTTCTCTTTTTGAGAAATGTACATACGAGATATAAAAAATAAAGAAGTTTTCAAAAACATTTGGAAAGAAAAATAACATAGACTTTATGCTAGTTACGAAGTAAATACTTAACCCTAAAAGTCTATATCCAAACAGATAAAGAGCAATACTTTTCGCTAATTTATCTTTAAATTTAAAAACTACAGAAAATGCAAATGTTAAATAGTATAGATCCATGAATTTGTCCCAGTTTTGATAAACAAAGAAATCTGCTTCAGAATTAATAGAAACGAATTTCCAGTCATACATGTCAATTAGTGTGCAAAGTAAAATTCCAAAGAAGGGGAATCTCAAAATTAAAAATGGAGCGACTAATCTTATAAGTGTTAAATAAATAGGTATATCCATATATTTAATATACGTTATATTTGATCGCCTTGCATAATATCCTATAATGTAGGATAATACCTATGTAAATATGAGCATACTTTCTATTGAAGCAAAAAGATTTTTATACCAAGAAACTAAAGAAGTTATAAAAACATGGGTGGCTCCACTTTTAGGTTTAGCTGTTACAGCTTTACTCTTAGCAGCTTGTACTCCTCAGGAAGCACAGGGTATAGTCACGACCAGAATTACCAAACCACTGAGTGGAGATGTAGTTAAATATATGGATACTGTAGAAGGAACCGTACAAAATCTACCTAGAAATTGGAGAGTTTGGATCGCTGTAACTGATGAACATGATAGAGTATTACATCCTCAAGAAGGCCCGGCCATTTCCTTAGGAACAGACGGGAGAGGATGGCGTCGTGATCGTGTTCGGTTTGGTAATAATGAAATCCCAACTCCAAACGAAGATACAGTACATACACTTTCAGTCTTAATAGCAAATCCTAATGGTAATGGTGAACTTGAGCGTTATATGCTTGTATGCCATACACAGAATTTTTGTCCAGGATATAATCCTTCAGGGTTACCTGATGGGGTAACTTTACAACCAGATACCACTACTGTTCATCGAAAGCGTTTATCCGCTCCCTAAAATATCTATATTTCTTTGGCAACTATTTTAGAATGCTCTTTCAGCCTCTCCTGCATTTTACCATAACTTAAAAGCCCCTTTTGAGGACCAATTTCCTCAACTACAGCTGCTCCATTTGCTGCGCCCCATCTCATTGCCTCACTCATACTTTTACCATGAAATAATGCTGCTAAAACTGCTGTCGCATAGGCATCCCCAGACCCTGTCATCTCTACCACTTTTGCCGGAAACAATCCTATATGATAAAACTTTTCTCCATCAAACCCATATGATCCTTCCCCTCCATCTGTAATAAGTATCATCTTAGGTCCCAAATCAGCTAATCCTTTTAGTAATTTTTTTACAGGGATTTTTTCAGAAACATCATGGCCCAATAAAATTTTGGACTCCTCCAAATTTACAATAAACACCTCACATAAAGATAACACTCTACTTTGTTTTTTTACTCCCTGTTTAATTTGAAAAGTTCCAGGCTGATATACAAGCCTTACACTGTTTCTTTCAAGATAATTAATTAGTTGCTCTATCACATTGGACTGTGTATATGAAGGAGACATTGAAGTTAAATAAACCCATTTGGATTTTTCTAAATCTGGCAGGTTAAATTTCCAAGGCTGATGGTAAATTAAAATTGTTCTTTCTCCTTTAAAATCTAAAACTATGTGATGATTGGATGGAAGAGTTTTGTCATGAATTACATATCTAGTATCTATTTCCTCTGACTTAAACTTGGCTATAATTCTTTGGTCATACTCTTCTTCATCTTTATCTCCAATATTGGTATAAATTGCAGTTTTAAGACCCAAACGGGAGGAACCTACAGCATTATTAGCAGCATTCCCTGCAACTAAAGATATACTGGGACCTACTGGGATTTTATCTCCATATCTTAATAACAATTTTCTTTCACCATTTCTTTCTTCTACCTGGGCATCATCTAATGGAATAAAAGTATCAACTAAACAATCACCAATGGAGATTAAATCAAACATATAATCAGTATGATAATCTTAAGGTTAGTTTTCAATAGGAGAAGCAGTGTAACCAGTTTTTTTGATGGTTTCTATCACTATCCTATCATCTAATTTAGAAGGGTCACACTCTATCTCACACTCTGCCTTTGCATAACTGGTTTGAGCTTTAATGACACCATCTAATTCTTCCAAATCCATATCTATAGTTAGAGCGCAAGAAGTACAATGCATATCTTTAATTTTAAATTTTTTCTTTGTCATATAATCTCAATTACCCCCCTATACATACCCATTGAGCAATTAAATTGTAATTTGCCAGTTTGGGTAGGAGTAAAGCTGATAATCTGAGTATCATTCGGCTGTAAATTTTTAGCAATATTTAGAGATGGAATTCTAAAAGCTGATGCACAGCTAAACGCATCTTTGGTTTTTAGTGTTAAATTAACTGTTTCGCCTTTCTTAACCCTAATATAATTAGGAGAGTAACCATTTGAGCTTATATTTATTTGTGGACTTTGGGTAATTGGTATATCAGCTTGAGTGTTTTGGACTTGATATCTACTACCACTCAAATCAATTGTTACTGATGGCAATGTAACGGGAAACTCACTTGCTACCAATGCTCCGTTTGCTGAAGTAACTCCTAAATAAAGAACAATAAGCCCTGCTAATTTTAGAAACTTACCTTGAAAATTATCTCCTAAGATGGTAGTTAAAAAACCGACTCCAAAAAATACTGGTGTAGTACCCAACACAAAGAAAAACATTATTAAAGCACCCAGTAGGGCATTAGCTGAAGAAATAGCCAGAGTTTCCATGGCCAGTGTAGTCCCACAGGGAATAAAAATGGTCATTGCACCTAAGAAAGCTGGTGCAAATAAATCTTTACTCTTTGACTGGTTTCTGACTATTCTGGTTAAAAACTTGGGCGGTTGAATAACTGCGTACCTAAAGATTGGATGAACATTTAGTAAGTTTAAAGCAATAACAATCATATAAACTCCTGCAATAAGTTGCATTACTATTTGGACATTGGAGGATATATTTAAAGCTCCTCCAAAAGCTCCAAGAGTAAAACCCAATAAGGTATAAGCTAGTAGTTTCGTGATTAAAAATGCCAGAGTTGCAAAAATGGTATGTTTTCTCTTGCTACCACTTTCTAAATCTGTTTCTTCTCGAGCTGCAATCGTTGAGGCAAGAAGTCCTCCTTGCACTGCCAAACAAGTTAAACCTCCCACAGTTAAACCAGTTAGAAATATAAACCAAAGATCCATTAAAGTTCCTCTCTTTTTAAGAGTAAAGCATTAAATACAACTATAATTGAGGAGGCACTCATCAAAAGTGCTGCCCACTCGGGTTTAAGCAAAATTCCAAATTTATAAAATACCCCAGCAGCCATAGGAATAGTAATAATATTATAGCCAGCTGCCCAGACTAAATTTTGCACCATTTTAACATTTGTCTTTTGGGACAGTTTTATAGCCTTCACAACATCCTGAACATCATTTCTCATCAAAACTATTTCTGCTGATTCAATCGCGACTGATGTTCCTGCCCCAATTGCTATACCAATATGTGCTTGTGTTAAGGAGGCAGCATCATTAACACCATCTCCAACCATAGCCACAATATTACCTTTACTTTGTAACTGCTTAATTTTATTCACTTTATCTTTGGGTAAAACCTGCGCAAAATATGTATCTATTCCCAATTTTTTAGCCACATCTTTTGCAACAGCCTCACTATCCCCTGTCAGCATTGCCGTTTTAATCCCCATACTCTTTAGATCATCTATTGCCTGCTTTGACTGAGGCCGTATTGTATCTTCTAAGGCTATTGCCCCAATAAGCTCAAACTCCTTACCCTTTCCGGTTGCAATTAAAATGGTAGTTTGGCCAAAAGAAGCAATTTTATTCATAACCTCTTCTTTATCTTTAACTTGAAAATCTTCCATCAATGCTTTATTACCGACTAGGATAGTTTCACTCCCCATACTAGCTGTTGCTCCTTTTCCAGATACAGATTTGAAATTTTTTGCAGGTGAAACAGATATATTTCTTTTTTTGGCTTCCTCGTTAACCCCTGTAGCAATAGGGTGCTGCGAATGATATTCAACTGAAGAGGTAATTTCCAGTAATTTGTTCTCTGTTAATTTACCTCCCAGCAAAATCTGACTTACTCCAAATTTCCCCTCAGTTAAAGTACCTGTCTTATCCAATACAACATAATCAAGTTTCCTGGAAATCTCTAAGGCTCTCATGTCTTTTATTAAAAATCCATTTTTTGCAGCCAGGGCAGTTGTAATAGTAGTTACAGTAGGGATGGCCAGACCCAAAGCATGAGGACAGGCAATCACAATAACTGATATTGCCAGAGTCATTGCAAAAACTACTCCCTGAGATGATGCAAAAGTCCAAAATAGAAATGTTCCTATTCCAACAGTCAAAGCAGTGAAAGTTAACCAGCTGGCTGCTTTATCTGCTATTTTTTGGACATCAGGCTTTGTATTTTGAGCTTGCCTGATAAGTTCCATCATCTGAGAAATTGCTGTCTCCGAACCCACTTTTGTAACTTTAATAGTGAGTGACCCGTCACTATTTATAGTTCCGCCAATTACCTCTACACCCGCTTTTTTATTAACAGGCACTGATTCACCTGTAACCATTGACTCATTAACTGCAGATTCACCATCAACAACTATGCCGTCAATTGGAATCTTTTCCCCTGGACGGACTATAATTAAGTCACTTTTTTTTAACTCTCCTGTTTCGACTTCTTTTATTTCTTTACCTGCAATCAGATGAGCCGTTGGAGGAATCAACTTTACAAGCTCAGTTAATGCACCAGTTGCACCCCTTACAGCCCTCATTTCAATCCAGTGACCAAATAAAAATGCCAAAACTAGAGTTGAAATCTCCCAATAAAGATTTTCTCCTTTAAAAAGAAAGGTTGCCGCAACAGAAAAAAGATATCCTGACAAAACAGCCAAAGCAACTAAAGTCATCATCCCGTACTTTTTGGCTTTAATCTCGGCGTAAGCCATCTGATAAAAAGGGATTCCTGCCCACAAAACTATAACTGAAGTTAAAACAAAAGTAATAAAATCCCTAAAAACAAACTCTATTGAAAAGTTAAACCACTCCTGAATTTTTGGTGAAAAAGCCAAGATTATTAGAACAAAAGGGATTGTTATAAAAAAGCGCCTTTTAAAACTCTCCTCCATCCCTGTATGGTCAACATGGTCATGCGAACCTTTCATTGGCATCAGCTTCATGCCACATTTTGGGCAATCACCGGGTTTATTTGAGATCACATCAGGATCCATAGGACACATATAAAGCTGTTCCATGATTACTTTTTAATTAAATTCATTCCGCATTTTGGACACTTACCTTCTTTTTAGAGGTAACCTCCAGATGCATTGGACAAGTATACATATCAATTTTTATTTAAAATTAAGCATCTATATTTTCTTCACCGTCTATAAATCTAATGTAACCCTTTTTGAACTCTATTTTCGGTTTAAGTTGTTCAAGTACATGAATATATCTTTTTGGATTGTGTATTAAGTACATATCAAGATATTTTTGCATTCTGATATCAAAAAGGGTGATTGTTCCATAATTAAATAACTGTCCAAACAGTCCTTGTTGAATTGTCAATGCACGGACTGTATCTAAATTATAATGTTCAACTTTTCTAAAAATTATTCCTCTTTTGTGAACTACTGCATCGCGGGTAATCTCATAATATTCATTAAGCCACTGCAAAACAACATATATTGTGGCCAATATTTTCAAAATACCGAGTGCTATAAATACTACAGGGAATAAAGAAGAATCCAGCAAAGCAATATTTGTAACCTCCTGGCCACGAACTAAAGAATAATAAAAAAGCTCCAGTAAAAACGCTGCAAGTAAGTCTACAGCAATAAGCCTCATTACTAAAACTGAAATACTAACCCTAATATTAAGATTAGTCATATGTATAGTATTGTTGTCATCAGACATATCTAACTTATATTATAGTAGAATAATGACATGAAAAATATCCATGAGGACTATTTAAGGTCTGGCTTTTTTGGGATACAAGATGGACTTGTGTCTACCACAGGTGTTGTTGTGGGTATTAGCACAGGAGTTGAAGATAAAGCAATCATAATTTTAGCATCTCTTGTGGCAGTTACAGTTGAGGCTACCTCTATGGCTGCAGGGCAATATTCCTCAGAAAAAGCAGTTCATCAACTAGATAAAACTGGCAGGCATACTGATAGCTTGATAATTGGTGCAATTATTATGTTTTTTGGGTACTTTTTAGGAGGGCTTGTCCCAATTATCCCTACTATATTACTTAATCAACCAGAAGCTAGGGAGGTTGCTATCTTTGCCTCATTTATAGGACTTTTTGCTCTAGGTTATCTTAAAGGAAAATTGGTGGAACATCACCCATTAAGATCTGCTATAGAGCTTTTTGTGATTGGGGCAATAGCCACCATCATAGGTTTAATCGTGGGACATATTTTCCGTATTTGATATAATCTTAATAGATACTTTGCAATGAAAAAATCTGCTCATCCTTATCATTATTCAGAAGATAAAAGTATTGTTCAGAAAGTAGTAGATTTTGGCGTACCACTAGGATTATTCTTGATTTATTTACAATTTTATAATTTCAGTGGAACTGAAATTTCAAGCTTTGCTTATAATTTTGGCAAAATTACTCCCTCTGAGATGGTTAAAACAACAGGTCTTATGGCAATTTTCTTGCTCTCTTTAACTTTAGCAATTGGGCCTCTTTGTAGATTTTTTCCTTTTCTTAATGATTTAAAAGCTCACAGAAAAGTTTGGGGGATTCTAAGCTTTTTATTTGCTTTTATTCATATGAGTTTAATTTTTATCTTTTTCTACAAATTTAATTTACTAAAATTTGTAGATTTTTCAAATCCAAGATATCCAGGTATTTTGGCTGGAATATTATCTTTGATAATACTCTTTGTTGTTACAATTACTTCCACAAAAAAGGCTTTAACTACCCTTTCTCCTCAAGTATGGAAAGCTCTACAGACAACAGCTTATCTCGCTTTAGCTCTAGCTATTATCCATTTCTACTTGATTGAATCAAAAGATGGAGTATTAGTAATTCAGAAACTTTTAGGACAAATTACTTTTGGATTTGCAGGACTTGTCATATTTTTAAGATTAATCGTGTCATTTATACCTGTAAAAAAATAATTATTTACCTTTCATTCTAATAACAGTTGTCACTGCTTTGATAATATTTTCTTTAGTTAAACCAAATTTTTCTAGTAACTCATTTGGCTCACCCGATTCTCCAAAATGATCTTCAACTCCAATTATTTTTAAAGGTACTGGGAAATCTTGAGATATTACTTCTGCCACTGCTCCACCTAAACCACCTGTTATTTGATGTTCTTCTACTGTGACTATTGCTCCTGTTTCTTCAGCTGCTAAGAGGATAGTTTTTTTATCAATTGGTTTTATAGTGTGGCAATTTATTACCCGAACAGATATTTTATGCTTTTCTAACTCATGAGAGGCTAAAAGTGCATAGTAAACCATTTGACCACAGGCAATAATTGTAGCGTCTTTGCCTTCTTTATAAACTTGCGCCTTTCCTATCTCAAATGGAGTATCTTCTGTCGTAACAGTAGGGACTTTTTCCCGAGAGAGCCTCATATAACTGGGTTTGCCATTTTTGGCAATAGCAATTGTGGCTTTTTTAGCCTCAATCCAGTCTGCTGGGCAAATTACTACCATATTAGGTAAAGCCCTCATCATAGCCATATCCTCCAAGGCTTGATGTGTTGCTCCATCTGGCCCAACTGATACTCCTGCATGAGAACCAATTATTTTAACTGGCACATCGTTGTAGCAAATTGTTGTCCTAATTTGTTCCCAGTTTCTGCCTGGAGAAAAAGTAGCATATGAAGAGATAAAAGGAATCTTCCCACCAAGTGCCATACCTGCAGCAGTTGTTGCTAAGTTTTGTTCAGCCACTCCTATCTCTATAAATCTCTCAGGGAATTTTTCTGCAAAAGCCTGAATCCTGGTACTTTCGGTTAAATCTGCACAAAGTCCAACTACATTATCATCTGCTTCAGCTGCAATGACCAACCCTTCTCCAAACCCATCACGGGATGGTTTTTGCTCAATATCTTCATTAAATAATTTAGGATTTAAACTATTCATGTTCTGATTTTATTTTCCCCTGCAAAGTTCTTAACTCGTGTAAGGCTTTTTTTGCTTCCTTAGCATTTGGTGGTTTACCATGCCACTCATATTTATTTTCCATAAAATCCACTCCTTTACCGGGAATAGTATGGGCAATAATTAAAGTAGGTTTTTCAAAGATAGCTTTGGCCTGGTTAAATGCATCAATAATTTCCTGCATATTATGACCATCAATTTCTATTACATGCCAATTAAATGCTTCATATTTTGCCTTTAAATTTTCTAAAGGCATGATATTTTCTGTAAACCCATCAATTTGGATATTATTGCGGTCTATAAGTGCAGTTAAATTATGAAGTTTATTTTTAGAAGCAAGCATTGCTGCCTCCCAAGTATTTCCAGCATCCTGCTCACCATCAGACATCAAACATACTACTCTCCATTTAGCGTTATCAATCCTACCAGCTAGTGCTAAACCTGTAGCTTGTGATAAACCAGATCCCAATGGACCAGAAGTTGTTTCTATCCCGGGTAAGGAAGTTCTGTGAGGATGACCTTGTAATCTACTTCCCAGCTTTCTCAAAGTTTTAAGCTCTGAAATAGGAAAATAATCAGCATGTGCCATAGTTGCATATCTAACTGGGCAAATATGGCCATTGGATAAAATCAACCTATCACGCTCTTTCCAACTGGGGTTTTTTGGATCATGATTTAAAATATTAAAATACAAACATGTAAAAATATCTGCCATTCCTAAAGGCCCAGCACTGTGACCAGATCCTGCCTCAAGCAGCATTTTGATAATATCCTGGCGGATTTCATTTGCTTTAAGTTCTAAAGTTTTTATATCAGTAATTTTTTGCATCAAAGAATATAATCTCCTCCTTCTTTCATAGTAGTCTTTAGATGTTTGTGTTCACCATGTTCTATTTCTTCCTCAAATTTCTTTATTGCCCATAAAACCTGCTCCGGTGTTTCAACAATCTTACAAGCTTTTGTTTCCCCAGGTCTTAGCATTAAGTTTTTCTCCAAAGATTTCATAATTTCCCTCCAAAATTTTCCATATAAAATTAATGGTTTATGGTGGCCAAAATAAATCCTGGATAGTCCCCAGGCCATCGCAAACTCAGACATCGTTCCGGATGCACCGTTAAAAACTACATACACTTGTCCTTCGCGAAGTAGAGTTAATGTTCTTTCAATATAACTTTTTGTTTTAATTTCTTCATCAATTGGATTATTTTTATCTCTGCCTTCAAAATTATCAGTGTCAGTGGGGTAAAAAGTGACTCCAATTACCCTCCCTCCAGCTTTCTTTGCTCCTTTGCTGGCAGCTTCCATTACCCCTGGCCCACCTCCATCAACCACGGTATACCCTGCTTTAGCCAGTTCATAAGCTACACTGAAAGCCTCTTTGTAAAGATCCTGATTGGGTTTAGTATCAGCAAAACCAAATAAAGCAACCTGCTGAATTGTTTTAGCCTTTTCAGGCTTGGACTTGTTGTTTAATTTTTTCCAGATTTTGCGTAATGTTTCCATTGAATAAAAATGATCCTACAGCCAAAATATCTACTCCTGCATCTTTCAAATCTTTAGCTGTATCTAAATTAACTCCTCCATCTACCTGAATAATGTAATGCCTGTCACCTCTTAGTTCAACCAATCTTTTAACTCTATCCAAAGTTTCAGGAATAAATTTTTGCCCTTGAAATCCAGGATTTACTCCCATTACTAGGACTAAATCTATTGTATCAAGAAATGGTAGTAAATTATCAAGAGAGGTAGATGGATTAAGAAAAATTCCAGCCTGCATCCCTACACTTTTTATCTTTTCAATAATTTCCTTTGTATTTCCGACTTCAATTGGGAAAATTGCCCGCTCAAAACCAAGATTTGGTAATTCATCAATCCAATTAATTGGATCTTGAACCATTAAATGAGCTTCTTTTTTACCATGAATTGGGTATTTTTCAACTACATCAAGATCAATACTTTGGTTTTGAACAAATTTGTTATCCATGAAGTCAATTTGTACCCAACTTGTGGCAAATTCTGCACAGGAGTTCACCTGACCTGCTCTTGTTCTATAATCCTTTTCATTTGTAGCAAAAAGCGTGGGAATAATTTGTGCTGTACGACTTACCATTAATTTGTTTCTATTTCTTTAATTTTATTAATACGTCTGATATGTCGCACGTCTTCTGAAAAAGGGGTTTCTAAGAATGCTCTAACTATATTTTTTGCTTCATCTACACTCATATAATCAGCCCCAAGTGAAAGAATGTTTGCATTATTGTGTTGCTTAGCCTTTCTGGCCATTTCTTCATTTATACAGACTGCAGCTCTTATACCTTTTATTTTATTAGCAGCTATTGCTTCTCCATTCCCAGATCTTCCACTAATAATACCTAGACTATCTGGGTCTTGTGCTACTTTTCTGGCTAAAGGAATTATAAAATTTGGGTAATCATCATCTGGGTCCAAAGAATTAGCTCCCATATCTTCTACTTCGTAGCCTTCTTCTTTTAACCAAGTTTTTAATATTTCTTTTAGTTCATATCCACCATGATCTGTTGCTAAGTACACTTTCATAAACAAGTTTGAAAGCTTCAGCTTGAAAAAATTGTTTTCAAGCTTTGCTTATAGCCCTATTGTATCATGAGTTATTTTGATGTATTTGATCATAGTTGACCAGCTGATTTACCTTTGATATAAAGTAGCTGCTTGCTTTTATCGGTAAGTTTTCAAGAAAATCCGCTACGTGCGGATTTTTTTGTGGTTAAAATTAAGCTATCTTCTTAGAGTATTCCTCTGGAGTTAACCACTGGGGTTCTGGAGCATTTTTATAGTTAGGATTTTTAACTAGTGAAGGCTTCCCATTTTCTTCTACCAAGTAATAAGCAAACCCATGTAGCTTTTTTACTGGTTCATAATCTGCATGACCTGGAAGTGATACTGGATCAACTTCTGCAAAATTAACTGGAGAATTATCTACTGTAGCAAGCCAAGTTTTTCCAATATTTGCTACCAAATGCCCTGTTCCAGACGGAATAAACACACTATCCCCCACCTTTACTCTTATTGCATAAAAAGACTCTATCTCATCATCTAAAGGACTCCCATTTTCTTCTTTTCTCCTCTGTAGTAACACTACCCCTTCACCTTCTATAACTCTATATGTCTCATCAAGCTTTCCTACATGATAATGCCCCAAGGTTTTAATATATTCTCCCCCAATAGTCCCAGTTTCCCATACAGTGATATTTGTTTTATCAACTCCACCTCTTATCATATAATAATGAATCTCAGGCCCCTGGGCCTCTGGATGCATCAGAACATCCTTCATATCTTCATGTGATCTACTTGCAAATGGTTTTAACATATTAGTCAATTAAGCTGTTCCAATCATCACAAAACCTGGTTATTCCTGCATCTGTAAGTTCATGAGAAATATTATACTCTGTCCAAGGTTTACCTAAATCTATTTCCTGATAATTAATTGGTTTTAAATCCCCTGCTTGATAGGTAAAATCTGGTCCTGGAACTTGCATGCCTCCTTCTGCCCACTGTTTCAATACAGAAAAAGGCGCAGTCACAATATCATTTCCTAGAAAAAGAGCATAAAGAAAATGATTCATATTTCTAACACTTGCTGTTAAGACTTCTACATGTCCATCCCCAGCTTTAAACATCTCTAAAATATTTTTAATTAGATCCATTCCATTTTCTCCTTTATCATCTAGCCTTCCTACAAAAGGAGAAACATATACATCACCTTTTTTGGCTCCATTTGTAGCTGCATATACAGCTGCTGCTTGCTCTTGAGTAAAACACAAAGTCATATTTACTCTCATATCCTCATCAATAGATCTTCTTGCAGCCTCCAACCCTGCTTTAGTTGTAGGATATTTAATATGAGCATTGGGAATCCAGGAAAACATTTCCTGACCCTGACCAAATAACTCATCAGCAGTGCTTTGATGGTCTGCATAAACTTCTACTGATACAGAACCATCTGGAATTTCAGTAGATACTTGCTCTACAACAGATTTATAAAAAGTTAAGATCTCATCCTTAGTAAATTTATTTCCTTCTTCAAGCCTTTTTTTAGCAATTGGGTTTTTGGCAATTAAAGTAGGGTTTGTAGTTTGTCCATCCAAAAATCCTAATAACTTTTTCAACTCTTGGGTCTCATTAATATCACCACTATCTAAAAATATTTTCGTTTTTAAACTTGTTGGTTTCATCTTAAGATTTGCTTCACTTTCTTAATAATAGCACTCGCAGAAATTCCTTCATAATTTAATAGCTCCATGGGTTTACCACTTTTGGGAATTTTTGAAACAGCTAAACTAATTATTGGCTTGTTTGACCCAGATAGGCAGGCTGCTACCGCCTCTCCAATTCCTCCATTAGGATAATGATCCTCAACTGTAATAATAGCCCTGGTTTCATTCACTGCTTTCTGCAAAGTCTTAGTATCTATTGGTTTTACTGAGTAAAGATCTATTACTCTTATTAAAATTCCCTCTTCCTTAAGATCCTCATAAGCCTTTAGTGCTTCATGCAAAGTAACCCCAGCACCAATTACTGTAACTTGATCATTTGCACCACTCCTAACTACTTTACTACCACCAATTGGGAATTTATCAGATTTTTTATAAATTACTGGCGTTTCTTTTCTGGTTGTTCTGATATAAACCATTCCATCTTTTTTGATTGCCTCCTCTGTTAACTTTTCACTAGATACAGCATCCGATGGATACAAAACTACACTATCTAATAAAGATCTAAACATTGCTAAATCCTCAAGTGCCATTTGTGAAGCTCCATCTTCTCCAATAGATACTCCTGCATGCGATCCTACAAATTTAATATTTTGCATGGCATACTGACTCATTCTAATTTGATCAAAAGCCCTGGTTAGAAAAGCAGCAAAGGTTGAGGCCAGAGGGATTTTACCACGTCTTGCTAGACCTAGTGCTACCCCTACCATATTTTGTTCAGCAATAAACATTTCAAAAAACTTATCCGGGTGAGCTTTCTGGAAAAATTCAGAATAGGTAGAATTACTAACTTCAGCGTCCAAAACTACCATGTTTGGATATTTTGGAAAAAGCCTAACTAATGCATTTCCATAAGCTTTCCTAGTTGCTACCATTTCACCTGGTTTATATCTTAGGTCCTCAATTTTTTTAGGCTGTCCATTTTTTACATTTACTTTTTTAGGTTGAATAAAAGTTCCTCGAAGTTTTTTATCAACTTTTCCTATTTCTTTTAAAGCCTCTTCTAGTTTTTCTGGAGGTAGGGCTTTACCATGCCAATTATCTTGATCCTCCCAAAGCTTTACTCCTTTACCTTTTATAGTTTTAGCAATAATCATTATAGGAGTTTTTTGATTAGTTTGTGCCTCCCGAAAAGCTTTAGTAATTTGTAAAAGATTATGTCCATCAATAACTATAGTTTTCCAGCCAAAAGAAGAAATTCTTTTTTCAAACTCTTTTACATTGTGTCCATATAAAGTTTGTCCTCTTTGACCTAGTCTATTTACATCCAAAATCCCAATTAAATTATTTAATTTGTAGTAGGCAGCAATTTCTATTGCTTCCCAATTAGATCCTTCTGCCATCTCACTATCACCTAAAAGCACATATGTTTTGTAATTTAATTTGTCTAGATATTTTGCATTAATTGCCATTCCCACACCAACTGATAAGCCTTGACCCAAAGATCCAGTTGGAACCTCTGTAAAGGGGAAGGCCATTGAAGGATGTCCTTCTAATCTACTGCCAAACTTCCTTAAAGTTAGTAACTCATCTTCAGAAATTCCTCCTGCTGCCCCCCATAAAGAGTAAAAAAGTGGGGATGCATGTCCTTTGGAAAAAATTAATCTATCGTTATTTAGATTATCAGGATTTTTTAAATCATACCTAAAAAATCCTCCAAACATTAAAGTAGTCATTAAATCTGTTGCAGATAAAGATGAGGTAGGGTGACCAGAGAGTGCTTTGGTAGAGGAGATAAGAATAAAATACCTAACTAACTTTGCCAACTGCTCTAAATTATTTTTCATTTCATTCAATATTATTTAATCGCCCTAATTACAGCTTGTGATACTTCTTCTACTACTTTTGGGTCAAACATAGAAGGAACAAAATTATCAGGAGTTGGATTTTTGAGAATATTTCCTAAAGCATCAGTTGCAGCCTTTTTCATCTCTACAGTTATTTGTTTAGCGTGGCCTTGGATTGCACCCTTAAAAATTCCGGGAAAGGCTAAGGAATTATTTACTTGATTTGGGAAATCAGATCTGCCTGTTGCAATAAATCTTACTCCCATTTTTTTGGCTTCCTCCGGATAAATTTCCGGGATAGGATTTGCCATTGCAAAGATAATTGGATCTTTAGCCATATTTTTTATATATTCAGGTTTTAACACTCCCCCAACAGATAAACCAATAAAGACATCCGCTTGCTCTAATGCTTTTTGTAAATCCCCCTGTACATTATTTTTATTGGTGATTTTGGCTAAATCATTTTTATAAGCGGAGCTTTCGCGCAGCTTAGAGCTTTGCTCATAACCTTCTAAGTCTTGCCTTTCTACACTAATTATTCCCTTACTATCCAAAACTAATACATCTCCCACATCACTTAACATTCTAGCAACAGATGAACCAGCTGCTCCTGCTCCAGAAATAACTACTTTTAATTTTGTCCAATCTTTACCTGCTAATTCTACTGCTGTTTTTAAAGGTCCTAATATTGCCACCGCTGTACCGTGTTGGTCATCATGCATCACTGGAATTCCTAAACCCTGCAAAGCTTTTTCTATTGCAAAACATTTTGGTGCAGAAATATCTTCCAAATTTATCGCTGCAAAAGTTGGGGCTAAAGCTTTGACAATTTTGATAATTTCCTCTGGTTCTTGAGTATTTAATACAATAGGGAAAGCATCAAGCCCTGCAAAAGTTTTAAAAAGTAAACATTTCCCCTCCATTACTGGAAGTGCTGCTTCTGGGCCTAAATTCCCTAATCCCAAAATTGCAGAACCATCAGAAACAACTGCTACAGTTCTACCTTTCAGTGTTAGTTCATTAACAGCTTCTGGATTTTGGGAAATAAACTGACTGACTGCTGCAACACCTGGAGTGTAAACAGTAGATAAATCCTCTTTATTTTTAATAGGAACTTTTGAAACAGTTTCCAATTTTCCCTGATATTTTTTGTGCAGTTCCAAAGCCTTAGAGCTATAATCCATTTGAATCACTATACATAAAAGGGTAGTTTATGTAAACTGGATGTATGTTTTTGGTTTTTGATATTGGTGGAACAAATACCAGAATTGCTACATCAGACGGACAAACTCTTCTAGATAAAAAAGTAATTCCTACTACTCAAAATTTTGAAGAATTCCTCCTAGCATTTACCAATGCAGCCAATAAAATTATCCAAGGGAAAGGAATTAGTGCAGTTGCAGGTGGAATTAGAGGAGTTTTAAATCCAGACAAGTCTCAACTTATTAAAGATACAATATTACTAGACTGGATTAATAAACCCCTCAGAAAGGAACTAGAAAAAATATTGAAAATTTCTGTTCATCTAGAGAATGATGCAGCACTGGCGGGATTAGGCGAAGCAACATCTGGCTCTGGCAAGGGTTTTAATATTGTGGCATATCTCACTATAAGTACAGGTGTAGGTGGAGTAAAGATTGAAAATGGTAAGATTGATCAAAACTCGTTGGGCTTTGAACCAGGAAAACAAATTATTAATGGAAAAACTCTAGAAGAACTTATCTCTGGTAATTCTTTAAAAAACCAATATGGGAAAAGTCCTGAAGAAATTAAAGACCCAGAGATTTGGAATGAGGTTGCTAAAAACTTAAGTCTTGGATTAAATAATATTTTAGTTACCTGGTCCCCTGATATAGTAATTTTAGGTGGAGGAGTTACAGATTCTATCCCTCTAGGCTTAGTGGAAGAAAACTTAAAACAAATAGTTACAGCTTATCTTATTCTTCCTAAAGTTAAAAAGGCAAGTTTGGGAGATGAAGCAGGCCTACTCGGTGCATTAAAATATATACAAGACCAATGATAGTTAAGAAAAAAGAAGGATATTTTGTTTTATCTAAAAAGACCAAAAGGAATTTAGGTGGGCCATATAAAACCAGAGAGGAGGCTTTAAAAAGGCTTAGACAAGTAGAGTTTTTTAAACACCATGGATAAAAGTATTCAAACAGTTTCTGATATTAATACACAATTTGGTAATACTAAAAATGTAAATTTAGTCCATAGGAATAGATTATCTTCCCTGGAAAAACTGGCCATTTTTGTCACAGAAAGAATAGGTACTATGGGATTTTTCTTTATCATTTT
>Ga0080064_1004047_pt1 | contig 19655 bp, 21 predicted proteins | sample Subgrocontami54m_FD_69260 | JGI IMG/M metagenome (GOLD analysis project Ga0080064, IMG submission 69260) | Subsurface groundwater microbial communities from S. Glens Falls, New York, USA - GMW46 contaminated, 5.4 m (SPADES assembly) (version 2) ...
GGAATGACGCTGCCAGGTCTAGGGGAACATCGATGAACACGACAATCTCGGCACCGCTCACTCCATCGCACAATCTCGCTCCGTGCGTCGGCCGAAATCGCCTTTTTCTACACCCTCGTTAGGCGTCATCAACCGGAGGTTCTGGGGAAGGGGGAACGGAAATGAACGTAACGAAATCCATCTGGGCGCTTGTGGTTATCGCGGCAACTACCTTGGCCGCTCCTTACGCAGAGTCTGCGCAGGGGGAGGTCGTAGTTGCGATCAGCCGCTTCGAAGTCGCACCCGACCAAGCGGCAGAGTTCGAGGCGCGGTTGCTACGCGGAGCGGAATTTTACCGAAAGGCAGAACCGGACATGACCTTCCATGCCCACAGGTCGAAGAAAGATGCTCACGTGTTCGTTGTTTACGAGTCTTGGCCAAGCGTCGCCGCGTATGAGCATCACAGAACGGTAGTCAGACCTGCGCGCCTGAAGGAGACTGGGCCTACGCCGCCCGGGATGCTTGTCAAGCCACCACAGTCGGAGCTCTTCACTCGCCTGACCGACTAGGTCCGTACCGAGCCAAGATGACGCCTAACAACACGTTCGAGCGGACCGGGGAAGATCGTGGGCCGCGTCTGGCCGCGGCACGGTCATCGTGGCCGGCCGCTCAACTCGGTCATTATGCCTCATTGAAATGGCGCGCATGAAGCCACGAGTAACCGTTATCACGGTAGGCGTCGATGATCTTGAAAGATCACTCAAGTTCTATCGCGATGGTCTTGGACTGAAGACAGAAGGCATCATCGGAAGGGAGTTCGAGCATGGAGCAGTCGCCTTCTTTGATCTGCAGGCCGGAATCAAACTCGCCATTTGGCCCCGCAAGAGTCTTGCGCATGATTCCGGACTTCCTCTAACCGCACCAAGTGCCACCGAACTGTCCCTGGGGCATAACGTTTCGTCCAAGTCCGAAGTTGATGCGGTCATGGCGCAGGCCAAGAGCGCAGGTGCAGTCATCGTAAAGCCTGCCCAAGACACATTTTGGGGAGGCTATGCAGGTTACTTCCAAGATCCTGATCAGCATCTCTGGGAGGTCGTTTGGAACCCACAGTGGGCTTTGGCAGAATGAGGCATAACAACACGCCCCACCCGGACGCGCGGGAAGCACTGCACCTTGATCAACCATCGCAGCCGCGCGCCGGTGGGCGTGAACGTTATGCGGCAAGGCCAGCCAGCGAAATGGAAATCTGATACGCTGATGCTGTGAAGGTTACACACTACTTCGCGGCAATCCGTCAACGACCGGATCGGGCGATTATCCGAGACGAATGGATCGAGAGGGCCATACGGGCGCCTCTTCGGGAAAAGGTCCAGGCCGATGGCCGTTTCCAGCGTTGGGTGCAGGTGCCGGAAATGGATAATCGGTTTCTCCGCGTGATTGTCTTGCCTGATGGTGAGACCGTGCACAACGCTTTCTTTGACAGAAGGTTCGCGCCATGAAAGTTCGTTACTTCGCTGACACTGATACGATGCTTATCGAGTTTCTGGATTCTGCGGTTATAGAGACCCGAGACCTCGATGAAAACACCGTTCTAGACATGGACGCCAAAGGCAACATTTGCTCCATTACGGTCGAGCACGCATCTCTGCGCACCGGTGCACCGCAGTTTTCCTACGAGCAAGTTGCCGCATAACTTTAGGTCGAGCGGACAGGCCGGGAGCACCGCGCCGCGAATGACCACCGTGACGGCCTGCCGCTCACCAAGACGTTGAAGCTGTAGAAAGACCCCTTTTCACGCAGCACAGAGCCATCCGAATGACGCGGAATCTTCCGCGCCATTTGTCGTTTCACCGATTGATTTGTTGGTTCGCCGTGCCGCCAGCGCCGACTCTCAGGTCACGCGCCGTGCGTCGTGCCTATTCAGGGTCTTCCTGCCCCTATCTCCCTACTGCGCGTAAGGTCGGCGCCTTCCGTGCCCAAGTGTCGGTCGTTGCATTCCGCCCAAGCAGAACTATACTTCTTTGTGCGACAGATGCCGCGAGGGTCGCATGCCGCAAACATTGTGAATCGAATAACTGGAATGAAGGAGGCTAATATGAAAACAGTCAAGATTACCGCAGTCGGTTTTGCTTTGAGTCTTGGAGCTTTTATGTCAGTTCCAGCGTGGGCCATGGAGTACAACGCTGTAATGGCGCCCGACATCAAATGGGTGGACGCTCCCTCTATCGGCCCTGGTGCGAAAACCGCTGTCATTGACGGCGACCCCAAGTCGTCGGGACCGTTCGTGATGCGTCTGAAACTCCCGCCGAAGTCCAAAATCGGAGTGCATACCCACCCGGCCGATGAAAACGTCACGATCCTGTCAGGCACTCTGTATTTTTCCGCGGCCGATAAATTCGACACCAAAACGTCGAAGCCCTTTGGTCCCGGCAGCTATTTTTCGATTGGGAAAGGGAAGCCGATGTTCGCCTACACGACGGACAAGGAGGCGGTCTTTCAACTCCATGGGAACGGACCTTGGGGTATAAGCTATCTGGACCCGGCCGACGGTTCGGCAAAGAAGAAGTAGAGCGCAGGCCAGATCGGTCTATGACGGAGGCGCAAACGTCCCCGTGGCCGAACTCGGATCTTGGATATTTCTCGGAGATTGACGCCCAACCCTGCGCTCAACCGGACGGGCCGGTACGCGGCTTCAACTGGCGAAAACTGGCGCGGCCCGCCGGTTAACTTGATACGTCGGGCGTTACCTAGCAACGACTACTGACCGAAATGAACTCGGCAGACACATTTGGCATTATCAACTTGGAGGAATCATGACTGCATTTAACGTTGTGCGATTCCGCGTCAAGCCCGGACGTGAGAACCAGTTCGTCGATGAACATCGCAATGCGAAGTTCGCCTTTCCGGGCATGCGGCGCGCTGCGCTGGTGAAGACGGGCGAGCGCACCTATTGCATCGTCGGCGAATGGGATGACATGGCTAGCCTTGCCGGCGCACGGGAAGGGATGATTGCATTGCTGGATCGATTCCGGGACACGCTCGAAGACCTTGGCAGTGGACTTGGCGTTACCGACCCGGTATCAGGAGAGGTTGTCGTCGATCTGAAGCGGTAGGTAACGTGACGCCCGACAAACCGTTGCACCCGAGCCTCGGAAGCGGCGCGTCCGCTCGCGTGTTGACGTCATTCGAGGTAAGCGTCCAGCACGAAGCGGCCCAGGACCGCGCGTATTCGAGCTGACTCTGGAGACAAGCGGCTGCTTCGTAAACCGCAATGGACAAGTGCTTACTTGGTGGCGGAACGACCGCAATCGGACGGCGCTCGCGATCGAAGGCGGTCCTATAGAACGTAGAATCATCAACGCTGGATGATCCAGCTTACAGGGAGGCGCAGATGGCAATCAGGCTCTATTCTTGGCCGCACAGTTCCGGGACGCGTGTCTCATGGGCACTCGAAGAACTCGGGGTTCCCTACGAGTACATCCAGCTGGACAGCAAGAAAGATGAACACCGTACGCCGCAATATCTCGCCGTCAACCCGCATGGGAAGGTACCGGGACTAGCGGACGGCGAGCATACGTTTTTTGAATCGGGCGCGATGCTGCTCTACCTCGGCGACAAGTACGGCATCGAGAGGAAACTGTGGCCGTCCGCCGTCGGCCAAGCCCGCGCCGACGCGACTTGCTGGACGGTGTGGGCGATGGCTGACTTCGGCAACTACCTGCTGCAATACGCGTATCACGGGCTCGACTCACCGGTCTCATTCAAACCCGAGGACCGTAGCAAAGCCTGCGCCGAGTACAACCGCTCGCAATTCGTCCGCGGGCTCGATTCGCTGCAGGCGCGACTCCAGGATCGTGAGTGCGTGCTGGGCGCCTTCTCGCTCGTCGATATCGCGGTCGCGAGCTGGTTGCAGATAGGCACCAGTTTCGGCATCAAGCTCGACAGCCATCCCCGCGTAGCCGACTGGCTCAAGCACTGCAGCGAGCGTCCGGCGTGCCGGCGGGCACGTTAGAACGCAATCCACCCAGGAGCGTCCGACCGTGCTTTTCGATCAGGCGGCAACGCTCGAGAGCGCCGTGACTGCTGTCAGTGTGTGACCGCTCTTGAGCGAAGTCCGATTTTAGACCGGCCATGAAGATTGACGCCCAACAACGCGATGCAGCGGACCGTTTCACAGCGGGCTTTCGCCCGCTGTTTCGCGGCCGCTGATCGCGAGCGTTGGGCTCGGTCGCAATGACTTAGCGGGAGGAACGATGGCAGACGATCCGATGTATCACGATGGGATGCGGCGTCTTCAGGACGCTCGTGAGACGCGACCGCTAGCTGACCGCCTGGAGCAAGTGACCGTTCGCAGGACATTTACCGTTGATGACCGCGAGTTTATCCAGCGTTGCCCGATGTTCTTCATAGCAACGGCAGACGCCCATGGCCACCCCGATTGCTCTTACAAGGGTGGCTTGCCTGGGTTCGTGCGTGTCATCGACGACCGAACAATGGCCATCCCAGATTTCGACGGCAACGGTATGTACCGAACGTGGGGAAATGTGCTCGTCAATCCCCATGTCGGGTTGATGTTCCTGGACTTCGAGCACCCAAAGCGACTCCGGGTGAATGGCACGGCCCGGGTTAACGAAGATGATCCTTTGCGTGACGAGTACCCGGGTTCCGTGTTCATTATTCGCGTTACGGCGAATCGGATCTTTCCGAACTGTCCACGCTACATACATAAAATGCAGCTTGTCGAGCATTCGGTGTACGTACCGCAGCCGGAGCACACACCGCCAGTGCCTGCGTGGAAGACGTTTGACGCCTTTCGCGATTCTCTCCCGGCTCGCGACCGTACGGATGGCAAGCGCGAATGAAATCAACAGCCATTGAAAACCGGGCAACATTCAGCCCACGAGCCCTAACCCCTAGCTGCTGCGGACGGGGGAACCTCACCCGATAAAGTGGATACACAACGGGCGGGTACGAATGCGCGAACGCACAGGTACCGCGGTGCCTTAGCGCGCCGCTGACGTCCAGCGTAGACCACTTCATGCCGAGGAACGAAATGAGTACACCAACCAATGCCGTGAATGCAGAAGGCATCGCCGAGCCGTTCCGGATCGACGAAGTTCCCTGGCGGGAGTTTGGTCACGGCGAGCGCTTCGGCATCGCGTACCAGGTCCTCAGCGAGTTCGCGGGCGCCTCGCAGATTACCGTCTGCATGGAGGTTCTGCCGCCCGGGAAACAGGCAAACCAGGCGCACTATCACCTTCTCGAAGAAGAACACCTGTTCGTGCTCGACGGAAGCATGACCGTGCGCCTCGGCGAGAAAACGTTCGTCGTGGCACCGGGTCACTATGTCTGCTTTCCGGCGGGGCAGAAGGTCGCGCACTCGATTACAAATCACACGGAAACGCCGTGCCGCTATCTCATCCTCGGCAACTCGCCGAAAGGCGACGTCATCGTCTACCCGGACACCGGGCGGGTGCATGTCAGGCTCTCGGGTGAGAGCTATCACGCGTCGCCCACCATGGAGTACTGGGAGGGTGTCCCCGAATGAAGCGGCGGTCCAAACCCTCCATCGATGAGCAAGCCGTGTCACCGGCTGCGCTTGCGCGCGCCCGGCGGCGTCGCCGGCCATGACGCGGAGGCTCTAGATGGATTACCGCTGCCCGGTCTGCCGGGCGAATCTGGCCAGGCGAAGACTGACTCAGGCGATCGTGGTTCGAATGGAGATCGAGTGTTCCAACTGCAACAGCAGAATCCAGCACAATTTTCATCGCGCAGAAGTATTCGTCGTAGTGTCCGGTTTCGGGACGTTCGCGGCGCTGGCCGCATTGGCATATTGGTTGCAGAGTCAGAGCCTGGTGTTATGCGCGTTTGGCGTGGCGATGGCGAGCGCGTTGGCGTTGCCGCTGCTAGAGCGCACCTACCTGCGCACCTGGCCACGCTTTGCGCCGACCGTTCACACAACTGAGCCGTAGCGCCTACCGGCGCGACGCGGGCGCTGTGCCGGGCGAATTGCCCGCAATACTCAAGGCGCGCGCATTTGCGCCATGACGCCGTCGATCAGGCGCCGCGCGATCGAGATCCTGTTGGGTAATTTCGGCAGTGCATCGGGCGCGAACCATTGCGCGTCCTCAATCTCGTCCGGCGCCGGCCTGAGCTCGCCGCCGGCATAGCCGGCGACGAAGGCGATCATGAGCGAATGCGGAAACGGCCAGGGCTGGCTGGCGAAATAGCGCGGATCGGCGATGCGCACGCCCGTTTCCTCCAATACCTCGCGTGCGAGGCACTGCTCCAGCGATTCGCCCGGTTCGACGAAGCCGGCGAGCGCGCTGTACATGCCGGGCGGAAAGTGCGGCGAGCGCGCGAGCAGGATTTCGCGCCCGCGCGTGACTAGGCACATGACGGCGGGCGCGATGCGCGGATAGGCGATGAGCCGGCAGGCGGGGCATTCGCGCGCGCGTTCGCCCTCGCGGTGGCGCATGGGCGTGCCGCAGCGGCCGCAGAACTGGTGGGTGCGATCCCAGTCGATGAACTGGAGCGCGCGCCCGGCGAGAGCAAACAGGCTGTCGTCCAGTCGGCCGAACAGCGCGCGCAGCCCCTGCCACGCCATGCCCGGCGGCGCCTCGGTGTCGGCGCCGTACTCGAAGGCGTAACACGCGCGCGCTCCCAATGTGCCCAGATACAGGCGGCGCAGCGGCGCCCTGCCCAGGTTGGCAAGCTCCCAGTGCGCGGGCAAGTGCGGGCCGGGCGGGTCGCCTGTGACCAGCAACAGCGTCTGCTGAAACACGAAACACAGGCTGTCGGCGTCGGGCTCGCCCGCGGCGATCACGCCGCCGACGTAGGACTCGGGCGCGGTGAACGGCATCGTCATCGGGGACTCCCGGCGCGCGGCATCACCGGTACTGCGTCAAGTTTTTCTCAAGCGCCGGATCAGGCTGGAAGTATCCCAGCGGCCGCCGCCCATCTGCTGGATTTCGCCGTAAAAGCCGTTGACCATTGCGGCGACCGGCAACGGCGCGCCGTTCTTCTCGGACTCTTCCAGCGAGATGCGCAGGTCTTTGCGCATCCAGTCGACGGCAAAGCCGAAATCGAACTTGTCGTCCACCATGGTCTTGCCGCGGTTTTCCAACTGCCAGGATTGGGCTGCGCCTTTGCCGATGACCTCCAGCACCTGTTTCATGTCCAGCCCGGCCTTGAGGCCGAACGTGATGCCTTCGGCCAGACCCTCCAACAGACCGGCGATGCAGATCTGATTGACCATTTTGGTGAGCTGGCCCGAGCCTGACGGCCCGAGCAGGGTCACCGCCTTGGCAAAGTGGGCGATCACCGGCTTGGCTTGCTCGAACGGCGCCGCCTCGCCGCCGCACATCACCGTCAGCGTGCCGTTTTCAGCTCCCGCCTGACCGCCCGAAACCGGCGCGTCGATGAAATGGATGCCTCTTTTGGCCGCCGCGGCGAACAGTTCGCGCGCGACATTGGCCGAGGCGGTGGTGTGGTCTACGAAAATGCCGCCTGCGGCCATGCCGGCGAAGGCGCCATTTTCGCCGAGGGTCACCGCGCGCAGGTCCGGATCGTCGCCGACGCAGGAAAATACGATGGCCGCTCCCTGCGCGGCGGCTTTGGGCGTATCTGCCGCCTTGCCACCGTGCTTCGCCACCCAGGCGTCGGCCTTGGCGCGCGTGCGGTTGTACACCGTGACTTCATGGCCGTTCTTGACCAGATAGCCGGCCATGGGAAAGCCCATTACACCCAGGCCGAGGAATGCGACTTTTGCCATTGCGTGTCTCCTTTTGGTTCAGTTAAGCACAGCATTATAGTTGCTCACGCAAGGCGCATCACTTTTCCGGAATGAGCTTACCCGCGGTGGACAGCAGAAAGGTCCTGAACGCCTGCGCCACCGGCGACAGGCGCTTTGCCGCCAGGTGCACCACGTGCCAGTCGCGCACGATCGGCAGTCCCTCGACGTCGAGTACGGCCAGACGCCGCGTTTTCAGCTCCAGGCCGATTGTATGCAGCGATAGTAAGCTGATGCCCATGCCCGCCTGCACCGCCTGCTTGATGGTCTCGTTGCTCGCCATTTCCATGCTGACATTGAGCGGAAGCCCGTGCTCGGCAAACAGGCGCTCGAGCAGCGCGCGCGTGCCCGAGCCGGGCTCGCGTATCAGGAACGTCTCCTCGGCCAGGCGCGCAAGCGGAATGCGGCGTCTTTTCGCGAGCGGATGGCCGGGCGCGGCGATGACCACATGGGGGTGGCGCGCGAACGGCTCGACCACCGCGTTCATGCCCTGCGGCGTGCGTCCCATGATGGCGAGGTCGACCTCGTTGTCGGCGAGCTGTTTCAGCACGACTTCGCGGTTGTTCGCGGAAAGCTTAACGGTGACGCGGGGATGCTGCTTTAGAAAGCGCGCGAGCAACGGGGGCACCAAGTACTTCGCCGTGCTCACCATGGTGATGACCAGCCGCCCCTGCGACAGGCCTTTGCGCGCGGCGAGCGCCTCGTCGGCGTCGCGCAGCTGCTGGGCGATGACGCGGCTGTGCTGGTGCAGTTCGGTCCCGGCTTCGGTGAGAAAAACCTTCTTGCCGATGCGTTCGAACAAGGGCAGGCCGGCCTGGTCCTCGAGCAGTTTTACCTGCATCGATACCGCGGGCTGGGTAAGGTTCAGTTCCGCCGCCGCGCGCGAGAACGACAGTTGGCGCGCGACCGCTTCGAACACCTGCAGCTGGCGCAGCGTCGCGTGCCTAAGCGTCATGGCGTTGGGCAATCCGGAAGCAAGCAAAGTGTCTCCGTCCGGGGAAAAGCCTCTATCGAACGAACAAGGGGGGATGCATCCCCCCTTGTCCCCCGAGGGGACTTCCTTCGGGGCGTAAATCCCCCCGCGGATACGCTCTCGCCGTTTATCCGAATCTTCGCCAAGTCCGACAACCCATAAGTTTTGCGAGCCATGAGGCCAGTTCAGTTAATACATTAGTAAAAGCTTATCATATAGATAAAAATATGTGAATATCATTTATGCATTTACGCGGCTACTCTGTGCGGCAAGTCAAACGGTATTGATAATTCGTAGTTAAAGTCATTTTGCAACGGACCGGCTCAAGGGAGCACCAGGCGAGACATCCGTCCGATTTGTTACAAACTCTAAGCGGAGGCAGACATGCACAAGACGGGCAGCAGTTACAACGCCGGGGTCAAGGACTACCGGCACACTTACTGGGAGCCGGACTATCCGGTGAAGGATACCGACCTTCTCGCCTGCTTCAAGATCACGCCGCAGGAGGGGGTGCCGCGCGAGGAAGCCGCGGCGGCGGTGGCGGCCGAGTCCTCCACCGGCACCTGGACCACGGTATGGACCGATCTCTTGACCGATCTCGAGCATTACAAGGGCCGCGCCTACCGCATCGAGGACGTGCCCGGCGACCCTTCCTGCTTTTACGCTTTCATCGCCTATCCCATCGACCTGTTCGAGGAAGGCTCGGTGGTCAATGTGCTCACTTCGCTCGCCGGCAACGTGTTCGGCTTCAAGGCGATCCGCGCGCTGCGGCTGGAGGACGTGCGCTTTCCGCTCGCCTACGTTATGACCTGCGGCGGACCGCCGCACGGCATCGCGGTCGAGCGCGACATCATGAACAAATACGGCCGGCCGCTATTGGGTTGCACGATCAAGCCCAAACTCGGCCTGTCGGCGAAGAACTACGGCCGCGCGGTGTATGAATGCCTGCGCGGCGGGCTCGACTTCACCAAGGACGACGAGAATGTCAATTCACAGCCGTTCATGCGCTGGCGCCAGCGTTTCGACTTCGTCGCCGAGGCGGTGAAAAAAGCCGAGGCCGAGACCGGCGAGCGCAAAGGCCATTACCTGAACGTCACGGCGCCCACGCCGGAGGACATGTACCAGCGCGCCGAATACGCCAAGTCGCTCGCCATGCCGATTATCATGCACGACTTTCTCACCGGTGGTTTCTGCGCGCATACCGGGCTCGCCAACTGGTGCCGCAACAACGGCGTGCTGCTGCACGTGCATCGCGCGCTGCATGCGGTGCTCGACCGCGACCGCCATCACGGCATCCACTTCCGCGTGCTGGCGAAATGCCTGCGGCTCTCCGGCGGCGATCATCTGCATTCAGGCACCGTGGTGGGCAAACTCGAGGGCGATCGCGAGGCGACGCTCGGCTGGATCGACCTGATGCGCGAGAAATTCATTCCCGAGAACCGCGCGCGCGGGATCTTCTTCGACCAGGACTTCGGCTTCATGCCGGGCCTGTTCCCGGTGGCCTCGGGCGGCATTCACGTCTGGCACATTCCCGCGCTGGTCGCCATTTTCGGCGACGACTCGGTGATGCAGTTCGGCGGCGGCACGCTCGGCCATCCCTGGGGCAATGCCGCCGGGGCCTGCGCCAACCGTGTCGCGCTGGAAGCCTGCGTCGAGGCGCGCAATCAGGGCCGCCAGGTGGAAAAAGAAGGCAAGGAGATTCTTGTCGCGGCGGCCAAGACCAGTCCGGAACTCAAGGCTGCGATGGAGACTTGGAAGGAAATCAAGTTCGAATTCGACACGGTCGACAAGCTCGACGTGGCGCACGCCTGAGCGGCGCCAGAAATTTTTCAGGAGCAAGAACATGAGCGAAATGCGGGACTACAAGTCGCGGCTGCCGGATCCGGCGAGCCGCAAATTCGGCACTTTTTCCTATCTGCCGGCGATGACGCCGGAGCGCATCCGCAAGCAGGTCGAGTTCATCGTCGCGCGCGGCTGGACCCCCGCGCTCGAGCACACCGAGCCGGAGCACCTGATGGACGACTACTGGTACATGTGGAAGCTGCCGCTGTTCGGAGAGACCGACGTGAACCGCGTCCTCGCCGAGGCCGATGCCTGCCACAAGGCCAACCCGAACAACCACGTGCGCCTGGTCGGCTACGACAAGCTGAAGCAGACCCAGGGTGCGGCCATGGTCGTGTTTCGCGGCAAGACGATCTAGCGAACGAGCGAAACGCATACATGAGCATCAAAGCCCTGATATTCGACGTCGACGGTACCATTGCCGATACCGAGGAAACCCACCGCCAGGCGTTCAACGCGGCTTTCCTCGACCACGGACTGGGCTGGGATTGGAGCCGTACCGAGTATGCCGGACTGCTGCGCACCTCGGGCGGCAAGGAGCGTCTCGCGGTCTATATAGACTCCCTCGCGCTGCCGCGGCAGGAAAAGGCCAGGCTCAAGGGACAGGTGCAACTCATCCACGCCACCAAGACGCGCATTTACGGCGAACTGATCGCCGACGGCCGCGCGCCGCTGCGTCCCGGCGTGGCGCGGCTGATCGGCGAGGCGCGCGCGGCGGGGCTGCGGCTGGGGATCGCCTCGACCACGACCTCGGCCAACGTCTCGGCGCTGATCGGCGCGCAGTTCGGCGCCGAAGCCTGGAACTGGTTCGAGGCCCTGGCTTGCGGCGATGTCGTATCCCGCAAGAAACCCGCACCGGACATCTATGTCCGGGTACTCGGCATGTTGCGCCTGCCGGCTGACGCCTGCGTCGCTTTCGAGGACTCGGTCAACGGCCTGCAATCGGCGAAGGCGGCAGGACTGTATACCGTCGTCACGCCCACCCAGTGGAGCGCGGGGCAGGATTTCCGCGGGGGAGATCTGCTGCTGCAGGGACTGGGCGATGCGAATGCGCCGCTGGACGCGGACGGCGCCAGGCTGGCCGGCGGACCGTTTCTGACTCTGGAAAGACTGCGGCAGCTGCATGCAGTCGCGCTGCGGCAGGCTGCGGCGTAACTACTCATAAGGGAACGGGATATGCCGCTCAAGAGTACGCTCACCGAATTCATCATCGGCGAGCATCGTAAATACAGCCACGCCACGGGCGGCTTCACCGCGCTGCTGAACGACATCCAGCTCGCCTGCAAGCGCATCGCCTATCTGATCGGCAAGGGCGCGCTGGCCGGGGTGCACGGCGCGGCGGCGGGGAAAAACGTCCAGGGCGAGCGGCAGATGAAGCTCGACGTGATGGCGAACGATATCTTTCTGCGCACCAACGAATGGGGCGGGCACCTCGCCGCCATGGTTTCCGAAGAGATGGACGCGGTATGCACAATCCCGGCGCAATATCCGCGCGGCCGCTACCTGCTCGCGTTCGACCCTCTGGACGGATCGAGCAATATCGATGTCAATGTTGCGGTCGGTTCGATTTTTTCGGTGCTGCGCTGCGCGGAGAGCGTAACCGAGCCGACGGCGCAGGATTTTCTGCAACCGGGCAGCGAGCAGGTTTGCGCCGGCTATGCGATCTACGGCCCGACCACCATGCTGGTGCTCACGCTGGGCCACGGCGTGTATGGGTTTACCCTGGACCGGGAAATCGGCGAATTCATACTCACCCATCCGGATTTGCGCATTCCGGCGGAAACGAGCGAGTTCGCGATCAACGCCTCCAACGAGCGCTTCTGGGAGCCGCCGGTGAAACGCTACATTTCGGAATGTCTCGCGGGCAAGAGCGGACCGCGCGCCAAGGACTTCAACATGCGCTGGATCGCTTCGTTCGTCGCCGAGGTGCACCGTATTCTGCTGCGTGGCGGCTTGTTCATGTACCCGAAGGACAGCAAGGATCCGGCCAGAGCGGGACGCCTGCGCCTGCTGTACGAGGCGAACCCGATGGGATTTCTGGTCGAACAGGCGGGGGGCGCGGCCTCGACCGGGCGCGGGCGCATACTCGAAGTCCCGCCGGAGGGCCTGCATCAGCGTGTACCGGTTATCCTGGGCTCGAAGGAAGAGGTCGAGCGCATTGCGCGATATCATGGCGAGCACGATCGCGGCGTGGACCAGCCCTTTACTTCGCCGCTGTTCAACGAGCGTTCGCTGTTCGTGCAGCGGTGAATCACCATGGAATCGAATAATCAATCACTCATAAATCGAGAGAAACGACAAATGACGAAGATTTCTACAAACCGTGACGATGCATCCGCAGGGGGATCAACAAGGGGGGATGCATCCCCCCTTGTTCGTGGAATTAGTTTTTTTCGTCGCCGGAGATACCGTGTCTGGTTCCGGCTTGGGAGCATATAGAATGTCAGCGAAGCACCCGGTAATTGCAATCACCGGCTCATCCGGCGCCGGCACCACCTCGGTGACGCGCACTTTCCAGCACATTTTTCGCCGCGAACAGCTCAACGCCGCGATCATCGAGGGCGACGCTTTCCATCGCCACGACCGCACGGCGATGAAGACGGCGATGGCCGAGGCGGCGCAAAACGGCAACCATCACTTCAGCCATTTCGGCGCCAACGCCAACCTGTTCGAGGAACTGGAAGCGCTGTTTGCGAGCTATGGCGCGAGCGGCGGCGGCCGCTGCCGCAAGTACCTGCACAACGAGGCCGAAGCCGCGCCGTACAAGCAGGAGCCGGGCACGTTCACGCCCTGGGAAGAAGTGCCGCCGGGCACGGACCTGCTGTTTTACGAGGGCCTGCACGGGGCCGTGGTCACCGAGAAGGTCAACATCGCGCGCCACGCCGACCTGCTGGTGGGCGTGGTGCCCACGATCAACCTGGAGTGGATCCAGAAACTGCATCGCGACAAAGCCACGCGCGGCTACTCCACCGAGGCGGTGGTGGACACGATCCTGCGGCGCATGCCCGATTACGTGAATTACATCGTGCCGCAATTTGCGCAGACGCATATCAACTTCCAGCGCGTGCCCACGGTCGACACCTCGAATCCGTTCATCGCGCGCGACATCCCCAGCGCCGACGAGAGTTTCCTGGTGATCCGCTTCGCCAACCCCAAGGGGATCGACCTGCCTTATCTGCTCACCATGCTGCACGACTCGTTCATGTCGCGCCCCAATATCATCGTCGTGCCGGGCGGAAAGATGGAATTGGCGATGCAGCTGATTTTCACGCCCATGATCCTGCAGCTTATGGACCGCAAGCGCCGCGCCTAGGCGCGGTGTGTTTTTACGCACAGTTTTTGACGCCGGCATTGGATAAATGGCGGCGCTTCGACGATAATCCCACCTTCGATTGATCCCGCCCCGCCATGAAAATCACCAGCAACGAACTCGCCAACGCCATCCGCGCCCTGTCCATGGACGCGGTGCAGGCCGCCAACTCCGGCCATCCGGGCATGCCCATGGGCATGGCCGAAATTGCGGTCGCCCTGTGGAGCCGCCATTTGCGCCACAACCCCGCCAATCCGAAATGGGCCGACCGCGACCGCTTCGTGCTGTCCAACGGTCACGGCTCGATGCTGCTCTATTCGCTGCTGCATCTCACCGGCTACGACCTGCCGATGGAGGAACTGCGGCGCTTTCGCCAACTGCATTCGAAGACGCCGGGCCATCCGGAAGTCGGCGTGACGCCGGGCGTGGAAACCACCACCGGGCCGCTGGGGCAGGGCATCAGCAACGCAGTCGGCATGGCGCTCTCCGAGCGCTTGCTCGCCGCCGAATTCAACCGGCCGGGTCTGCCCGTCGTCGACCACCACACCTACGTGTTCCTCGGCGACGGTTGTCTGATGGAAGGCATTTCGCACGAGGCCTGCTCGTTCGCCGGCACGCTCAAGCTCGGCAAGCTGATTGCGCTCTACGACGACAACGGCATTTCCATCGACGGCAGGGTCGAGGGCTGGTTCACCGACGACACGCCGAAGCGCTTCGAGGCCTACGGCTGGCATGTCATCCCCGCGGTGGACGGTCATGACGTTGACGCCGTGGACCGCGCGATAGTAGCGGCCAAAGCGGTGACGGATCGTCCCAGCCTCATCTGCTGCAAGACGGTGATCGGCAAGGGTTCGCCCAACAAAGCGGGTTCGCACGACGCGCACGGCGCGGCGCTGGGCGAAAAGGAAGTCGCGGCCACGCGCGCGGCGATCGGCTGGAATCACCCGCCGTTCGAGGTGCCGCAGAGCGTCTACGCGGGCTGGGACGCGCGCGCGCGCGGCGCCGGGTTCGAGCGCGAATGGAACGAACGCCTGCTCGCCTATGAGAAACTGCAGCCGGCGCGCGCGCGCGAGTTCCGGCGGCGCATGGCGGGCGAACTGCCCGCAGGCTGGAAAGCGCATTGCGACGCGCTGCTGGCGAAGATCGACACCAAGGCCGAGACCATCGCCACGCGCAAGGCCTCGCAGAACGCGATCGAGGGCCTGGCGCCGGCGCTGCCCGAATTCGTCGGCGGCTCGGCCGACCTCACCGGGTCGAACCTCACCAACTGGTCCGGCGCGAAGCAGGTCAGCGAAGGCGGCAGCAACTACCTGTCCTACGGCGTGCGCGAGTTCGGCATGGCGGCGATCGGAAACGGCATTGCGTTGCACGGTGGCTTGATTCCTTTCAGCGGCACCTTCCTCACCTTCTCCGACTATGCGCGCAACGCGCTGCGCATGGCGGCGCTGATGAAGCTGCGCAATATCTTCGTCTACACCCACGACTCGATTGGCCTCGGCGAGGACGGTCCGACGCACCAGTCGGTCGAGCACGTCTCGAGCCTGCGCCTGATGCCCGGCCTGGACGTGTGGCGGCCGTGCGACACCGTTGAATCGGCACAGGCCTGGATCGCCGCGGTCGAGCGCGGGGTTACGTCACCGAGTGGCCCGACCGCGTTGGTGTTCTCGCGCCAGAACCTGCAGTTCCAGAAACGCGACGCAAAGGCGCTTGCGGGAATCGCGCGCGGCTCCTACGTGCTCGCCGATTGCGCGGGTGCGCCGCAGGCGCTGATACTCGCCACCGGCTCCGAAGTCCAGCTCGCCCTGGGTGCACAGGCGAAGCTCGCCGAAGCGGGTGTGCGCGTGCGCGTGGTGTCCATGCCTTCGACCAGCGTATTCGACCGCCAGGACGCCGCTTACCGCGAATCGGTGTTGCCGCGCGGCGTGCCGCGCGTGGCGGTGGAAGCGGGCGTATCCGACTTCTGGCGCAAATACGTAGGCCTGGAAGGCGCGGTGATCGGCATCGACCGCTACGGCGAGTCCGCCCCGGGCCCGGAACTATTCAAACACTTCGGTTTTACCGTGGACAATGTGGTGGCTGCGGTGAAAAGCGTGATCTGAGCCAAGCTGCGCCGGTGCTTGCGGATTGATTTTTCTCAGACCGCATTTTCGCCTATCCTGTATACCTGCATCTATCCATGTGAACCCGTGGCATCCATTTTCTGCTAGGAGCAAGTCATGACTATCAAGGTGGCAATCAACGGCTACGGCCGCATCGGACGCAATATCATGCGCGCGCTGTATGAGGGCGGCAAGAAACACGATATCCAGATCGTCGCCGTGAACGACCTCGGCAATGCGCAGACCAACGCCCACCTGACCCGCTACGACACCACGCATGGAAAATTCCCGGGCACGGTGGCGGTGGAGGGCGACTTCATGGTCGTGAACGGGGACAAGATCCGCGTTTGCGCCGTACGCAATCCGGCCGAACTGCCCTGGGCCGAACTCGGCGTGGACCTGGTGCTGGAATGCACCGGCCTCTTCAACAGCAAGGAGAAGGCGGGCGCCCACCTCAAGGCCGGCGCGAAAAAAGTCGTTCTCTCCGCCCCCGGCGGCAAGGACGTCGACGCCACCGTCGTCTATGGCGTCAACCATAACGTGCTGAAGGCGGCGCACACGGTGATCTCGAACGCCTCCTGCACCACCAACTGCCTGGCGCCGATGGTGAAGCCTCTGCACGACAAGATCGGCGTCGTCTGCGGTTTGATGACCACCATCCACGCCTACACCAACGACCAGGTGCTGACCGACGTCTATCACGAAGACCTGCGCCGCGCGCGCTCGGCCACCATGTCGATGATCCCGACCAAGACCGGCGCCGCGGCGGCGGTGGGCCTGGTGCTGCCGGAGTTGAACGGCAAGCTCGACGGCTACGCCATGCGCGTGCCCACCATCAACGTATCCGTCGTCGATCTTTCCTTCATCGCCGCGCGCGCGACCAGCGCGGAGGAAATCAACAAGCTGATGAAGGAAGCCGCCGAAGGCAGCCTGAAGGGCATCCTCGCCTACAACACCGAGCCGCTGGTGTCGGTGGACTTCAACCACAATCCGCATTCCAGCATATTCGATTCCACCCTCACCAAGGTGTCCAACGGCACGCTGGTGAAGGTGTCCGCCTGGTACGACAACGAGTGGGGATTCAGCAATCGCATGCTCGATACCGCGGTTGCGTTCATGAACGCGAAATAGATCGTGTTGCGGGCTGGCTCCGCTCATTGCGGCGCCGGCGCTGCGTAGCGAGATAGTTATGACCTTCCTGAAAATGACCGACCTCGACCTGCGCGGCAAGCGCGTACTGATCCGCGTGGATTTCAACGTGCCGGTCAAGGACGGCAGGATCACGGACGACACGCGCATACGCGCGGCGCTGCCGGGCATCCGCCATGCGCTCGCCGCGGGTGCGCGTCTGATGCTGGTGTCGCATTTCGGCCGCCCGAAGGAGGGTGAATTCAGCCAATCCGAATCGCTCGCGCCGGTGGCGCTGCACCTCGCGGGCCTGCTCGGCGTCGAGGTACTGCTGCTGCGCGACTGGCTGGCCGGGGTGAAAACCGAACCGGGCAAGGTGGTGCTGCTGGAGAACTGCCGCTTCAACAAGGGCGAGAAGAAGAACGACGAGGCGCTGGCCAGGCGCATCGCGGCGCTGTGCGACATTTATGTCAACGACGCATTCGGCACCGCGCACCGCGCCGAAGCCACGACCCACGGCGCGGCCAAATATGCGCCCGTCGCCTGCGCCGGGCCGCTGATGGCGGCGGAACTGGAGGCGCTGGGCAAGGCGCTGGCGAATCCGGCGCGCCCTTTGATCGCGATCGTGGCCGGGTCCAAGGTGTCGACCAAGCTCACCATCCTGGCCGCGCTTGCCGCGAAAGTGGACGAACTCATCGTCGGCGGCGGCATCGCCAACACCTTCATGCTCGCGGCCGGCCTGCCGATCGGCAAGTCGCTCGCCGAGGCGGATCTGGTGGAAGAGGCGAAGAAGATCATGGCGGCGATGCGCTCGCGCGGCGCCGCGGTGCCGATTCCGACCGACGTGGTCGTGGGCAAGGAATTGGCCGCGACCGCGGCGGCGACAGTGAAACCGGCCGCGGCCGTCGCCGCCGACGAGATGATCCTCGATATCGGTCCCGAGACTTCGGCGCGACTGGCCGGGAGCCTCGCGCGCGCCGGCACCATCGTCTGGAACGGCCCGGTGGGGGTGTTCGAGTTCGATCAATTCGCCGGGGGCACGAAGGCGCTGGCGCTGGCGATCGCCGCCTCCAAGGGATTCTCGATCGCGGGCGGCGGCGATACCGTCGCCGCCATCAACAAATTCGGCATCGCCAGGGACATCGGCTACATTTCGACCGCGGGCGGCGCATTCCTCGAGTTCCTCGAAGGCAAGAAACTGCCGGCGGTGGAAGTGCTGGAGGCGCGAGCGGCACGGTAGGCTCGCTTACCAGCATTGACAACACGATCTGCGAAAACAAATTGAGCGCCAGAGTCGCGTAAAATCAAAAAGCTTAGGAATCCAGCGCGGGCGGCATTTCAGCTCTTGCCCAGGTCGCTGAAGTATTCATGCTCGGCGGTGTTGACCAGGCTGGTGCGCAGTTCCACCGGCACGTTGTGATAAGTCAGCGCGGTGCGCTTGATACGCAGCAGCGGCAATCCGGCGGGGATGCCCAGCAGCTTCGCGCTAGCCCGATCCGCCAGCGCCGCGCTCAACCGTTCGGCGCTTCTCACCACGTTGATGCCATAGCGCTCCTGGTAGAGTTGGTAGATGGTGCTGTCGCGCTCGCGGAACACCTTCTCGCTAAGGCGCGGGAAGCGCTCCGCAGGCAGGGTGATTTGATCCAGCACCACCGGTCTGCCGCCGAGCTGCAGCAGGTTCCTGATGCGGAACACCGGCGCGCCCCGGGCGATATTCAGCCGAGCGCTGCTGTCGGCGTCGGCACTGGCACGGGCGAAGGACAGGAGTTCGATCTGCGGCTGCTCTTTCCCGCCGCCGGCCGGGACGACGTGAAAAAAATGGAATAGCGTGCGCCGCGCGTCGTGGCCGGCGACGAAGGTGCCGCGGCCTTGGTGGCGCAGCAGGATGCGCTCCGCCACCAGCTCGTCGATGGCCTTGCGCACGGTGCCGATGGAAACGCGATAGCGCTCGCCGAGCTTGGTTTCCGAAGGCAGGGCCACCCCCGGTCGCCATTCGCCTTCGGCCAGCCTCTTGGTCAGGAGGCGCTTCACCTCCCGGTACAGCGGCAACTGGCCGCCAGTGTTCGTGCCCGGAGTTTCGCTGACTCGCTGCGCTGTCTGCATCAGTGCAGTTTAGCATTTCGTCTAGATCATACAAGTCATATAGTTGACTTTGGCGCGCGCCACGCCTATTATTCCCTTTCCGCAACCGCCCGCGGGCAAACGAGGAGGGCGGCATGAGCAGGGAGCAGGGGCCCCGCGCAGCGGGGATGCGACCGGCCGCGATTGCCGCCGGACGCCGACAGCGCGGATTCGAACTTTTGAACGTGGTTAAGGAGGCGAAAGCAATGATCCACTTTGTAGTGCATGACGAGCACGATTCGGTCGGCGTGGTCGTCGTCGAGGGCGTCAAATCCGGCCAGCAGCTCACCGGCTGGATCATGGACCAGGACAAGGAAATCAAGGTGCGCGCGCAAAGCGACATCCCCATCGGCCACAAACTGGCGATCCAGAAGCTGAAGGACAAGGACACGGTGATCAAGTACGGCGTCG
>Ga0080064_1004048_pt1 | contig 19654 bp, 21 predicted proteins | sample Subgrocontami54m_FD_69260 | JGI IMG/M metagenome (GOLD analysis project Ga0080064, IMG submission 69260) | Subsurface groundwater microbial communities from S. Glens Falls, New York, USA - GMW46 contaminated, 5.4 m (SPADES assembly) (version 2) ...
ACACACCGCTCACTTCGTGCAAAGCCGCTTCGGGCTACGCCCTTTGCAACTTTGCACGCGCAGGAACAAAAGCGGACAATTCATTTGCTACAAAACCGGACAAGTCTATTTGCTCGCGACACACACTGCTTGGGTGCCTTTGCCGTGGCGCCGGCCGTGCTAGACTATGGACGCGAAAAATTCCGCATTTTCCATGCGATCAGACAACATCGTTGACATCCGCCAGCTGCGCTTTGCGTACCCGGGGCGTGACGTGCTCAAAGGCATCAGTCTCGCGATTCGGCGCGGGGATGTGGTCGGTATCATGGGCGCGAGCGGGTGCGGCAAATCGACGCTCTTACGCCTGATCGGCGGCCAGTTGGTTCCCTCCGCCGGCTGGGTCAAGGTCGACGACCACGTCGTGCACAAGCTGGATCGCAACTCACTTTTCCGGCTGCGGCGCAAAATGGGGATGCAGTTCCAGATGGGCGGACTGTTTACCGACCTGTCGGTGTTCGAGAACATCGCGTTCCAGATGCGCGAACACACTGATTTCCCGGAAAGCATGATCCGGGATATGGTTCTGATGAAGCTCGCGGCCGTGGGCTTGCGCGGCGCCGCGCAGTTGATGCCGGCGGAGCTGTCGGGCGGTATGGCGCGGCGCGTCGGACTCGCACGGGCGATAGCGCTCGACCCGATGCTGATTATGTACGATGAGCCTTTCGCGGGGCTGGACCCGATTTCATGCAACGTGATCGGCAATCTGATTCGCCGTCTCAACGGCGCGCTCGGCGCGACCTCGATCATCGTGTCGTACGATGCGGCCGAGGCCATGAGGGTCATCGATCACGTTTACCTGATATCCGGTGGCGTGATTGCGGCGACAGGCACCACTGCGGAGATGCGCAGTTCCAGCGACCCTTTCGTGCGCCAGTTTCTCGATGGCGCGCCGGATGGGCCAGTGCCGTTTCACTTTCCGCACGACCGCTATGAGGCCGACCTCGGGCTGGGTTCCAATCCTTAGAAGTACGTGAGGCGGTAAAGCGCGGCTTCGCCGTTAATGCCGGGCAACCCGAAATTCGCGTAAGGATGGCGCTTCCCGTCCGACTACATGCGCTAAGGCCCGGAATAATCGACACGTGAGGTGATCCATGTCTCAACCGTCCGTGCGGCGCCAGGACCCGTATGTGGCGCTCACCAAGGAGCAATTCCGCGAGCGTTTTTTCGCCCGCTTCTACGATCCCGCATTCGATGCGGTTCGTGCCGAACTCGAAAAGGTGTTCGAGACGGCATGGGACGGCTACATCGTCTATCGCAAGTCGCCGCGCCAGCAGCCCGCGGGGCCGGGCTATGCCGATCCCGCGCAAAAGCTGCCGGTTGAATGGCTTGAAGCACGGGCCAAAATCGATGCCGCGGAAAAGCGGCAGAAGGACCCCAAGTCGCCTTCGCGGATTCTGATCGTGAACGGCTCAACCCGCAGCGAGCACTCCTGCCCGGGTGAGATTTCGAAGACGCGGCGCCTCGCACAGTCCGCACAAAAAGCCATCGAGGCGTGGCCGGGGCACGAGGTCGATTTCCTCGATATTTCGACGCTTGCCGACGAGCCGTTGAAGGTGATCCATCCCTGTAAAGCCTGCGTTTCGACATCGCCGGCGCTTTGCCACTGGCCGTGCTCGTGCTATCCGAACCATGCGCTGGGCCAGACCAATGACTGGATGGAAGAGATCTATCCGCGCTGGACCGCGGCGCACGGCGTCTTCATTCTGTGCCCGGTGCATTGGTACCAGGCGCCGGCGAGCCTGAAACTCATGATAGACCGGCTGGTGTGCGCCGACGGCGGCAATCCCGATCCGACCACCACCAAAGGCAAGAATCCGGCGCTGGCGAAGGAATTGGAGCTCAAGGGCTGGGGCTACCCCAAGCATCTCGCGGGGCGCGCGTTCGCGGTGGTCGCCCACGGCGATGCGGCCGGACCCGAGAACCTGCGTCGCATGCTCGCCGACTGGTTGACCGACATCGGCATGATCCAGGCCGGCCCGCAAGCGGCGCTCGACACCTGGATCGGCTGGTACCGGCCCTACGCCACGAGCCACGAGGATCTTGATGCCGACGAGGATACTTTCACGCAGGTGAAAAACGCCGCGCTGAGCCTCGTCAACATGGTGGCGCAAATCCGGTCGGGCGCGTACCACGCGCCGAACCAGGGACTGCACAGCCCGCGCGAAAAGTGATTGGGTGGTTTTGCGTTTCGAATTTAGTGCTGCGCGTCGGCGGGAATCTGCGGCATGTTCCCGTTGCGCACGTTGGACTGGTGGCGGTTGCGTACCAGCATCATGGTCACCGCGACGAAGACGCCGAACAGCGTGATCACGGTGTAAATCGAGAATTCAAGCTTGATCAGCAGCGCATAGACGGCGAGCATTACCAAAATGTTCAGGTTCTCGTTGAAGTTCTGCACCGCGATTGAGTGGCCGGCGCCCATCAGAATATGGCCGCGGTGCTGCAGCAGCGCATTCATCGGTACCACGAAGTACCCGGCGAGCGCGCCGATCAGCGTCATCATCACCATCGCGAGGTAAACATTGCGCACGAAAATCAGCCCGATGGTGATAACACCCATCGCGATGCCGACCGGCAGTACGCTGACCGCGCGGTTCAGCGGTACCATTTTTCCGGCTATCACCGCGCCCACGGCGATGCCGATGGCGGTAATGCCCTGCAGCGCGGTCGATTGCGATAGCGTGTAACCGAGCGCGACCTGCGCCCATTTCAGCACGATGAATTGCAGAGTCGCGCCGGCGCCCCAGAACAGCGTGGTGGTCGCGAGCGATATCTGGCCGAATTTGTCGGCCCACAGCAGCCGCAGGCAGTGCATGAAATCCCTGACCAGATAAAGCGGGTTCCTGTGCTGCGGCTTGTGATGGACGCCGGTGTTGGGAACGTAGATGTTGATTACGGCCGCGGTCACGTAGAGCGCGACGATCAGCACGATCGCGATTTCCGGCGCAGTATCGATGCCGGTTTCGATACGCGGGATGTCGATCTGCAGCACCGCGGACGAGACCGCCTCGCTGATCAGCGCGCCGCCAAGCACGGTGCCGAGGACGATGGAGCCGACGGTGAGTCCCTCGATCCAGCCGTTGGCAACCACCAGCTTCGTGTGCGGAAGATATTCGGTGAGGATGCCGTATTTCGCCGGGGAGTAGGCGGCGGCGCCGAGACCGACCACGCCGTAGGCGAGCAGCGGGTGCACGCTGAACAACATCATCAGGCAGCCGCTGGCCTTGATAGTGTTCGCGATCAGCATCACCTTGCCTTTGGGCAGCGCATCGGCGAACGCGCCGACGAACGGCGCCAGCACTACGTATGAAATCGTGAAAAACAGCTTCAGCATCGGCGTCAGCCATGCCGGGGAATCAAGCAGCACCAGCGCCGCGATGGCGGCGATCAGCAGCGCATTATCGGCGAGCGACGAAAAAAACTGCGCCGCCATGATGATGTAAAAGCCGAACGGCATAAAAAACGCAGAAACCCGCGCGGGGACGTGATTTTAGGTGCAGCTTTATACCACAGATCGGGAGTTTCCCGCGTGCCGACCGTGACTGGCCCGGCGAAATGTGGTTGAATACCCACCCGTTTTCGAAACGACAAGAGGAACCAAGCGAGGGGAGCAATTAACTGATTTGGGCGAATGCTGTTACGCTTCGCGCTTTACACCTCTCTCCTCACACGCAGACGCGCATGGCCGATCGCAGACTGCAGGTGTTTTACACCGTCGCCAGGCAATTGAGTTTCACCAAGGCCGCCGAGCGGCTGGTCATGACGCAGCCTGCAGTGACGTTCCAGGTCAAGCAGCTCGAAGAGCATTTCAACGCGCGCCTGTTCGAGCGCAGCCACGGCAGGATTGCGCTGACACCGACCGGTCAGTTAGTGCTGGAATATGCCGAGCGCATTCTCGGCCTGTCGGCGGAAATGGACAAGCGCGTCAGCGAATTGACCGGCGAAATCAGTGGGCCGCTGCTGCTCGGCGCGAGCACCACGATCGCCGAATTCATCCTGCCGCGCGTGCTCGGGGAATTCAAGGCGCACCATCCGCAGGTGCAAACACACATGATGGTCGCCAATTCCGAAATCATAGAAAATTGTGTTGCCGACCGCACCATCGATCTGGGCATGATCGAATCGCCGTCGCAGCTGCCGAGCCTGAATACCGAAATTTGCTGCGACGATGAGCTGGTGATGATCTGCGCGCCGGGATACAAACTGGCCGTCCTGAAAGACGTGACGCCGCCGCAGATTGCGGGCGAGCCGTACGTCAGCCGCGAGAGCGGTTCCGGCACGCGCCAGTTTGCCGATAATTACTTCCGGCAGGCCGGCATTCCGCCCGAGGATCTCAACATCGTGATGGAACTCGGCAGCCCGGAAGCGATCAAGGGCGTAGTCGAGACCGGCATCGGCGTGGCGATCATGTCGCGTGCGACGGTGGCGAAGGAACTCAGGCTGGGCTCGTTGATGGCGATTCCGCTGGTGCCGCGCCTGATCCGCACCCTGTCACTGGTTTCTCCGCGCGAGCAATTCCGTTCGCGCCTGCTGTCGACGTTCGCCGAATTCGCCACCCGCAGGATGCGCGAGATGGCGGGGCGGGAATAAGAGCGCCTGACATGATGAAACACGTTTGCATTGCGGTCCAGAATTGGTGATGGCGAGGCGCTCTACGATGCCCCGCCCGCTCAAAGCCACGATCAATCTCGATGCACTGCGCCACAATCTTTCGGTGGTGCGCAGGCATGCGCCGCGCGCATCGGTATTCGCGGTAATCAAGGCCAACGCGTATGGCCATGGCGTGATGCGCGCTGCGCACGCGCTCTCCGCTGCCGAGGGCTTTGCGCTGCTCGAGCTCGACGCGGCGGTGAGTCTGCGCGAGGCGGGCTACCGCCAGCGCATCGTGCTGCTTGAAGGCGCGTTTGAGACCCGTGATCTTGCCGTCGCGGCCGAATACGGGCTCGCGATTGCCGTTCATGACGAGGAACAGCTTTGCATGCTTGACAGCGCGCCGGCGGACGCGCGCTTTGACGTGCTGCTCAAGCTCAATACCGGAATGAACCGGCTGGGAGTCGCGCCGGCGGAATTCGCCGCCGTGTTGGATCGGCTGCAACGGCATCCGCGTGTCGCGCAGCTCACGCTGATGTCGCATTTCGCCAACGCCGACGACGCGCGCGGAGTTGCCTGGCAGATGGAGTGCCTGCAGCGGCTTGCCGTCGGGGGCGGGCTGCCGCGCAGCCTCGCCAACTCGGCAGCGATTCTGCGCTTTCCCGAGACCCACGCCGACTGGGTGCGTCCGGGCGTCATGCTCTACGGTTGTTCGCCGTTCGCCGATGTGCCCGCAGCGACGCTCGGCCTCAAGCCGGTAATGACGTTGGCGAGCGAACTCATCGCGGTGCGGGAGTTGCGCCCGGGCGATCGCATCGGCTACGGCGGCGTGTTCGAGGCCGAACGCGCAACGCGCATCGGTGTGGTCGCCTGCGGTTATGCCGACGGCTATCCGCGCCATGCGCCGAGCGGAACACCGGTCTTGGTCCAGGGCCAGCGCACCCGCACGCTCGGCCGGGTGTCCATGGACATGCTGTGCGTCGATGTGAGCGCAGTCCCGGCGGCACGGGTTGGGACGCCGGTCACCCTGTGGGGCGAAGGGCTGGCGGCCGACGAGGTGGCAGCTGCCGCGGGGACGGTGAGCTACGAGCTCTTGTGCGCGCTCGCGCCGCGGGTGCCGGTCGCGGAAACCTGAGTCGCCCCGTTTGCCAATCCGCGGCAACGCGGTCATGAAACCGGCATTCTGCCGGTGTATCATGGCGTCATGATTGCGAATCCATCGGCGGACGGAGCGGCGTCGGCGTCAGGCGCGCGTTTCCACCGCGACTGGCCGTATCGGCGTCCCGCGCTGTGGCGCTACGGTGCGGCCGTGGGCGTGGTGCTGGCCATGTTTGCGCTACGCTACCTGTTGTTCGGCGAGCTGATTGATCGTCTGGTGTTCACGGTTTTCGTGCCGGCTGCGCTCGTCGCGGCGTGGTACGGCGGCATAGGCCCGGGGCTGGTTGCGATGATACTGGGCCTTTTACTCGGGGACTTCTTTTTTCTGTCGCCGCGCTATTCGCTCGGACCGTTGGGAATCAAGGCATCGCTTGGAGTCGGCGTCTATGTGGTCACCACGGCGGTGTGTGTCATCCTGTGCGAGCGTATGCATGTCCTGATCCGCCAGTTCGAGCACGCGCTCGAGCGCGAACGGCGCCATCTGGCCGGCGAATTGGGCGCCGCGGCACAGGGATTTATCAATTATCTCGAACGCCACCCTTCGCTCGCCGGCGTTCACGCGAGCGTCAGCTGGCCGTTCCAGCGGCCGGCAACGGCGCGCTACGGGGTCGCGGTCGGGATGGTGGTCCTCGCATTTGCGTTGCGTTACTGGCTGTTCGGCATTAATGAGAACCGTTTTCCGTTTATTTTCTTCGTGCCGGCGGCTTTGGTCGCCACCTGGTACGGCGGCGTGGTGCCCGGCCTGCTTGCGACTGCTGCAGGTTTGATGCTGGGCGACTTGTTTTTCCTTTCCAGCCACGAGGCGCTGGGGCTGGTGCGTGATATCGAGCGCATCGCGATCGGTATGTATGCGGTAACCACCATGCTTTGCGTGATGCTGTTCGAAAATATGCACAATCGCGTCCGGCGCCTTGAACATGCGCTGGAGCGCGCGCGCCGTCATCACCGGAATCCGCACGCGGACGGTTCCACGTCAGGTTCGCCCGCGGTTACGCCGGCTTCCCGCTAGCCGCGCCGGCGACATTACGCGCCGGGTTTGCATGGCAAAATCAAAATCGATATACACCTGCACCGAGTGCGGCGGCCAGTCCGTCAAGTGGCAGGGCCAATGCCCGCACTGCACCGAGTGGAACACGCTGGTTGAAACCATCGCCGAAGCGGCGGGTGCGGGGGCGAACCGCTTCAGCGCGCTTACCGGCAGCGGCAGACCGCAGCGCCTGAGCGAGGTCGAGGCGAGCGAGGAAAGCCGCGTGCCGACCGGCATTCCCGAATTTGACCGGGTACTGGGCGGCGGGCTGGTGCGTGGTGCGGTGGTGCTGATCGGCGGCGATCCCGGCATCGGAAAATCCACGCTGTTGCTGCAGGCGCTGTGCGCGATGGGCGGGGCGCGCAAGATGCTCTACGTCAGCGGCGAGGAGTCGGCGCAGCAAATCGCGCTGCGCGCACGGCGTCTTGCGCTCGACGCTTCCAACCTCGATCTGCTCGCCGAAATAAGCCTCGAAAAAATTCAGGCGCTGGTGCAATCCGAAAAACCGGCGGTGGCGGTGATCGATTCGATCCAGACGGTGTACTCGGACGCGCTGCAGTCGGCGCCGGGCTCGGTGGCGCAGGTGCGCGAATGCGCGGCGCAACTGACGCGGCTCGCCAAAGCGGGCGGCACCACCATGATATTCGTCGGCCACGTGACCAAGGAAGGCGCGCTGGCCGGTCCGCGCGTGCTCGAACACATCGTCGACACCGTGCTTTATTTCGAAGGCGACACCCATTCAAGCTTTCGGCTGGTTCGCGCCTGCAAGAACCGCTTCGGCGCAGTCAACGAAATCGGCGTGTTCGCGATGACCGAGAAAGGGCTCAAGGGAGTGTCGAACCCGTCGGCGCTTTTTTTGTCGCAGCACGCGGAGCAGGTCGCCGGTTCGTGCGTGCTGGTGACGCAGGAGGGCACGCGCCCGCTGCTGGTCGAAATCCAGGCACTGGTGGATGAGGCGCATGCGCCGAATCCGCGCCGGCTCGGCGTTGGTCTCGAACAGAACCGGCTCGCGCTGCTGCTGGCGGTGCTGCACCGACACGCCGGTATCGCGTGTTTCGATCAGGACGTGTTCATCAACGCAGTCGGCGGCATGAAAATTTCCGAGCCCGCCGCCGACCTTGCGGTGCTGATGGCCATCGTATCTTCGCTCACTAACCGGCCATTGCCGGCGAAGCTGGTGGTGTTTGGCGAGGTTGGGCTGGCCGGCGAGGTGCGGCCGGTACAGCGCGGCCAGGAACGGTTGAGGGAAGCAGCCAAGCTCGGTTTTACCCATGCGCTGATACCGCACGCCAACAAACCCAGGCAGACTATTCCGGGTTTGCAGGTGACCGCGGTGCAGCGGATTGCCGACGCCGTGGCGCACATGCGGGACGGCTTTTCGGCCTGATCCCGCCGCGCAAATCGTTGATCGTTTCATCAGGGAAAGGACGGCGGGGCATGGCGCAGGGCAATCCGTACAACGTCGGTCTGGACAAGAACGCCGCGAACTGCACGCCGCTCACACCGTTGTCGTTGCTCGCGCGCACCGCCGGCGTTTATCCGCAGCGCTGTGCGGTCGTGCACGGCGAGCGGAGGCTGAGTTGGGCCGAGGTTTACGCGCGTTGCCGCCGGCTTGCCTCGGCGCTCAGGCGCCGCGGTGTGGCCAACGGCGATACGGTCGCGACCATGCTGCCCAACGTTCCGGCGATGGTTGAGGCGCATTTCGGCGTCGCGATGGCGGGCGCGGTGCTCAACACGCTCAATACGCGGCTCGACGCCAAGGCGATCGCGTTCATGCTTGATCATGGCGAGGCGACGATATTGCTCACCGACCGCGAATTCTCCGGCACCGTGGCCGGCGCCCTGAGATTGCTGCCGCACCATAAGATCGTCGTGATCGATGTCGATGACGCCGAATATCACGGTGCGGGCGAGCTGCTTGGCGAAATCGAGTATGAAGAGTTTCTGCGGCAGGGTGACCCGCAATTCGCGTGGCGCCTGCCGGATGACGAATGGGACGCGATCTCGCTCAACTACACTTCCGGTACCACCGGCAACCCGAAAGGCGTGGTTTATCACCATCGCGGCGCCTATCTCAATGCGATCAGCAACATTCTGAGCTGGAGCATGCCGCCGCACGCGGTTTACCTGTGGACCCTGCCGATGTTTCACTGCAATGGCTGGTGTTTTCCGTGGACCATGGCCGCGAATGCCGGCACCAACGTATGCTTGCGACGCGTCGATGCGAAAACGATTTTCGATCTGCTCAGGCAGCACCGCGTCACCCACTACTGTGGCGCCCCGATCGTCCACCTCGCCCTGATCAATGCCCCCGCCGAGTGGAAACAGGGTCTGGCCCATGCGGTAAACTGCCTGGTGGCCGGGGCGGCACCACCCGCGGCGCTGATTGAAGGCATGCAGCAGATGGGTTTCAATATTACCCACGTGTACGGTCTCACCGAAACCTACGGTCCAGCCGCGGTCTGCGCCAAGCATCCCGAGTGGGAGGCGCTGCCGCTGGCGGAACAGGTGCGGCTCAACGGACGCCAGGGCGTGACCTATCACCTTCAGCAGGGCATGACCGTGATGGACCCGGCGACCCTGCAGCCGGTGCCTTGGGACGGCGAGACCATGGGGGAAATCATGTTTTGCGGCAACATCACCATGAAGGGCTATCTCAAAAACCCCGAGGCGACCGCGCAGGCATTTGCCGGCGGCTGGTTTCACAGCGGCGATCTGGCGGTGATGCAGCCCGACGGTTACGTCAAGATCAAGGACCGCGCCAAGGACATTATTATTTCCGGCGGCGAGAACATTTCCTCGCTCGAGGTCGAGGACGTGCTGTATCGCCATCCGGCGGTAATGGCGGCAGCGGTGGTAGCGAAGCCCGATGCGAAATGGGGCGAGACGCCGTGCGCATTCGTCGAATTGAAGTCGGGCGTAAATCCCGCTGAAGGAGAGATCATCGAGTTCTGCCGCAGCCACCTTGCGCACTTCAAGGTGCCGAAGACGGTGATCTTCGGGGCACTGCCCAAGACCTCGACCGGCAAGATCCAGAAATTCATCCTGCGCCAGCAGGCACAGTCGGCCTCGGCGATCGAGTGATTTCAACAGCGGATTAGCGCCGGATTGCGAATGCAAAGTTCAGAGTACATCCTCGAGACAAAAAACCTGAGCAAGGAGTTCCGGGGCTTTGTCGCCGTCAACGACGTGAGCTTGAAGATCAGGCGCGGCGGCATCCACGCACTGATCGGCCCCAACGGCGCCGGCAAGACCACGTGTTTCAATCTGCTCACCAAGTTTCTCGAGCCGACCCGCGGCAGCATCCATTTCAACGGCACCGAGATCACCGGCGAGAAGCCGGCGCAAATCGCGCGCCGCGGCATCATCCGCTCGTTCCAGATTTCCGCGGTGTTTCCGCACCTGACGGTGCTCGAAAACGTGCGCATCGGGCTGCAGCGCAAGCTCGGCACGTCGTTTCACTTCTGGAAAACGGAAAAATCCCTCGACCGGTTGAACAGCCGCGCGCGGGAGCTGCTGGAGGCGGTCGATCTCGCGTCGTTCGAAAATACGGTTACCGTCGAATTGCCGTATGGCCGCAAGCGCGCACTCGAGCTCGCGGCCACGCTCGCACTGGATCCCGAACTGATGCTGCTTGACGAACCCACCGCCGGCATGGCGCACGAGGACGTTGACCGGGTGACCAAGCTGATCAGGCAGGTCGCCCACGGTCGCACCGTGCTGATGGTCGAGCACAACATGAGCGTGGTGTGCGGTATCTCGGACGTCATCACGGTGCTCAACCGCGGGGCGGTACTCGCCGAGGGGCCGTATGCCGAGGTCGCCGCAAATCCACAGGTGATAGAGGCGTATATGGGGACCGCGGCATGAGCCCGGAAGCAGCGATCGGCGCAACGGGGAGCGGGGATGCGGCCGTGGATCCGGTCACGGATACATCGTCTGCGATACTGCGCGTGGCCAACCTGCACGCGTGGTACGGCGAATCGCACATCCTGCACGGGGTGGATTTCGCCGTGAATCGCGGCGAGGTGGTGACGCTGCTCGGCCGCAATGGCGCAGGGCGTACCACCACCCTCAAGGCGATACTCGGCATGGTGGGCCGGCGTTCCGGCTCGATTTTGATCAACGGTCAGGAGACCGTGAACTGGCCGACCCACCGCATTGCCCATCTCGGCATCGGCTACTGTCCGGAGGAGCGCGGCATCTTCTCCAGCCTGTCGGTCGAGGAAAACCTGCTGCTGCCGCCGCAGGTGCAGGAGGGTGGCATGAGCGTGGATGAAATCTACGCCATGTTTCCGAACCTCTGGGAGCGGCGCGCCACCAGCCAGGGCACGCGGCTTTCCGGCGGCGAGCAGCAGATGCTGGCGATGGCGCGGATACTGCGCACCGGCGCGCAGGTGCTGCTGCTCGACGAGATCACCGAAGGGCTCGCGCCGGTGATCGTCCAGACGCTGGACCGCGTGATCCGGCAACTGAAGGAGCGCGGCTATACCATCGTGATGGTCGAGCAGAATTTCCGCTTTGCCGCGCCGCTCGCTGACCGCCACTATGTAATGGAACGTGGCATAATCGCGCAGATATTGACTGCCGCTGACCTGGCTTCCAAAATGGATCTTCTGCACGAATATCTCGGTGTTTGAACCTTCCGACGACAACCCGCAAAGGAGTGCTTCACCATGTTGCTGAAACGCAGTATCCCGTTGGTGGCGGCCATGATACTGGCCGCCGGAGCCGCGCATGCCCAGATTTCCGGGGGTGTGATCAAGATCGGCGTGCTCAACGACCAGTCGAGCCTTTATGCCGACCTGACCGGCCAGGGCTCGGTAGTGGCCGCGCGCATGGCGATCGAAGACTTCGGCGCGGAGAAGAAAGGGCTGAAAGTCGAGATCGTTTCCGCCGATCACCAGAACAAGCCTGACGTCGGCTCGCAGATTGCGCGCAAGTGGTATGACGCCGAAGGGGTCGACATGATCATCGACGTGCCCAATTCCGGCGTCGCGCTGGCGGTGAACCAGATCACGCGCGAAAAAGGCAAGGCGTTCATCGTTTCGGGTGCGGCGAGTTCCGATCTTACCGGCAAGGCCTGCTCTCCCAATACGATCCACTGGACCTATGACACCTGGATGCTCGCCAACGGCACCGGCAACGCGATTGTCAAGACCGGCGGCGACAGCTGGTTCTTCCTTACCGCCGACTATGCGTTCGGGCACGCGCTGGAGCGCGACACCGAGGCGGTGGTGCTGAAAAGCGGCGGCAAGGTGCTCGGCAAGGTGCGCCATCCGCTCAATACGCAGGACTTCTCCTCATTCCTGCTGCAGGCGCAGGCGTCCAAAGCCAAGATCGTCGGGCTTGCCAATGCCGGGGGTGATACTACCAACGCGATCAAGCAGGGCGCGGAATTCGGTATCGTCAAGGGCGGCCAGAACTTCGCCGGCCTGCTGGTGTTCCTGACCGACATCCACGGGCTCGGACTGGACAAGGCGCAGGGCCTGATTTTCACCGAAACGTTTTACTGGGACGCTAACGATCAGTCGCGCGCGTTTGCCAAGCGCTTCTCGGCAGCCAACCGCGGCGTACACCCGACCATGATCCACGCCGGGGTCTATGCCGGCATCCTGCATTACCTGAAGGCGGTCGAGGCGCTCAAGGGCGACGACGGCACCAAGGTGATCGCGCGGATGAAGGGCACGCCGACCGACGATCCGCTGTTCGGCAAGGGCTCGATTCGTGCCGATGGCCGCAAACTGCACCCGGCGTATCTTTTCGAGGTGAAGAAGCCCTCGGAATCGAAAGGACCGTGGGACTACTACAAGCTGCGCGCCACGATACCAGCGGACCAGGCGTTCCGGCCGATGGCGGACGGCGGTTGCCCGCTGGTCAAGTAAGTTACCCGCCAGTAAGCGGGATGCGGTAGCGCGGCGGGCTCCACCTTGTTCTCTTCCCCGTAAAGGGGGAGAGCCAGGGGCGGGGTCGCACCTGCGGTCCCTCGCGGCATGGAAATATTCGGCATCCCGACCCAGGCGCTGTTCGGCCAGTTGTTGATCGGGCTGATCAACGGCTCGTTCTACGCGCTGCTGTCACTCGGGCTCGCCGTGATTTTCGGCCTGCTCAATATCATCAATTTCACCCACGGCGCGCAGTACATGATGGGCGCGTTCTGCGCCTATTTCCTGGCGACCAAAACGGGCCTTGGCTATTGGTGGGCGCTCGTCATAACGCCGTTTGCGGTCGGCGCGACCGGCGTGCTGATCGAGCGCACCATGCTGCGCAGGCTTTACAAGCTCGATCACCTGTATGGATTGTTGCTCACTTTCGGTCTGGCGCTGATTATCCAGGGCCTGTTCCGCCACCAGTACGGCGCCTCGGGCTTGCCGTACCCGATACCGGGCGAGCTGTCCGGAGGGCAGAATCTGGGATTCATGTTTCTGCCCAGGTATCGCGCGTGGGTGATTCTGGCCTCGCTCGTAATCTGCTTTGGCACCTGGTATGTAATCGAGCGCACCAAGCTCGGCTCCTACCTGCGCGCGGCGACCGAGAATCCGGCGCTGGTGCAGGCGTTCGGCATCAACGTGCCGCGCATGGTCATGCTCACCTACGGTTTCGGCGTGGGGCTGGCGGGGCTCGCCGGCGTATTTGCCGCGCCGATCTATCAGGTCAACCCGCTGATGGGGGAGCACATGATCATCGTCGTGTTTGCGGTGGTGGTGATAGGGGGCATGGGATCGATCATGGGTTCCATCGTCACGGGGTTCGCGCTGGGCGTGATCGAAGGGCTGACCAAGGTGTTTTATCCCGAGGCCTCGAACACGGTCATCTTCATCATCATGGCGATCGTGCTGCTGATCAGGCCGCAGGGCCTGTTCGGCCAGCGCTGAGGTGCACATGGCAGCCGTAGACTCCGCAGCAGTCAGCGCGGCGCTGTCGTCCTCCGACCTGCGGGCGCACCGCGTCGCGTTTGTGGCGATGGTGGCAATATTGGTGGCTGCGCCGTTCATGGTGTACCCGGTATTCCTGATGAAGGCGCTGTGTTTCGCGCTGTTCGCGTGCGCATTCAACCTGCTGATCGGATTCGGCGGCCTGCTTTCCTTCGGCCACGCGATGTTTTTCGGCACCGCGGGCTACGTCACGGCGCATGCGGCCAAGGTCTGGGGTTTCCCGCCGGAAGTTGCGATCCTCGCCGGGGCCGCGGTGTCCACGCTGCTCGGGGCGGTCACGGGCCTGCTTGCGATCCGCCGCCAGGGCATCTATTTCGCGATGATCACGCTCGCGCTCGCCCAGATGCTTTATTTCTTCTATTTGCAGGCGCCGTTCACCGGCGGCGAAGACGGCATACAGGCGGTGCCGCGTGGAAAGCTGTTCGGCCTGATTGACCTGAGGCAAACGCTGGCGCTTTATTTCGTGGTGCTGGCAATTTTTCTCGGCGGCTTTCTGCTGATCTACCGCGTCATTCATTCGCCGTTCGGCCAGGTGCTCAAGGCGATCCGCGAAAACGAGCAACGCGTGATTTCACTCGGCTACAATACCGACCACTACAAGCTGCTCGCTTTCGTGCTCTCCGCGGCGCTGTCGGGTCTTGCCGGTGCGACCAAAGTCATCGTGTTCCAGCTTGCGTCACTCACCGACGTCAACTGGCCGATGTCGGGCGAAGTGGTGCTGATGACGCTGGTCGGCGGGCTCGGCACGGTGTTCGGGCCGGTCGTCGGCGCATTCGTGATCATCGCGATGGAAACCTATCTCGCCGAAACCGGGCAATGGGTCACGATCGCGCAGGGCGGTATCTTCGTCGTGTGCGTGCTCGCGTTTCGCCGCGGCATCGTCGGCGAGTTGATAGCGCTGGCGCGGAAAATCGGCGCGCGCAGGACCTGATCCCCTGCGCGTGTTTCGCGCGATGGACCAATCCGGTACAATCGCGCTTATCCTGCGGCAAATTCAATTGAAAGGGCGGGCATGAAGGTGCTGGTGGCAATCAAGCGTGTGGTCGATCCCAACGTCAAGGTGCGCGTCAAGGCCGACGGCACGGGTATCGAGACCGCCAATGTCAAGATGGCGATGAATCCGTTCTGCGAAATCGCGGTCGAGCAGGCGATACGCATGAAGGAAGCGGGCAGCGTGACCGAAATCGTCGTGGTGTCGATCGGCCTGCCGCAATGCCAGGAAACCCTGCGCACCGCGCTGGCGATGGGCGCCGATCGCGCGATACTGGTCGAGACCGACGTCGAGGTGCAGCCGCTGGCGGTTGCCAAGGTATTGAAGGCGATCGTCGCCAAAGAAGCGCCCGGGCTGGTGATCGTGGGCAAACAGGCGGTCGACGATGATTGCAGCCAGGCTGGGCAGATGCTGGCGGGGCTGCTCGCCTGGCCGCAGGCGGCCTGCATATCCAAAATCGCGCTGGCAGGCGACCATGCCGACGTTACGCGCGAACTCGACGGTGGGCTCGAGCATCTGACGGTCAGGTTGCCGGCGGTAGTGACAACTGATCTGCGCTTGAACGAGCCGCGCTACGTGACGTTGCCCAACATCATGAAGGCGAAGAAGAAGCCGCTCGAAGTGATGAAACCCGATGCGCTCGGCGTCGATGTCGCCCCTCGCCTCGCGGCGCTGAAATTCGAGGAGCCGCCCAAGCGCGGCGCGGGCGTCAAGCTGGCCGATGTCGCTGAACTGGTCGATAAACTCAGGAACGAAGCGAAGGTGATCTGAATGGCGATTCTGGTCGTTGCGGAACACGACAACCGACAGCTCAAGCCGGGGGTTGCCAATACCATTGCGGCCGCGGGCATGCTCGGCGGTGACGTGAGCGTGCTGGTGGCGGGTCATCAATGTGGTGACGCCGCGGCGGCGGCGGCGAAAATTTCCGGGGTGGCACGAGTGCTGGTTGCGGATGCTGCGCATTACGCGGTGCCGCTGGCGGAGAACATGGCGGCGCTGGTGGTTTCGGTCGCCGAAAAATTCACGCACATCCTTGCGCCGGCATCCGGGTTCGGCAAGAACATCATGCCGCGTGTTGCCGCGCTGCTCGATGTGGCACAGGTATCCGATATCAGCGCGGTGGTTTCGCCCGACACTTTTGTGCGCCCGATTTACGCCGGCAACGCGCTGGTGACGGTGCAATCCCGGGACCGCATCAAGATCGTCACGGTGCGCATCACCGCGTTTGACGCAGCAGGCGCCGCCGCTGCCGCGGCTCCGATCGAAAATGTTGCGCCGTTGGCGGACAGCGGCCTCGCGCAGTTCAAGGGACATGAACTCACCAAGTTGAGCCGGCCCGAGCTTACCGCCGCGCGCATCATCGTTTCAGGGGGGCGGGGCATGGGGAGCGCTGAGAACTTCAAGCTGCTTGAAGCGCTTGCCGACAAGTTGGGCGCCGCGGTCGGCGCCTCGCGCGCAGCGGTCGACTCCGGCTATGTGCCGAACGACTACCAGGTCGGGCAGACCGGCAAAATCGTCGCGCCTGAGCTGTACATTGCGGTCGGAATTTCCGGCGCGATCCAGCATCTCGCGGGCATGAAGGACAGCAAGGTGATCGTCGCCGTCAACAAGGATGCTGAAGCGCCGATTTTCCAGGTCGCCAACTACTGGCTGGTCGAGGATTTGTTCAAGGCGGTGCCGGAACTCACGGCAAAGCTGTAAATCCCCATGTCCACCTACGCCGCGCCGTTGCAGGACATGCGTTTCGTGATCAGGGATCTGGTCGGCTTGAGCCGGATCGGCTCGATGCCGGGGTGTGCCGAGGTGAGCGCGGAATTGCTCGATGCGGTGCTGGGGGAAGCCGGCAAGTTCGCCGCCGGGGTGCTCGATCCACTCAATCGCAGCGGCGACCGCGAGGGCGCGCGGTTTGCCGACGGTTTCGTGATGGCGCCGCGGGGATTCAGGGAGGCCTATCAGCAATTCGTCGCCGGCGGCTGGAATGATCTGTCGGCGCCCATCAAATCCGGCGGACAGGGCTTGCCGCACCTGGTTGCGATGCCGGTGCAGGAAATGTGGAACAGCGCCAACCTGGCGTTCAGCCTGTGCCCGATGCTGACTTCGGGCGTGCTCGAAGCGCTCAGGCTGCGTGGCTCCGACGCGCAGAATGAAATGTTCCTGGCGAAGCTGACCTCCGGCGAATGGTGCGGCACCATGAATCTGACCGAGCCGCAGGCGGGTTCCGACCTCTCGGCGGTGCGCACTCGCGCGGTGCCGGACGGCGATAACTACCGCATCCACGGCACCAAGATTTTCATCACTTGGGGCGAGCACGACCTGACAGAGAACATCATTCACCTCGTGCTCGCGCGCACGCCGGACGCGCCGGAAGGGGTGAAGGGCATTTCGCTTTTCATCGTGCCGAAGTTCCTGGTCAACCCCGACGGTTCGCTCGGCGAACGCAACGATGTCAGATGCGTGTCGCTCGAGCGCAAGCTCGGCATCCATGCCAGCCCGACCTGCGTGCTTGCCTACGGCGACCATGACGGTGCGATCGGCTATCGGGTCGGTGCGGAGAACCGCGGGCTTGAAACCATGTTCATCATGATGAACCATGCGCGGCTGGGCGTCGGGCTCGAAGGCGTGGCACTCGCGGAGCGGGCCTATCAGCGTGCGCGCGAATTCGCGAGGACCCGCGTGCAGGGACGCGCGATCGGGCAGAAGAGCGGCGACCGCGTTGCCATCATCCACCATCCCGATGTGCAGCGCATGCTGCTCACGATGAAGGCGCAGACCGAGGCGATGCGGGCGCTTGCCTACACCGCAGCGGCGGCTCTCGACAAATCGCGGCATCATCGCGACGCGCAGGAGCGCCGCCGTAATCAGGCGTTCGTCGATCTGCTGATTCCCATCGTCAAGGGCTGGTGCACGGAGATCAGCGTCGAGATTGCCTCGCTCGGTATCCAGATTCACGGCGGCATGGGGTTTGTCGAGGAAACCGGTGCGGCGCAGTACCTGCGCGATGCTCGCATCACCACCATCTACGAGGGCACCACCGGCATCCAGGCCGCCGACCTGGTCGGGCGCAAGGTCGGATTTGAGCAGGGCGCAACTGCGTTCGCGGTTACCGGCGAAATGCGCAAGCTCGACGGCAAGCTCGCGCAAAGCAAAAATGCCGACGTCGCCGCGCAACGCGGCAACCTCAAACACGCGGTCGACGGCCTTGCTGCCGCGACGCAATGGATAGTCGATAACCACCCCAGGGATCCCAACGCCGTCGCGGCGGTGTCAGTACCGTATCTCAAACTGTGGGGAACCGTCGCCGGCGGCTGGCTGATGGCGTGCGCGGCGCTGGTTGCCGAATCGAAACTCGCGGCAGGCGAGGGCGACGCCGGGTTCTATCGCACCAAAATCGCCACCGCGCGCTTCTACGCCGAGCATATCCTGCCGCAGGCGGCGGCGTTGTCCTCGCAGGTGGTCAATGGCGCGGGCAGCGTGACGGCGCTGGGCGAGGAGCAGTTCTAGGGGCGATGCAAGGGCTGGGCAAGGCGCAGCGTGCACTAGCGGTGCGTGAAAGCGTGAATGCAATCGCGATCACCCAGCCGGCGGAAGCAATTGACATCTGATGCGTGATGCAATAACATCACTTGATGCGCACCACCCTCGACATCGAAGAAGACGTGCTGTTCGCGGCCAAGGATCTGGCGCGGCGGGAAAAAAAGACCGCCGGGAAGATTATTTCCGAGCTCGCTCGCAAAGGGCTGGCCGGCGCCGCGACATCAACGGCGCGCGAGACGAAAGCGGTCTACGGCTTCCGGCCATTTCCCAAAGAGGGGCGGATCGTCAGCAACGAGTTAATCAACAAGTTGCGCGAAGACGGCGAATACTAGGCGCAGAATGCGTGCGCTGTTCGACGTCAATGTCTTAATCGCGCTGCTCGACCAGGCGCATCCTCACCACGACGCTGCGTCGGCCTGGCTCAAGGCCAACATCAAGCACGGCTGGGCGTCCTGCCCGATCACGCAGAACGGGTGCATCCGCATCATGTCGCAGCCCTCTTACCCCGGCGCACGGCCTCCGGCCCTGATCATCGAGCGGTTGCGCGAGGCGCTGGGCCATGCCGCTCACGCATTCTGGCGCGACGACGCCTCTATCATCGACCCGCGGGCGGTGGATGGCACGCGCATACACGGCGCGCGGCAGATTACTGACACCTACTTACTCGCGTTGGCGCTCCAGCATGGCGGTCGCCTTGTTACCTTCGATTCCGGCATTGCGCTCGCTGCGGTCAAAGGCGCCACCGCCAGACACCTGGTTACGCTGGTTTGAGCACGCCTGCGTCATTCGATAACAGATGCGCTTACCGAGGCGCAGTTCCAGGGGCGATGCAAGGAGTGCGCTAGAATGTCGAGCGTGATGCCATTTCAGGATAAAACCCATGAAACTTAAAGTCATCGTGCACGAAGCGGAAGAGGGCGGATACTGGGCGGAAGTACCCGCAATTCCCGGTTGCGTTACGCAGGCGGAAAGTCACGACGAACTGCTCAAGAATCTTCACGAAGCAGTCGAAGGATGCCTGTCGGTCTTAACCCATGCCTGAGATCAGCCGTTTCCTCGGTATTGTGATTACGATGTATTTCAACGACCACAACCCGCCGCATTTTCATGTGCGGTACGAGGATTTCCGTGCCATCGTCGGGATCGATCCCCTAGAGTTGCGCGAGGGCCAGCTCCCACCCCGCGTACTTGGACTGGTCATGGAATGGGCGGAATTGCATCAGGCCGAGCTTCAGGAAAACTGGACGACGCTTGCGGCTGAGGGTAAGTTTAAGCGCGTTGCGCCGCTGGTTTGAGGAGAATTGCCATGATTTGGGTGACTGACGCGAAGGCACTGCCGGGTTTCCGCCTGTGGGTGCGTTTTTCCGACAACACCGAGGG
>Ga0080064_1004051_pt1 | contig 19646 bp, 21 predicted proteins | sample Subgrocontami54m_FD_69260 | JGI IMG/M metagenome (GOLD analysis project Ga0080064, IMG submission 69260) | Subsurface groundwater microbial communities from S. Glens Falls, New York, USA - GMW46 contaminated, 5.4 m (SPADES assembly) (version 2) ...
CCGGGCACGCACCACCACGGGTGTCCGCGGACTGGGGGAGTGCGGGGGCCATTTCTGGGCCCCCGCATTTCAAAAGAGCTTAAAGAATTAAACGGTAGTGAGCCGGACGGTAGTGAGCCAGACGGTTGTCCGCGGAACTCCGCCGGAACTACACCGTCATGACCTCCTGTTCCTTCTTCTTCGCCAGCTCGTCGATCTTCGCGGTGAACCGATCGGTGGTCTTCTGGATCTGGTCGTGGCCGCGTCGCTCCTCGTCCTCGGACACCTTCTTGTCCTTGGCGAGGGCCTTGAGCTTGTCGTTGGCCTCGCGGCGCGCGTTGCGAATCGCGACCCGCGCGTCCTCCGCGAACTTCCCGACCGTCTTGGCCAGCTGCTTGCGCCGCTCCTCGGTCAGCGAGGGCACCGTGAGCCGGATCACCTTGCCGTCGTTGCTCGGGGTGAGCCCCAGGTCGGACTTGGCGATGCCCTTCTCGATCTCCTTCATCTGCGAGGCGTCCCACGGCTGGATCACGATGGTGCGCGGGTCGGGCACCGACACCGACGCGAGCTGGTTGATCGGGGTCAGGTTGCCGTACGCTTCGACGCGCACCCCGTCCAGGAGCGAGGCGTTGGCGCGGCCGGTGCGGACGCTCGCGAACTCCCGCGTCAGCGCGTCCACCGCGGTCTGCATACGGCTCTCGAGATCCTTCAACACCGCCGGTTGGGTCATGGCCTACCCTTCGGCGCGCTCACGTCGGCGGAGACCACCGAGCCTACCGGCTCGCCCGTGACTATCCGTCGGATGTTGCCCTTGCGCGTGAGGTCGAAGACCACGATGGGGAGCTTGTTGTCCATGCAGAGCGAGATGGCCGTGGTATCCATCACCTGCAGGCCGCGGTTGAGCACCTCGATGTAGCCCACCCGCGGGAGTCGCACCGCCGTCTTGTCCTTGGCCGGATCGGCGGTGTAGATGCCGTCCACCTTGGTGGCCTTGAGGATCACCTCCGCGCCGATCTCCACCGCCCGCAGCGCGCCCGCGGTATCGGTGGTGAAGAACGGGTTGCCGGTGCCCGCCGCGAAGACGACCACGCGGCCCTTCTCCAGATGGCGGATGGCCCGGCGTCGGATGTAGGGCTCGGACACCGCCCGCATCTCGATGGCCGAGAGCACGCGAGTGGGCACGCCCGCCTTCTCGATGGAGTCTTGCAGCGCGAGCGCGTTGATGACGGTGGCGAGCATGCCCATGTAGTCGCCGGTGGCCCGGTCCATCCCGCCCGCGCTGGCCGCGATGCCGCGGAAGATGTTGCCGCCCCCGATGACCACCGCGAGCTCCACGCCCAGGCGCACCACCTCGGCGAGCTCCTCGGCGATGCGGCCGATGACGTCGGGGTCGATGCCGTAACCCTGGCCGCCCGCCAGCGCCTCGCCCGAGATCTTGAGCAGGACGCGCCGGTACACGGGAGCCGCGCCGGGGGCGGCCATGGGAGGCCTAGCTCTCGCCCACCTGGAAGCGGGCGAAGCGCTTCACCACGATCCGCTCGCCCATCTTCGACGTCGCCTGGTCCACCATGTCCTTGAGACGGGTCTTCCCGGAGGCGTCGCGGATGAAGGGCTGCTCCATCAGACAGGACTCCGCGTAGAATTTCTCGAGCTTGCCCTCGATGATCTTGTCGATGACCTGGGGCGGCTTCTTCTGATCGGCCATCTGCTGCCGGTAGATCTCGCGCTCCTTCTCCACCACCGCCCCCGGCACCTCCTCGCGGGAGACGTAGGACGGATTGGCGGCGGCCACCTGCATCGCGACGTCCTTCACGAGCTGCTGGAATTCCTCGGTGCGGGCCACGAAGTCGGTCTCGCAGTTGACCTCGACCAGCACGCCGATCTTGCTGCCCGGGTGGATGTAGGACACCACCACCCCATCGCGCGCCTCGCGGTGCGACTTCTTGGCCGCGTCGGCCAGACCCTTCTTGCGCAGGTACTCGACCGCGCCCTGCAGGTCGCCCTGCGCGGCCTCGAGCGCGGCCTTGCAGTCCATCACCCCCGCTCCGGTGCGCTCCCGGAGGTCCTTCACCCGTTGCGCGGACGAGGCCATGGAGGCGCCCTGCCTCAGACGCCGGCTTCCGCCGACTTCGTCATCTCGGCCTCGGTCACCACCGGCATGTCGGGCGAGGCCGGGATCTCCTCCTCGACCTCCTGCTTGGCGAGGCTGCCGATGCCCTCGATGATCGCGTCCGCGATCCGGGAGGTGATGAGGCGCACCGACCGGATGGCGTCGTCGTTGCCCGGCACCGGGTAGTCGATCCCGGAGGGATCGCAGTTGGTGTCCACGATCGCCACGATCGGGATGGACAGCCGGCGGGCCTCCTCCACCGCGATCGTCTCCTTCTTGGGATCGATGATGAAGACCGCGGAGGGCAGCCGGTCCATGTTCTTGATGCCGACCAGCGTGCTCTGCAGCTTCGCCCGCTCCCGCTCGAGCCCGATCACTTCCTTCTTGGGCAGCCGCTCATACTCGCCGGTCTCACTCATCTCGTCGAGCTTCTTGAGGCGCGCGATGGACTTCCGGATCGTCGCGAAGTTGGTGAGGGTCCCGCCCAGCCAGCGGTGGTTGACGTAGAACATCCCGCAGCGGCTGGTCTCCTCCAGCACCGTCTCCTGGGCCTGCTTCTTGGTGCCCACGAAGAGCACGATGCCCCCGTCGGCGGCGAGGTCGCGCACGAAGGCGTAGGCCTCGCGGAACTTCTTGAGGGTCTTCTGCAGGTCGATGATGTAGATGCCGTTGCGCTCGCCGAAGATGTACTTCTGCATCTTCGGGTTCCAGCGCTTGGTCTGGTGGCCGAAGTGCACCCCGGCCTCCAGCAGTTCCTTCATGGTCAGCGTTGCCATGGTCCTGCCGTCCTTTCCGTCGTCGTTCGGTTGGCCTCCGGTTGCGAGCGGCCGGCCCCCGGAGAGGGGCGCGACACTTCCCCGCCAGCCGACGAGGGCGACGGAGACCGAAGCTCGGAACCGTGCGTGTTAGGTCGTGTACTTCGCGTTGATTCGAACGTACTCCTCACTGAGGTCCGATGTCCACACCCGGTCCTCGCCCCGGCCCAGCCCGAGGTCGATGGCGATGGTGTAGCCGGCCCCCCCCATCACCTCGTGGATCCGGTCGAGCCGGGCCCCCGGCCGCAGCATCCCCTTCTCCACCAGCAGCTCCCCCCCGATGGCGATGGCCACGCGGTCGGCGGCCACCCGCGCGGGGCTCTTGCCGAGCGCCATCATGATGCGCCCCCAGTTGGGATCCGCCCCGTTGATCGCGGTCTTCACCAGCGGAGAATTGGCCACGGACCGGGCCGCGATCACCGCCTCGCGACGGGTGCGGGCCCCCCGCACCGCCACCTCCACCAGCTTGGTCGCGCCCTCGCCGTCCTCGACCAGCATGCGGGCGAGCCGCTCGGTGATCGCCTCCAGCGCCCGCGCGAACTGGCGCAGGCCCTTGCCCCCGCGCTCGAGCGATGCGTTCTCGGCCAGCCCGTTGGCGAGGATCGCCACCGTGTCGCTGGTGGACTGATCGCCGTCGACCGTGATCCGGTTGAAGGAGCGGTCGGTGGCCCGGCGCAGCACCCGCGGCAGCGAGTCGCGCGCCACCATCGCGTCGGTGGCGAGGAAGCAGAACATGGTCGCCATGTGCGGCTCGAGCATGCCCACCCCTTTGGCGATGCCCCCGATGGTCACCGGCCGGCCGGCCAGGTCGAACCGGAGGGCCGCTTCCTTCGGCCGGGTGTCCGTGGTCATGATGGCCTCGGCCGCGAGCCGCCCGCCCTGCGGCGAGAGCCCCTTGACCAGCCTGGGCAGCCCCGCCCGGATCTTGTCCATCGGCAGCGGCTGGCCGATCACGCCGGTCGAGGCGATCAGCACCTGCCGCGGCGGAATCCGCAGCAGCTCGCCGGTGATGCGCGTCATTTCCCGTGCGTCCTTGACGCCCTGCTCGCCCGTGCACACGTTGGAGCAGCCGGCCGAGGCCAGGATGGCCTGGGCGCGGCCGTCACGCACGTGCTCCTGCGAGACGAGCACCGGCGCGCCCTTGATCTGGTTCGTGGTGAACACCGCGGCCGCGCGGGCGGGCGAGGAGGAATAGACGAGGGCCAGGTCCTTCTTGCCGCTGGGCTTGATGCCCGCCGCGACGCCGGATGCCAGGATGCCGGGCACGGCGGTGATGCCTCCGTCCAGCCACTGGAAGTCCGGCATCCGGTTACGGATACACCGGAGGCGCGTCGAGACCGGTCCGCTCGTCCCACCCCATCATGATGTTGAGGTTCTGGATCCCGTTGGCGGAGCCGCCCTTGCCCAGGTTGTCGAGCGCGGACACGCAGACCGCGCGCTTCGTGCGCGGGTCGGCCACCACCGTGACGTCGCAGAAGTTCGAGCCCACCACCGACCGCGTGGTCGGGCGCTGCCCCTCGTCGAGCACGCGCACGAACGGCTCGCCCGCGTAGAACTCCTGGTAGAGGGCCACCAGCTCCGCGGTCGTGGCCGGCTTGGCGAGCGGCACCGACGCGGTGGTGAAGAGCCCGCGGTTGAGCGGGACCAGGTGCGGGGTGAACGCGACCACCACCGGCCGGCCCGCCAGCGCGGAGAGCTCCTGCTCGATCTCGGGGGTGTGCCGATGGGTGCCCAGGCCGTAGGCCTGCACGTTCTCGTTCGCCTCGGTGAAGAGGTACATCGGGTCGGCCTTGCGGCCCTGGGCGCCCGCGCCGGTGACGCCCGACTTGCCGTCGATCACGATGCCCTCGACGCTCCCGCGCCCGCTCTTGAGCAGCGGCGCGGTGGCGAGGATCGCGCCCATCGGGTAGCACCCGGGCGAGGCCACCAGGGACGCGCCCGCGACCTGCTTGCGGTGCAGCTCGGGCAGGCCGTAGACCGCCTCGGCCAGCCCGCTCGCGTCCTCGTGGGGCGCCTTGTACCACGTGGTGTACAGCGTCGCGTCCTTCAAGCGGTAGTCGGCGGAGAGATCGATGACCTTCTTGCCGTGACGCCGGAGCGTCGGCATCAGCCGCTGGGATTCCATGTGCGGCAGCGCGAGGAAGACGACATCGGCCTCGTCGGCCAGGCGCTCCCCGTGGATCTCCTGGAACACGAGATCGCTGAGCCCGCGGAGGTGCGGGTAGACGCGGTCGAGGCGCTCGCCCGCGTGCCGCTCGGAGGTGACCGCGCTGATGCGCACCTTGGGATGGACGGACAGGAGGCGGAGCAGCTCCGCCCCCATGTACCCGCTGGCCCCGGTGACCGCGACTCTCAACATGGCGGCCTCGCGGGCGGTTACCGCTTCGAGTACTGGAACTTGGAGCGCGCGCCGGGCTGGCCGTACTTCTTGCGTTCCTTCATCCGCGGATCGCGAGTGAGAAGGCCGGCCCGCTTGAGCGTCTGGCGCAGCTTGTCGTCGAACTGCAGCAGCGCCCGCGCGATCCCGTGGCGCACCGCCCCCGCCTGTCCGGTGGGGCCGCCGCCGCCCACGTTCACGATGGCGTCGAACTGCCCGAACGTGTTGGTGAGCTGGAGCGGCTGCGAGATGACCATGCGCAGCGTCTCGCGCGGGAAGTAGTCCTCGAAGGGACGGCGATTGATCAGGATGCGGCCGCTGCCCGCCCGCAGCCAGACGCGAGCGACCGAGGTCTTGCGGCGACCGGTTCCGTAGAAACGACTGACGACGGCCATGGGGCTCCTCAGCGGGCGCGCTCGCGCAGGGCGAGCGGCTCGGGCTTCTGGGCGGCGTGCGGGTGCTCCGCCCCCTTGTAGACCTTCAGCTTCTTGGCCATCGCGCGGCCGAGACGGCCCTTCGGGAGCATGCCCTGCACCGCCCACTCGATCACGCGCTCCGGATGCGTCTTGAGCATCCGCTCCGCGCTGACCTCGCGCAGTCCCCCGATGTAGCCGCTGTGCCAGCGGTAGATCTTGTCGGTCAGCTTGCGCCCGGTGAGGTGCACCTTCTCGGCATTGATGACCACCACGTGATCACCCACGTCGAGGTGCGGCGAGAACTGGGGCTTGTGCTTGCCCCGCAGCACCGTCGCCACCTGGGTGGCGAGGCGGCCCAGCACCCGATCCTGGGCATCGACCACGAACCACTTGCGCTCTACATCCTCTTCCTTCGGCATTACCGTCGTCATGATCTCCGTCCGGATGGGACCTCCTACCGCCACGTCGAACACCCCGGCAAATGGCAACGGGTAATCATAAAAGAAAGACTCCACGCGGTCAACTACCCTGCCCGGCGACGGGCCCGGGGCGCGGCGGGGACCGCCTTCGTCTTGCCCGACCACGGGCACAGCGCCCGGACCGGGCAGGTCGGGCAGGCCGGCTTGCGGGCGGCGCAGACGCGCCGGCCGTGGAGGATGAGCAGGTGGCTGGCCTGGGTCCAGCGCGGGCGCGGCAGGACCTGGCAGAGCTGGTCGTGGATCTTCTCGGGATCGTCGCCCCGAGCCAGCCTCAGGCGCTGCGAGACCCGGAAGACGTGGGTGTCCACCGCCAGCGCCGGGATGCCGAAGGCATTGCCCAGCACCACGTTGGCGGTCTTCCGGCCGACCCCGGGGAGCGCTACCAGGTCTTCCAGCGTGCGGGGCACCTCGCCCGCGTGCCGCTCCACCAGCGCCCGGGCCATCCCGTTGAGCGACCGGGCCTTGGCCCGGAAGAAGCCGGTGGAATGGATCTCGCGCTCGAGGACGGGCAGCGGCACCGCCGCCCAGTCCGCGGCGCGCCGGTAGCGCGGGAAGAGCCCGGCGGTGACCAGGTTGACGCGCTCGTCGGTGCACTGCGCGGACAGGATCGTCGCGACCAGCAGCTCGAGCGGCGTGGTGAAGTCGAGCGCGGTGCGCGCGTCCGGATAGGCCTTCGCCAGCCGGGTCAGGATCTTGCCCGCCCGCGCCTTCTTCTCCGCGAGACTCTCGGCCATCAGCGTGACTCCTTCATCTTCGTCGCGGCGGCGGGCATCTTCGTCGCGGCGGCGGGCATCTTCGTCGCGGCGGTGGGGGCCGGATCCTCTCCCACCTCGAGCCGCTCCCGCTGGATGCGAATCGGCGCCATCGACACCGGCATGGGCAGCCGGCGCAGGCGCGGGGTCGGGTCGAAGTTTCTCACGATCCAGTCCACCAGGAGCCCCGGCAGCCGCACCCCGCCGTAGCGGACGTCGGCGGCGCGCAGGGTGAACGGCGCGGGCGGTGACCCTGCCGCCAGCGTCAGCCGCGCCGAGAGCCCAGGCCCCGGCAGGGCCCAGCGTGCCTGGATCCACCCCTCGTCCATGGTGGCGCGCAGCCCGGCCAGGCCGCGCTGCTGGGCGATGAACTCGCCCAGGTCCCGCTCGGCGATCCCCAGCCGCTCCACGTGGAGGGAGCCGACGTCGAGGAGCTCGACCGCGCCGGTGGCCGCGAGCCGGCCCGGGTTCACCAGCAGGTCGCGGACGCGCAGGCGCACCGGGCCGATGCGCAGCGGCGGCTTCCGCCGGACGAACTCGCCGACCAGCGCCGACTCCGCCTCCACCGTCATCGTGTCCACCGATCCGGCCGCCAGCGCGTCGTCTCGGTAATCGACCGTCACGCGGAGGCCCTGAGCGTCGCGGACCACGTTGGCCAGTAGCCCGGCCACGCCGCGCCGCAGGCGCTCGGCGAGCTCGGCCGGCGCCACCCCACGGACCGGCTCGAGGTGGCGCATCCGCACCATGCCCTCGCTGCCGTCCGGCAGCGGCACGCGCGCGATCACCGGGTAGGCCGCGGCCAGCCACGGGTCCCCGCCTTCCAGCGCGGCCATGATCCGGTCCGGCTTGGCGGAGGCCGCGTCGGGCCCCTGGTCGCCCGTCTTCACGATGGCGAAGTCCACGCCGAGCGGGGCCTGCTCCCACGCGCGGCTCAGGCGGAGCGGCAGCCGATCGCGCGTCACCTCGTAGCGGAAGTTGGATATCGAGAAGAAGTTGTCGTTGGGCACCACCGCCACCCGCGCCCCGCCGGGGCCCGCCACCCGCAGGATGGCGTCGAGGATCTCCCGGTGATGCCAGTCCCGCCCGTCGGGCGGCCAGGAGAACGCCACCGAGGAGACGATCGGCGCCAGCAGCGTGGGAGGCGGGAGCGCGAAGGCCGCCGAGCCCACCTGCGCGACGCCCACGAGCACGCAGGCCCAGCCGAGCCCCCGCCGCGCGCGCGGCGGGAGCGCGCTCACGCCCGCCGCCGCCACCAGCGCCGCGACGGGCAGGAGCGGCAGGGTGTAGCGCAGATTCTTGTTCTGGATGAGGACGAAGATCAGGCACGGCGCCAGGGCGGCCCACAGGAGGCCGCGGGCCCGCGGCCGGCGCGCGAGCGCCACGATCCCCCACAGCAGGAGCGCGGTCGCCAGGAGACCCCACTGGGGAATGATCCACTGGGGATAGAACAGCAGCGAGGAGCCGCTCAACGCCGGCGCGTGCCCCGATCCGGCCGCCTGCTTGAACGAGCGGTTGATGATCTGCGCCGGCAACCCGACCAGGCGCGGCCCGTACCACGGCAGCGCGAGCGCCGCGGCCACCCCCAGCGCGGCGAGCAGGTGCATCAGGCGGGCCCGGCGCTCCGGCGCCCGGAGCCCCCGCCACGCGACCCAGAGGAGCGGCCCCGAGAGATACGCGGCGAAGGGCGGCTTGGTGAGCATGCCCAGGCCGAGCACCAGGCCCAGTCCGAGCACCCACCGGCGGACCGACAGATCCTCCGTCCGCACGAGCGTGTAGAGGGCCAGGGCCACCATGGCGGCCAGCGGCAGGTCGAGTTGGAAGTTCAGCAGCATGAACACGACGAAGGGCGCGGTCGCGAACAGGAAGGCCGCGAGCAGGCCCGCGTCGGCGTCGAGCAGCCGTCGCCCGAGGCCGAAGACGGCGAGCGCGCCCACGACCAGGAAGGCCCAGATCACGGCCTGGGCGGTCAGCGGAACGATCGGCAACGCGAAGTAGAGGAGCCCGGCCGCGCACGTCACGATCGGCGGGTAGAAGCTCGACTCGGCGATGATCTCCTGCAGCCAGTCGCGCCCCGGCGCGGCGAGGCTCCGGTGACAGGCGACGGCGCGCTCGAGATGGTTGGCGTGATCCCATTCGGGCGGACGGCGATCGATCCCGAGCCAGACGACCATGACCGCGGCCAGCCCGACCAGCAGACCGGTCAGCGCGAGCCGGTGCCGGCCGGTCATGAATCGGGGCGCCGGGCGGCCAGCAGGATCGAGATGCCGAACGGGGGCGACATCCACCCGAGGAGCCGGGCCTCGGCCGAGAAGCAGGCGGCGAGCGCGCGGTTCAACCGCGGCGCCGGACGGTCGAGATCGTGCCCGGGTCGCCGCAGCGCCGCCCGTACGAGGCGCACCGCCATGATCGGCGGAGCCAGGAGCGTGTTGAAGTAGGTCAGCCGCTCCACCGCGAAGCCGGCCCGCTCCGCGACCTGGCGCAGACCCCTCGCCGTGTAGCGGCGGCGGTGGCCCAGCAGCTCGTCGTGGCGGCTCCAGAGCCAGGCGTAGGCCGGCACCGTCACGAAGAGGCGGCCGCCCGGCACGAGGAGCCGTCGGCAGGCGGCGAGGGCCCCGGGCTCGTCGTCCACGTGCTCGAGCACGTCGAAGAGGCAGACCGCGTCCCAGCGGCCGGGCTCGAGCGGGATTGCGTCCGGCAGGGCGCCGGCCCGCACGTCGAGGCCGCGCTCGCGGGCGCGCTCGCGGAGCGCTGGATCCGTCTCGACGCCCACCGCGATGCCGAAGCGCCCGAGCGCCGCCAGCATGCCGCCGCTGCCGCAGCCGAGCTCGGCCAGGCGCGCGCCTCCCGCGGGCAGCCGGCGGGCCATCTCGGCGAGGATGACCGCGCGCCGGCCGAGGAACCACCAGTGGGCGCGGTCCTCTTCAGCGTGCACCGCCGCGTACGCTGGGTCCATGCGGTCAGGCGAGGGCCCGGCGTATCGTCTCGATCCGCTCGCGCGCGGTGGCGGGCGCCAGGGGCGCCGGCCGGTGCTCGACCGTCCAGATCGGCGCGCGGAGCCCGGGATCGGTCGCCAGGCGTGGCACCAGGTGCCAGTGGATGTGCGGCACCAGGTTGCCGAGCAGCTCGTAGTTCATCTTGACGGGGCGGAAGACCCGGGCGAGCGCCTGCGCCACGCGGCTCACCTCTTCCATGAGCGTCGCGCGCTCCACCGCGGGCAGATCGTAGAGCTCGGTGACGTGCCGGCGCAGCACCAGGAGCACGTAGCCGGGGAAGAACTGGTCCTCGTGCAGGAACACGCGCGAGAGGTCCAGGTCGGCGATGTGCAGTAGGCCGCCGCTCCCCCCGTACTTGTCGCACATCACGCAGGCCGCGTCGCTCACGGGCGCTCGGACAGGAAGCGGCCGATCCGGACCATCGCCTCCTGGATCCGCTCGAGCGACTGGGCGTACGAGAAGCGCAGGTAGCCCTCCGCGTTGCGGCCGAAATCCACGCCGGGCGTCACCCCCACGTGGGCCTGCTCGAGGATCTCGAACGCGAACGCGAGCGAGTCGCCCGTGAAGCGGCGGGCGTTGGCCAGCACGTAGAAGGCGCCGGTGGGCGGCGCGCCGACGCCGAGCCCGATGCTCCGGAGGCCGGCCACCATCGCCCGCCGCCGCTCGTCGAAGATGCGGCGGAAGCGGGCGCTCTCGTCGGCCGCCTCCCGGAGGGCGGCGAGCGCCGCCCACTGCACGAACTCGTTGGTCGAGATGAAGAAGTTGCCGTGCATGGCGGCCAGCGCGGGCATGAACTCCCGGGGGGCGATCACGTAGCCGACGCGCCAGCCGGTCATGGCGAAGGCCTTGGAGAAGCCGTTCAACACGAACGCGTGGTCGGTGAACTCGAGCACGGTGTGCTCCGGCCCCTCGTAGGTGAGGCCGTGGTAGATCTCGTCGGAGATCACCCAGGGCCCGAGGCGGCAGAGCGCGGCCAGCCGCTCCGCGCTCAGCACGGTGCCGGTCGGGTTGGCCGGCGAGTTGACGAGGATGCCCTTGGTCCGCGGGGTGAGGCGGGCCGCCACCGCGTCCGGCCGGAACTGGAAAGCGTCCGACTCCTCCACCGGCACGTAGACCGGCACGCCGCCCGAGAACTTCACGAACTTCGGATAGCAGGCGTAGTAGGGGTCGGAGAGGATCACCTCGTCGCCCGGGTCGAGCAGGGCGCTGAAGAGCAGCAGCATCGCGGGCGAGGTGCCCGCGGTCACCAGGATCTGGTCCGGCGATACCGTCACGCCGTAGCGGGCGTGGTAGTGCTCGGCGATCGCCTCGCGCAGCGGCAGGATCCCGAGGGTATGGGCGTAGCGGGTGCGACCGTCCTTGAGCGCCTTCTCGGCCGCCTCGCGGATGACGGCCGGCGTGTCGAAGTCCGGCTCCCCGAACTCCAGGTGGATGACGTCGATCCCCTGCCGCTCGAGGGCCTGGGCGCGCTGGAAGACCTCGACGGCCAGGAACGGCTCGATCTCCTGGGCGCGGCGCGCGATCATGCGCCCCGACCTCCGGTCGGGCGCCCGCCGAGACGACGCCGCGCCGCCAGCACCTCGTAGACCATGCGCGGCCCCTCGCGCAGCACGCCGACCTTGGATCCCGGCTGGTCGGCCCAGTTGATCGGAACCTCCACGATGCGGAAGCCGCGGCGCTCGGCCAGCATCAGCAGCTCGACGTCGAAGCCGAAGCCGTCGGTGGTGACGTGCGGGAAGAGCGCCTCCGCCACCGCCGCGCGGAAGAGCTTGAAGCCGCACTGGGTGTCCACCACCGAGGCGATCCCGAGGCGCCGCACCAGGAAGTTGAACACGTGGCCGGAGAGCTTGCGATGCAGGCGGACCTGGCGGATCACCGAGGGGTCGTGGAGCACGCGCGAGCCGACCGCGAGGTCGGCGCCCGCCGCCACCGCCGCTTCGAGCCGCGCCACCTCCCCGATGGGCGTGGCCCCGTCCGCGTCGGCCATCAGCCGGAGCCGCCCGGCCGCCCGCGCCATGCCCGCGCGCACCGCGTGGCCCTTGCCCCGGTTCCGGTCGAGCGTGTGCACGGTCACGCCGGTCCGCCCGGCGGCCACCTCGCGCACCCGGTCGGCGGTCCCGTCCCGGCTGCCGTCGTCCACCACGATCACCTCGTACGACTCGTCGCGCCCCTCGAAGTAGGCCTGGATCTCCTTGAGATAGCTGGGTAGCCGGGCCGCCTCGTTGTACGCGGGGATGACCACCGACCAGCGCGGGCCCGGCACGCCGCCCACGGGCGCCCTACAGCCAGTCGGGCGCGTCGGCGCGCCGCCGGCGCCGGGCGACGCCCGTCTTCTGGGCGGCCTTCGCCACCTCGCGGGCCACCGCGGGCGCCACCTGCTTGTTGAAGACGCTCGGGATGATGTACTCGGGGCCCACCTCGCCGCGGCCCACGCAGGAGGCGATGGCGTGGGCGGCCGCGATCTTCATCTCGTCGTTCACCAGCCGCGCCCGGGAATCGAGCAGCCCGCGGAAGAAGCCGGGGAAGCAGAGCACGTTGTTGATCTGGTTCGGGTAGTCGGAGCGGCCGGTGGCCATCACCCGCACGTGGCGCTCGGCCTCCTCCGGCTGGATCTCGGGCACCGGGTTCGCCATCGCGAAGACGATCCGATCGCGGGCCATGCTCTTGACGTCCCGCACCGTGAGCACCCGCGGCACCGACAGGCCGATGAACACGTCCGCACCCCGGATGGCGTCGGACATCCGGCCCTTGACGTTGCCGGGATTGGTCGCCGCGGCCACCCACGTCTTCATGAAGTCCATCCCGACGGGACGGCCCCGGTGAATCGTCCCGTGCTCGTCCACCCCGATGATGTTCCGGGTCCCCAAGGCGAGCAGGATCTTGATCGTCGCGGTCCCGGCGGCGCCGACGCCGGAGACCACCACCTTGATCCGGCGGATGTCCTTCTTGACGATCTTGAGCGCGTTGAGGAGCGCGGCCAGCACCACGACCGCGGTGCCGTGCTGATCGTCGTGGAAGACCGGGATGTCCAGCTCTTTCCGCAGTCGCTCCTCGATCTCGAAGCAGCGCGGGGCCGAGATATCTTCCAGGTTGATCCCCCCGAAGGCGGGGGCGATCAACTTCACCGTCTCCACGATCTTGCCCGGATCCTTGGTGTCCAGCGGGATCGGGAAGGCGTCCACCCCGGCCAGCTCCTTGAAGAGCATCGCCTTGCCTTCCATGACCGGCATGGCCGCTTCCGGTCCGATGTCGCCCAGCCCCAGGACCGCGGTGCCGTCGGTGACCACCGCCACCGCGTTCTGCTTGATGGTCAGGGTGAAGGCCCGGCTCGGGTCGTCCTTGATCGCGAGGCAGACCCGCGCCACCCCCGGGGTATACGCCATGCTGAGGTCGTCGCGGGTCCGGATCGGCACCTTGCTGTGGATCTCGATCTTACCGCCCAGATGCATCAGGAACGTGCGGTCCGAGACATTGGCGATCCGCACCCCGGTGATGCCCTTGAGGCGATCGATGATGTCGTGGGCATGCCGGCTGTCCCGGGCCTTGATCGTGATGTCGCGGAGGACGCGCTCCCCGCTCATCTCGACCAGGTCCACGGCACCGATGTCCCCGCCGGCCTTGCCGATGACCGAGGTGACGCGGCCCAGCATTCCGGGCTTGTTCCGGATCCCGAGCCGAACCGTGAAGCTGTAGGAGGCGCTGGGGGCTACGGCCATCAATCGTTCGTCATGGCGGGCATTTAGACGGTAAGACCGGGCCTCCGGCGGTGTCAACAATTTTCCCGCCGCGGGTTGACCCGCTCGTAGCGCCCATGGTACTTCACCCCCTGTGCCCGGACGACTCGCCTCAGCACTGCTCACCGTCTTGCTCTTCGGAGTCCCCCTCTCAGGAACGGCAATCGCCGAGACCGAGCGCTGGGTTGTGGAGAGCGGCAAGAGCCGCGTGGGCTTCGACGCCTTCCACAGGCTGGACAACTTCAGCGGAGCGAGCGAGACGCCCAGCGGCGAAGTGGAGCTGGACATCGAGGACCTCAAGAAGCCCATCAAGGGCACCCTCACCGTGCCGGTCGCGAGCCTGCGCACCGGGCAGGCCGGGCGGGACAAGGATCTCCGCCGGGCGCTCGACGGAGAGCGCCATCCGGAGATCCGCTATCGGATCGACAAGGTCGAAAGCTCGTTCGCGTCGCTGACCGACAACACCGACGTGCTGCTGACCCTCCACGGGGTACTGTCCATGCGGGGCACCGAGCGGCCCGTGAGCTTCATGGGGCGGGTTCGCCTGCGGCAGGGCACCCTCTGGATTCGCGGCGAGAACCGGATCCGGCCGGCCGACTTCGGAATCCCGCCGCTCCGGTCCTGGCTGATCAGCATGAAGGAGCACGTGCTGGCCACATTCGACCTCGGCCTGAGTAAAGCGAAGTAACCTACCGCCGTACCGTTCCTTTTCAGCCAATCCAGGCCCGCGGTCCCCTCTGCGCCCCACCCCGGGCTGAATACTCGGCCGGTGCCGCGCGTCTCTGGGGGCGACGCCGAGTCACGAGGAACGAAGCGCGCGGCGTACGGGTTCCTCGAATGAACCAACGCTCTCTGAAACTCCGGACCACGAATCGACGTCTAAACCGCGAGGGCGCAGCCTACAAGGACTCGAGGCGGAAAGAAATACCGACACATCTCGACGAGTACGCGAGGCCGTAATGACTTTTAGAGAGAGTGACCGCGTGGTGGCAGCAGAGACAGGCCAATTTCGGGTGACCGCAACCGAGCCAAAGCGCCGCGGGCGTCCCGCCCAGGCGGCGGGCAAGGTGGGGGCGCCTCCGGTGGATGACGAGCTGGACCGAGTGGTGGATAGCGCGATCGAGACGGAGGGCACGCCGGCCCTGTCCGATGAGGCGCTGCGGCCCTCGGCCTCGCCCGCGGAGGACCCGGTCCGCCTGTACCTCAGGGAGATCGGCAAGGTCGCCCTGCTCAAGGCCTCGGACGAGGTCGCCCTCGGTCAGCGCATCGAGGTCGGCCAGATCGCGCTCCGGCGTGCCCTGGGCCGTGTGCCGTTCGCCACGGGCCAGCTGCTGGCCCTGGTGGATCGGGTGCGCCGCGAGGACGTGCCGCTCGAGGACGTGATCCTGCTGCCCGAGGGTGGCGAGCCCTCGCCGAGCGAGATCCGCTCGAGCCTGGCCGCCTTCGCGCGCATCCGCCGGCTGGAGCGGGAGATCGAGCGGCTGCTGGCCGCGCTCGGCGACAAGCGGCGGAGCAAGACCACGCGCGCCAACTACAACAAGTGGATCGCGCAGAACCGCGCGTCCATCCAGGGCGTGCTCGAGAAGCTGCCGCTCAAGCCGGCGCTGGCCGATCAGCTCGTCACCCAGATCCGCCTGCTGGCCAAGGGCATGCTCGCGGCGGGCACGAGCCGGTCCGAGCTGCGCCAGCTCGAGCAGAAGGCGGGGGTATCCCGCAAGGCCCTGCTCGCGTCGCTGAGCGAGATCGAGGAGCACGACCGCGTGGTGCGACAGGCCAAGAAGGAGCTGATGGAGGCCAACCTGCGGCTGGTGGTCTCGGTGGCCAAGCGCTATCTGGGGAGCGAGCTGTCGCTGCTGGACCTGGTCCAGGAGGGCAATATCGGCCTCATGAAGGCGGTGGACCGCTTCCAGTATCGGCGCGGGTTCAAGTTCTCGACCTACGCGACGTGGTGGATCCGCCAGGCGATCACGCGGGCCATCGCGGACCACTCGCGCACGATCCGCATCCCGGTGCACATGGTGGAGACGCTCAACCGCATCTCGCGGGTGAACCGCTCCCTGCTCAACGAGATGGGGCGCGAGCCCACCCCGGAGGAGCTGGCCCAGCGCACCGGCGTGCCCGCGCGCAAGGTGCGGCTGATCCTGGAGTCCTCGCGCAAGCCGCTGTCGCTCGAGACCCCCATCGGGGACGACTCGGAGCTGGGCGACTTCCTCGAGGACAAGGGGGCGGAGTCGCCCAACGACAACCTCATCACCCAGGACCTGACCCTGCAGGTGGAGCGGGCGCTCAGCACGCTGTCGCCCAAGGAGAAGGAGATCCTGAGGCTGCGCTTCGGCATCGGCGAGGCCGGTGAGCACACGCTCGAGGAGGTGGGGCGCCGCTTCTCGGTGACCCGCGAGCGCATCCGGCAGATCGAGACCAAGGCGTTGCGCAAGCTGCGCCACCCGCTGCGCGGGCGCGCGCTGCGGGCGTTCGTCGAGAATTAGAGGGGGTCAGGTCTTACATTCCGACATTTGAGGGCGTGGGGGCTCACCCCGCGCCTGGAAATGTCGGAATGTAAGACCTGACCCCAGTCGCCGCCGTCAGCGGATCAGCTTCGCGTACTGGTCGAGCAGGGGCAGGATCACCTCGCGCCCCTCGGACGGCAGGCGCAGGATCGACCGGACGATGCCGGCGCCCGCATAGGTCTCGAGCGTCGCCTCGTCGGGCTTGGCGCCGAAGACCGAGACCGAGATCGTCTTCATGTCGCGCCCGGCGCGCGCGGCCCGGGCCTGGAGATCCTTGAGCCCGGCCAGGATCACGTCGCCGGCCCGGCCCCGCGGAAACCAGCCCTCGCAGAAGTCCACCACCCGCTGCAGGGTGTGGCCACTTTCGCCGCCCAGCAGCACGGGCGGATGGGGCTTCTGGGCGGGCTTGGGCCAGGACCAGATGGGGTCGAAGTTCACGTGCTGGCCGTGGAACTGGGCCTCGTCCTTGGTCCAGATCTCCTTCATGGCCAGCACCTGCTCGCGCATCCGCTTGTAGCGGCTCTTGTACTCGGTGCCGTGGTTCTCCATCTCGTCCGCGTTCCACCCGGCCCCGATCCCAAAGAGGAAGCGCCCGCCCGAGAGCAGGTCGAGGCTCGCCACCTCCTTGGCGGTGGTGATGGTGTCGCGCTCGATGATCAGGCAGATACCGGTGCCCACCTTCAGGCGCTTGGTCGCGGCGGCGGCCGCCATCAGCGACACGAAGGGGTCGAAGGTGTGGGAGTACTCCTTGGGGAGCGGTTCGCCGCCCGGGAACGGGGTGCGACGGCTCGTCGGGATGTGGGTGTGCTCGGGCACGAACAGCGACTCGAAGCCGCGCTCCTCGGCGGCGCGGGCCAGCTCGTCAGAGCGGATCGCGTAGTCGGTGGCGAACATGCAAATACCCAAATGCATCGCAGCCCTCCTTGTGGCCCGCCTCTGGCGGGCCACGGTTGTTTAGACCGGCATCACTCCGTGCTTCTTCCAGGGCCGCTCGACCTTCTTGGTGCGGGCCATCTCGAGCGCGCGGATGATCACCGGGCGGGTTTCCCTCGGGTCGATGACGTCGTCGACCAGCGCTCCTCCGGCCGCGATGTAGGGGTTGATCAGCCCGCGGAACTCCTCCACCCGCCGCGCCCGCTCCTCCTCTGGACTGGCCGCGGCCGCGATCTCTTTCCTGAAGATGATGTTGGTGCCGCCTTCCGGGCCCATGACCGAGATCTCGGCGGTGGGCCAGGCCACGATCAGGTCCGGTTCGTAGGCGCGACCGCACATGACGAAGTAGCCGGCGCCGTAGGCCTTGCGCACCACCACCGTCACCTTCGGCACCGTGGCCTCGCTGACCGCGTAGAGCATCTTCGCCCCGTGGCGGATGATGCCCTGGCGCTCCACCTTGGAGCCCACCAGGAAGCCGGGCACGTCCTGCAGGAACAGCAGCGGGATATGGAAGGCGTCGCAGAGCATGATGAAGCGCGCCGCCTTGTCGGCCGCGTCCACATCGAGGGCCCCGCCCAGCACCATGGGCTGGTTCGCGACGATGCCCACCGGCCGGCCGCCCATGCGGCAGAGCCCGGTGATCAGGTTGCGGGCCCAGCCGGGCTTGATCTCGAAGAAGCGGCCGTGGTCCACCAGGTGCCCGATGACCTTCTTCATGTCGTAGGCGCGGCGCGCGCTGTCCGGCACGAGGCTCACCAGCGCCTCGTCCATGCGATCGGCGGGATCGTCGCAGGGCAGCACCGGGGGCTGCTCCAGGTTCGACGTCGGGAAGTACGACAGATACTCCTTCACCGCCGCGATGCAGGCGGAGTCGTCGGCCACCTCGAGGTCGGCCACGCCCGAGATCTCGGTGTGCACCTTGGAGCCGCCCAGCTCCTCCGCGGTGACGTCCTCCCCCACCACCGCCTTCACCAGCGGCGGGCCGCCCAGGGCCATGTGGCTCGTCCCCTTCACCATCGGCACGAAGTCGGCGAGCGCCGGGATATAGGCGGTGCCGGCCGCGCCCGGCCCCATCATGGCCGCCACCATCGGGACGACCCCCGACATGATCGACTCTTCCCGGAACAGGAAGCCCGAGCCGGCGAAGGTGGAGCCGATCGCCTCCTGGATCCGCGCCCCCGCCGAGTCGATGAGCCAGATCATCGGCATGCGCTTGGTGAGCGCGATCTCGCGGGCCCGGTTGCACTTCACCTCGGCGGTGCGCCCCATCGAGCCGGCCATCACCGTGAAGTCGTAGGCGATCACGGCGGCGAGCCGGCCGTTCACCTTGCCGAAGCCGGTGATCACGCCGTCGGCCGGCGTCTCCCGGCCCTTCATGGAGGGGACGATATTGGCGTGGGTGGCGAGCACGCCGATCTCCTGGAACGAGTCCGGATCGAAGAGCAGATCCAGGCGCTCGCGGACGGTCAGCTTCCCTTCCGCGTGCTGCTTGGCGACGGCGTCCGGCCCCCCCATCGCGACGGCCCGCTGCCGCCGCGCCCGGAGGTCGTCCGCCAGCTCCTTCATCCCCACCGGGCTCAGCCCCTCACGACGGCGGTGCGGTAGGTGTTGACCCCGGTGTCGGGCGGCGAGCCGCTGATCAGGGTGATCATGGTCGCGGCCTCGCTCCGATGGTGGGTCGCGTGGTTGACCACGTGCTGGAGCAGCGCCCCGAGGGCGACCTGGAACGCCTTGCCCTCCGTATTCCGGTAGTGCACGGGCCGGGTGAGATCGGCTTCCGCGAGCCCCTCCACGAAGGCGCGCTGCTCCGCCTCGAGCGCGTCCCATCTGGCGCGCAGCTCGGTCATGCTCGCGAAGTCCGCGTCGCCCCAGAGCCGGCTCGGAGACGATCCCTTCCAGCGGGTGAGCCAGACATTGTCGGCTCCATAGATGTGGGCGAACATGCCCTTGAGCGTGGGGAAGCTCCAGTGCGCGCCCATGTCGCGCGTGACCCCGTCCCCCAGGCCTACTGCCAGGTCGAAGAGCCGGCGGTTCGCCCAGCGGTGATAGTCGTAGTGCTCGCGGATCAGCCCGATGGACATGGCGTCTCCTTCGCGATGGGGGTCAGTCGATGACCGCGACGGTGTCTCCCTCCTGCACCGTCTGTCCCTCGGCGACCTTGATCTCGCGCACCTTGCCGGCGCGCGGGGCCTCCACCGGAATCTCCATCTTCATGGACTCGAGCACGATGACCGCGTCACCTTCGGCCACCGCGTCGCCCGGCTTGGTGGTGATCTGGAACACCACGCCGGTGATATGGGCTTTGACGTCCTCAGGCATTGAGCGCTCCTTGTCGGATCCTCGCGGTCTCTCGAGGCCGCCGCATTCTCTCATATCCCGCCGCCGCCCGGCGGCGCGGCTAGTAGGGCAGGCTCTCCCGCCCCATCAGCTCGCGGGCCACCACCATCTTCATGACCTCGGCGGCCCCGTCGCCGATCTCGAGCCCGATCACGTCGCGCATGCGCTGCTCGAACGGCAGCTCGTCGGTGTAGCCGTAGTGGCCGTGGAGCAG
>Ga0080064_1004053_pt1 | contig 19638 bp, 13 predicted proteins | sample Subgrocontami54m_FD_69260 | JGI IMG/M metagenome (GOLD analysis project Ga0080064, IMG submission 69260) | Subsurface groundwater microbial communities from S. Glens Falls, New York, USA - GMW46 contaminated, 5.4 m (SPADES assembly) (version 2) ...
TCACAACGGCGGCCGACTTGGGAGAAGTTTTTTCTTGACAGCCCTTTCATAGAACCGCTCTCGGTTCTGACACGGAGGCAAAAAAGAGGCGGGACAAGTCCCGCCTCTAAACGTGAATGATTGTCTTGAGCGACTATGGCTGCGACAGTCGCGCTCGCATGGCAGTGCGGGCCAGATCGCGCGCGCGTGGTTCCACTTCGATCGCTTTTGCCACTTGCGGATCCTCGCGCATCACAACTTGCAGCGCGGTCACGCTCCCAAAGGCCGCCGTCGCCAGACTGAATCGCAACTGCGTCTCGATAAACGAACGGTTGCGATCCAGCTGTGAAGCAAGGGCTTTCCAGTTGGCGTCTTTCGCGACGTAATCACTAAATGCCTTGAACACTTCGTCGGTGACTGGGAAATCCGCGGGCGATATGTCGTGGCCAAATTCGATCGGACGATCGACTTTGTATTTGTCGAGACCTGCAACGCGCCCAGTCGCCAGGTCGCGGGCAAAGAAGAAAATCGGATCGCGCAGCCGCCCCTGCACGTTGGTGGACGGCGTTAGTTTGACCGGTTCATCGGGGGTGATGCCTCCGCCTCCGTAAACCGGTCTGCCGGTATCGGTCTTGCTGGCCGGCCCGACTGGTTTGCCTTTGTTGGGGTCTTCGCTGCGGAGCGTGCCGCCGCGATAGATGTAGCGATAGAAACCGCCGTCTGAATAGTCGCGCTGAATCAAGCGCCCCGACGGTGTGTAGTACTTCGCGGAAGTCAGGATCAAGCCCGCGCCGTAGTCCAGATTGATAATGCTCTGGACGAGGCCTTTGCCAAAGCTCGTCTGTCCCACGATCATGGCGCGGTCGTGATCCTGCATTGCGCCCGCGACAATTTCCGAAGCCGAAGCTGTGTATTCGTTCACCAGAATCACCAGCGGCGTGTGATCGGGATCGGTGTTGCGGGCTTTGTACTCGTGATCGTTCAGCCCGTTGCGACCCTTCTGCGTCAGAATTACTTGTCCAGCGGGAAGAAAAATGTCCGCGACGCGAATGGCCTGCTCAAGCAATCCGCCCGGGTTACTACGCAGGTCAAGCACGAGCGAGGTCATGTCCTTCGCGTGCAAAGTTGCGATTTTTTCTCTCAAACCCTGAGCCGTATCGCGATTGAACCCGCGGGTCATGTCGATGTAACCGACGCCCGGACGAATCATGTAAGCGTCAGGCACCGACGGTTGCGGCACTTTATTGCGAACGATTTCGATTTCGTCGGTCTTGCCGCTGTTGGCATGAGTAATCGTCAGCTTCACATGCGAGCCGAGCGGGCCGCGAATCTTGTCGCGCACTTCCGCTGAGGACTTGGCGTGCATCGACACGCCGTCCACGGCGTCGATGCGATCGCCAAAGCGCAGTCCCGCGAGTGACGCGGGCGCATTCTGGAATGTGGCTGCGATGTAAGTATCAACGGAATCGCTAATTGAATAGTTCAGGATCGAGGCGCCAATGCCAAAGTATTCGCTCTGCTGATCGGTCATCATCTCTTCGAACTCATCCTTGTCGAGATAGTTCGAATGCGGATCGAGCGAACGCAGCATGCCGCCGATCGACGACTTGTAAACGTTGTTGACGTCGAGCTTGTTGCCGTCGATATAATTTTCCTGAATGACGCTCAGCGCTTCGCTGAAATCCTGGGCGACGGCTTCGGTCGGGTTGCTCGGGTTGCGCACGCGCGGGCGGCGCACGGGAGCAGAAGGTGGCGGCCCCGTCTTGCCGTTTGAGCTGGTTCCGGCAGCCGTGTTTGATTGATTCTGTTTCTGTTGCGCCAGAACAAAAGCCGGGAGTGTCATGGCAAAGATGATCAGCGCTAACAGCGCCAGCGAGAATCTATTCTTCACTGGAAACCTCACAGGAATTAGACGGCCAAAATTTGGGGAGCCCAATTGTTCGATCGCGACCGCCGGGTCGCTCGGCAATCTTAACGGATGCCTGGGAAGGGAGCAAGGTTGCGTTGGGAGGCCACGGCCGCCCAACGGCTGGCCGACGCCGAACTGATCGAGCACTTCGCCGCCGTTGAACACCTCGACGACGACGATAAACAAGCCGTCAAGAAGATCATCGCCGCCATGATCGTGAAGCAAAGAGTCGAAGCCGCCGTTAGATAAAAAGCATGGTGAGGTCAAGAACCGAGTCGGCCCAACCCTGCAACTCCAACTCCGCTTCGATCAGATCAGACGTCTCCCACGCAAAGAACAGGAGTTCGTCCTCAGATTCATCGATACTGTTTTAGAGAAAGCGCAGAAGGCGTGAGGTGAAAGGGATTACTTCTTGCTCGGCTGCGAACTCTTCGGAAGTTGTGATGAGTAGAAATAAACGTGATGCTCTGGCTCACGACCATCGGCAGTTCCATTTGCATCTTCCCAGCCGTAGCTAAACTTAATACGAACGGCACGCCCCGTCGAGAGGTATTCCGCAGGCAGACTGAACAACAACGAGTGTCCACTTTCCAGTGAGTTAAAAGAACAGATATGACAGGAGTCTGGAATTATGACCTGACGATCAAAGAGCACATCGTAGATTAATGCAGCATCCCCATAGTCATCAGAAGGCACGCCATGCATGTCGAGGACAATTGACCATTTAGTGTTGTTGTGTAGTCGCAGCCAGATTCCCTTGTTGCTTTGGCCTTCATAAAGTGCTTTACGATTGCCTGAGCGCTCGAATTCGATGTACACAGTTGGTTTGTTCTTTTGAACGCGCACCTCGGACGAAGCCTTGGCATTTTGATGCCCGGCGATGACCGATTCACAAACAAGGCAAAAGATAAACATCACAACGATCGCTTTCATACTTTAAACTCCGCTCACTAGAAATGTGATCCTTTCTTGAATACCGGGTCGCCTTGATTAGCAGGTGTAACGCCGTAGCCGCCATTAACTGGGGGTTCTGCCAGGATCTTGTTGATGTTAGTGGTTCGCATTGTGGCCCGATCCGCTTCGGCCCAACCTGAGTTCCACCACGTTACAGAGTATGGAGCTGTGACCTTGTTCGTGCCAGGATCCGTTTTGAATCCGCCTAGGCGTTGGGTGGCCTCACCTTGAAAATTATAGTCGGCTTGTATTTGGAGGGCCGAAACTGTGAAAGCGTCCAACTCAGTTTGGTAAAGGGTTGGATTCTTCTTCGGATCGAATCCACTTGACACCCATTCTGACCCGTCCGCAACATGAGACCCCTCGTGACTGACCGTTTGATTGAAACCAAGATGGGCGAAAACATTTGGGTTAAAGGTAACTCGAATATCTTGTCCCGTGGGATTGTCAGAAGTCTTTTGACCCGCGACACCGGCCACTTGTGTGCCACCTGGGTTGGCTGAGGGATCCGTTGCTGCTAAGACGGTGACTCCGTTCTGTACACCCTTTTCTCCATAGGCTTCCAGAGCTCTTGCTTGCTTTTTATATTCTTTGTTATCGGTGCCGTACTTTGCGCCATACGCCTTGAGATTCTCTTTCGCACGATCTAAAGCCACCTCAAACTGGTTCATTTGATCTTCCGAAACGTCCTTACCGAAAATGTACAGTCCGAGGGGATCAACGAATTTCAAAGGATTATTCGCGGCATAAACGAACCGGTTCCACGATTGCGGTGCGAAAACATTGCCAGATCCTAGTAAAGGATCAGGAGAAGTGAACCTTCCCTGTGTTGATGAGTAGTATCTGGCGAGGAAGTAATCGAGTCCGGTTTCGTTGTCGCGTTCTTTGCGGGTAAATTTTTGACGAACATTATCGCCCACATATCCTTGAGCGATCGTTCTCCCGCCGGTGCCGGCGAAGAGTTCCTCACCGAACGGCAGATAGTCATGGCGACTCACGCCAGCGAGACTGCCCGTCTGGTCGAACACCATGCGTGGCGTGCCGAGTTGATCTGTCACCAGCCAGTGAGTCGCCGCAGCGGGCTCGGCCGTAACGAGCAACTGCCCGTTTCGATAGCCGTACTCCTTCTGCGGACTCGAAGCCGCCGCGTTGGCCGCATACTCAGCCAGCAGCTCACCACCGAGGCCATAAACCTGCCACGTCTCGGTGCCGTTGACGCTTCTTCTCACGCGATGGCCGTCGCCGTCATACGTATAGGTCTGCCACTGGTTGTTTGACCAGGCTTGCTTCATCCGGTTCTCAGCGTCGTAAGTGCGCGTGCCTTCGCCGGTGAAGGTATCGGTACTGAGATTACCCGCTGAGTCATAGCTCATCGTGTAACCCGCGGGTGCAGTCAGGCGGTTCGTACTCGTATCGACGCCAAAGTTCGGCTTGGGAATGCCGGTACCCCAGGTGTTCGCCTGATCGATGGTGCGGTTGCCATAGCGATCATAGCTATAGACTTGCGCGAACTGCGAGGTCCACGCACCGCCGCCAGCGATGTCCAGGCTCGATTCGTTCACCGCGCTGAGCCTATTCAGCGCGTCGTAAGTATAACTGTCCTGAGTCAGAGTTTGGGCTTGATCCAGGGTCGCGTTGGGTGGAGGCACCCAGTTCTCCGCAAAGATCACGTTCCCGTTGTTGTCCGTGCCGCTGCCTCCCCACGCGTGGTTGCTGCTGTAATAAAGAATCTGCCGCCCGCGATTCCAATCCCACGTGTCATTCACGCTGCTGAGTCGCGTGTCGAACATCTGTCCGCGAATGTTATAGAACGTCTTAAGGTAAAGCGGCGTGGTCGTGCCATATTGCTCTCTCGTAATCCCGCCAAACGAAGAATAACTAATGCCGGTTGCATATGTCCGGCTCGTGCCATCGCCCAGGTTGCCGGTGACGCTGGTTGTCCGCCCGGCGGAATCGTAAGCGTTGGTAACGATTCGTCCCGACGGATACGTTTCAGTTAGCACATGCCCGGCGAGATCGTAACTGTAGCCCACTGAATAAGACTGCGCGCCAATAGTCTGCGCACCGCCAGTGACCCGACCTAGTGCATCATAGCCGCTGTAGCTGTAACTGGAAATGCTCGAACTCACCGAAGCCAATCGGCCTTTGCCATACGCGATGGTCGTCGAATCGTAGCTGTAAGTGACCGCCGGCGTGCCATCCGAATAGCTGCGTGTGGTCGCGCGATTCAGCGCGTCGTAAACGTAAGTCGACACCACGCCGCGCGCATCAGTCTTATGCAGCAAGTTGCCGCTGTCATCGTACTGATAAGTTACGGTGCCGCTTTCGGGATTAGTAGCCGAAGACAAACGCTTGAGCGAGTCATAGACAAACGTGCGACTCTGCGAATCCTGCGAAACGCCGGTCAGATCATTCAGCACGTCATAGCTGTAGCTGGTTTGATAATTCAGCCCAGAGGGGTCTTCGTAAACCGTCGTCAATCTGCCCAGCGCATCCGTGACACTCTTGCGCGCTTTGCCTGCTTGATCGGTTACGGTGACAGTGTTACCGGAATAAGCTGTAGACACGACGGCGCTGTCAGGCGTGGTCACGGAGGTCATACGACCCAGGGCATCGAAGGCGCTGGTCGTCCAAACGGCACTCTCGCTTTGCCACGGACGAAACGGATTCGAACCCTTGAAGGCGCGACCCAAAGCGTCGTATTGCGTTTGCCCGGCTGTGTAGTTTGTCCCGCCTTCATACTGCCGTGATTCAATTGCCCGCCCCAGGCCGTCGTAAATCATCTGACCCTTCAGCGCATTGTCGCCATAAGTCGATTGATCGCTGGTGGTGGTAACGATACGATTCGTATCATCGTAGCTGAACGTCGTTTGACTCTTAACTGAGGTACCCTGGTTTGCGGCCCGAACGATCTGTGTGGGACGATCAAGAAGATCATTGAAGTAACCGCTCGCAACGGTCCCGTTCGCATCTTCGCCATCGACGGCTTTCCCCGTGTAATAGTCGTACTGCGCAAAGGCCGTCTGATTGGCCGCATTCGTGGCGCTCGTAAGCAGGGCATAGCTGTACTGACCTGCCGAGTTTAGTTCCGTCGAGCCGCTGTTTATGCGCGCGTTGCCGTCAGGCGCCCCAAAGCAATCGGCATAACCGAAAGTCGTGGCATTGCCGCGCGGATCAATCGCTGCCGTCACGTTACCGGCAATGTCGTACTGCGCATAAGCAGAGATCGAACCGGTGACAGAGCCGCTACTGTTGAGCAGATAGTGCGTCGTGGCGGTCGCGTTCCCGCGCGTGATGTACGAAGTGGTGAACGATGAATCGAGTCCACTGATGCCGGTGCGATCAAGGAGGGCCGCATGATTTGTGTCGGGCGTGTAGTTGTCATATTCAAAGCCGGCGCGGGCGCGCTCGATTCCGCCGGCGTCATAGATCGAAGTCTGAACAGGCAAGCTCCGCAGATGAACGTCGGTGCCGGTGTAGCTTGAAGAGGTCAGGTAATCAGTGTGTGTGCGCCGCACCAACGCGCCTGCGGCGCCGACGCCGAAGTCGTATTCATAGACGTCGCTCTGGTTGTTGTAGGGGACGGTATCGTCGTAAGAGAATGTGTGCTTGGAAACAAGGTTCGCGCCTGACGGTTCCCACATCCCATCGGTTTCGTTGACGCGCGGATCGTTAGGCGGCGCGCTGTCCGCCGTGCCTGTCCACCAACTCACGGCCGCGCGCTGCTCCCAAACATTCGTCGCGCGCCTCATCACAGTCGTGCCATTCGCGTCGAAAGCTTCCGTTTGGTGCTCACGACCAAACTTCCATGCTGGATATTCGATACCGGAAGTAAAGAAAGAATCATGAACCGCGCGGTAGAAGTAATGCTGCTGCCGCGCCAGCAGCGTGCCGGCACTGTTTAGATGATCAACTACTACATAACCAACCGTTCCGAGATAGGTAACGCTGCCACTCATGCTCTCGGGACGGCTAGAGGTCATCTTGCTTTCCAAAGTGGCTCCGTCAGGGTAAACGCGACGCTCGACGACGCGACGATGAACGTGCCACTGCATCCCTACCTTAAAGGCTCCACTGGCGTTTCCGCCAACAAAGCCACCCATATAGTCATATTCGAAGGCTCCGCCCGTCGGCAGCACTACGCGTGCCAGCTCGCCATAGCTGTTATAGAAAAACTGGTACCTGCGCACAACGCCATCGCTGTCCGGCAGCCAGACCGAACCTACGACCGTCGGATTGTAGAGAGTTGAATTGCTGCCATTGAGTTCGGGAAACAACTGACGATAGGTCTGAAGAGAGTAGCCGGACCGGAGCACATTACCCATCGCGGTTTTGGAAACCCTGATCGTCCGCGCTCCACCTCCGAACCCGCTGTAGGTGATCCGGTCGCAGACGCCGTAAGCGCCCCCGTCGTTCACGTCGTAAACGATCGTCACCTGCCGGTTAAGGGAGTCTGTGATCGTAGTCACACGGCTGAAGCCGTCGTACGTGAAACTGAGCTTGTTGCCGTTGCGGTCACGCATCCAGGTGACCTTGCCGCTGTCGATGCGGTAGCGCGTGCCATCGCGAAGCATTAGGTAGCCAGAGGAGTAGCTGATGACCGCGTCTTCGCTGACGATAACCGTGTCGAGGATGTCGCTGTCGGAGATGAACGTCGCGGACGAACCATCGGCGGAGATGAAGTTTCTACCGCGTGAGAAACCCGCGAAACAGCTTGGCGGAGTTTTAGGCTCCCCGGCCGTGAGCTGATCGCGTAATTCGAACTCGGTGCCGTCCGCCGCGGTGAAGGTCAGTCGGGTCAGCGTCTTTGTGTATCTATAAAACGGATTCCACTGACCGCAGAAGGAACTCCCGTCCCCGCCATGTCGTCCCTGCACAACGCCAGGGCCGTATCCGGGCTTGATGCCCTCCCACCAGTTTGGCTCAGGATGGTGTGTGACGACGCCGGTAATCTCATTCTTCTGCCGGAAGACAGTCCAGGTCTGGTCTATCGGGAGCGTCATCTGGTAGCGTGCGCCGCCGCGCCCGCTCACTCCCAGCAGCGGCAACTGGAAATTAAGATTTCCATTGAAAAGATTGACGTTGTCGAAGCCGCTCAATGAGTAAGAGCCGGCAGGCGCACCGGGCGCGAGACCGAGTGGAGTTGACCCATTAGTGTCGCTCTGCCCGCTGGCGGCTGCGGCCAGCAGCAGAAGCAGGGTGGTGACTCCCCAACTCTTCTGCAAGAGAACCTCAAACTTGGCGTATGAGGACACAAAATGCTTGCCAAGGGCCTCTCGTCCGAAATCACTGAGAGAGTAACGCATATCTGCTATCTCCTGCCTTAATGCTTCATCGTTGTGGGGTGATTGTGATCTGGCAGACCCAATCCGCGTGATTCGCTTCGGTGAGCACATAACGTCCGGGGTGCAGATCAACCAGTGTCTTCCAGTCCAGCTTCTCTCTTGGCACTCGCACGTCGTGCAATCTGCCGCCCGCCTCTCTATCAAGTCGCAAGACCACTTCACGCAAGCCGCTGCGATTGTGCACCACCAAAAGAAACTTCCCTTTGTCGCGGGTAATTGTCGTTGGCTCGAAACCAGTCGAGCGAATCGTGATGATTTCAGCCTCGATCGTTTCGGAGTCGTCCTGCGCTTCATTTGTCGACAAGGGCGTCGCCAGCGAAGCCGAGTTCTCGGGACGTGCATTCAAACCGCTGTGTGGACGCCAGACGTGTCCGGTCACCGTGACAGTAATGAGCACAATCAAAACACATGCGATTAGAGACCAGCGCTTTCCTACAACGCGGTAGATATCAAATGTAGATCGCACGACGGAAACCTCCTTCAGTTGAGTGATCGAGAAAACTCCACGATGCGGGGATTGAAAAGCTAACTGGCGAGTCTTGGAGTCCTTACTCAGGCTCAGGGAGTTAGTCTTACTCAAAACACGAACGGTATACGCCCAGCATACGCGGAAGTCAATCACCTTTGTCTAGCAAACTTCTTATCTAAGAACCGTGATGAACTTGGCGAAACCTGCCTAAGCTGCGTGCATCAGCGCAGTGCGCATGGCGGCGGCGGATTGCCAGCGGTTCGCGGGGTCTTTGACGAGGGCGCGTTCGATCACCTCGGCGACTCTGCCGGGAACGTCGGGGGCGCGCTGAAGCAGCGGAATGATCGGGCTTTCGAAGATCGCTCTAACCGTGGAAGCGATGTCGTTGGCGGGGCCAAGGTCAAGCGCCGTGTCGCCGGCCAGCAGGCTGTACGCGGTCATGCCGATGGCGTAGATATCGGACGTGGGACGCACGTTGCGAAAGTCCTTGATCTGTTCCGGCGGCATGTAGGCGAACGTGCCGGCCATGTCGCCGGCCATCGTGATCCCGCTCATGCCGGATTGCGTGAAGCTTTTCGCCAAACCGAAGTCGGTGAGCTTGGCGATGAGATTCGGGGCCTCGCCGCTGATCAGAATGTTTGACTCTTTGATGTCGCGATGAATGTAGCCCTTTGTGTGCGCGTACGAGAGCGCGTCGAGCGACTGCGCGACGATGTCGATCGCCTGTGCGTAAGGCAGCCGGCCGCCCTGCGCGTCGGCCATGCGCGCGGCGTCTGAGCCGTCCACGAATTCACTGACCAGATAAACCGCGCCGTTGTTTGTGCCGCTGGCAATAAAGCGCACGATGTTCGGATGATCCAAAGCGGCGGCCACGTCAATCTCGCGCATAAAGCGACGCAGCGACTGGCCGGTGACGGCGACTTCCGGCAAAAGAGTTTTGATCGCGACTGAGCGCCCGGATGCCTCTTCACGCGCCAGCATCACACAGCCCATGCCGCCGCGGCCCAGCATCTTGATCATCTCGTAACCGGGAACTGGCGCCGGCCGGCGCTTCAATTCTTCGCGACACTCTTCGCAAATGAAAGTCATCGGCTCGTCCTGCGGCGAACCTTCGGTCTGTTCGCGGCGCCCGCAGTTGCCGCACTCGACCATCACGATTGACGGCCGCGTCAGCGTGGGAGTTTCCGAACCGTCGATGGTCACGGATTGATCGGCCTGCACTTCGACTTCGAGCACGGTCTGTCCGCCCTGAATGCGATCGCCGCTAACCAGGTGCGCTTCGGGAACTTTCTGGCCGTTCACGAACGTGCCGTTGGTCGAGCCCAGGTCGCGCAGAAAGCAACGCGGCGGCGCAATCTCCAGCAGGCAATGATGACGCGAAAAGAATTTGTCTTCGGGAAGATAAAGGTGGGCGTTGTCACTACGGCCGATCAGAAAAGTGTCGTGCTGATCGAAAGTGAACTCGCGCCCGCTGTAAGGGCCGGCCAAAACTCGTAAGGTAACTCGCATCGGCGGAACATTATCTATTGATTTCGAGATCGTCGAAGGCCACCTCGCCTGCGTCGCTGGTGTAGAACCCGACGCGCCCGCGGTGATAGCCGGCCGAATCGGTTACCGAGGTGATAAATTGTCCGTTGATGTAAAGATCGAGTTTGAGACCGCTAATTCTGACTTCAATCTGGTTAGGACTGGTGCCCGTGCGAATCACGCTCGACGAAGTCCAACTGACGATGTTGGTTTCGACTCCGGCCTTGTGCAGGATGATTTTGTACTTGGGCTCACTGCCGTTGTAGATCAAAAAGCCGTAGTCTTCGAGTTTGTTATCTTTCTTTTCGCCGTGCACGACGAGACCGTAGCCCGTGGTTGGAGGATTCCCATCAATGCTACGCAGCCCGACGCGCACGGTAGCATTCTCGGTGTTATATTCTTTCTTGTCCGGTCCATACATTTCGATGAAGCGGCCGCTAACCCCATGCATGTGGTACTCCTCGTCGGAATACCAGGCGCGGCCATCGTCCCAGGTGCCGGTGCCCCAGCTCTGAGCGGCAAAGTCATCCGTGAAAGTCGACGGAGTCGAACTCGTATTCGTGTTCTCGTTGGTGTTGTCCGAGTTCGTGTTCTTGTTGCGGTTCGCCGACTTCCAGTTGGCGTTATTCGAATTATTCGAATTGTTCGCGACGCGATTGCTGTTGTTATCGTTAATGACGCGCGGGACCAGGATGATCAATGCGACCACTCCGATTCCCATCAAAAGCAGAATCGCGCCAATGCCGAGCAGCCAGGGCCAGACGCTGCGCTTCTGAGTTTGCGGCGGCGGCATCGGCGACCACGCGGGCGAGGGCGTCGGAGGAGGAAGAGGCGGCGGCGCGGCCTGACCCGGATTGTAAGCGATGGTCGGCTGCGGCGAAGTGTCGCGCGCCTGCGGATACTGCACGGTGGCGCTGGCATCAGGCGGCGGCGGCCCAGCGGCGATCGTCAGCGGCGAACCATCATCAAGACAAAAGCTCAGAGCATCGTCCGTGTAAGTGCGGTTGCATTGGGGACAGCGCTTCATGTTAAGGCCTCGTTTCTTTTCTTGGTACAGAACCGCTCGCGGTAGCGAGTGGGTAGTCGCTTACTTTGTCGTTTGGCGCTTCAAGAGTCGAAGTCTATACGAGAAGGTGAAGGTCACTCAAGTCGAAATCGGTGAAGTGTCAGAACCGCGGTAGCGACCGGGACAAAGATTCACCTTCCCATGAGCCGTGCTGTTTGTTAGGCGTGATCGGGCAGGTTGCGCCATTAACCCGGTCGCTACCGCTCGCGGTTCTGACACTCCGCTCCTTACAGCGTCCGCCCACATCGTCCGCAGAATTTCGTCCCCGGTGGATAACTGGTCCGACAGCCGGGACAGACAACTTCAACCGGGCGCGGCGCAGTCCACGCGATCTCGGCGCCGCCCAGCGACGCCCCGCAGCGCCCACAGAATTTGGTGCCCGCGGGCTGGTCGAAGGCGCAGCGCGAACAGCGAATCGTGGTCGCCGCCGGTCCGGAGCCGGGCCCACTCTGCGGGCCGCCCAAACTCTGCGGCGCGCTTCGCTCCTGGGTCGAGGTGCCGGCTGTAACCGTTTGAAAGGCAGTGTTGCCGCAGCGTCCGCAAAATTTCGCGCCCGCCGCAAAGCGCGCCCCGCACTTTGTGCAGGCCACGACGCCGGGCGTGGGCAAGGCCACGCCCGAAGCGCTGCCGAGGCTGCCGCCTTGCGAAGGCGAAAGACCGCTGGACGGCGCGGACTTGAACTGCGCCTGAATGATCTGCTCGTCAGCGTCGGCGCGTATCTCAATCACGCGCTCGTCATCTTCATCACCCGCGTGGGCCACACGCAGCACGTGCTGACCGGGCGGAATTGATTTCAGGATGACTCGCCCCGAACGGCCGATGCTGCCGTGGCGTTCGTCGTCAACGTAAACTTCCGCGCCCGTGGGCGCCATGACTACCAGACGCGATTCGCCTTCGTCTTCGGTTTGCGAGGCGTCTTTGGTCGCCTGCTCGAATTCACTGAACCAGTTGACTACGCTCGGCGAACGCTTGTCCGCGTCCTTCTCGAGCGCATGCATCACCGATTTTTCTACGGTGGCCGGGATATCTGAGCGCAAGGTGCTCAGCGCCGGCGTTTCCTGCGTCAGCTTTTGCGCAAAGATTTGCATGACGTCGCCGGTGAACGGCGGCCGTCCGCCCAGCATGTGATAAGCCATCGCGCCCAGCGCGTAGACGTCGGCGCGCGCGTCGAGCGTGACGCCCGCCTGCATCTGTTCCGGCGCCATGTATTCCGGCGTGCCGAGAATTCCGCGCGACGCCGGCCCGCTTCCGGAAGTCAGCCCCGAAAGACTCTGGCTGATGATCTTCGCCAAACCAAAGTCGCCGACTTTGACGATGTCGTCGCCGGCGACGGTACCGTCCTTTTTCTTTCGCTGGACGATGAAGACGTTCGCGGGTTTCAGATCGCGATGCAGAACGCCTTCGTCGTGCGCGGCTTCGACACCGGCGCTGATTTGCCGCAGCAACGCGAGCGCGCGCTGCACCGTGACCGTGCCTTCGCGCCGCAGGAGCTGATAGAGCGATTCGCCTTCGACGTATTCCATCACCAGAAAGAAGACGCCTTCCTCGCTCTTGCCAAAGTCAGTCACGCTAATGACGTTCGGATGCTGAATCGAAGCCGCGGTGCGCGCCTCGCGCTCGAACCGCGCGATCGCTTCCCCTTCCTGCAAGTCTTCGTCAGAGAGAACGTCAGGGCGAATTGTTTTCACCGCGACTCGCCGCGTGATCAGGTTTTCATCGCGTGCCAGATACACCTGCCCCATCGCGCCGCGACCGAGACGCTTCCCAAGACGGTAGCGCCCATTCAAAAGCGTCGTGCCAGGCAGCGTGATTTTCGTCTTCGACTGATCGTCGGGACAGAGGACGGCGTCGTCTTCAAAGCATCGTTCACATCGTGGGCATTCGCGCATAGTGGGTTGATTTCGAGTGGGAAGAATAGGGTTTTGCTCTGGCGCGGTCAATTGCGTGTCAGAAGCCCGCGCGTAAGCAAGGGCTGGTGGCCCTCCCTCACGGTCGGGCTTCTGACACTGGAACATCTGCGCCAATAAATGTTTTGACTTGATGGGCCAAGTGGCCCATAATTCCTTCCCCTCGCCGTGGAGAGAGATGAGGGCGAGCCGAATTCGAAGGCTCTAATGCGGGCGCGATGCCCGCGTTTGTGTCTTTAAGTAGCGCAAGTTGTTAACTTGCGACCTCGACAACCTAAGTTTCGCGCCCCCCGCGAACGCAAGTTAACAACTTGCGCTACATGGAGGATCCTGATGCGATCGATTTGGAAAGGCCACATACGCTTTTTGTTCGTTGCGATTCCGGTGCGCGTCTATAACGCCGTCGAAGCTTCGGAGCGGATTCAATTCAATCAACTGCACCGGGAAGATTTCGGCCCGATCGGTTACGACAAGCGCTGCAAGAAATGCGGCCAGGTCGTGACCAACGAAGAAATCACGAAGGGCTATCAGTACGAATCCGATCGCTACGCGATCGTCGAGCCCGAAGAGATCGCCAAAGTCAAAATCAAAACCAACAAGGCCGTGGACATCATGGGCTTCGTCGACGCGTCAGAGATTCCCACGACGTTTTTCGACGCGCCGTACTATGCCGGTCCGGACGGCCCCGTCTCCGAAAAGCCCTACGCGCTGCTGCGGCAGGTTCTGCGGGACACCGGCAAAGTTGGCCTGGCGAAAGTCGTGCTGCGCGATCGTGAGGATCTGGTCGCCGTGCTGCCACTCGAGGACGGCATCGTCTTGCAGAAGCTTCGCTACCCCGCCGAGATTCGCAGCATCAAGGACGTACCTGAAATCGACAGCGCGCAAAAGATCGACAAAAAAGAATTGAGCCTCGCCACAAATCTGGTCGAGCAGATGATCACTTCCTTTGCCGACATCGACACCGTCGATCACTATCACGAAGCGCTCCGCAAACTGATTGACCAGAAGATCAAAGGCAAGAAGGTCACAGAGTTTGAAAAGATTGAAGACGTGCCGCGCCTGGACATCATGACCGCGTTAAAGAAGAGCCTGCAAGCTTCGACGCGCAAGCCGATGGTCAAAGCCGCCACGGCGACAAAGAAGAAAGCGGCGCTCACGCTCGTCAAAGCGAAACCGGCAGCGCGAAAACGCAAGGTTGGGTAGACGATCTTCAAACCCTCGTTCGCGCGTGCCGCTCCATCCCGGTAGTGTCCTACTTTGATAAGCGGTGTTTAGAGTACCGACTTTAGTCGGGTCCTTGTAAGGCGAGAAAAGGGCCCAACTAAAGTTGGTACTCTGTACGCCGTTAAATCGGGACACTACTCTCCGTCTCACCTGACTTTGACCAACAACGAGACGCATGTTACTTTGAAAAGCTTTTCCAAGACTTATCTATCAGCCAGGAAGGAATTACTTGCAAGCAATGAAGAGAATTATTTGGAACTCAAAGTTTGCCCTCGCGCTCGGCGTGATCGCGATCTTTGTCACCGCTACGGCGTTTGCTCGCGCGGGCAAACAGGACTTTCTTCTGCACAACAAAACGGGCGTTGAGATTCATTCGCTCTACGTTTCGCCGCACACCTCGAACGATTGGGAAGAGGACATTCTCGGCAAAGACACTCTGGCCGACGGCGACAGCCTTAAGATCACTTTCGAAGATCGCGAAAAGCACGTCCATTGGGACCTGAAGGTGACCGACAAAGACGGCAACAGCCTCGAATGGGAAGACCTCAACCTGGTCGAGATCGATGAAGTCACGCTGCACTGGGATGCAAAGGCCGGCAAAGGCTGGGCCGACATTAAATAGCTAGCGGCCATTAATTAGCCGGCGGCTCCGGCTGGTACCGCCCGCGTCAGCGGGTTGGTCGTCTTACAACTCTCTCCTAAATTGCGCGACAGCTCGCGGCCCTTTCCAGGGTTGCGGGCAGTCGTGTGTTTGCTTCCACCTCGAGTTTGCAGCCCGGGAACTCGGCGAAAATGAGCGCCGGCGCGATTGGCGCTTGCCAGCTTCCTCGGTAGACGTATAGATTCAGCACTTGCTTTGAATCCGATCGCCGGAGTCTTGCGCATGAGACGAACCAGATTCTTACTTTCATTAACCAGTGCTCTTTGCCTGCTGACTGCAATCAGCGCAATCAATCTCACGCGCGCCGTGCGGGCGCAGCAACCGCAGCACACCGAAATCAAAATCGATCCAAAGCTCTTCAACGAGTTTGTCGGTCTATACAGCGCGATTGACAATCCGGACGCTCTCTTCTCTGTGTGGCGCGAAGCTGATAGGTTCTACTCACAAGTAACGTTTCAGTCGAAGATTGAAATTTTCGCAGAGAGCAAAACGACTTTCTTTCCAAAGGCCTTCAATGCGCAGTTGACGTTTATGAGCGATGCTCAAGGCAAAGTAATTGGAATGATCCTGCGGCAAACCAATGACGATCGACGATACAAGAAAATCAGCGACCAGCCGTTACCCAGAAATCTCGCGACGTTTGAAAAACGGGAAGAAATGATCTCGATGCGCGACGGCGTGCGATTGCATACATCCATATACACGCCAAAGGATCAAGCGGGGCCACTGCCCATTCTGATGACGAGGTCGCCCTATGGCGTCGGTAGTACTCCTCCCGATGGGATAAATGGACGCTTCAAAGAATTCGTTAATGAAGGTTACATCTTTGTCCTTCAGGACATTCGCGGGTGTTCCGGTTCGGAAGGACAATTCATGATGAATCGCCCTCCGCGAGACAAGAAGGACACCCGTTCGGTAGACGAGAGCAGCGATACGTACGACACGATCGATTGGCTGCTAAAGAACGTTCCCAAGAACAATGGGCGAGTGGGCATCATCGGTGTTTCTTACGACGGCTGGCTGGCGGCGGTGGCAACGCTTGATGCTCATCCTGCGTTGAAAGCCTCGTCGCCGCAAGCACCGATGACCGACACGTGGCTCGGTGATGACTTCTTTCACAACGGCGCTTTTCGCGAAACCTATGGCTACGAGTACGTGACCTCGATGGAATCGAAAGTGGAAGCCGATGTGCCTTTGGGCAAGGATACCTACGACTGGTATCTGGAGCTGGGTTCGCTTTCAAAGATTACTCAACTAACGCAGCGCAAGCTTCCTACTTGGAATGCTTTTGTTGAGCACCCAAATTACGACGAGTATTGGAAGGCTCGAGCGTCTGAGCTTTATCTCAAACCGACCCACGTGGCGACTCTGGTTGTCGGCGGCTGGTGGGACCAGGAAGACTATTACGGCGCTTTGGCAACCTATGGGGCACTGGAAAAGTTCGATAAGAACACGCACAACTTCATCGTGCTTGGCCCGTGGAATCACGGCGGCTGGAATGGCTTCGGAAGGTCGCTCGGGCAGGTGAATTTCGGCAGTTCAACTGCGCTTTACTATCGCTCGCAGTTCCAGGCGCCATGGTTCGCGTACTACTTAAAGGACAAAGGAAAACTCAATCAGCCGGAGGCGCTGACTTTTCAAAGTGGGACGAACAAATGGACTAACTCAGATCGCTGGCCACCCAGACAAGCTGTCAGCCGCGACCTTTATCTGCGTCACGATCAGAAACTTTCATTTGAAAAACCTAGTACTAAGAATGAGCAAGAGTCTGACAGTTACGTCTCAGATCCGGCGAACCCGGTTCCTTATCGTAAGCGACCGATTCAACCGACCTATGGGCCGGGCTCAAACTGGTACACGTGGCTGGTTGAGGATCAGCGGTTCGTGCAAGGTCGAAACGATGTGCTTTCGTGGCAAACTGACGTGCTCGATCAGGATCTGACCATTGATGGCGATGTCGTTGCGCATCTGTTCGCGGCGACTACGGGGACAGACAGCGACTGGGTCGTGAAACTGATCGATGTCTATCCGGACGCCTATCCCGAAGACCCAAAGATGGCCGGGTATCAATTGATGATCGTGGACGAAATCTTTCGCGGCCGGTTCCGTCAGAGCTTTGAAAAGCCGGGGGCCATAGTTGCGAATCAGGTCAACGAATACGCCATCGATCTGCACAGCAACAATCACTGCTTCAAGAAAGGGCACCGAGTGATGGTGCAGGTGCAGAGCACCTGGTTCCCGCTTTACGATCGCAACCCGCAAAGGTTTGTCGCGAACATCTTCACAGCGAAGCCCGAAGATTATCAGAGCGCCACGCAGAAAATATTCGAGTCGGCGCGCTATCCATCGCACGTGACGCTGCCGGTGATGAAGTCAGGGCAGTAGCCCGACCGTTAGGGAGGGCTCGGTTACAGAACCGGGAGCGGTAGCGACCGGATCATTGACTCAACCTGAGTGTTGGATCCGCTCGCTACCGCTCGCGGTTCTGTATCAAAGCTATGAAAACTGTCGGCATCATCGGGGGCATCGGGCCTGAGTCAACCATCGAATACTACCGTGGGATTATTGCCGGCTATCGCGAGCGGCAAAGTGGCACGGGCGTCCCGCCCGTTGATAATCACGCGCAGGATGCGCTTGCCACAAACTATCCTTCGATCATTCTCAACAGCATTAATCTGACCATCCTGCTCGGAATGATTATGGCGAACGAGCTCGACAAAGCGACGGACCATCTCGTCAATGAATTGCAGAAGTTGGCGCGCGCAGGCGTGGATTTCGGTGTCATCGCGGCCGGCACGCCGCATATTGTTTTTGACGAGGTGCGCGAGCGTTCACCCATCCCACTAATCAGCATTGTCGAAGCGACTTGCGCGGCCGCGGCAAAGTTGAAACTGAAAAAGATTGCTTTGTTCGGCACGCGCTTCACGATGCAGGGCCGTTTCTACACTGACGTCTTTTCGAAAGCAGGAATCACGCTGGTGATGCCGGAAGCAAATGAACAAGAATACATTCACGACAAGTACATGAACGATCTGGTGAACGGAATCATCCTGCCTGAGACGCGCGAGCGCTTGCTGGGAATCCTGGACAAGATGAAAGAGCGCGACGGCGTTGAAGGCTTAATCCTTGGCGGAACCGAATTGTCTTTGATCCTGCGCGACACCGAGCACAATGGAATCCCCATCCTGGATACGACCAGGATTCACGTCGAGCGCATCGTCGCAGAACTGTTGTCATAGGAAAACCACTTGAAAGACACTTGGTACGCAGATCATAGGGACCTTGTTAAGTGGGGAGTACTCGCGAATCTCGCTGCCCGCGAACAGATGACCACAATTGTTCAGGTGGCATTTCTCCGCAAAGGCAAGAGATACCCGCTTGTCAGGGGCAACGAGGAGTTCTCGATTTCGCCGGAGGTCTGGGAGTTCTTCCGTAATGTTAGTAGCATCCAAGACTTGGGTGAACGTCTAAGCCGCACAGTTCTCGTTATCGATGCGGCGTTCGATCCTAGGAAGAGATCTCAATATCGAGAACTAGTTGTTGGTAAGCTCTCGGAGATTTCCGGCTCCAGGGTCGTGCTATTGGATCCCGACACGGGTATCGAACCGACGAAGGCAAGCGGCGCGCACGTAACGAAAGAAGATATTGAAGCTGTCTGGCGCGCGCTACGCGAAGAAGATTGGCTCGTGCTATATCAGCACGCTTCGCGTAACAAAGACTGGGACAAACTCGCCCAGAAGAAGTTTGATGATATTTGCGGAGTTAGTTCGGAGTCGTTTACCGCTCCTAAAATTGCTGCTGACGTAGCATTCTTCGCGGCAAGGAAGACTCGCTTGGCAGGCTGAATCCTTGGACATCAAGAAAGCAATGCATCCGCCACCAGCAGCGCTCATCAAGTTTCTAAAGCCATACGATCGCGAGATTCGGAAGCTGGCCTTGCAGCTTCGCGCGCTGGTGCTTGAAGAGATGGCGCCGTGTTACGAAAACATCTATGACGCATACAGCGCGGTGGCGATTGGTTATGGGACCAGCGATCGTTTGCGGGATGGCATCTTTCACGTCGCGGTTTACTCAAAGCACGTGAATCTTGGAATCAACGACGGCGCGGCGCTCGCCGATCCGAAAGGCATTCTCGAGGGCACGGGCAATCAGATTCGCCACATCACGATTAAGACGCCGGATGATCTCGCAAGACCCGAAATTCGTGCTTACATCAAGCGCGCGCGAAGGTTCGCGCTGGCCGAGGCGAAGAAACTTGGTGGACCGCCGGCGAACAAACCTAAGGGCGTGGTCTCAACCGTGAAGGCAATCTACGCAAAGAAGTGCAGACCGAAATGAGTGGCATAGACTTCAGTCTGTGAAATGCAGCGGAGAGTCAGTGATGAGGCGGTCCCGGAGAGCGAACGCCGACAAACGGTCTGTCAAAGTCCCGTAGATCGCGGTAGGACTGCCAGTTACCCAACAGCCCCCCGCACAGATCCCGGCGTGCAGTTTTCCCGCACCGGGCTCTTCGTAGACACTCGCTTCCGCAGGCAGACCGAGCGCGACACGATACCGCGTATTGCTCTGGGCCTGCTTCGCTAGCCCCAACAGGGAG
>Ga0080064_1003480_pt1 | contig 19625 bp, 24 predicted proteins | sample Subgrocontami54m_FD_69260 | JGI IMG/M metagenome (GOLD analysis project Ga0080064, IMG submission 69260) | Subsurface groundwater microbial communities from S. Glens Falls, New York, USA - GMW46 contaminated, 5.4 m (SPADES assembly) (version 2) ...
TGGGACCTGATCAACTCGCTGCTTCCCTGCAATCCGTGCGACCGGGTGGACCGCTTCTGGACGGCGGTTGCCGGTTACCTCGGCGCCACCAGCAGCACCACCTTCTCGGCGGCGAATATTTTCGTCGTCAACAAGATGGCGCCCCGGGCGACCGCGCCGGCGGACAATACCAGCGTGGCGGGCGGTGTCGCGCCGACGTTCCAGTGGATACCCAATGGCGACCCCAGCGCAAGCCACCGCAACAACAAGTTCCTGCTGGTTTTTTCGCGGAATAATTTTCAGAGCTACACCATAATCGATGTCCCGACTCTGGGGGCGACTTCCTACACGCCGACTGATGCAGAATGGCAATCGGCCCAGAGCGGTGGCGATCCTGGCGCGGTATACAAATGGATGGTTGTGGCGCAACGCAACGATGCGCCTTCGATTCCTGACGGGTTCTACTGGTACAGCAACCAGCTTAGCATCGTCCCTCGTGCCTACAGCGCCAAAATCACGTGGTCGCCATTGGGCGCCGACGTTGATTTTCATCTCGCGAACCCGGTCGGGTCGGACGTCGCCTATTACAATACCCAATCCTCTTACAACGGTGTTGTATGGGGATTTCTCGATCGCGACTGTATTACCAGCTGTACCGAGGAAAATATGAGTGTAAACAATCCTCCTGTTCCTGGCACCTACCGTCTGTTCGCTCACTATTTCTCCGATCATGGAAAAGGTGCTGCTTCCGTGCGCGCCGAGGTTTTTTCAGGCGGTACCCGAGTGGTGGACACGTCGTTCACCTTGGGAAGCACGGGCGCATCGCACGATATCCTGGTGTTCAACATTCCCGCTTCAGGCAAGCCGGAAATGATCCGGCTCGACAAGCCATCGGCGCCGGGCATCGAGCGCTTTCTTCCCGGGAAATCGGGTGACGAATCGTGGACCATGGACCTGAGCGGCGCGCGATGACTCGCTTGAGCACCGGCATTCTTCTGGCGCTCGCAATCGGCGCCTGCAGTCACGGCGCCGGACTGGCGCAAAAAAAGCAACCGCCGGTGGTGCTGACGTTTGTGCTTCCCGTCGGATCTCCAGGCATGCAGCAAGACACGGGACTGGATTTGACGGTGCGCGCCACGTCGGAACTGCCGCAGGTGAAGGTTAATCTCCGGCTGCCTCCGGAAATATCCTTGATCAGCGGATCGCTCTCGTGGACGGGCACGCTGCACGCGGGAGAGGAACGCCGTCTCGCGCAGCGGGTTCGGGTTGTGCGGCCGGGCGATTTTACGCTCGGCGCCAGCGCAGAAATCCTGGACGGGCCGTACCAGGGGCAAGTGGCCGGAGCGGTGCTTTACATTCACGCCACGCCCGACGCAGTCCGTTGGAGCAGAAACCCGGGCGCATTTTGAGCGTTAATCTTTGCCCAGCAATGCCTCGCGAAACCGGTTCTTGAGTAGCGTGCCGTCGCGCGGCGGCAGGATCAGCGGCGCCGTCACCGTGGTGACCTTGATATCGACGAAGGCCAGGCCGGGCTGATAGATGCGCGAAACCCATCCCTTGAGCTGCGCCGCGCTGTAAACCGTGCCGGTGGCGCCGAAACCCGCAGCCTTCGCCATCCCGGCAAGATCCACGCCAAACCGCGTATGGGTCTGTTGCATGCCGGTCTCGCCGTAATGCTCGTTGTCCATGACGATTACCGCCAGGTTGCGCGGCCTTTGCACGCCTATCGTGGCCAATGATCCCAGCGCCATCAGCATCTCGCCGTCACCGGTGATCACCAGCACGCGCCGCTTCGGCTGCGCGAGCGCAAGTCCCAGCCCTATCATCGCGGCGCCGCCCATGCCGCCCCAGGTGCCGAAGTTGAGCGGATGATCGCCCGCCGCAGTGATGTCCCAGGTGGGCGCACCCAGCCCGGCGACGATAAGCGCATCGCCGCGCTGCTTGAGTAATTGCGCAACGACCTTGCGCCGGTCGAGGACGGGCTTGCTGCGTGCGGCTGTCATTTGAATTCCTTGGCGCCGATCACACGCTGCGATATCAGCACGGCGACGGCGCGGCAGGTATTGAATGCGAGCCGGCACGCGGCCGCTGCGGTTTCTGCGACATCGCCGGCGCGCTCAACCGGCTGCACGATCACGCCCATCGCCGTCAGCGTCGGTATCGTCGCCTGCGCCATCGGCACCTGCCACGGATTGAATTCGCCCCACTGCCCGCGCATGGTGACCAGCATGGGCAGCGGAATGCGGCACTCCTGGATCATGCCCAGCATGTTGATGCAGTTGCCCACACCGCTCGATTGCATCAGCAGCACGCTACGCTCGCCGCCGAGCCAGGCGCCGGTTGCAAGTGCGACGCCCTCCTCTTCCGTGGTCAGTGCGACCGCGCGCATTCGCCGGTCGGCACGCACGAGTTCGATCAGACGCGCGTGTCCGAAATCCGGCACATAGGCGACCTGACTCACGCGCTGGTCGCGCAACATGCGGTGAAGTTGTTCGGGCCAGGAAGGTTTACGGGTAGGCATGTTGGTAAGATAAAACGGGAAGAAATGGGGTCAGTGTAACTTTTCAGGCAAACGAGCAGTTTGTCTCGCGGAAAAGTTACACTGACCCCATTTATCCATTGACTGACCCCATTTACATTTATCCTTAAAGCGCCGCTACCACCGCGTCGCCCATCTGCGAGGTGGAAGCCTTGCCGCCGAGATCGGCGGTCAGGTGTTGCGCCTGCGCCACCACCCGGTCCACCGCCGCATCGATCCGTGCGGCCGCTTCGGTCGCCTTGGGCTCGCCGCGCCTGCGGCCCAGCCATTCCAGCAGCATCTTGCCCGACATGATCATCGCGTAGGGGTTGGCAATGCCTTTGCCCGCGATGTCCGGCGCCGAGCCGTGCGTCGCCTGCGCCATCGCGTGGCGCTCGCCCACGCACAGCCCCGGCGCCAGCCCCAGTCCGCCGACTATCCCCGCGCCTTCGTCGGTCAATATGTCGCCGAACTGGTTGGTCGTCACCACCACGTCATATTGCTGCGGATTCATCACCAGCTTCATCGCGAATCCATCGACCAGCACTTCCTCGAGCTTGCAGTCAGGATACTCCCGCGCCACCTTGCGGCATTCCTCGGCGAACATCCCGCACACCAGCCGATAGACCGGTTCCTTGTGCACGCTGGTTACTTTTCGGCGGGGGCGTCCGCGGGCGATTTCGAACGCCTCGCGCGCAACGCGGTTGGCACCCCGCCGCGTGACCACGCGCGTGCCGATCGAAATCTCGTCGTTCGGCCGGAACTCGCCATTGCCGGCGACCACGGTATCGGAGGACTGCATGCCTTCGGTCACCTCGCGCAGGAACACGATGTCCACGCCTTTGTGCACCGACGGCAGATTGGGATAGGACTTGACGGGTTTCACGCTGGCATAGAGATCGAACTTCTTGCGCAGCGGCGGCATGATCCAGGTCGGATCGTTGCGCGGGTACGATCCGTGGCCGATCGGTCCGGTTATCCAGCCATCGAAATCCCGCAGTCCGTCCACCGTCGCCTGCGGCATGGTGTGGCCGTGTAATTCGTGTCCCTTGCGGCCGATCGGAAACTCCCGCCACTCGAGGTCGAGTCCGACCGCGGCGGCGGCCGCCCGCATCACCTTGACCGACTCGGGCACGACCTCGAGCCCGATGTCATCGCCCAGCAAAATTCCTATCTTCAGCGTGACCGCCCCTGAACCATTTTTTCCTGAGAGGGATGAAAAACATAGCCCTTGTCCCGGGCATCCGCGACGCATCCCTCGTACTCCTTGTAAGCCGTGCGCGATTCCGCGACGACTTTCCGGTCCACGGCGAGGTGCTGCCATCGCCAGCGGCGGTCGGAGTCCATATAAAAACGCCAAATAAGATTCATCTCTGCATGCTTCCCCGGTTTGAGGTTTCGCGAAGCCGGCGCTGGCCGCTGACAGAACAGCGGCACCGATCGACGACTTCGCATCATACCATTTTCAGGTCTCCGGCATCTCTCCCAACCTGGGACCAAAATCAGATTTACCCGTGCAACGCCTCAATCGCTTTCGGATTCGAAGCAACGATCTTGAGCAGCGCCCAGATCTGCACGCGCGTCAGGTCAGTTTGGCCGCCATCATGCCGCCTTCCTCAGCCGTTGCTCGATCGGCTTCACTGACAGCCGCAGCCCCGCCGCACCGAGAATGGCCGTGAGGCTGCGCAGTTCGGGATTTCCGGATTTAGAGAGCATCCGGTAGGTTGCCTCACGGGTAAGCTTGGACTTGCGTGCGATTGCGGCGACGCCGCCGCGCGCTTGCGCGATGTGACGCAAGGCGAGCATGAGCACACCTTGATCGCCATCTTCAATTGCCGCTTCAAGGTAAGCTGCCGCCTCCTCGGGGTCCTTCAGGCGCTCGATCAGCCACGGCTCATGTGGCACGCTTGCCGGGACCAGCTTTTTTCGTCCGGCGCTTATAGTCTTCGAAATACGTTTTGGCATTTTCGATATCCCTTCGCTGTGTCCTCTTGTCGCCGCCGCAGAGCAAAAGCAGAACGGTCTTGCCGACGCGGGCGAAATACACGCGGTAACCGGGCCCCCAATCGATACGAAGCTCGGATACCGCTTCGCCGACGGGCTCAACATCGCCGAAATTACCGAGCGAGGCTCGGTCGATCCTCGTTTTGATCCGCGCTCTTGCTTGGCGATCCGCCAACTCCTCCAGCCAACGGGCGAACGGATCAACGCCGGTGGCGGTCACGTAGTGGTGAATCTCAAACATGGCGATTGTAATCTATAAGTCACACACGATCAAGAGGCTGCCGGATTGCCAAAGCATCACGGGTCAGAGTCACATTTCCGGATAACTATACTTGGAGCGCCATTCGAGACTAGCCACGTTTTCGCCAGACCGGAGACAGACCAGATTTATCCGTGCAACGCCTCAATCGCCTTCGGGTTTGAAGCAACGATCTTGAGCAGCGCCCTGGCGGGCCCGGTGGGCTGCGTGCGTTGCTGCTCCCAGTTTTGCAACGTGCGTAGGTTTACGCCAATCAGTTTTGCGAACTGGCTCTGGCTGATCTGAGCTGCTTCGCGGGTGGTGCGCATGTCAGCGTCGAGCCGCTTCATGCAGCCAAAGGTTCGATCAATGAGGCAATTTCATCTTCCGAAGTCGCGCGGGCTGCACGCAGTTCGTAATCCTTCTGCAGATTCAGCCACAACTCGGGCGTTGTTCCGAAGTAACGGCCCAGCCTGAGTGCGGTATCTGCGGTGACGGCACGCTGCCCCTTGAGAATCGCGGTGACGCGGTTGGCCGGAACGTGCAGGGCAATGGCGAGCGCGTTGGCGGATAGGCCATGCGGCTCCATGAATTCGTCCCGAAGAAACTGGCCGGGATGCGTGACGGTCAGGCGCTTGCATGGGCGCGCGATTACGTCCGAAAAGTCGGTACTTGCGAGGTCTTGCATGCGAATGCCCATTTGCCGTTCCTTCAGTGGTAGTCCACCACTTCAACATCGTGCGCATTGCCTGCTTCAAAATTGAAGCGGATACGCCATTGGTCATTGATCCGGATGCTCCATTGACCGCGCCGGTCGCCTTTAAGCTTTTCCAGGCGGTTCGAGGGCGGCGCGCGCAGGTCGTCCAGGTTGGACGCCGCGTGTAACAAGCGCAGTTTGTCGAACGCGCGTTGCACGATGCTCGGCGGTAAGCCCTTGACGGCCAAGCCGGCAAACAGTGCCGCAGTGCGCTTGTCCTTGAAGCTCAAGACCACGGAAATAGTGTATTACGTGATACGTAAAACGTCAAGCCGTCAGCGTGCTCACTGCGCGGTCCAGCCGCCGTCGATGACGAGGCTGGTTCCCGTCATCAGCGATGCCGCATCGGATGCGACAAAAACCACCGCCGCGGCCACTTCATCGAGCCGGCCCAAACGCCCCATGGGAATCCGGTCGAGCACCCACTTCGCGAATTCCGGACGCGCAAACATCGGCGCGGTCATCGGCGTATCGAGAAAAGTCGGCGCAATCGAGTTGACCCGGATATTGTGCACGGCAAGCTCGACCGCGAGCGCTTTGGTCAGTCCTTCGATCGCATGCTTGGTCACGCAGTAAACAGTCCGCGTCGGCGCGCCGACGTGCCCCATCTGCGAGGTGATATTGATGATGGCGCCGCCGCGCGTTTTGCGCTCCGGGTTCTCCAGCATCTTTCTTACTGCCGCCTGCGCGACGATAAACATCGCCCTGACGTTAAGGCCGAGCACGCGGTCGAGATTCGCTTCGCTCACTTCAATGAACGGCTGCGGGATGTTCATGCCGGCGTTGTTCACCAGCACATCCAGCACCGGTACCGCCGCTACCACGCGGTTGATTGAAGCCGCATCGGTTACATCGCACGCAACCGCATGCGCGCTGCCGCCCGCGGCGCGGATTTCCGCCGCTGCCTGCTCGATTTCACTCGCAGTCCGCGCCAGCAGCCAGACCTCCGCACCCGCCTCTCCCAGCGCGATCGCGGCGCTGCGGCCGATGCCGCGTCCCGCGCCGGTGACCAGCGCGACGCGGCCATCAAGCCGGAACCTGGATGCTAATTCGCCGGACGGGGATGCAGCGCTGCTCAATCGGCGGCTCCCCGCTTCGCACCGATGCCGACATTGCGTCCGCCGTAGCGGCGCAGCCGCAGGTCGGCCTGCTCCTTGTGGCCCCAGAAGCGCTCGATCGCGCACAGCCGCGAACAGTAATCGCCGATGGTGACGCTGGCCGCGTCGGTGATTTCCTGATAAGTGCAGGTCTTCAAAAATTTGCCCACCCACAACCCGCCGGTGTAACGCGCGGCGCGCAGCGTCGGCAGCGTGTGATTGGTCCCTATCACCTTGTCGCCATAAGACACATTGGTCTGCGGCCCGAGAAACAGCGCGCCGTAGTTCTTCATGCGATCGAGAAAATAGCGCGGCTCGCGCGTGAGAACCTCAACGTGTTCGGCGGCGATGCGGTCGGCCTCGGAAACCGCTTCATCAACCGAGTCGACGAGGATGATTTCGCCGTAGTCACGCCATGCAACGCCGGCGACATCCGCCGTCGGCAGCACCTTGAGCTGGCGCTCGATCTCGGCCGGCAGCGCGGCGGCGATCGCCTTAGACGTGGTGATGCAGATCGCCGGGCTGGTCGGGCCGTGCTCGGCCTGCCCGAGCAGATCGGTTGCTATCATTTCGACATCCGAAGTTTCGTCCGCGATGACGAGTATTTCGGTGGGGCCGGCGAGCAGGTCGATGCCCACCCGTCCGAACAGCTGCCGCTTGGCCTCGGCGACATAGGCGTTGCCCGGACCGACCAGCATGTCGACCGGCGCGATGGATTCGGTGCCGAGCGCCATGGCCGCCACCGCCTGCACGCCGCCGAGCACATAAATTTCGTCGGCGCCCCCCAGCACCATCGCCGCGATCGTTTCCGCGTGCGGCGCGCCCTGGTTAGGCGGCGTGCATGCGATTACGCGGCGCACGCCGGCGGTGCGCGCGGTCACGATACTCATGTGGGCCGAGGCGACCATGGGATAACGCCCGCCGGGCACATAGCATCCGACGCTGTCGACCGGGATGTTGCGGTGGCCGAGCTTCACCCCCGGCAGCGTTTCGACTTCGATGTCCTTGAGTGCTGCGCGCTGGTGTTCGGCAAAATTGCGGATCTGGGCCTGCGCGAACTTGATGTCGGCGATGGTTGCCGCCGGGACCTTGGCCACGATGGCGTCGAGTTCCGCGCGGGACAACCGGAAGCCCGGCGGCGACCAGTTGTCGAATTTGGCGGACAGTTCGCGCACGGCCGCGTCCCCACGCTTGCCCACCTCATCCAGAATGGCCTCGACCGTCTGGCGCACCTTCGCATCGAGGGCATCGGTGACCTCCCGCGCAATGCGTCGCTTCAGAAAACTCGCCATGTGATCCTCTCCGTGGTGATATCAGGCGTAGATTTCGCGTCCGTATTCGTCCTCGAGCAGTTTCGCCCGCGCCGCCGCGAGCCGCGCGATCGGCACGCGCGGGCCCGAGCAGGACACGTAATCGAGCCCGATGTGATGACAAAACCGGATCGCTTCCGGCTGCCCGCCGTGCTCGCCGCAGATTCCGACCTTGAGATCGGGCCGCTCCTTGCGCCCCCAGTGCATCGCGATTTCCATCAGGCGCCCGACGCCCTTCACGTCGAGTATCTCGAACGGATTATCACGGATGATGCCGCGCTCGAGATAGAACGCAAGAAACTTGTTCTCGGCGTCCTCGCGGCTGAACGAAAAAGTCGCCTGCGTCAGGTCGTTGGTTCCGAACGAAAAGAATTCGGCAACGCTCGCCATCGGCTCGGCGCGCAGGCACGCGCGCACCACTTCCATCATGCAGCCGAACTTGTACGGTACCTGAACGCCAAAGGCAGCCTCGACCTGCGGGTAAATTTCGTCGACGATTTTTTTGACCTCGCGCAGCTCCTGCGGCGTGGCCACCTGCGGCACCATGATCTCCGGGCGCACCGCTACGCCCTCCTTGATGCATTCGGCTGCCGCTTCGAGTATCGCGCGGATCTGCATCGCGTAGATTTCCGGATAGGTGATGCCAAGGCGCACGCCGCGATGTCCGAGCATGGGATTGACCTCGTGCAGCTGGCGCACCTTTTTCAGCATTGCTTCCTTGCGCGCGACCTGCGCCTTCTGACGCCCGGCGTCGCGAAACTGGAGCAACGCCTCCGAGAGTTTTTCGAAATCCTGCACGCTGGACTTGTCGAGGTCCGGGCTCACCCTTTGCAGCGTATCGTGCAGCTCCTCCATGTTGATGACGGTGCGCTGCAGATGATGCAGACGCGACAGTTCGTATTCGAGCTGCTCGGTGGTCGGCATGAACTCGTGGATCGGCGGATCGAGCAGCCGTACCGTCACCGGCAGCCCGTTCATGGCGCGAAAGATGCCGTGGAAATCCCCGCGTTGAATCGGCAGCAGGCGGTCGAGCGCGGCCTGACGCTCCGTGCGTGTTTCCGCAAGTATCATGTCCTGCACGATCGGCAGCCGGTCGACGTCGTTGAACATGCGCTCGGTACGGCACAGCCCGATGCCGTGGGCGCCGAAGCGCCGCGCGCGCGCCGCGTCGCGCGGCGTGTCTGCATTGGCCATCACCTTGAGCCGCGCAGTCTGATCGGCCCATTCCAGCAGCGTTTCCAGAAAGGCGGTGAACTCAGGTTCAACCGTGGGAATTTCGCCGGCGTACACGTGCCCCGTGCTGCCGTCGATGGTGATGGTGTCGCCTTCACGCAGCAGTTTTCCGCCGACGCGGGCAACACGCTCGCGCCCGTCGATGACGATCGCCTCGCAACCCGACACGCAGGGTTTGCCCATGCCGCGCGCCACCACCGCCGCGTGTGAGGTCTTGCCGCCGCGGCTGGTAAGAATACCGGTGGCGGCGAAAAAACCATGAATGTCCTCGGGCTTGGTCTCCTCGCGCACCAGGATCACGCGTTCGCCCTTGCCGCCCCTGATTTCCGCCTTGTCGGCATCGAATACGATGCGGCCCGAGGCCGCCCCCGGGGACGCGGGCAGACCCTGCGCCAGCGGCGCGACGCCGTGGCCGGTCGCGAGCGCCGGCACCAGCAGTTGTTCCAGATCGGCGGGATGAATCCGCGTCAGCGCGTATTCCCGGGTAATCAGGCCCTCACCCGTCATTTCGACCGAGGTTCGCACCATGGCGTGCGCGTTCATTTTTCCGTTGCGCGTCTGCAGGCAGTAAAGACGACCGCGTTCGATGGTGAACTCGAAATCCTGCACCTCGCGGTAATGGCCCTCGAGCTTGTCGCGAAGTTCGATCAGCTGGCGGTACAGCTCGGGCATTTCCTGCTCCAGATCGGCGATCGGTTTCGGCGTGCGGATGCCGGCCACCACGTCCTCGCCCTGCGCGTTGGTGAGGTATTCGCCGTAGATCACGTTCTCACCGGTGCCGGGGTTGCGCGTAAAGCCGACACCGGTGGCGCTGTCGTCACCGAGATTGCCGTAAACCATGGCGACAATATTGACCGCCGTGCCATTGGCCATGTCGGGGGTGATGCGGAATTGGCGGCGGTAGTCGACCGCGCGCTTGCCCATCCACGAGCGGAACACCGCGCCGATCGCGATTTCGAGCTGCTGGTATGGATCGGTCGGGAACGGCTTGCCGGTCGCCTCGAGCACGATCGCGTGAAACGCGGCGGCGAGCTGCTGGAGATGGTCAGCGGAAAGGTCCACGTCCTGCGCCGCGCCGGCCTTGCGCTTGAGTTCAGCCATCGCATGGTCGAATTTTTCATCCGCCACGCCGAGCGCGATTTTGCCGAAAAGCTGTATGAAACGGCGCCACGAGTCGTAGGCGAAGCGCGGGTTCTTGGTCGCCACCACCAGCGCCGCGAGCGTCTTCTCGTTGAGGCCGAGGTTGAGCACGGTATCCATCATCCCCGGCATCGACATGGCCGAACCCGAGCGCACCGAAACCAGCAGCGGATTTTTCGCGCCGCCGAAAGTCTTGCCGGTCTTGCGCTCGAGCTCCGAGATGTGGTCGCGGACTTCGTCCATCAGGCCGGCGGGGAGCCGGTTTTCAGCGAGATAGGCGAGGCAGGCGTCGGTCGTGAGCGTGAAACCCGGAGGCACATTGAGGCCAATCTGCGTCATCTCGCACAGATTCGCGCCTTTTCCGCCGAGCAGCATCTTGTTCTTGCCGTCGCCGTTCTCGAACGAATAGACGTAACGCCTGGCGCTCGTCTCCGGTTTTCTTTTCCCGTCAGCGACTGTCATCATCCCCCCTCGAAAATCGCAACCCTGCTGATACCCATGCGGTTGCCGGTCTAAGGCTCACTCGCTTCCCCGACCGGCGTACGCAGCTCAAAAAAACAGTTCAAACCGCCGACTGCCTCCTGCGGGATACCGTCTCCCCGACCAGATGGTCGCGCAGCAGCGTGCCGTAGCCGGGGATGCTGTCGTGACTGCGCAGTATCCTGAGCGCCGCCCACAGGCTCACACCATTGGTGCTCAGTACCGGCTTGCCGATTTCCTGCTCGAGCTGCTCGACGATGCTCATCGTCCACCAGTTGCCGCACGCCAGCAGAACAGCATCGGCTTCCGGCCGGTTCACACCGCGTCCCATCTCGCAAGGTACTTGCGGGTCGAGCCGGCCGACCTCGGTGTTACTGATGAGACCGCGCGCTTCCTGGTGCAGCACCTCGAATCCATGCGCTTCGATGAAACTCGCGATGATCAGGTTCACCTCGGTGGTCCACGGCGCGGCGATCACGATGCGCCGCGCGCCGAGTACCGTCAGCGCCTCGATCAATGCAGTCGCCGCGGTGGTCGCGGGCCTGCCCGAGGCCTCCGACATGCGGCGGATCAGTTCGCGGTCGTAACCCTTGCCCTTGCGCGACGAGGGAGCGGTCGCCGAGAGCACGATGACGCCGACCTCGGCATCTGCCAGCTTGCGGCTTTCCTGCTCGAGTTCCTCGACGATGCGCTCGGTCGAATCCGCATCTATGGTTCTGAGGCCGAGGCGACCCGTGTGTAGCGTAACGTCGTGCGGCAACACCTCCGCGAATTCGGGCTCCTGCGTCGTATTCGACGACGGCGTCAGCAAACCGATGCGGTGGGTGCTATGGGTATGCGGCATATTTCCTCTCAATTCCGGCGCCACCGATTCTACCGCGTGGGCGCGGGTTCCGACGCGGCCGCGTGGGAGTTGCGCTTCGCGCCCAAGGTGCTCGTCCAGCAGCCTGCCGCAACCGGTAATGCCGCCGTGGTGCTGAAGCATCCGCAGCACCGCCCACACGCTCACGGTATTGTTGGTCAGCACCGGCTTGCCGGTGTCCCGCTCGAGCCGCTCGACTATGCTCAGCGCCGGCCAGTTTCCGCCCGGCAGGATGATTGCGTCCGCCTGCGGCCGGTCAACCTTGCGGCCCAGTTCATAGGCCGTTTCCGGATCGGCGCGGCCGAGTTCGATGTTGCTGACGTAGCCCATGACTTCGTGATGCACTACTTCAAGGCCGTTGGACTCGAAGAAACTCACCGCGGTGCGGTTCATCGCCTCGCTCCACGGTGCTGCCATCGCGATCCTGCGCGCTCCGAGCGCGGTGAGCGCGTCGATAAACGCGGTTGACGCGGTGGTGGCGGGCCTGCCGGATGCGGCCTCCATGCGCTCGATCAGCTCGCGGTCGTAGCCCCGCCCCAGCGTCAGCGACGGGGCGGTCGCGGCAAGTATGATTACGCCGACCTCGGCGTCGGCGAGCTTGCGGCTTTCCCGCTCAAGCTCCTCGACACAGCGCAACATCGTATCCGCGTCGATATTCGTGAAGCTCAGGCGCCCGGTGTGCAGCGTAATCTCGCGCGGCAGCATCGCCACGAACTCGGGCTCCTGCGTCGTATTGGACGACGGCGTCAGTAAACCGACGCGCTGAGTCCGCCTGATATGCGGCATGTCCCCCCGCGGGCTTCAATGAGAGCGGTTGTAATACCTGAAGGATGATAACACCGCGCCGCAGTCCAACCGCGAACATCCAGCACGGTCAAACGCGTGTTGTTCTTCATGCGACCGGCATCAACGCTTGTGGAGGAATTCCCGCGCGATCGCCTGGCGGTGGATCTGGTTGGTGCCTTCCCAGATCTGGGTGATCTTGGCGTCCCGCATCAGGCGTTCGGCGCGAAAATCCCGGGTGTAGCCGTAGCCGCCCATCAATTGAACTGCGTCGGTCGTGATCCGCATCGCAATGTCGGAGGCGCGCAGCTTGAGCATCGAAGCTTCCGCCGCGATGTCCGTTGCGCCCGCCTCGATGCGTTCCGCCACGTGCCACAGCCAGCGCTCGCACAGCGCCAGATCGGTGGCGTGATCGGCGAGCATGAACTGTATGGCCTGATTTTCCACGATGCGCCTGCCGAACTGGCTGCGTTGATTGACGTAGGCGACGCTGTCTTCGAACGCCGCGCGCGCGATTCCCAGCGCATGCGCCGCGACGCTGGGGCGCGACTTGTTGAGGAAACCGAACAGCATGCGCAGGCCTTCACCCGGCGCACCCAGCAAATGGCCGCGCGGGATCCGGCAGTTGTCGAACGCGAGCGCCGCGGTGCTCGACGCCCGTATCCCCATCTTGTTCTCGACCCGCACCACCTCGAAACCGGGCGTGCCTTTCTCGAGGATTGCGATCGATATCGCGTTTTTGCCGTCGCCCAGTTCGGCCCACTTGCCGAATACCACCAGCAGGTCGGCCACGTCACCGTTGGTGATGAAGATCTTGGCGCCGTTGATGACAATGGAGTCGCCGTCCTCGCGAAACGTGGTGGTCATCGCGGTTGCATCCGATCCGGCGTCGGGCTCGGTCAGCGCCAGCGCGGCAAGCGCGCCGGCCGCAAGCCGCGTCAACCAGCGTTGTTTCTGCGCGTCGGTCGCGAATCCGATGATGGGAGTCGCGGCGTGAAAGTTGGTCGCCCAGATGATGCCGGTCGCGGCGCACGCGGCGCTCAACTCGCGGCAGCACGCCAGATAAACCCGGTACGACAGCTCGGCGCCGCCGTAACGCTCCGGGATGAACATCTTGTTGAGTTCGAGCCGATTGATGTCTTCGACGTTTTCCCACGGAAATTCGCCGCTCTCGTCGTAGCGGGCCGCGCGCGCCTGGATCTTGTCCGTCGCAAGCCGCCGCACCGAGGCGAGCAGCATGCGCTCGTGGTCAGGCAGCGCGAGGCCGTCGTCCAGCCGCTGCAACACTTTCATGAATCGGCTTTCACAGGGAAATTCCGTGCCCGCCGTCGAGGGTGATGGTGCTGCCGGTCAGAAATTCGATTTTTTCCGTGAATATCGCGGCCACCGTGCGCGCAACCTCATCGGGGCGGCCTGCGCGCCGGGTAAAAGTGCGCGCCCGTATCCGTGCTGCGCCCTCGGGACTGCCGACGTAACCGCGACTCATATCGGTCTCGATGTAACCCGGCGCCACGTTGAGCACCGAAATGCCGTGCGGACCCCATTCCGCCGCGAGGCAGCGCGTGATCGCGCCGATTGCCGCCTTCGATGCGCTGTAGGCGACGTTGCCCTTGGCGCCCATTTCGGCGAAAAACGACCCGATGTTGACGATGATGCCGCCGTTACGCTGCTGCAAATAGGGATACACCTCCCGGCACGCGGCAAACAACGCAACGGTATTCACCCGCAGCACCCGCTCGAAATCCGCCGTCGGAAACGCGCGCGAAGCTCCGCCCATCTGTATCCCCGCGTTGTTCACCAGCCCGTCGATGCCGCCGGTTCTTCGCGCAAGTTCGCTGAAGCATTGCGCGAGCGCCGATTCATCCGTCACATCGCATTTAAGCGGAATGAACCGGTCGGCGAGTGCGGACGCCCCTTCGATATCGGGAATCCCGCCGCTGCGGGCGAGGCAGCCGACCGTGAATCCGCGGGTGGCGAGTTCGAGCGCAATGGCGGCCCCGAGGCCGCGGCTCGCGCCGGTCACGGCGATGGTCGAATTTGGCATGCGCTTGCTCCTTCGCCGGCGAACTGCATTGAGTATTTTCCGCAGCGGGAAATGATAGCACGGTGAAAGAGTGAAAATTGGGGCCAGGCTCCCTGACCTCCCAAGAGATCTTGTGGGAGCGGGCTTGCCCGCGATTGCGAGCGAAGGAAATTCCCTTGGGTCAGCATCGGGGATCGCGGGCAAGCCCGCTCCCACAAAAGGAGTCGGGTTGGCTGCGGGACATTGGCAAGAATGCTTATTGAGTTTTCCAGAATTCATGACGACTTCACAAGCGGAAGCTGTTTCTCCCTCACCCCAACCCCTCTCCCGGAGGGCGAGGGGCTTTTCTCCCTTCTCCCTCCGGGAGAAGGGCCGGGGATGAGGGAAGTCGTGTCATCAATTACGGAATTCTCAATAAGTAAGTGCCATTCGGGCCAAGCTCCAATCGCGCTGCGCGCACAGGTTCGCTCCGAACCGTCTTGACGCCCTGCTTCGCCGCGTTGACGCATTGCTGTCCGGCGGGATACTATGATGACCATAATTATGGTCATTCGTTGTTGAGAGGTTCCGCATGGCAAAAACGCTGTCCTTGTCCGAAGTGAAGGCGCGGCTGCCGGAGCTCATCGCCGGCGTTCAGGAGCGCGAGGAGGAGGTCGTGGTCACCAAGAATGGCCGCCCTGCCGCGGTTCTGATCAACGTTCAGGAGTATGCGCGGCTGAAAGAGACCCTGGACGTCCTCAGCGATCCGGCGCTGATGAAACAGGTCTCCCGCAGCCGGGCGTTCTACCGGTCCGGCGGGAAAGGGCTCGCCTTCGAGGACGTATTCGGCGAGCCGCTCACCCCGCTCAAGAAACAACGCAGTGCGTGAAACCCTTCCGGCCGGACATTCCCCTGCATGTGGCCGAGGCAGTCCGGTCTCTCCATCCTGACCTGAAACGTTCCGTCAAAGCCGCCGTTCGCGCCATCGCCACCGACCCCGGGTGCGGGGTGCCGCTGCTGCGCGAACTCGATGGGTTGTGGAAATACCGCGTGCGCCGCTTCAGGATCGTCTACGCCATCGACCGCAAGACGCGCGTCATCCGCATCATGGCGGTTGGCCATCGCCGGCATGTGTATGAGGAACTCGCTCGCGCCAAATAACGCCAGTACCGGCTGCCCGAGGGATAAACAACAGCAGCGTCAGGCCCTGGAGTCTTTGAATCTCCGCCGGAACGCCGCCGGATCTTCAATCGCAAATCTGGTTTTGGCGCTGAGTTCAAGCAGTGCTTTGTCACCCGTGACGAGAACACCGGCGCCTCCAGCGCGCGCCAGCGCCAGAAACTCCTGATCCTCCGGGTCCTGGCATTGCGGCAGCGCGCGCCGGGCCGACTCGGTGACCGTGATGATCTCGACGTGCGGCACGTATAGCGCCACGATTTCTTCCAGCTCACCTTTGCCGAGACGGAACTTTTCATAGCCGATCACGCGCAGTATTTCCGCGATCGTGGCGCGGCTAGCAAGCGGAACGAAACGCCCGTTTTGCCAGAAGGCACGCAACCACGCCAGTTCGCCTTGTCGGAACAGCAACGCGGACACGACCACATTGCTGTCCAGCACAACTCTCAGCGGCGACGTTTCGGACCGGTCTTTCTTGCCCACTGCACTGCGTCCGCGACATCCTGCCCGGTGATGCCGAGTTTTTCGAGCTTATCCCATACCTCATTGATCCGCGAGTGCTTGACCGGCGCCAGAATGATCCGGTCGCGCTCCGCGGTCACCTCGAAATATTCGACGCCGGGGAAGCGGCTGACAACGGCCTTGGGCAGCGTGATCTGGTTCTTGACGGTGCGCTTGGCGAACATCGCCATTCCTTTGCGAAAGTAGAAATGTAAGGAAATCTTACCACGACCGCCCCGCTGCTTCAACCCGCGGCAGCAGGACTTTACCCGCCAGCGAGACGACGACTATATTGCCGGCGCGTCGGTCATGGTCAGCATGCCGCCCGCCGCAAAGTGAATTCGCGCTCGCGCATTGCGTTTTACCAGCCGCGCGGCTCGGCCTCCAACGCCGCCATCGCGCCGAGTTCGTGCACGAGCATTTCACCGGCTGCGCTGCTGACCGCATCCAGCGGCGGGCGCGGCCCGCCGCAGTCGCGCCCCATCGCGCGCATCGCCGCCTTGAGTCCCGCGGGGCCCGCTCTTTTCACCAGTTGGCGCAACGCGGCCAGCGCTTCCTGTGCTTTGCGCGCGTCGCGGTATTTTTCCTCACGGCAGATCCGGTAGAGCTCGCGCGTGAGTCCCGGTGCAACGCCCGCCAACGATGAAAACATGCTGGTCGCGCCGACCGCCCCTGCCGACACCATGTATTCGGTTCCCGAGAGCAACTGGAAACCGGGGCGCACGCGCCACGCGTTGGACACGACATTGATCATGAACTGCCAGTCGAGGCTGGAGTCCACCACGCCCGCGAAATTGCCGAGCCGGTCGATGAGCTTGAGCACGAGCTCGGTGCCCAGCTTGGTGCCGCCCATTTCGTCGGGCGCATAGTGAACGAAAAACGGGATGCTGACCGCTGATCCGATCTGCGCGAAGTGTTCGAGCACCATCGCCGCAGGCGGTGTCCAGTAATAGGGCGTGGTGGCCACGACCGCGGCTGCGCCCGCGGCTTCCGCATGACACGCGCGCGCCGCGGCGATTCCGGTGCCCGAGTCGCTGACATGCGCGATGACCGGCACGCGCCTCCCGACCTGCGTGAGCGTATATTCGAGCAAAGCCCGCTGCTCGGCATCGCTCAGGCTGACGGATTCGCCCGCGTGCATGGGAAGCGCCAGCGCTTCCGCGCCGTTACGCAGGTGAAACTCGATCAGCTTTTCGAGCACGCTGGTGTCGATGTTCAGTTCGGGCGTGAACGGCGTGACCGGCGTGTGGACCAATCCCGGGGTAAAAATGGGCATGCGGTTTCGTCTCAGAGTATTGTCGATTTCACCAGCCGTGCGGCTCGGTTTCGAGGATGCCAAGTTCCTCGAGCTGCGCGCCGATGTAGGCCTGGCGCTCCGCGGTCGCGGTGGGCAGCGGCGGGCGGGTCGGCCCCACCGGACGCCCCATGACGACCATGCCGCCCTTGAGCGAAGACGGGTACTGGTCGCGGAACAAATCCCACAGCCGCGCGAGCTTGAACTGGAGTTCGCGCGCGCGCACGCTCTCGCCGGCAACGCACGCCTCGTAAAGCCGGGTGCACAGATTGGGGCAAATCGCGCCGGCCGAGGAATACGATCCAACGCACCCCAGCGGCACCGACGGCGCCAGAAACTCCACTCCCGCGACGATGGAAAATGTCGGCCGCAGCGCAAGCGCCACGCGGGAAATTTCGAGAAACTTCTCGCTGTTGAAGCTCGCCTCCTTCATCGCGATCAGGTTGGGCAGCCGCTTGAGCAGGCGGGCAATGAGTTCACCGGTGATCTCGATGCCCGACAGATAACTTGGCGAGTTGTAGGCTATCAGCGGCAGCTCGATCGCAGTACCGAGCCGAACGAAGTAATCGTATATGGCCTCGGGAGAAGGTTTCCAGAAATACGGGGTGATCGCGATGATGGCGTCGGCTCCGATTTTCTGCGCGTGCCGCCCCAATTCCAGCGAATCCTCCACCGCAAGCGCGCTGACGTGGATAGACACCGGTATGCGCCCCGCGACAACTTTCACTGCGACTTCGGCAAACGCTTTTCGTTCCGCGATCGTAAGGTTGAGCGACTCGCCCTTGTGATGCGGCCACGAAATCGCGGTGGCGCCGGTGCGCACGTGAAAATCGAGCAGCCGCTCGAAAGTCGCCAGGTCCGGACTGAAATCCGCCTTGAGCGGCGTGACCGGACTTTGCATTACGCCTTTGAGCACGAGCGGCATCATTCAGTCCCGGTTGGAATCGGACTCGCGGCCGAATACGAAATGTTCAGCAGGATACCGTACCCGCCGCGGTACCCGCGATCCTGCCAAACACCGCGCCTGAGACCAGTCCGGCGCCCGCCGGGTAGTTGAAGTAGAACAGACCGCCCACCATCTCGCCCGCGGTGTAGAGGCCGGCGATGGGATGCAGATTCAGGTCATTCAGGCCGCAGCAACGGCCTTACCCTGGCATCGAACACCTGCCACGCGAACTGCCCCGGCTGCTTCAACACCTCGGCGCCCTGCTCCACGGCGGCAAGCGCCGCGCACAGCGCAGCATTGCCTTTACCAACCACGATCACATCGAAGCGCTGCACCGGAAGATCCTTGCCGGGCGGGGAATACCCGGCAGCTTACTCACTTGTCAATAAAGGGCCGTGGGCGACGCTTCATGCACGAATAATCCTGCGTCTCCAGTATGTGCCCCAGATAATTCAGGTTGCGCTGGAGTGCTTTCTGATAAAGATTGCCGTTGGCGAAATAGGAGTCGAACAGGCGGTCCACGCCGCCAAACTCGTGCGCGAGGCGCGGCATCACCAGCTTGTGGTAGAAATCGGGAGTCTTGGCCAACAGGGTTTCGCGGTCCGGATAGACGCTTTCGGGCTTGCCCGCGAGCCCGAACGAGCTGTATTCGAGAAACAGGAAATGCCAGCATTTTTCGATATAGAAGCGATCGGTGAGTTGGCTGAGCAGGTCTGCCGACGCCAGCAGGCTGGCGAGTTTGCGTTCCAGCGGATTCCAGCTTTCCGGCATCTTGAAAATAAGCTTGGTCGGCATGATTAGCTCGGATTTCTCAGCGAGCGGCGCCAGCGTGGTCCCCGCCAGAAAACGGCTCATGAAATCCACTCCGCGCTCCTCGTGGATCGGCGTTAGCGAGGCACCCCACAGGTGCGCCTCGGTCTCGCCTCTCAGCAAACCAATGTCGTGAAACAGCGCCAGCAAAACTCCGAGCAGCGCATGATCGCCATCGATGTGGTCAACGCTGCCGGGCTGAGATGAATTTGCATTGGCTTCGAGAAGACGCGCCATGGTCAGGCCGGTTTCGAGCGCGTGACGCAGGTCATGATAAAAAGTATCGCAACGCAAAATGCCGGGGTAGCGGCCGCGATAGGCGCGGACTATGGCCTCGATTCCCCGCTTGAGCAGTTCCGAGTCGTAGTTCTCTCCGAAGACGCGGTCCATGATGGACCGAATGGCCGTTTCAACTGCGGCGGGATCCCAGAGATATACCTCGCGCGTGAGGTCGTATCGAGACAGTCGATGGGAGGGTTTGGCCATCTACATTAC
>Ga0080064_1004054_pt1 | contig 19624 bp, 13 predicted proteins | sample Subgrocontami54m_FD_69260 | JGI IMG/M metagenome (GOLD analysis project Ga0080064, IMG submission 69260) | Subsurface groundwater microbial communities from S. Glens Falls, New York, USA - GMW46 contaminated, 5.4 m (SPADES assembly) (version 2) ...
AGATGCGATGCCGGAGGTAGTTGCTCCAGCTCCAGCATTAATATTTACTGCTCCACCAGTTCCTGTTGCCCCTCCTTGTCCAGCTGTTAAATTAACTGCTCCTCCAGCCAGAGCCAATGATCCAGCACCAGCTGTTAAACCAATAGCTCCACCAGCTTTTCCAGTACCAGCTCCAGAAGGAACTCCACCAGCTCCTGCTGTTAAAGTTATAGCTCCTGCAGAACCAGCAGTTCCTGAAGTAGTAGCTCCACCTGCTCCAGCAGTAAGAGTTAATGTAGATCCAGCTCCACCAGTACCTGCACCAGTTGCAGCTCCTCCTGCACCTCCTACTAGAGATATAGCTCCTCCAGCTCCTGCAGTTCCTGTTGCTGTAGTACCACCATTACCAGTAGTAACTGCAAAGAGTGATCCTGCTCCACCTGTATTGGTAGTAGCAGCATTACCACCTGTACCTCCTACAAAGCTGATAGCACCACCTGCTTTATTACCACCAGTATCAGAAGGTCCTCCACCACCTGCAGTAAAAGTAAGTGCTCCACCATCAGCAGATCCCAAACTAGTTTGAGCAGTTAAAGATACAGCTCCTCCACCAGAAAGTCTAGTTCCACCAGTAAGAGTAAGGGAAGCTCCAGAGACTGGACCAGCAGCAACACCACCTGCAATGGTTACTGTCCCACCATTACCTGACCCTCCATCCCCACCACCAGTAATAGATACTGCACCGCCAGTTGCTCCGGTCCCAATTCCACTAAGACCTCCGGTAATAACTACAGCTCCACCAGTACCAGCTCCAGTAGAAGTTCCGCCTGCTCCTGCAGTTAGACTTAAAGCTCCACCATTTCCACCAGCCCCTCCTCCTAGGCCAGCAGTTAGGGTCATTGCACCACCTGTGCTGCCTCCAGCTGCAGCTCCAGATGTAATAGATACAGCCCCACCTACACCAGAAGTGGCTCCACTAGCACCTGCTGTAAATACTAATGCTCCACCTGCTCCTGTTGCTCCTCCTTGTCCAGCTGTTACATTCACTGCCCCTCCTGCCAGTGCTAATGATCCAGCTCCTGCAGTTAACCCAATGGCTCCACCTGCTACTCCAGTACCAGCTCCAGAAGGAACTCCAGCAGCTCCAGCTGTTAAGGTAATAGCCCCAGCTGCTCCACCAGTACCTGTAGTAGTACTTCCTCCAGCCCCTCCTGTTAAGGTTAAAGTACTTCCAGCCCCTCCTGTTCCAGCACCAGTAGCTGCCCCACCAGCTCCACCAACAACTGATAAAGCCCCACCAGCTCCACCAGTTCCAGTAGCAGTTGTGCCTCCTGCTTGAGATCTAATAGTTAAAGCTCCAGAAGCTCCACCAGCTGTACCACCAGTAGAATTAGATCCTAAACCTGATTGGATAGTAATAGCCCCAGAGGCAGAAGTAGATTCTGCTGTAGTTGTACCTGTGGCTATTAAAACTGCTCCAGAGAATCCTGAAGTACTTCCCCCAGCTCCTGTGGTAAGTGAAATAGCTCCACCTGTTCCTGTTGCTCCACCAGTACCACCAGTATAAACTAAAGCTCCACCTGCACCTGTTCCAGCCCCTGCTCCTGCTGTAATACTAATAGCCCCACCTGCTGCATTAGTAGCAGCACCGGCTGCTCCGGTAATAGACAGGGCAGATCCAGCAGTATTAGCAGTAGTGGAATCTGCAATAGAAATTGTCTTTGCCACCTCTTTAACAAATTGAAGATTACCAGTATTATCTATCCGGACTTTTTCTCCGTCACCCCCAGTATGGAAGGTAATAATGCCGGTTGTTCCATGACGGGAGGCAATAGCAATTCCACCGGCACCATCTGTTTGCAAGTAGGTTCCTGCAGCCCGGTCCCAAGTTATGGTAGAAGTATAAGCAGCTGCGGTATTACCCAAAGTAGATGTGTTTGTACCTGCAACAAATGACAATAAGGCTTGGGCGGCTGTACCGTTTGTAGCATTTTTAATTAATAAAGTCGTTGATACATTTTGATCCTTACGAAGTTCAAGTGGTTGAGTTGGACTGGTTGTCCCAATGCCTACATCACCATCGAATCTACTAGTTCCCGCATCCACCCAGAGGGCATAGTTGTTGGTGGCTTCTGTGGCCTCTCCTGAAATGTACAGAGAGGCGGAGTTAGTGGGAGTAACTGTACCTACTGTAATGTTTGGTTCGTCTATGGTAAGCCCATATACTGCAGTAGCTCCTGTGTTAGTGGTAATAGCGTTGGTATTGTTGATGATTGCCCGCTGCGTTACTGCGGTTACGGTTGCTGCTACTTGATCCACATCAAGGACTGCTGTAGGACTAGTTGTTCCAATGCCCACATTACCGGCTGCTACTATTAATCCATAATTAGCTGTGGTGGCACCAGAGGCCGAGAAGTATCCAGCAATATTTGTTCCAGAAGTAGCATTAGTATTAGTAACTGTAGAATATACTCCGTAAGCGCTGTGGGCAGTGTTGGCATTTGCTCCACTCCTGGCCAAGTTTAAAAGTATGGAAGTGGCAGATGCAGTACCGGCAGTAGAGGTAGAAGCTAAATTAACTAGACCATTAGTAGTGCCGTTGCCTGTCCAAGTATTTCCGGTAGTGGCTATGTCCAGTATCCTGCCTGTGGTGACAGAATCTGTGGTTAGATATAATCCTGTGCCAGAGGTGATGGCTGTGGCATCAAAGACAAATCCGGAGGTAGTAGTAGTTCCAGTGTCTACAGATGAGGTATGAGTTTGAGCTCCTGTTCCGGAGGTAAAGTTTAAGGCAGTAGCTCCAGTAGAATTACCAATGGTAATAGTTTTAGCAGCAGAACCTGTGCCAATACTAATAGCTCCAGTAGTACCTCCACCTGTGGCAGTCCCTGTATCAATTAAGATTAAACCAGTATTTGCTCCTGAGGCTGCAGTACCAGTAGTTATAGAAACAGCTCCGGAAGTTCCACTTGTTCCACCACCTGCTCCTGTAGTTAAACTAATAGCTCCACCAGCTCCTGTTGCCCCTCCTGCTCCAGCTGTTAAATTAACTGCTCCTCCAGCCAGAGCTAATGATCCAGCACCTGCTGTTAAACCAATAGCCCCACCAGCTACTCCTGTTCCAGCTCCAGATGGAACTCCAGCTGCTCCTGCAGTTAGGGTTATGGCTCCAGCAGCTCCTCCTGTTCCAGTAGTAGTACTACCTCCTGCTCCACCAGTAAATGTTAATGTACTACCTGCTCCACCAGTCCCAGCCCCAGTAGCAGCCCCTCCAGCTCCTCCAACAATAGATAGACTTCCACCTGCCCCTCCAGTACCTGTAGCAGTTGTTCCTCCTGCCTGAGATCTAATAGTTAATGCTCCGGATGCTCCTCCAGCTGTACCAAGTGTAGAATTAGATCCAGCCCCTGTTTGTAAAGTTATAGCTCCACTAGCAGAGGTAGAGGAGGCTGCAGTAGTCCCTGTAGCAATTAATACAGCTCCAGATAATCCTGAGGTAGATCCTCCTGCTCCTGTAGTTAAAGAAATAGCTCCACCTGTCCCAGTTGCTCCACCAGCTCCTCCGGTATAAATTAATGCTCCTCCAGCTCCAGTTCCTGCTCCAGCTCCACCTGTTAGTGAAATAGCTCCACCTGCACTGTTACCTCCAGATCCAGCTGCTCCTCCTGTAAAAACTAGAGCCCCGCCAACTCCTCCTGTATTTGATGTTCCTGTAGAAGCAGCCCCTCCAGCACCTGCAGTTAGACTAATAGCCCCACCAATTCCACCAACATTAGTTCCTGTAGCACTTGCTGCACCACCAGTTCCTGCTGTAATAGAAAGAGCCCCTCCAGCTCCACCAGTTGAAGCAGTATTAGCAGAGGCAGCTGTCCCTCCTGTACCCAAACTGTAAGCTATTCCAGAACCCACCCCTCCTGTTCCAGTTGTAGCAATTGTAGTATTTCCACCTGTGGCAGCAGAGATAGAAATAGCACCACTAGCAGCAGTACCGGTAGCTGTACCAACAGATGCAGGCTGGGTTCCTTCAAGTTGAATAGTGGGAAGGCTAGATAAAATGGTAGTGGTGATATGTAAAGAAGAATTTAAATCAAATTCTTTATTAGTTGAATCCCAGGTAAGTACTGCATTTGGAGTAGAAGTACCTCTTTCATAAGCTAGCGTTGCATCTTCTGTATCTGCAGTGGCATTATCAGAATTAATTGTCCAGGAGGAGGCAGTAGTAGAGCCACCAGTAATAGTTCCTGCAACACTGGTAGCATCAATTGTATCAAAATATCCTGTGGCAAAGCGGATTGAAGATGAGCCAACATCTGTTCCAGCTCCTTGGGCCAAAATATCAGATCCAGCAGAAAGTGTCATGTTGCCTGCAAAATATCCAGCCCAGTTGGTATCTGCTCCAGAGGCTGTTGCATATATTCCATAAGCAGTAGTTGTGCCAGTTGTGGTACCAGCATTAGTAAAATAACCTCCATAAGTTGAATAAGTACCACTTGATGTTTGGGAAGCAGTAGTGACTGTAGAATATACACCATAATCAGTGTTAGCTGTAGCTGCTGAATCTGTCAGGGAAGAGTATATTCCATAGGCATTATTAGCATTTGTGGTAGGGGAGTTTATAGTAGAAAGATATAGATTGATACCATTTTGGGCATTGACTGTAGTATCAATAGTAGCAGTGGAAGAAATAAGTCCATTACTTGTGCCAATATTTCCTACATCAGAGGCAACTTTTATAGCTGCATCTGTCACCCCAGCTGTTCCACCAGATGGGCCAGTCAGTACTATTAAGGATCCAGTAGAGGCAGAGGTTGCAGAGATAGTTAATACGTCACCTGTGGTAAGAGAATTAGCATTAATGTTAACTGGGCTTTGGGAAGTTGCCCCAGTATTAAATGTTAAAGTAGTAGCAACACCAGTATTACCCAGGGTGATAGTATCTGCGGAAGTTGCTGCTGTGCCAATATTAATGGTATCTGCTCCAGTTGCGCCAGTGCCTGCAATATTGATGGTATTTCCACCAGTTCCTGAGCCAATATTTATGGCAGTATAAGCTGTGTTTCCATTGCCAATATTCAAAGCAGTGGTGGCTGCTCCACCAATATTAAGGGTGGTAGCAGTAGTATTGATCAGGTTAAAGGTAGTGGCTGTGGTAGTTATATCCCCACCATTAACAGCCAAATCTCCGGTTAGGGTAGTATCTCCTGTAACTGCTAAAGTTGAGCCAAAAGTTACAGCCCCCGTAGTATTTAAAGTGCCTGTAACATCCAGAGTGTATGATGGGCTAATCAGCCCAATACCAACTCTACCGCTTGAATCAATAGTGATTCCTTGGGTGGCAGATCCACCAGTAATTAGTCCAATCTTATCTGCTCCAATCCTATAAAGGCCGGTATTGGTATCAGAAGAAAAAGCTAATCCTGGAGCAGAGGCTGTGCCATCTGATAAAAGCACTTGCCCAGAAAAAGATGGTGAATCTTTGGCAGAAATAGTCACAGATGATCCCAGTGAGACATCTCCACCTCCTGTAAGGTTTGTACCAGCAGTGATTGTTACTTTGGAATTAGTCAGTCCTGAGTTAGGAATATTGGTAAATGTATTGCTAGAACCAGATAATGATTTATTAGTTAAGGTGTCAGTGGTAGCCCTACCTACTAGAGTATCAGTGGCAGTAGGCAGGGTTAAATTGTTAATTTTACTGCCAGTTAAAGTAAGGGTAGTAAAAGTTGGAGCAGATTTAGTTGATAGATTTTGATCTATTTCTGCATCTTTTGTTACAGTAAGAGTGGCAGGGATTGTTCCACCAGAAATAGAAAAACCAGCATCTTCTGCTGCAAGTATAAGGTCATTTATAGTCCCATTAACTATTACATCACTGTTTATTTCCAAAAAGCCAGTAGTTGTTGAAGCAGCTAATACTGCACTGAAATCTTGAGCCAATGTCTTTGGAGAAGGGATATCAGCTTCTTTATGCTGAGTTGGACGGATATTATTTAGAATTTTGCTTGGTAGATCTGCCAGTTGTTTGACTTGATCATTTTTGATAATGATTGATGTGGCAATTAAGGCAACTATGAAGGCGGTTGTGGCAATAGCTTTTACCAAGAAAAAGCTTGGTTTAGTAGCTGTAGGTAGTTCAGAAAATATTTCTGGTTGTGAGGTATTCTCTTGGGTAAAAATGTTTTTCTCTGATTCTACTTTGTCCAGGATTTTTTTAATATCTGGGGGAGTTTGGGAAGCAGGCTTGCCCTGAGCGAAGTCGAAGGGGGTAGATCTGGAGTATTTGAAGCTTTTGCTAGATTGGTCAAATTGGCTTAAAGAGTAAAGTCTTGTACCTTTTGGGGTTCTGATGGCTTGGATTTTACCTGCCTTTTCCCATCTACGCAGAGTATCTATGGAAACGCCTAAAGCTTTGGCAGCAGTCCCTATTTTTACTAAATCCCCCTGTTTGGACAAATCCTTCATTAAAATTTGTCCGTCTGCTAAAGCTGCTCTTCAGCTTCAAATCTATGCATTTTGCATAGATTATGTACTCAGCATAATCAAGATTGCATAGGTTTGTCAAGGGTTTATTATAATAGAAAGGGCACTTTCTGTTATATCAAGCTTCGCTTATTATAATAGAAAGCATACTTTTTAAATTGCTTCCATTGTCATTCCTGCGAAAGCAGGAATCTATTTAGCCTCAAAAGGCGAGACCTTGCGTGCGTAGGTTAAATTTTTCTTCTTCTTAATATGCCTCTGATAGTCCCGTAGGGGAGATTTATTTTGTAATGCTGAGCAAGATGCAAACAGATATCCCTAGGACCAAACCCCAGCTCTTTTTTAATTTTTATTACCAGCTCTTCAGTTAAAGCATTAGTCTTATTAGCAATTATCTTGGGAGCCTTGGATTTATCTTTTAGACTGTCTTTTCTTTTGAGAATGTCATATACAACTGCCCTTGTAATCCCAAAAGCTTTGGCACAATCTGCCTTATTTCCACCATTTGACTCTAAATAATCCAGCACAGCAGTGCGGGCTGCTTCTGGATTGATTGACCGGAGATGTTTGTAATTTATCGTTACTGTCATAGTTTTAAGTTCAAAATGCAAAGTGCAAAATTACAGTGTAAAGTTAAAAATTTTAAACTCTAAACTGCAATTTTTAACTTTTAAGTTTAAACTTTTAACCTGTATACCATGTCCTAGACATCATCATACCAGGTAAGTATAAATCTATGCAAATGTGGGCAAAATAAGGCTAATTTAGGGTGTGAAAAATTAGAGCTTAAGTATAACCAGGGCTGCACCTATTCCTATGACGATTGTGAAGAGTGTTAAGACAGCACTGATCATAATAGAAAGCATGATGGCATTTCTTGCCAATGGATTTCTGCCCAAGGCATCAATGCTTTTAGCAATAGATCTGGCAAAGATCACAAAACTAAGCACTAAACTAATCAGGACTATCAAAGATGATGCTGCATATTTAATTAGCTGAAGGCCTTGTTCAGGATTTGAAGCAGATTGGAAAGCAGCAATGTTGAATGCATCTAAAAGCTTTAAGAATGATCTAGTGTTGGAAAGCTCTGCATATTCAATCCTCAAAGCCACTTGTATTTTTCCTGACTCTTCATTCATATCCGCTAAAGCTATGCCTAAAACATATCCAGATTGGGAAGCTTTCTGACCTTTTCCAGCTTTTGGGGAAGAAGTAATAAAATCTCCTTTTTTAATGGCTCCACCAGAATTTGTCACATTGACCTCAGCCACCCCAGTACGTACCACTGGTTTAGCAGTGTCAGAGTTTCTATAAACTAGTAGGGGTGTGTCTTGTAGTACTCCAAAGATTTTATTTGAGTATACCTTATCTGCTCTTATTAACCCCGTATCAGAATACATCATAATATCTCCATCTATAGCATCTTGATCTTGGATATCATAAAGAGCAGTTATATCAACAGCTGTTTGGGCTCGGGTAATTGGTAATAGGTAACTGGTAATAGTTAATAGAATGGAAAATGTGATCAAACTATTAACTATTAACAATGAACGATGAACTATTAATTTCATATAGGTGTTATCTCCGGTTGGGCATATATACTTACTTTATCATTAGTTATATAGATGATGGCTAGGGGGAATTTAAAAGTTATTTTTTCTTTGTTTTGCTTTCTAAGAATAATAGGATTGTTTTCTATAATAGTAATTAAATTAGCATGCTCTGGCAAAAAATCAAAGTTGCCAGCAGAGTTTTTACTGCTAACTGATAAAACTGGTCCTTGAAAAAGGATCTCTTGAGGGGACATCAGGGTAACATTTAAGGTATATGTATTAGCCATATAAACTTTCTAAGGTAAGTTCTCGACTTCGCTCGAACAAGAATCTTCTTCGACCGAAGCTTTAGCGAGTGGAGAAGTTACCTTTATTTTACTAATCCTCCTTCTTTTAATGATCCAATATTTAAGAAGTTTTCAGTAGGTATATTATCCAAATTTCCAGATAGAATCAGAATAATATCAGCCACAGTTGTATCTCTTGGTACATAGACACCTTTTCTGCCAGTTTGAGCCTCAGTCATAAAAAATGGCTGGGTCATGTAATTTATAACTTTTTTACTTCTGTTATATAAGATCCTGTTTTCAGTAGAAAGTTCACTCTCACCCACAATTGCTACTATATGTGACAGTCTTTGATAGTTTTCTAGCATTCTTTGGAAATTAGTTAAAGCTTCAAAATGAGCCTCATGAAGTAAGGTTTTATTTATAGCAGAAGAAGAGGATTGAAACAGATCTATTGGCGGGTACATACCTTGCTGAGCCACACTTCTAGATAAAACTATAGCAGTATCCAAAAATGACATGATAGCACTAACTGCAGGATCTGTATTTTCATCAGAAGGAACATAAACAGTTTGCATTGAGGTAATAGAACCATTTTCTGTGCTAATTAATCTGTCTTGAACTTGGCTTAGTTCTGATTGCATGGTTGGTTGGTAACCTTGATCTGAAGGGATTGTGCCCAAAAGTGTAGATACTTCATTACCAGCTTGTAAAAATCTAAACATATTATCAATAAAAAACAGCACATCTTGCTTTAGGGCATCTCTAAAATATTCTGCAATGGTAGTAGCAGCAAGGGCTACTCTAAACCTAACAGCAGCATTTTCATTCATCTGGCCCAACATCACCACAGTTCTATCCAAAACTTTAGATTCACCTAATCTTTGATAAAGTTCCTGGCCTTCCCTGATACGTTCTCCAACTCCTGCAAAAACCGAGACGCTTTTACTATTTTTCAAAGTAATATTGTGCATTAGCTCTGTAATCAATATTGTTTTTCCCACACCAGCTCCACCTACAAATCCAACTTTTCCACCCTTTAAAATTGGGGTTAGGAAATCTATAGCTTTGATTCCTGTTTCTAAGATCTCAAAACTTGATTTTAAAACATTTAGAGGTGGGGTTTTGGAATAAATTGAAAGTGTGGTAGTGGACTTAATTGGTTGGTTAGGCTGCAGGGATTGTCCATAAAGATTGATTACCTTGCCTAACATACTTTTATCAACTGGAATTTGTAGTTGTGAGTTGGTCCCAGCAACCTCCATTCCACGGAATAACTCAATAGGTGAGGATAAAATCAAACAATAAGCTATATTTTCTGATTGATAATAGACTTCCAATATCACATTGGGGTTTTGTGGGCTTTTTAAAATCTCCAAAAACATTGGTGGGTTAGGACTAGTGATTTCTACTTCAGCTATTTGGCTGTTAACCACTTTGATAAAACCTTGTACTAGAGTTTTTGCTTCATTCATAAGAGTGTTTTAGGCTGGATAAGGCTGTATAGGTTTCTAAAATTCTACTATTGGCAATAGAGCGTTTCACAGCTGAAAGAAGGACTTTTTGTTCACTGATATATTTGTCAGCATTAGACTGAGCGCTGTCCATGGAGATCAGACGGGAGGCAGTTCTTGATAATTCTGATTCCAAAAAAGTCTGCTGAAATAATAAATTAGTCACTTGGGATTCAAAAAAGTCTAAGATTTTGGTTAGTTCAGGTTCAAATATAAATAAAGGTTCTCTTTTTTCTACCTCAGGTGGAGTATTTTTTAAATAAGAGGCTTGGGTAATATCTGTCACAATAGGGGTTTGGACCATGACAGTTTTGAGCTGTGAATAAAAAATAAGTATTTGGGAGTAGTTTTTAACCAAAGAGACCAGTTGGTTTAATTCTGCAAGTGTTGGGTAATCAGTTTTTAAAACAATGGGTTGGTATTTTTGGGGGTATTTAACACCTACCAGATACTCCAAAGCGGTTTTCCCAATCACTATTTGGCTACTTACATGATTTTGCATATTTTCAATGAAAAATTTTATTAATTTAGAATTTATATCACCATAAAAATGGTAGTTTGAAGTAATCACAATGCTTATAGCTTTGTTATTTTTGACAGGTAGGGCACCCCGTTCTGAGGCTTTCTGCTTTACCACCTGGTAGACTTTGGAAAGCTCCTCCAGAAAATAACGGTCACGCTCTACAGCCTCACGGATTTTTTTAAGCTTAGCAGAGGCAATCTCAGTATAAGCTTGGCTGATCAGTTTTAAGGCAGTAGCCTGGTCAATAATAGTAGTTAGCTGCTTAATGGTCATTTACAAATCTCCTTTAGCCTAGGTACTTCTTTTTCTAAAGCTTGGATTAAATCAGTGTCATTTTTAAATTCTAAAGCTTGTCGTGAGATTTTAAGTAGTTCTGGATCTTGAGAAAAAGCTTTAACTAAAGTGTTTTTATATTTTCTCAAAAATAAATCATCTTTATCTTGTAAAAGTGAGGTAAAAACAAGAGCAAGTAGTATAGTTTGGATGGGTAGAAAGATATGAGTAAGATCATCTTGTTTTATTATTTCTTCAATCAAATTGCGCTGCCGCAGAATCAACTGAGTTTGGGGGGGGAGCTCTGTACTAAATTGACTGAGTGTTTCCAGATCTGTAGCCTGGCCTAAAATTTGCCTGATACGTCGTGATAAAAGGCTACTTACTAACTTCTGGGTTTGTCTACCAACACGGGAAACAGATAAAGAGATATCAATTGCCGGACGCTGGTTTTTACTATATAGATTTGATTTAAATAAAAGATGTCCATCAGTTATAGACATTAAATTTGTGGGGATAAAGCCTGTGAAATCATTCAAGCTAAGTTCCATAACTGGTAGGGTAGTGATAGAACCTCCGCCATTTTTTTTATTGTATTTGCCAGCTCTTTCCATTAACTTGGCATGTTGATAAAAAATGTCTCCAGGATATGATTCTCTGCCTGGGGATTTGCCTCCTAAGAGGGCAATTTCCCTGTAAATTTTGGCATGATTACCCATATCATCCAAAATCAGCAGTACATCTGAGCCTTTAGACTGGAAATATTCAGCAATACTAAGTGCTGCCATGGGAGTTAAAAATATTAAAGGTCCAGGTTCTGTAGAAGAAGAGGCTACAATTACACTATGTGACATAGCTTTATTAACTGTTAGGGCATTTATTAAATTCTTGATAGCTGTGGCTGGTTTACCAATTGCCCCATAGATACAGACTACTTGTCCTGAGGCTGGAGAGGGATTTTGATTCACTATCATGTTAATTAAAAATGCAGTTTTACCTGAATGTTCATCTCCTAAAATCAGCTCTCTTTGTCCCTTGCCAATAGGGATTAGTTGATCTATTAAAGTAACTCCTGAAAGTAACTGCTCAGTGATAAACTCACGGGCATCAATACCTCTTGCTGGATGATCCAAAGGCAAAGTTTGGCTAGCTAAGCTTTTACTTAAAATTCCTTTGCCATCAATTGGTACTCCTAATGGGTTGATACTTCTGCCAAGTAAAAAGTCTCCAACTGTGATAGAGAGATTTTGGCCAGTTTTTTTAAACATCTGCCCAGGGTAGATAATAGATTCTGACAACATCAAAATCTCTATTTCATCTCCATACAAGGTATTAACTAAGCCTTTATCCCCTTTATCAGATTCAACCAGATCATTAATGTGGACAGTGGGTAACCCTTCAAGCCTAACTAAGTAAGACCTGCTGCTTTTAACATAACCTACTTCTTGGTTGGTTGTTGGTTGTTGGTTGTTGGTTGTTGGTTGGGTGTCCATGGTTTAGGCTGAAAAACTTTTTAGAGAAGATAAGATTTGCTCATGATTTTGATCAATTCTGGATCTGAGTGAATAATCTTTATATATTCCTTTCCAGGAAAAGGCAGCCCCACCAATTAAATTTGGATCTAATTTAATTTCAAAAATAAGATCTGTTTTAAAATTTGCCCTTAAATATGATCCTAATTTATCCTTTTCACTATCTGGCATCTCAAAAGATAAATAAACTGTTAGTACTCTTAACTCTTTGATATTTTTTTCCAGCTTTGATAAAAGTTGATAGATATTTAATTTGGTAAAGTTTTTAGAACCGGAGGTTCCAGCTTGCTGAGAAAAATCCTCTCCTAAGGAGTTTAACCAATCTGAATCCTCAGGGCTTATTGGAGGTTGGGGAGAATTAAAAAACTTATTTTGTAAATACCCTTTTAAGACCTCAAAGCGTTTTGTGATCTGGCCTTTATAATAAGTTTTTTCTAAGAATTTGTTTAATATGTTATTCATCACAAGTTTCCCACTTTCTGTCATCCTGAGTGTAACGAAGGATCTCTGGACTTGTTCCAGAATTAATCTGGAGATTCTTCACTTTGTTCAGAATGACAACTACGAAATCCGTATTCATATTAAATAATAAATTTCTCAGCTTTGGCTTTTTCTAAAGATTCATAAACTAAATCTACTTGTTCTTTTAAAGATAGTTTTTTTATTAAAACTAAGCTCAAAGTCCGCTCTAGCATTGCTACAATATTTTCATCAATTAATTTAAATTGTTGCTGTTTATAAGTTTGGATTAGCTGCCTGGCAGCTTGCATCTCTAGCTCTACAGACCTAACACTTTGCTGTTCTGCATGAGTTAAGAAGTTAGATAAATTTTCTTCAAAGCTTTCAAACAGCTGGTTTAATTTTTGCTCAATTAATTTTTCCCTGCCAGAAACAGATATTTCTGTCTGTTTTGTCAGTTGTTGTAAGTAAGTGCTAAAGTCCCCTTGGAGTAGGTTTAGTTTAGCAGAATAAATTTGCTCTAGCTTGGATTCATTAATGGTGCTTATTTTTGAAGCCTCTAGTTGAGCATTAGTAATAATTTTATTAGCTTGGATTAGAGCGTCTTGCAGTACTCTAGAAGACTCCTTTTTTAGATTGCGGTTTTCCAAAAACTGCCACAAAAGCCCCACCAGTAAGATTACAGATGAAACTCCAAATATAATTGTTAAAGGCAAGTAGGGCATTAGATTTATCCTAACGTAAAGTCATTGACATGGCAACTCCCCTGTAAATATACTGAGGACAAGCAATGAAAAATCCTTTGTCTGCCCTAATTGCTGTGTTTAAAAAAAAAGAGCTTGAGAAAGCTGTGCAGTCTCAGGTTGAAGTTGTAACTCCTGCGCAGACTCCCACTACTTTACCTACCAGTCCTGGGCTTGATGAGCACAGCTCTCCTTTGGATGAGATGAAATCAAATTTTGTTTCAATTGCTGCCCATGAACTGAGAACTCCACTAACTTCCATAAAGGGTTATTTGTCAGTTTACATGAATGATTACAAAGATAAGCTAGATGAGGATCAAAAATCATTGTTAGGTCATATTAGCAATGCAACTGAAGAATTGCTAGGGCTAGTAGAAAATCTCTTGAATGTATCCCGGATAGAAAGAGGAGCCATGAACCTAAATTTAGCAGAGGTTAATTGGGATGAAGTGCTAAAAGGAGTAGCGGATGATTTTAATGAAAGAGCTGGCCAAAAAAATATTCAGCTTAAGTTTGTGCAATCTGTAGGTTTGCCTCCTATTAAAGTGGATAAAGTAAGGGTACTAGAAGTAATTTCAAACCTAGTTTCAAATGCCATAAATTATACCAATCCTGGGGGTACAGTCCAGATTTGGGCAGAAAAAGGAAGTGATAATGATATAGTCACTCATGTAGCTGATAATGGGCAGGGTATTCCAGCTGATGCTATTCCCAATCTTTTCACCAAATTTTATAGAGTTACACAAGGCTTAACTCAGGGTAATACTAACTCAGAAGGGAATGGGTTAGGGCTATATATTTCTAAAGCTATAGTAGATATGCATCATGGTAAGATTTGGGTAGAATCAGAAGTAGGAAGGGGAAGTAGGTTTAGTTTTTCACTACCTCTGGGATTGTGAAACAATTATAGTCAAAATATATCAAGAAAATTACCTCACAGGTTCATTAACAGTTAATAGTTCATTGTTAATAGATAATAGTAATATCTAAATACTAATTAAATATATCAAATAAGTACAGGTATAGTTGAAAATGAACTTGTGAAAATACTGTGGAAATGACTTTGTCATCCTGAACGAAGTGGAGGATCTCTGACGAATGTGAGAACCGAATCATGAAGGAGATCCTTCGTCGCTAATCACTCCTCAGGATGACAAACTGCGTTTGAGAATTTTACGCAGTTTGTCAAATATGCTAAGATCAGACTATGCGTAAGTACATACCATCAGAAATTGAGCCTAAGTGGCAAAAAAAATGGGCAGAAGACAGGTTATATGCTGTGGATCTAGATAAACCTGGTAAGAAGTACTACTTATTAGTTGAATTTACCTATCCTTCAGGCGATTTACATATTGGGCACTGGTTTGCTTTTGCCGTGCCTGATGTACTTGGCAGGTTCAAAAGGATGCAAGGCTACAATGTATTCTTCCCAAATGGATTTGATGCCTTTGGTTTGCCTGCAGAAAATGCAGCTATAAAAAGAGGTGTTCATCCAAAAGACTGGACTTTATCAAATATTGAGAATATGAAGAAGCAATTTTCTCTAATGGGGGCAATCCACGATTGGGACAATCAAGTAATAGCATGTCTACCAGAATATTATAAGTGGAACCAGTGGATATTCCTAAAAATGCTTGAAAAAGGTATCGCTTATAAAGGTAAATCGCTAGCAAACTGGTGTCCTAATTGCCAAACTGTACTGGCAAATGAGAATGTTGAAGCTGGAAAATGTTGGAGATGTGGAACAGAAGTTGTACAAAAAGAGGTTGACCAGTGGTTTTTAAAAATCACTGAATATGCTGAGAGGTTACTTTGGAATGAGAAATCAGAAGTTGATTGGCCAAAACCAATAAGGGAAGGTCAGAATAATTGGATTGGAAAGTCCACAGGGGTTTTGCTAGATTTTAAGATCAAAAATTCGGATTCTAAAATTACTGTTTTTACTACAGCTTTAGATACAGTTTTTGGTGTTACCTTCATGGTTATCTCTCCAGAAAATCCATTAGTTAAGGAGTTAACTACTAAAAATCAAGAAAATGAAGTAGAAAAGTATGTAGAAGAGGCTAAAAAGAAAACTGAGCTCGAAAGAACTAACCTTGATAAAGACAAAACAGGAGTTTTTACAGGTTCATATGTAATTAATCCTTTTAATAATATCAAAGTACCAGTGTGGATTGCTGATTATGTTTTGATGGGGTATGGAACTGGTGCAGTTATGGCTGTTCCAGCACATGATTCCAGGGATCACCAATTTGCCCAAAAATATAAATTGGATATAGGGCCTGTTATAAAACCAACTGATAAGGCGGCTGAAGTTGAATCAGATGGATTTTGGGATTATATAGAGATAAAAAACAAATTTGGAGAAAAGAGTGAGCTTTTCAATTCTGGAGAATTTAATGGTTTAACCAGTTTTGAAGCAAAAAAAAGAATGGAAGGCTATATCGAAAAGAATGGATTTGGTAAACGCAGTGTTAATTACCACCTTCATGATTGGTCTATATCACGCCAAAGATATTGGGGGACACCGATCCCTATTATTAACTGTCCTCAGTGTGGAGCTGTGCCTGTTCCTGAAAAAGATTTGCCTGTTGAGCTTCCTTATGAGGTAGATTACACTCCTAAAGGTGAACCACCTCTAGCCACAAACAAGGAATGGTTAAATGTTAAATGTCCTAAATGTGGAGGAGCTGCTAAGAGGGAAGCTGAGACTATGGATACTTTTGTTGATTCCTCCTGGTACTTTTTAAGGTATTTAGATAATAAAAACGGTAAGGAAATAGCTAGGAAAAAAAGATTATCTGACTGGATGATGGTAGATATTTATTTTGGTGGGGCAGAGCATACGCTGGGTCATACTTTATATTCCAGGTTCTTTGTCAAGTTCTTAAAAGATATTGGAGTAGTGGACTTTGAGGAGTATGCCAAAAAAAGAGTCCATCATGGGGTAATTTTGGGTCCAGATGGGGCTAGAATGAGCAAATCTCATGGTAATGTTATTAACCCAGACCAACAGGTCAAAGAATACGGCGCAGATGCAATACGGCTCTATCTTTGCTTTATTGGACCATATGATATTGTTGCATCTTGGAATCCAGGTGGAATTGGCGGAGTGTATCATTTCCTACAAAGAGTTTGGGGACTTCAAGAGAAAATAAATTTACGCACAAAAGGCGACGCCTTGCGTGCGGAAGATCTCAGAATGATGCATAAGACAATTAAAAAAGTAACTGAGGACATTGAGCAAATTAAATTTAACACAGCAGTAGCTACTTTAATGGAGTGGAATAATTACTTAAGTGCAAAAGATCAGGTGCAAATAGAAGAGTATAGGGCACTGCTCTTACTTTTGGCTCCTTTTGCACCTCATGTGACAGAAGAACTGTGGTTAATAGTTAATAGTTCACAGCTAATTGGTAATAGAAGAAACAAAGAAGAATCTATTAACAATGAACAATTAACAATGAACAATTGGTCCATACATCAGCAGTCTTGGCTGAAGTTTGATAGCAAGTATTTAGAAACTGCGCTAGTAGATATCATCGTTCAAGTTAATGGGAAAGTGAGGGATATCCTTAAGGTAGAGAAAGAGATAGTAAGTAATGAGACTGATATAGTAAAACTTGCCAAGGAGTCACCTAAAGTCCAAAAGTTCATCTCAGATGCTACTATCGTGAAAAATATCTATGTCGCTGGGAAAATTGTTAATTTAGTTGTTAAACCCAAATCTTAAAATAGCTAGCACAGTATTTGTTTGTTTGCTTAATTTTTTCTGTCTTAGATTAGCTTAATTTAGCAGCCTAATCCAAAAACCTTTGACTAGATTTTACAAAGCTGTTACAATCGCTTTACATGCCCAAACTTTCTAGTGTAAATAGAGACAACAATTGGTTGCTTTCCCGCCTTGATATTTTGTGGGATAAGCACTTTTCAGATATTTCTCAGGATAATCCAGTAATTATTAAATTTGGAAGGTATTCAAAATATAGATTAGGCTCCATCAGATTAAATAAGCAATCTGGTTTTAGTTTGATTACACTTACTGGAATGTTTAGAGATCCCAAGGTTCCAGTTGAAGTGGTGGACCATACAATTACTCATGAAATGGTACATTATGCTCATGGATTTTCTTCTAATAAAAGAAGAATGCACAGGTACCCTCATGAAGGGGGAGTTGTGCACAAAGAGATGGAAAGAAGAGGGTTAGAACATCTAATAAAAGCATACAAGAATTGGGTTAAAGTATACCGTAGGCAGTTATATGGAAGGTAATGGATATTGAGATTTTAGAAAGGTACAAAATTCCTATTGCCCTATGTCTAGTTGGAGTAGTTTTAATCCTGGGTGGGATTATTTTTTCACCTCATTCAAGCCCCAAAGTATCCCCAAAAAGTATAGTTGATTCTCAGGGAGTTCAGATTAAGGTGGATGTGTCTGGTGCTGTTGTTAGTCCTGGAGTATATAGTTTAAAAGATGGAAGTATTGTAGAAGAAGCAATTCTAGCAGCAGGTGGGTTTGCAGAGGGAGCTAATACAAAGTTTATATCAAAATATCTTAATATGGCTAAAAAGCTATCAGATGGAATGAAAATTTATGTGCCATATGTAGGGGAAAAGGATACTGATCTAGCTGTGAGTGAGGTGGCTGGGGCAGCTACCCAAATAGTGAATATTAATACTGGAACACAAGCAGAGTTAGAAAGTTTGCCTGGAATAGGGCCAGTTACAGCTGGGAAAATTATATCTGGCAGGCCATATGGGAGTGTGGATGAGTTATTAACTAAAAAGGTGGTTAGTAAGGCAGTTTTTGATAAGATCAAAGATCAGATAAGTACAAATTAAATTATATCGCAGCTCGTCTGACCACAAAAAATCGCTCGCATCTCCATAGTGCTCGCTTGAGATTCGCTCCGCACCAAGTAAGTTCTCAGACATTAAGTTTAGATGTGTGCTACGCTGCACTACATTTTTTGGTTGGCTCAGACTTCGCTGCTCTTAGTATGAGGTAAAGATAGGGGTGACAGCGAGCGGGGCGCCCCAATGAGTGCCCGCAGTGAGCGAAGCGAACCGAGGACATCGATTGGGGCTGCGAGCTGGCAGGACCCCTTAAAAAGTGCTATGTTAAACTCTTATATGAAGCAAGTTTTTCTAGACAAACTTCCCTTTGTTCTTGCTATATTACTTTACCTTTTGATATATTTTCTAAGGCTACAACAGGGAGGATGGGAAATACAGACTGAGCTTTTTTCTGGACTTAGGGATGATCTGGACCACAGGATATCTATTATTTTACCCTCTCCTCAAGCAGAACTCTTATCAGGGATTTTACTTGGTAACAAAAAGGACTTACCTCCTCAGTTAAAACTTGCTTTAAGAGATACCTCAACTTTACATATTGTTGTTGTTTCTGGACAAAACCTAACTATGATTGCAGGTTTATTTCTGCCTCTTGCCTGGCTTATTTCAAGAAAATTTGCTATTTTCCTTTCTTTTACAGCCATAATTTTCTACACAATTTTAACTGGGGCTCAAGTTCCGGTACTTAGAGCTGCTTTAATGGCCTCAGCTTCATTTCTAGCTGTTTTATTAGGTAGGCAAAAAGATGGAGTCTGGGTTTTGCTAATTTCTGTTGGTTTTATGCTGCTTGTTAATCCTAAATGGATTTCAGATTTATCTTTTCAGCTTAGTTTCTTGGCAACAGCTGGAGTAGTACTTCTTGCTCCAATAATCTTGAAAAAGTTGGAAACGTGGCCAAAATTTATAGCTGCAGATTTGGCAGTTACAACCTCTGCCCAACTTATGGTTACACCAATAATTGCCCAATCTTTTCACCAGTTCTCCATAGTATCAGTCTTTGCCAACCTTTTAGTGGGTTGGACAGTGCCTATTATTATGATCTTAGGTTCAGTTATGTTAGTTTTTTCATTTTTAAATAATGAATTAGTTTTACTTATAGGGATTTTAGTTAATGCTCTTTTATCTTATTTTGTTTATATTGTGCAATTTTTTGCCAGTCTTCCCTTTGCCTGGGAGTATGTAGGGGAGAAGAGTTTTGTTTTCTGGGTAGGCTACTATTTTATTTTGACTGGGGTGATGTTAGTATTAAACAATGGTAAAAACTCAACTAGAGAGTGATTTAAAAAAGACGATTTCTGACTTAGGATATTCTGTTGCTGATATAGTTTGTGATATTCCAAAAAATCCTGCTTTTGGGGATTACACCACGAATATAGCTTTGCAACTTGCTAAACAAGAAGTGGGAAATGGTAAGCAGAATCCACT
>Ga0080064_1004055_pt1 | contig 19605 bp, 20 predicted proteins | sample Subgrocontami54m_FD_69260 | JGI IMG/M metagenome (GOLD analysis project Ga0080064, IMG submission 69260) | Subsurface groundwater microbial communities from S. Glens Falls, New York, USA - GMW46 contaminated, 5.4 m (SPADES assembly) (version 2) ...
CCGAAATATCGGAAACACGAGATCGCGTTTCGGGGTTTGCTGCGGTGTGCTCGGGATAACTGCACAATCACGGCGGAGCTCAAGAAAGGCAAATACGTTTATGACTGCTGCACCGGGCATCGCGGGAAATGCACGACTCCACGGTTTACGGAAACCGAGATGGGAGAAAAACTAAGCGAGGTACTCAAGGGAATTCAGATTCCCGACGATGTGCTTTGTGCTTTACAGGAATCGCTGACCCGCGATCAGAGCCGTTTGCGAGACGAGATGCGGGCGCAACGCCATGCCCTGGAGTGCCGCTTGGCCGCTGTCCGACGGCGGATGGATCAGGCCTACCAGGACAAGCTCGACGGCAAACTGCCGGAGCCGTTCTGGGAACGGAGGATGGTGGAGTGGAACGAAGAGGAACAGCGCATTCAGGCGGCACTCGCCCGATTCCAAGCGCCTGCCGCAGATCGGACGCTGGATGCAAAAAGGATTTTAGAACTCGCGAACAAAGCCTATTCTCTATACCTTAGGCAGAATCCCGCCGAACAAGCCGAATTGTTGCGAATGGTGCTGTTGAACTGCTCCGTGGATGGCGTAAGTGTCTGGCCCACCTACAAGAAACCCTTCGATCTGATCTTCCAAAGGGCCAAAAATGAAGAATGGTCGGGATGGTGAGATTCGAACTCACGTCAACTCGGTCCCAAACCGAGTGCCTCAGCCTCTAGGCTACATCCCGCACGTCTATCCAGTTGGTCAGAAAGCCGACGACCACCCGTCGCTTCGTAATAAGGTAGGGCAACATCTGCTGTGCGATGGACTGAATATTGCGCTGGCTGTGAACTGCCCCACTGCTGTCCGGTTAAAAGTCGAAGAGAGTCAGTTGGTTGACGTTTTCGGCGAAATTCGCGTCCGGGTCGATGGCCTGAAGAGCGCATAAAATGGGTGTTTTCTCGAAAAGCGTGAGGCTGAAAATTTGTAGAATTTGGTAGAGGCTGGCCTCCAGTCCCAGCCGTTTGCGCACGATCGCCACCAGCACATACACCGAGACCGCGATCCAGATCTGGGTCTTGACCGCATTCTCGCTGGTCCCGTAGAAAGCCTTGATTCTCAGGTGCTGTTTGATCCATTTGAAGAACAACTCCACCTGCCAGCGCTGCTTGTAGATGGCGGCGATGGTCAGCGCCGGAAGCGTGAAGTTGTTGGTCAGGAACTTCAGCCGCTTGCCCGTTTCCGCGTCGAAGTAGCTGACACGGCGCAACGGGTCCGGATACACCGAGGCCGATTCGAACGACGACAGAATCACCGTCTGATCCGAGCGCACGCCCGTGCTCTTGTCCACCGGATGGGAGTAGCGCCGCTGGAGCAGAACATTCGACTTGGTGCGCACCACGAAGAACGCCGCGCTGAGCGTCAGCACGAACAGCCGCTCGAAATCGATGTACCCGCGGTCCATCACGTAGAACGCGCCTGCCTCGGGCACGATCTGATCCAGCACGTTCACGTCGTGCACCTTGCCATCCGTGATGTGGACAAAAGCCGGTATATTGCCGCGCAGGTCGAGCAGCGTGTGCATCTTGACTGCCGCCTTGCGCCGCCGGAATCGGGCCCAGGGAAACAGCGCCAGACACAGATCGATGGTCGTCGAATCCAGCGCATACAGGCTCTCGTCCAGATCGACGCCCATCGCATCGCGAGCATACAGCCGGCGGGCGGTAGCAATCAGCGTCTGCGCGAAGTCGGCGTAGATGCGCCAGTCGCGCGATTCGTTGGCATCGGCCAGCGTCGAGCGGGCCACGCTGGCGCGGAAGCCCATGTGGTACAGCTTGCCGCCTACCGCGCCCAGGCAGGTCTCGATGTCCCGCAGGCTCTCGCGATAGGTGAGCTGGGCGAAGGCCATCGCCAGATACTGGTCCCAGCAGGAAAAGTTCTTCGCGTAACGGTCTCCACGGTAGCGGGCGACACATTTTTGAAATTCCTTGTGGGGCAGATGCTCGATCAGTTGCGCAAACACGGTGTGGCCCGAGTTCATCCCGCATTGTTGCCGCTCCCGCCACCCGCTGCCAAGGCCTGTTTCCGGGCTTGGCGATTTCAAATCGTTCCCGGCAGCAACACTGCCTATCCTGCTGGCAATCAGCTGCTTACGCCACCTTCACGCAAATTTCCCCGGACAGCAATGGAACTGCCCATTGCCATTGTTGCTTTCGTCCAGGCTTAACAGGTTTGGGGTTCACGGAACCACAACCGGTGATCTTCATGCAATGGAGCAAGCTCTTACGGCAGGTGTTCGAGATGAGGAGAACCCAGGACTTAAACCCTCTGCTGCCACTATGATAGCGACAGAGCGAACCTTCTCCATCGAAAAAGCCGGCGAGCCAGGCCACATCGCCGACGCACATCAGCTTTGACGTTCGGGATTTGAGCCAATTCCTTGCCATTTTGTCCTTCGTCGGGCCGGTCGGATTTGACCCCGCACATCTAATATGCCCGAGGTGCTAGCCTTCCCAGCATGGCCAGTTCCCGACATTCTTTCACACTATGGTGGCTACGCCGCGAGTCGAACGCGGGCCACGAGATTTTCAGTCTCGCACTCTGCCGTCGAGTTCCGTAGCCGAAAACTTTGGTGGACGGTGCGAGACTCGAACTCGCATTTCACGGTTGCAGGCCGTGGGTAATCCCCTTATACGAACCGCCCATTTGGGGTGACCGGTCGGAGTCGAACCGACTAAAACGTGTTCCACAGACACGCCCCGCACCGTTTGGGTTCGGCCACATCTGGAGCTGGTCGAGTGAATCGAACACTCCTCGGAGAGGTACAAGCTCTCTGCACTGCCACTGTGCTAGACCAGCAAACTTTTGGAGCTGGCACGCAGCCTCGAACTGCGGTCGGGCGCTTACCATGCACCTGCTCTTCCCGTTGAGCTATACCAGCGGAGCTGGCGCGGCGATTCGAACGCCGATCACGGACTTACGAGGCCCGCGCTCTTCCCACTGAGCTACACCAGCACAAAACTTGGAGGCGGTGGGGAGAATTGCACTCCCGATGATCTGCTCTGCAGGCAGACGCCTTGCTGTCTTGGCTACACCGCCTCGAACATTGGAGCGGAAGGCGGGACTCGAACCCGCGATCTCGACGTTGGCAACGTCGCGTCTTGCCCACTAGACGACTTCCGCCCTGGAGCGAGCAGCGAGAGTTGAACTCGCGTCATCGGGTCGGAGGCCCGAGGCACCGGCCGCTATACCATGCTCGCCCTTGGCGGGAGATGAAGGACTCGAACCCTCGTAACTGGATCTGGAGGCCAGTGTCCTAGCCGCTGGACGAATCTCCCGCAAACTTATGGCGGAGCTAACGGGAATTGAACCCGTCCCTGCTGATAGACAGTCAGCCATCCTGCCGATAGACCATAGCTCCGGCTCCCTCCCGTGGACTCGAACCACGATTTCCGCGTTCAGAGCGCAGCATCCTGCCATTGGACGAAGAGGGAATTTCAATTGTCAAAGAACTGGCTGCCGGGGAGCGATTCGAACGCCCGTATCCGGATTCAAAGTCCAGAGTCCTGCCGCTAGACGACCCGGCATCACGCTTTCAGCGCGATTGCTTTCATGCACCACACACACAACACCGCTGAGTCATCCACGTTGTGGCCAAGCTTCCGGCGATCGGTACGGGCGCGATCCACCAGCTCGCTGTGGTCTCCGCCGCGATCGCAATAGAGTTCCGACGCAAGCTCGATTTCAAAACCTTCGAGTTCGATCACTTGTGTGCTCATAACTTTGGTAGCAGCGAGGAGAATCGAACTCCCATCTCAGCCTTGAAAGGGCTGCATCCTGGCCGTTAGACGACGCTGCCTCCTGGTGGCACATGTTGGATTTCGGAGCCTCACCTCCTGTCAGAGAACTGGCCTCACGCGCCCAATGTGCCCCAAAAAACTAAAGCCCCCGATTTTCGTCGGAGGCTCAAAAGACTACGCGCTGCTGATGTGCCCCCGTTACATGAACGTACCTTTCCCCGCTCCTTGCCACGTCGCCGTGGCTGGTGTCGGGAAGCAATCGGTATGGGGCTTGCGCATCATTGCGTGTATCTCAGTTTCCACTCTTACATCATTCTAGAAATCCGTCAATACCCAAAAGTGGGGGTAGCGGGCTACTTTGAAAACCGTTCGTGGAGCCGCCAATCGACTCCGTGCTTGGGTCAGTCCGACGAACTGGACCCTTAGATTAGAGTTCGTCTAGAAAATCGTCGAGCAATCGGCGAAAGACAACCGCCATTGGTTTCCAGTCGCCCTGCATCGCCTTAGCGCCGACGTCCCCGTAACCTGCGTTGGGTCTCGGGCGCAAGCGGATAAAAGGCGGCAGGCCATAACGCATTGCGAGGCTGTTGGCCCAAAGGCGCGCAGTGCGGCCGTTACCGTTTGCAAATGGATGGATTCGCACCCACTCGGCATGCACCCAAGCACAGAGATCGACTATGGCCGCCAGTTGGTCGGCATCAGGTTCCTGGCCGATCGGCAGCGCGTCCAACTCGGTGACCAATGTCTGGAGCTTCGCTTCAAAGCGTGCTAGCTCCTCGGCCACATTTGCCGAGTCCACGCCATAATTCGCGCCGACTCTTACTTGGACGTTCTCGAGACCTGGTTCGCCGCGAAACGCGCCGACAAATCGCGAGTCGGGCACGTCCAAGCCCTTCATGACGAGGGTTTGCCAACGCCTTGCCACTTCTAGCGTCGGAGTCTCGCGCTGCTCCGACGCCCGGACGATTTCCTCCAGGACGCGCGCGAGGTTCTCCCGCAACTGGGGACTGTCCTCGTCCCAGTTAGGCACCTAGAAGCTCTCGAATCTTGCTTTGCACAGGCCCTGCTGGCTTGAGCTGTCCCTCGACGAACTGCCCCTCTATCGGCTCGCCTTCAAGCGGGTCCTCGAGGCTCGCTTCGGCCTCCACGAACGCGGCGATAGCGCGCTGGAATCCAGGATCCTGCTTTCGATATGCTCGAAGGCCTGCCAAGTTAGCTTCCAGGCTGCGTTCTTTTCGACCTCGCCGGCTGAGGTAGCTCTTGATAGCCTCGTTCAGCAGCTGATTGATGGGGCGCCCTTCGACCTTACTGAGGTTCTTTAGGGCGACACGTTCTTCAGCGTCAATTCTCAGCGTGAAAGGGATCCTAGCCATGCCAATAGCCTATGCCAGACTAAAGGTGATGTCAATATATACTTTTGACTTCACGATAGCCCTGCTCGGTCGTACCAAGAGTTTAGTGGAAATCCATGTAAGCTATTGATAATAGTTGGCGTTACCGCGGAAGGATCTTAAACCCTGTAGTGCACCCCCTCAGAACAGGGGTGCACTACAATTGAACTCTGATCTCAAGGTCGTAGCCTTGCGCCCGGACCACATCCCCACATTGGAAGCGGCAGAGAGATTCAAACTCTCATCGTCCGAGGTAGAAGCTCGGCGCATTGTTCAGTTATGCTATGCCGCCTCTTGGTGCGGGATGCAGGAATCGAACCTGCTTCGTCTCGCTTAAAAGGCGAGTGCATATCCATATCTGCCAATCCCGCAAACTCTGGTGGGTGACGCTGGAATCGAACCAGCCTGGTCTCGATTAAGAGTCGAGTGCATCTGCCATCTCTGCCAGTCACCCTTGGTGGTGCGAGAAAGAGTTGAACTTTCATCGCGCGGTTATCGACCGCGTGCTCTCGTCCGTTGAGCTATCGCACCCCTCCATCCCATCACGCGCAAAAACGGCGTGCGCTGGGGGCCCTGCATGCTGGTGCGCCGTTCGGGAGTTGAACCCGCATCTGTTGGGTGTAGGCCAACTATTCTGGTCCGTTGAACTACCGGCGCGAAATTTTGGTAGAGGGTACAGGGGTCGAACCTGTCTGGCCGCGCTAATCTGGCGCCGAAGTGGGTATAAGCCACTGCCCCTCGCCGGAGGCCCCTCCATGGTGGCTCGCGATGGATTCGAACCATCCGCAACGGCTTTATGAGAGCCGCGTTCTTCCTACTGAACTAGCGAGCCCCGCTTTCACTCACATCTGGCTGGCCGGGCAGGATTCGAACCTGCGCATGGCGTGATTAACAGTCACGTGCCTTTCCAGCTTGGCTACCGGCCAAAAAGTCGAAGGCCCCGATTTTTGGTCGGGGCCTTCGGAAATTCAATCTGAACTTGGAAATCTGATGGTCAGACCAATCCCGAGGGCCCAGCGCGATTGACGCGCCGTCTCATCATGGATTTGGTCTGTATCGTCATGTTCGAAAGTCAGTATAGCACGGTTTCAGCGGCAATTGACTACGATGAAGAGGCGCGGAGACGGCTATGACTCTTCCAGTTCTCCTCGCTCATTGAGTGTCACGTGCCGCACCGCGTGCAACGGGACTCCGAGATGATAGCGGGCATGTCTCCGCTCACCGACCCGAACCAGCGCACCTTTGGCGACTAGATCGACCAGGTCGCGCGTCGCCGTCGCCGGTGATGCCCCGGTGATCCTGCTGTAGTTGCCCGCACTAAGCCCGCCTTTGAATCCTTCCGGCCCTTCTCGAAACATGCGCAGCAATGCCTTCTCTTGCCTGTCATTTAGCTGGCCCCTCAGCCGATCAAGCAGCTTTGCTTTGTCAATTAAGAACTCGACCAGCGCGGTTGTGCCTCGCTGTGCCTCGATTGCTACCCCAGCAAACCACGCCAGCCAGCCGGTGATTTCGTTTTGCTTGTTGGCCGCTTCGAGCGCGTCGTAGTAGCTCTTCCGCCTCGTAAGAACAGTCGCCGCCAAGGCCGTTAGCGTCGGCTGTCCCGAGCTCTGTGCCAAGGACTTCTCCGCGATGGCCCGGCCAATTCGCCCGTTGCCGTCCTCGAACGGATGGATGCTCTCGAAGTAGAGATGTGCCAGCCCTGCCCTCGTCAGCGCTGGCAAAGGTTCTTCGCCGCCGGGTCCGGTTCGGCCGAACCAGGCGATGAATCGTGCCATCTCGGACTTAACCTGCGATGACGGCGGCGCCTCGAAATGCACCTTGGGCGAATGAATCGCCCCAGAAACCACCTGCATCGGCTCATCACTGGTTCGATAGCGCCCGACGTCCTTGAGATCACGTCTGCCACTGACCACCATCCGATGCCATGCGAATAACGTCTCGTCGGAAAGAGGAGCAGCAAACAAGCGATAGAGATCCACCATCATCTGCGCAATTCCTTGTTCGGCCGGCCTCACGCGCCGATTGTCCGTCGCCAGCCCGAGTTGCTTTCGGATGGAGGACTGGACACTCGCGCGATCAAGGACCTCGCCCTCAATCTCCGAGGTCGTCACCGCTTCCGTGCTCATCACCTCAATCGTAAGTTGATCGCGCTCCTCGCTCCCCAGATGCTTGACCGTTCCCACGAGCACACCGCCCCCGACCAGGAACTGCTGTTCGGCCGCCGCCAGCCGGTCCCGGTTCCAGGTAAAGTTGGGCCAATCCGGTCGTTGCCAATTCCAAGCCATGAGCGATAGCGAACCTTTCTATCGCTCATTATAACGGCCCACCGGTGAGCGATAGAAGCCTCTTCTATAGCTCGCTCTAATTCTTCCGTCAGTCCTACGATGCCAAACTGGAGTTGAATGAGAGGCCTGTCGAGATCACCAAAAAGCAGGTGATTTTCGAGCCATCGGGACACCAGTGATCGGCCAGCCCGACGTCGTTGTGCGCTGCTGGCTCTCCGCCGCGCCCAAAGCCCTCTCCCCTTGGCCGGAATCACGACCAGGAAAAAGAAAAATGACGCCAGGAACCGTGCATTGATTCAGGATGTATCCCTTCCTTCCGGTCAACTGCGGGGAAGGTACACAAAACCGCGACGTCCAGCCGACCGATACCAGCCGTCGTGGACTCTTTTGGAGGCCGTTACTATGTTCAGCCCTAGACTCATGGCCTGTTTTGCCCAGGATCGCCGCGCTTGCGGCCCTGTCCACACGGTCGCTCATCCTGCGATCGACTCTCGTTGCTAACAGGTCGTGGTGCAGTATGAGCAGTTCTGAAGTTCCGATTTGGTGGGACAGAGACATCGACCGGACGGGAAGGCCGATTCGGCCGGACGTTCGAGCCACTGCGCATGCAATCTGGGGTTGCGCCTGCAGGCGGGCACAAGCCCTTATCTCCGACTGCAGCCAAGCCGCCGAACTCATGGAGAGCAGCGTAGCGCAAGTATCGCGATACCTCGATCGAGAAAGTGCCCTGGTGTTCTCACGCGAGATAGATGGTCTCCTGATGCTTGCTTTCCGGAGGGCTCTCTATCGCTGCGCGGCCAAGCTCAAGCGGCTCGAAACCGTCGGTGGGGCGCGCGAACTCTCCAACCGGGCAGTCGACCGGACTTGGAGCCGCCAAATTGACGCCCGCCTGGAGCTTGAACAAGTTGTGCGGCTGCTCTGCGAAAGAAGTCGTACGATTTTGGCGGTGCGCTACGCCGGCTACACTTGGAAGGAAGCCGCACGGCTGCTTGGATCGTCCGTTCCTGCCTTGCGCAGTGCCTTCTGGCGTGACGTAGCCCGAGTGAAAAGCGAACTCAAGAACCATCGTGGCGCGGGACCCGAAGGCCAAGCTAAGGACCGGCAGCAGAGTTCCACAAGCAATGACGCACGGTGCTAGTCACCCTCGGTTATTTGGCTCGATAAGTAGATTCCGAAAACAGATTGTCTTCGAGCGTTGAGCTATGCTACTGCCACGCCCCGAGCATGCGTCGCAACAGCACGAGTTCTCCCAAATGGTACGCGTTGTGATCTGCCGCGAGGAACACCTTGCGTAAGATCGTTTGCCCGTCCGTGTTCGGAATTGGGGCGAACAGGTCGGTCGATGCGCTGGTTACCAGATTGGTGAGCGCTTTAAGGTCGATGCGAAAGGCGTAAGCACTCTTGTTCCAAGCCTTTTCGTCCGCTGGAGCCTGCGCACTCGGCCAATGTCCGGCGGGGAAGTCTGGCGATACATGATTCGCGTTGTGGGTGGACTCCAAGATGTCCCGCTGGGTAATGCGCAGGTGTTCCAGTACTTCCCAGGGCGAATGCGCGGCGCCCTTCGGCCTTTTCCCTCGAAGACTGGCCGGGAGATCTTTAACGGACGCTTCAAAATCCAAGTGAGCTCCATCTCCCTGGAGTAGATAGAGCAGATGTTCTCGCAGAGCCTTGTCGCTTCCCATTGTCATCCTTCCTTCATGTTTTCCTTTTTTCGAAGTTCTAGCGCATGCGTTTGGCGCGGAATTCGGCTTCGAGCTTCCAGGTTTTGCCATCCGGATTCAGCGCTTCGCCGGTCCAGTGGAACGAGTCCGGCGTGATCTCGGTGAAGATCCAGCGGATCGGCGTGCCATCGGGGTGAGTGCCAACCTGGACGACATCCTTGCCGCTACGCCGGCCAATCAGTTCGTCCCAGCTGCCTGTCACCGGATTGATCCAGGTCACACGCCAGGCCTGAATCGATGGGTCCCACACGCGGAGCGTCGTGCCGTAGCGGTTGCCGGTCTTGCCCAGCTCCGCAGTACGCTCCGAACGCCGGGGCATGATCCAGACGTCCTGCACGGCACGGCCTTCGAGCATCCATCCGAAGTGGACCTCGCCCTGGCTGCGCCGCACAGCCCCGTCCGCCGGATAATCGAAGACATCCAGTTCCCAGCTTCCGATCAGCCATCCGTAGGCATCCGCCGATTCGGGGATTTCGGGCGAGCGGCCAGGGGCTGCCAACGCGGCGAGAAAATCCCCTTTCTCTTGCTTCGCTTCTTTCTCTTGAGCTTCAATTGTCGTCATCTTTGCAGCTCCTAGAATCATCAAAATAAGCACCAGCGAAATCGCTGGTTTGCTGGACCAAGTCGTGGCGCGCCTCGATATGCAAGACTGTTATAGGGCGCGACGGGAGACGGATTCTTGGCAAAAATTGCGGTCGAATTGGAGAGGGCTCTAGCGCAGCGTGCCGTGAACGGCACCCCGGGCTGCGCCCAAGCGCGCGTACTGGCACAAGGCGACGGCTGGAACGTGGCCGATGTTGTCTGTACATCCGGTCCGCAAGACCGCCCTTTCGAGGAACAGCATTCGCGCGTTTGCATCGCCATCGTTGCGGCGGGTACGTTTCAGTACCGCTCGGACTGCCGGTCGGTGGCGAGACGCGAGTTGATGACTCCCGGTTCGCTTTTCCTCGGGAATGCTGGCCAGTCGTTCGAGTGCGGGCATGAGCATTGCATGGGAGATCGCTGCGTCTCGTTTGGATATGCGCCGGAGTATTTCGAGAGGCTCGCCGAGGATGCCGGAACCCGTGGCGCCAAACCGGGCTTCCGTACGCTTCGTCTGCCACCCCTGCGCACGTTGTCGCCTCTGGTTGCGCGAGCCGTCTCCGGCCTGACCGGATCGGTCCATGCACTGTGGGAGGAACTCAGCGTCCAACTGGCTGCGCAGGTGGTCACGCTCGCGGGTGGCTTCTTACCCAACCCAAGCGGTGCGCCACCGGCTGCGGTCGCGCGAGTGACCCGCGCCGTACGCAAGATCGAACGCCATCCCGATGGCGATCTCACTCTCGGCAACCTGGCACGAGAGGCGGGCTTGAGCCCATATCACGTTCTGCGCACGTTCGAGAGTCTGACAGGCGTGACCCCGCACCAATACGTTCTCCGTGCGCGCCTGCGTGCAGCGGCGATGCGGCTGGCGCTGGAGCCAGCGAAAGTGCTCGACATCGCTCTCGATTGCGGCTTCGGTGACGTCTCCAACTTCAACCGTGCGTTCCGCGCTGAATTTTGCGTGAGTCCGCGCGTCTATAGGCGGCAAACGGGCGGGGTCGCTAACGGCAGGATTTAATCCGTAAGGCTTGCCGGTAGGTTGCTGAGGATCTTAGTCATGCAGTCGTTGCGAGATCCTCGCCGTACTCGTCTTCGTCGAGATCGAATTCCGGCGAATTCCTCATCTGTTCTTCGTAGGCTGCGCGTTCTTTCTTGCTTCCCCTCACCGGCAACAGTTCTGCGTGGCTTGGCGGAAACACAAAGGCTTGGACAAAGTTCAGCCTGTCGATATTCAGCCTTCGACCCACGGCCTCTTTGCCGTGCTGCTTGCAAAACTCAGTGAAGTCATCTGCATCGATAATCTCTCTCTGCAGCTTGCCGGTCTGGACCACACGGCATTTCAACCAACCGAGCGTTATCCATCGCTGAACCTCTTCGGCCCGAATGTGCAGTGCTTCGGCAAGAGTGTATTTGGTGAACCAGTCTTGTCCCATCTTGGCGCTGGCGCCGAGCCGGTGCAACATGGACCGGATGGAACCTGGTGACCGTCGCATTGCAATGGCAACTTCTGGAAGGGGCTGCACCGCGATCAAGTCCAACATCTTCTGTTGTGCTCCTGCTGGCCACTGACGGTAGGGCCGCCTGCCCGCAATTCCCGACTGACGCATAAAACGCCAGCAAGCGTCTCTTGGGTTGCGCGAGACTTCCACCAGTTTCGTGACTAGCACTCGCACTTCGTTGTCAGAACCCTGCTCGCGCGGTTGTGCTCGCTGGGCATTCAAGTGGATTCTCACCAGCTCTCGGGCTTCCTTTGGCCAGCGGAAGGTGCGGCGCCTCCTACCGGCGTGTTCCTCATCCATTATACAAACACCCTGGATTCAGGATTCAGAGGGTTCCTCCTGCTTGTATATGGCGGCGAGGCGAGAAAGTATCGCATTCTTGAGGAGAGTTCTTTGTCAGATTCACGAATTCAGGTAGCTTTCGTTTAACGGAAGGCCGTATAAGAAGGCAGGTGATGCCGCTGGTCGCAATCGAGACCAAGCGTTCCACAAAATCACGACAGGGGGGTATCGTGAGCCGGAAGGAAGAGCTTGACGATTTGATCGCCGCATTTGATCGTCTGATGCACAGAGATCATCCCAATCCCGAACGCGTCAATTGTCCGGGACGACCCGCTTTGACAAGGCTTGCAAAAGAACCCGAAGCTTTCCCTGCAGACTCCATCCTCGACCATGTACGGCAGTGTGCCGCCTGCCTCGACGAGTTCAGAGATCTCCGAATGTCGAGCAAACAGACGCAGCCATAGCGGGCTGACGAAATGACGGTAATGCCAATGTGGAGTGGGTTGCTCTTTGGCGGAACATCCCCATTTCACCCAGCAATCCGACCGTGAGTGAAATCGCCTGTTTACAACAGTTGTGATCGAACCCAAACTCCCTGCGACACGACGGGAGTGCTAAAACCCGTCCGGCAGAAACTATTGTCGTTGGCTAACAAGGAAGCTCAGCCGAGCAGAGTGAAAGGCAATGGTTTCGCCCCAGTTTTTGAGAGGTGAAGCGGCAGCACGGAGCGTCTGATGCCAAGTGTTTCCGGTTTTTCGCGAGAACCCCTCGTGGGGCCTGGAAGTGCGAGACAATAGACCTGCGCCTCCGTCGTCGGCCATGCGCGTACCTAAGTACCGAATCGTCCTTCTGGGCTGGCTTCTTCTGGTCTGCGCCCACGCCCAAGATCAAGTCCAGCAGCACATCATTATTGCCATTGTGGACGAAAATGGCGTTCCAGTCCCGGGCGCCCGGATCGTGCTCACCACCTCCGACGGATCGCCATCGCTCCGCTGTCAGACGGGCACTGCCGGCATATGCGCGCTGCCCGTGACTGGCGCAGGCCCTTTTAACGCTCGGGTCGAGACGGAAAACTTCTATGCCGCCGAAGCCGGCGACCTCCATTTCGACCGGATCTCGAGCATTGAGCTGATGTTGGTGCATCAGCGTGAGGTGCGCGAGGTGGTGGATGTTGTGGACTCGCGGCCGGCCATCAATCCGGAACAGATCAATGCGCAGGAACAAATTAGCGGTGTGGACGTCATGAATCTTCCCTATCCCGTCACGCGCGATTATCGCAACGTCCTGAATTACATTCCGCAGGTGGTCAACGACCTTTACCGCCAGCCCCACATCACGGGCGCAGAAACCTACCAAACCCTAGTGTTGTTCGATGGTTTCAATGTCACTCAGCCCGCCAATGGACAGCTGCTTCTGCGCGTCTCGACCGACGCTTTCCGCTCGATCAACGTTCAGACCAGCCGTGTTTCAGCCCAGTATGGAAAAGCTTCTGGCGGCGTGCTCGAATTGAATACCGCCACGGGCGATGACCACTTCCGCTTTGCCGTCACAGACTTCATCCCTTCCGTGCAAAACAGGAAAGGTCCCATCTTTGACAAAGTGAATCCGCGCTTCACATTTTCCGGGCCGATCAGCAAAGGACGCGTGTGGTTTCTCGAAGCGGCTGATGCCGAGTACGACAACATCATCGAGAAACAGTTGCTGCCCGACATGAATCACGATGTGTACTGGCGCGTTGGTAATCTGTTCAAGGTCCAGGGCAACGTGAGCGCGCGCAACATCTTCACGTCCAGTTTTAACTACAACTACGCCCACGATCAACACGCCGGCATGTCGCGCCAGAATCCGCCCAACACCACGCCCGCCGTCAGCGAGCCCATGTACCAGGCGAGCCTTAAAGACCAGTACTATTTCTCCAGCGGCCAGCTTCTCGAAACTGGCTTGGGATTCAACCGCTACGATCTCGACCAGGTTCCGCGCGGTACCGAGCCCTACTTCCTCAACCCCGACACGGCCGGCGGCAACTACTATTTCAGCGCGTATACGCAAGCCGACCGCTGGCAGCTCTATTCCAATCTCTTTTTCAAACCGCTGGACTGGCACGGCAATCACCAGTTCAAAGTTGGCGTGGACCTCGATCGCCTGCGTTACGATTTCAACTTTCAGCGGCAACCGATCTCGTATTTGCGAACCGTCGACCCGCTGCCCCAGAGCGGATGCAGAGTCGTTCCGCCTATCCCTTCCCCGTGCTCGCGTTATTCCGAGTTCTCTGGCCCGGCGGTTGGCGAGCGGCACGGCGCCGAATTCGCTGGATATGCGCAGGACCGCTGGCTAATCACCAACCGCTTCCTGGTGGAAGCTGGACTCCGTTTCGATTGGGACGAAATCGTTCGCGGCTTGCTATTCTCCCCGCGCTTGGCCGCAACTTACGTTTTGAATCAATCTGGAAACACCAAGTTTTCTGCCGGAATAGGCGTCTCCCACGATGCGACCCCGATTTTCCTCTTCGCCCGCCCCGATGCGGGTACCCGCACGGATTTTTTCTATGATCCGGCGGGTCTCCTGACCTCTGGCCCGGTCACTTCCGTTTTTTCCATTAATCGTGCGACCTTGGAAGCCCCGCGCTATCTGAACTGGAGCTTCGGACTAGAGCAGAAACTGGCCGGGCAGGTCTACCTGAAAGCGGAGTTCATCCAGAAGCGCGGCACCAATGGTTTTGCTTACAACTGGGTCAATCCGGTGGACCTCGGCCCTCCGGGTGTGAACGACTACACTGCCCACTTCCAACTCCAGAACCGGCGCGAGGACCACTTTGATTCCTTCGAGATCAACCTGCGCCGCGTCTTCGAAAAGGGCCACGTGATCATGGGCTCGTACATCCGCTCGAAGTCGCATTCCAGCCAGGTGCTCGATTTCAATGTCGACAACCCGGTCTTCAGCACGCAGCAGCCCGGCCCCTACGCCTGGGACGCTCCCAACCGTTTTCTCTCCTGGGGATTTCTGCCGCTGATCAAAGGCTTCGATTTTGGCTACTCCACGGAATACCGGACGGGCTTCCCGTTCTATCTCGTGGACAATCAGCGGCAACTCGCTCCGCTGCCGGGCAGGCAGACGATTCCGGCCTTCCTGCGTTTTTCGCCGTACTTTACCCTGAACACACACTTGGAAAAGCGCTTCCACGCCTTCGGCTTCTACTGGGCGCTCCGCGGCGGATTCGACAACCTCACCAACCACAGGAACTATGGCAGCGTGAACAATGACGTGGACTCGCCCCAGTTCCTGACCTTCAGCGGATTCGCGGGACGCTCGTTCACCGGCCGCATTCGGTTCCTGGGAAGGAAGTGATCTCGTGCTGCTCGTTCAGGGGGACGAATAGCGTTTTGCTCAAGGTCGCACTTTTCAACAGCCATCCCGTCGACTTCTTGCCGACCGTACTCGCATGTGCTTCCATTGCTTCAGTCGACTATGCCGTAGAAGCGGGCCGCCTTGAGTTGTTGGCGTAAAATCCCCATTACACCAGTGACGTGTCGGTGGGTCGCGGTAGGGACGACCATTGCTGATCGCCCCCCGCGCGGATCCGCACGAGCGCTCATTAGCGCATGCGGCTCTTATCGCAGATGAATAACGGCCAAGCGTGCTGCTTATCCGCACACTCGCCCACCCGTGGGACACGCGCAGTCCCGCTCTATGTCGGGTACGTGTCGAATGGGAGAGTGTTCTCCTTGATCAGCAGCCTTCCCTCCTCACTCTCCGCCGACGTGCTTTCCGTCTTTGTTCGAATGATTCATCGGTACTATGCCGCTGTCCGACTCCTCGCAGACGTACATGCGGGCCGTTTGGCCTAAGCCTTCTCCCGCCGTCCTGCGACTCACTCTTGCCGCAGGCGCCTGCGAGGTCTCCCGGTTCTCGTGCATGAAGTTTCTAGGCGTGTCTGGGGTCTTCGACTACGCCGGACTGAGCGGGAACTCGCGCTATCGCCCCCGTTCATGTTGCCTTCCGCGCATTACAAAGACGTCGGCGTCCGGATTGCCAGTTTTCGGAGCTGAATACCCACCCCACCTATTCCCCTGTTTACGCTTCACCGTGCACCTCGCGATGCCCAGTGCAAAACTCGGGGCCGAGTAGATCGCTAGTCCTTTCTCGTAAGAATTTTGCATTCTCTGCTTCATGCCGGTTTAGCCCGGCGCACTGTAAACGCCTGTTTACAACAGTTATCGAGTTCCCGATCCAAACGCTGCTCTATCGAGCTCACTACGTTGGCCAGAGGCCCACCAACGAACTGCTGCGTAGGCCGCGCGCATGAACGCACCATAAATTGCGCGAGACGAATGCCGAGCCTAAGAGGGGTAAGGAACTTGCAGTGAAATCAACTCCGAGGCAGCAGGACGGTAAACGTGCTCCCCGAGCTGTCGGACCGCGCGAGCTTGAGCTGTCCGCCGTGAAGCTCGGCGATCGAGCACGCAATCGAGAGACCCAAGCCAGCGCCGCCCTGTTCGTCGCTCTTTCCCGTGCGCGCTTTATCCGAACGAAAGAAGCGGTCGAAGATGTAGCGCTGGTCTTCGCCGGGGATGCCTGGGCCGGTATCCATCACCTGAATCGCGTACTCCGTCGCGCGCGTTTCGAGGCGAACCTTCACTGTGCCGCCAGGCGGCGTGTACTTGATCGCGTTGTCCAAAAGGTTCAGCACCATCTGCCGCAGAAGTCCCTCATCTCCCCGATAAGGTGCTTCGCCCGTGATCGCTTGTTCGATCCTGATTTCCTTGCGAGCGGCCAGCACGGACGCTGCCCGCAAGGCTTCGTTGACGACCTCGTCCAAATAGAGGTCAGCGCAATGGGTGGAGAGTTGTCCCATGTCTGCGCGAGCGAGCGCGAACATGTTTTCAACAATGCCCGTCAAACGTCTTGCCTGTTGCTTCACGGTAGCGAGCGCTTCTCGGTATTCAGGCTCCTCGCGGTGATCCCGTTCCAGCGTTACTTCGGCTGCTGTACGCATCACGGACAGGGGCGTGCGCAGCTCATGGGAGGCATCCGCCATGAACTGCCGCTGCTGTGTGAACGCGGTGCTCAAGCGATCTAGCACTTGATTGAAGGTGGTGGCCAAGCTACCCACTTCGTCGCGGGGATTGTGCACCGGCAGCCGTTCCGCGAGATTGCGCGCGCTGATCTGCCGTGCGGATTCGGCCATGGCGACAACCGGCGCCAGACTGCGGCGTGCCAGGAACCAGCCTCCTGCTCCAGCCAGGATCACTGCGAAGGGCACCGCCACGAGAAAAAGGTCGCGCAGCAGGTCAAGTTGGTCGGAAATCAGCTCAGTGGACTGCGCTACGACACCGATGTACGATGCGCCCCCTGCATCCGAAAATCGCTTGAACACCCCGCGGCACCCGTCGTCGGCATCAGGCCCGGATTCGTCCAGTTCGTAGAACCGAGGACGCTCTCCTGCCTCACTCACGCGCTCGGGAAGGCGTAACGACTGCTCACCGCTTGCTGCCTTTTTCGCCAACACGCTGCCCTCCGAATCCAGCAACCAGATCGAACGGCCCGGGTAGTGTAGGGACTGCAACGCCTTCTCGAAAGAGTCGGCTTGCCGTGATCCATCCACTGCCGGTTGCGACACAGTGTGTATGGTGTCATCCAGTGCTGAGAGCAAACCAGCATCCATCCGCTGGTCCAGAATTCGTTCAGCAAAAAAGTACACTCCCCCGCTCAGCACCATCAGCACCACGCCCAGCACGCCGGCCGACCACAGAGTAAGTTGGGCGCGTAAAGAGCGAATCACTTCGCACCCTTTCCGGCGGTCAGCTTGTATCCCTCGCCCCGCAGGGTGCGCAGCAGTTTGCAGGCATGGCCATCGTCAATCTTGCGCCGGAGCCGCTGCACGTAAACTTCAATCAGGTTCGAGAAGGGGTCGAAATTCTCGTCCCAGACATGCTCAGCAATCTGAGCGCGGCCTACCACCTGCTCCGCATTCCGGGCCAGGTATTCGAGCAGTGCGTACTCCTTGGTGGTAAGCCCGATCTCGCGGCCCGCGCGCTCAACGCTGCGCGCCCGCGTATCAACCACCAGGTCGCTGACGCGAATCGTTTCCGGACGCAGCGCCGGACCGCGCCGCAGCAGAGCACGAATGCGTGCCAGCAGCTCGTGAAAATCGAAGGGCTTGGTCAGGTAGTCGTCGGCGCCTGCGTCGAGTCCATCTACCCGGTCCGCGAAACCATCTCGCGCAGTCAGCATCAGAACCGGCACCGGGGATGCCATGGCGCGCAGGCTGCGACAGACTTCGAGTCCGTCGCGCCCAGGGAGCATGACATCAAGCAGCACTACGTCGTAGTCGTTGATCGCAGCCTGGTACAGCGCGGCCTCACCGTCGGCCGCGATATCGACGGCATACCCCTGTTCGCGCAGTCCTTTGGCCAGCATCTGCGCCGCGCTCAATTCATCTTCGACCAGGAGTATCCGCACAACTCCGCCTCTCAAGCTCTCCGCCTTGGCTCGCGTTGCCGATACGAACTGGCAGGACCAACTCAGCATGCTAGCAATCCCCGCCTAAATGCAAGATAAACGGGATGACGGTGGTAGTGCAGTGTGAAATCGACAGGGATAGCGCCGGAGTCCGGCCTGCGGGAAACTGTCGGCATGGCGAAACAGTCTCCGATATCTTCGCTTTGGAATGGGCAGCTCTAGTCCGGATAGCTTGGCCCAAGTCTTTGCCGCTGGTTCTGCTTCCCGAGTTCATGATCTGTTCATTTATGGTCAGTTCATGTGCTGAGAGCTAATTTGGCCGCTGCAACAGAAAAAGCAGCCTCTTCGAATCCAAGAGTTCCTGACTTAGGAGACCAAGATGAAACCCAGATCGCTCTTAGCTTTGTTTACCCTCCTACTCACGACCGGCATGGCGGCTGTCGCGGGAAACACTGATTTCTGTCAACTGACTGCACAGGATGCCCGAAACTCCTGCCGCGTAGGCGCGCGAAGCGACTTCCTGCTTGCCGCAGGGAAGTGCGACAACGTTTCTGATCCGGCTGGGCGCAAGGATTGCCGTCGGCAGGCACAGGCGGACTCTCCGACCGCTTTGCAGGTCTGTGACGCCCAATTTTCCGTTCGGCAGACGGGATGCCTGCGATTTGGCCCGCAACCTTACGACCCCGTTATCGATCCAGCGAACTTCGTGGACAAAATTGACAATCCCTACTTCCCCTTGACGCCGGGCACGGTTTTTATCTACGAGGGTCAGACCGCCGCGGGTCTTGTGCACACCGAGTTCTTTATTACTCACAAGACCGTACAGATTCTCGGGGTCACAACTGTGGAAGTCCACGATACCGTGACGACCAATGGAGAGCTCACCGAGGACACCCTGGATTGGTTCGCCCAAGACAGGGACGGGAATATCTGGTACTTCGGAGAGAATACGATGGAGCTGATCGGAGGACGCCCCTCGACTCTCTCGGGAACCTTCACAGCCGGCGTTAACGGGGCCAAACCGGGAATCGTCATGGAAGCGCATCCCAAGAAAGGTGATTTCTACCGGCAGGAGTTTGATCTCGGCAATGCTGAGGATTTCGCCGACGTGAAAAGCTTGTCCGATACGGTCACTGTGTCGGCTGGTACATTCACGCAGTGTCTGAGGACTCGGGAGACGACGCCGCTGGAACCAGATCTGAAGGAGGCCAAGTGGTACGCCCCGGGAATCGGCAATGTTCTTACCCAGGATCTAGCCACCGGAGAGAAGAGCGAACTCATCCGCATCGAATTCCGGTGAGGGAACGAGCCGAAGGGCCGGCGGAATGAGCCAGCGCCGGGTGATTGGAATGCCCCCAATCTTTACCGGAGACGCCCCCATATTCTTTTCCCAGCGGATAAAGTCCACGGTCCCGGGATACGGGGTCAGCATCACGAACTGGGCAAACGCAACTTCCGCCTGGGCGGCAGCCAGGGCAGTGGCGTCGAAGGTTTCGGGGCGGTCGCTGGGTCAGCCAAAAATAAAGGAGCCGAGCACGTACACCCCATGGCGGCGGAAGGTTCTCAACCGCTCGACCAGGTCTTCCCCGGCCGCATTGAACTCTTTGTAA
>Ga0080064_1004056_pt1 | contig 19595 bp, 41 predicted proteins | sample Subgrocontami54m_FD_69260 | JGI IMG/M metagenome (GOLD analysis project Ga0080064, IMG submission 69260) | Subsurface groundwater microbial communities from S. Glens Falls, New York, USA - GMW46 contaminated, 5.4 m (SPADES assembly) (version 2) ...
CGCCAACGATGCGGCTGGTGCGCGGCAAGTCGAAATGACCCAGGTTGAGCGAGGGCATCTCGTGCAACGGTACGGGGCAATTGATGAGGATCTCGACACCCGCGGCCGCCAGGTGGGCCATCAGCTCCCTTTTGCTCGGCGATCGCACCACGAAGTTCTGGACGACATCGTGGTAAGGGCCCGAGCTCGTGGGCGGCGGCGGCAGGCGCAGCTCCTCCTGCTGATCCAGGTCTCCGAGCATCGCGTGGTAGCGCAGCGCGAGCTCGCGCCGGCGCTCGAGCCACCCGGGGAAGTACTTGAGCTTCACGCGCAACAGCGCCGCGTGAAGGTTATCCAATCGGCTGCAGAAGCCGTAGCCATCCTGCCCGCCATCCGGCGTGCGGCCATTGTCTCTCAATGCGCGGATTCTGGCTGCGAAGCCCTCGTCGTTTGTCGCCACCAACCCGCCATCGCCAGCGGTTCCCAGCAGCTTGGCCGGATAGAAGCTGAAACAGCCCGCCAGGCCGAACGCTCCTCCCTTCGTTCCCTTGTACGTGGCCCCCAGGGCCTGAGCCGCGTCCTCGATCACGATCAGGCGGTGGCGGTCAGCGATCTCCATCACGCGGTCCATCTCCGCCACGCGCCCGTTGAGGTGCACCGGCATGATCGCCTTGGTTCGAGGCGTGATGGCGGCTTCGATGCCGTCCACATCGATGTTGAAATCGTCGCGAATCTCCACGAGCACCGGCGTGGCTCCGGCCCAAACGATCGCTCCGACCGTGGCCACGAACGTATGCGAGACGGAGATCACCTCATCGCCGGGTCCGATTCCGGCCGCCCGCACCGAGAGGTAGAGCGCATCCGTGCCCGTATTCACACCGACTGTGTCGGCCACTCCCAGGAACGCTGCCAGCTCGTGCTCGAGCGTGCGCAGGTCATCGCGCAAAATGAAGTCGCCGCGCGAGAGCACATCGTGAAACGCGGCTTCCAGCTCCAGGCCAATATCACGATACTGTTGGCGATAGTTCACGAACCGTACTGGCGTGTGCGTACCGGCGTGCACTGGCGTCTCCTTTTCAGTTGCTTAGTCTTGTCAAGCATGGGCTGTGCGCCCGGCAAGAGTGAGCGGGTCACCGCCGGCTAAGCCGGCCGAATAACGTCAGTGTGAAAGATAGTAGCCGAGGATATTCACAGCTCGCAAGCGAGGCGTCACACGGGAACGAGCAGTGACATTGTTGCCCGGTCGCCGCAGCAGGCTAAGACAAAATCTGGCGGGCGGTTATTGACAATCCGGGACGATAGTCTGCAAGATGGGGCCATCGGGTGATGGCACGAAGATCCGTTGTTCTCCGTTCCCCAACGATGCGGCCACACCAGACAGGCTATTGTTGGTGCGCTCGTTGGGTGTGGGCGCCATTGATCTAGGTCCTTGCCGTGAGCGAACTGGATTGCCATGTGATCGTCCTGCAAGTGCGACGAGGCTTTCGTCCTCCTCAGCAGCTTGAATGCTAGGATTGGCGCTTTGACTTGGGCCAGAAACGCTATAAAGCACGGATGGGACATGCGGAATGCGCTGGAATAGGAATGGCCTTTCAGGGCATGAGCCGTAGCGTTCCGCAGTGGGAGGCGCCGAACTCCTGCCAAGTGCTGAATTTCCGCTGACCGCTGAAGGACACGGCCTTGAGGCGGGCGGTGCTCCGTAAGAGCGCGCGCGTGATTATCAGCCATGGACTGATGAGCGCACGGCGAGTCTTGCGTTGCGCGCCCTCGTAGAGGGGGGGCACGACGGCTACATCCTGGCAACCGTTGGAACCACCGTCCAGCGCATTCACAAACGCCGTGAAGCATGCCTCCGCGATTCCTCCTGTCCGATGCTCTGTGCCAGGTAAGGCGTCTGGGTGAGGTGTGTTCATGGCCATACCTGCGCATTCTCGCAACGTCTCGTATACTCAGCGGCTGGCAGCCGATTCGCGCCACGTTTGAGTGGCGGTTGGCTGATGGAGGCGGAGGATAATCCATGGCGATTAGCCCCGTGGTCGATGAGTCGATTGCGGTGACCGTCGATGGGCATATTGTGAAAGGCCCGAGATTTTCGATTCTTCGCAATGGGCACGGCAGGCTGACCGTCAGCTTCGGCTTGCGAGAGGTGGGCGGCGAACACGCCGTCGTAGTCCAAACCGCCGAGGGGCGCTATCCATTCAAGGGCAAGATAGTTAGCCGTACTGTCCTCGCTGGAGGAGTAGGGGGCTCGACGGAATCCCTCGTCATCGAGTCAAATGCGCCGATCATTCAGGAGCCGATCTAGGTCTCCCGCCGAGAGCCTCCCATAACGGGAGCCGGCCAAGGCGGCTGGCGCCGAGAATGCCGAGGTGCCCTCCAGGTCGGGAAAACGCCATGTTCCGCATCCACGAGACCTGGCACGAGGGCGCTTCCGAGCATTCCTCCGGCGCCTGTCAACAAGATGCGCAAAAACACAACCCCCAATTCGCTCGCCCCGGTCCGGGGGCTAGGCGCGATGCTGGCGCCAGACTCGATCGCGGAGAGATTACCTTAGGCATGGAGTCTTCCTAGTGGCGAGTTGGAGGTGTTGCATTTGCGACCCAGCATGGAGCGATCTCTTTGTGCCTGCGGATGCGGTGAGCCACTAGAGCACCCAAAGAGCCGATACTGTCGTGGTCACAATCTCCGAGTGCGGTGGGCAGGTCACATCGTGCAGCGGGCTTGCATCGTGTGCGGCGAGCCATTTTCTGTGCGCCTCTCAGAAGCGAAGCAGAAGACGTGCGGGAAGAGAGTCTGTTGGAATGAAGCCATAACGAAGCATCGCCTGCGAAACGATACGGAGCTCCACCGGCTCTGCCTGGCGCATGTGGCGCAGGGCGGATTGAGCCAACGCAGATTCGCGCTTGCGGCCCAGATTGACTACCACGCCTACTACCGCTGGATGCACACGCCCAATGGGGTGCTCAGCGATGAAAACCTCATAGCGATCGCCGATCTTCTCGGAATCCCATATATGGATGCCAAGAAGGCCGCCGGCGGCCAAACGAAGAGCGAGCGAATGGCCGCGATCGCTCGTAAGCTCAACAATGGGCGAATTTCTTCAGGCGCATAGGGCGGAGCGTTCCCCGTCCCAAATGCGTCTCCTGGGCGCAGGGTCATTCCTCCGTGACCCTGCGCCCGAACTGTGTCGAGCGTTGCGACCATGAGAGAACTCCCCGCAGCGCGAGGCGGGCAAACCAGAACAGCGCTTGACAGGGATGGTGCTTCGTAAGAGCGTGTGCCGTCGGTCGTGACGGATGAGCGCGCCACGGATATCATAGGCGCCCTGGGAGGTGCTGGAATGATGAGTGACCAGCCACCAGTCGACCGCACGGAGCTGGCCAGTATCTGCCTTGCGACGTTACGTGCAGCGACAAAGCAACATGATCTTCAGATCGGCCTGGAAATGTGGGCGCAGCGCTCTCCCGACGCCGCATTCGGTACCCTTTCTGCCGAGAACCGGTCGGCTCTGGCAGCACTCACAGCCCTGGCGGAAGCCGTCGGTTGGCGACCGGCGTAGTGATTCGATGGGCCACCTCGAGGATGTCGCCGGCGCCGCCGCGGGACCATCTGCCAATCGGCGCGCCGCCATTCGAGCCTGAGAATGTTCCTCGACACGGTCTTGCCGCCACCAGTATCATGCGAGTTCGCCGACAGGCCCGGAGGAGAGGCTAGCGTGACGGACCTGTCCCCTCTCCCTCTGGGAGACGGCCGCGAATCTGTCCCCTCTCCCTCTGGGAGAGGGCGAGGGTGAGGGCTAGGCCGCCTGGTCGTCTGTCCGCCGTCGTTGAGCGCAAGGAAACCTCTTGGCGCCCTAGCATGGGCCAAGTGAAGCTGACCAGCATGGCATGGTGATGCGTCGAAAAGGACGGTCGCAAAAGGACTTTTTCATGCGGACGTTAATCCGTCGAACTGTGTGCTTCTTCTGCGCTGCGCTTGTCACGGTCGCTGCGGGTGGACTTGTCGTCGGGCAGGACCCTGCCGTGACAGCCGCCGCATCCTCGAGTGAACGGCGGAACGCCAACATCACCGTCATCCCAATGAGGCCCCTGGAGAGCGAAGAGCTCCCCAGGTTCTACGTGGCGCCCACGCCAACGCCGCGGCCGTGCTCGCTTCCACCGACTTCGACCTCAGTTGCCACACAGGTGCCCACCGGCACCGCGTCGTTCACCTCAACGGTGACACTGTCGCCAAATCCGTCGGCCTCCCCCTCTTCCACGACGGCGGGGGGCGCGTCTTCTCCTACCGCTTCAGCGACGCCTTCGGCCAGTGCGGTGGCGACGAACACGCTCCCTGGCCCGTCGACCGCTACGCCGTCCAGTTCACCTCGTACCCTCGAATCGACAAGGCCACCCCCCGTCGAAGCGGCAGGTTCAGAGGCGGTGCAACCGGCTGATTCACCTGGCATGGCCGTTGCCGCCGTTTCGGGCTGTCGGTCGGGTCGAGGTTTCACTATTAGCTCGGACAGTACCGGGGTACACCTCCGGTGGGAGGGCGGCACGACTCAGGCAGCCTATGTCCTCCAAAGTCTCGCGCTTCGCCCTGGGGGCCAGCTCGTTGAGACCGCGCTCAGCGCAGCGGTTACGCGCTTCGATGTCACGCCGTCCGCGGGACTCAACTGCTATATGCTTGTTGCTATCGAGCCGTACGTCGCTCCGAGATCGGATCTCTTGTGCGCAGTCGTCGGTTCCCGGACGCCGAGCGGCGCGCCTCAAGCGTTTACCCTGGCGCTCAACGGGTCTCGCGGTGCGAGTTTTACCTGGCGCGCCCCGGTAGAGGGGGGGCATGATGGCTACATCCTGGCAACCCTTGGTGGCGCCGTCCAGCATTTCGCCCCAGGTGTTGAGGCCGCAACGGCCGCCACGATTCCGACGAACACGCTTACCTGCTACGCTCTCGGCGCTACAGCCGGCGCCGCATTGCTGGGCAACACCGATCAACTCTGCGGCGCGCCGGGCTTTGCGACTCTCTGATACGAAGATAGCGTGGCGCAGCACTGCCGACGGGGTGGCCTCCGCTGGGCGGCTATTCGCTAGTGGGTCAGTCGCTCCGTTCACGGCCATACCCCTTTACTCGCAAGGGGGGATGGAACTGGTCCCCTCCCCTCCCCTCCCCTCGGCGGGAGGGTTAGGGAGAGAACTGGTCCCCTCCCCCGCACGTCCTGCGCAATGATGGGCCGTCTTACGGAGGTTCGGTTCGGTGAGTCATTTTTTCGGAGCGAGGTTCGCTGATCGCGCTGGGCGTTTCTGTGTTCGTGCCCCTCTCGAGATGAGGAGATCTTCATGACGAGGCGCCGCCGGATCGAGCAAGATACCCCGGGGCCAATTTGTGGGTTTGCCTCTCTGCACCTGAAGTTATGAGAATGCCCAAGCTGGGGCTTTCGGCCTTCTCGGCTGTCAGCTTTTTCCGTGCGCGAACACAGCTTGCAATGCAATGAAGAGCCACGTGGAGGATGACTGATGAGAATCGATGAAGACCCGCCACAATCCCGCGGGAGATCGTCCCGAGTATGGGTGAGCGTGCCCGCCATGGTGGGCGCCGCTCTGCTCGTGCTGCTGTCCTACCAGGTGGTATCCCCAGCTAGTACGTTGCCCTTTGGCCTCGGAGGTGAGGCGTCGGCGCAGACCGAATGCCGTGGCGCGGCCGGCCCGGTACCGTGTACACCCACCCCCCCGCGCGTGGCCCCGAGTGAATGCCAGGGTGATCAGGGATGCCTCACGCGCGTGGCCCAGCTGGAAAGGCCATGCGGTCTCGCCGGCGCCCTGCCGTGTACCGCCACAGCGACGGCGATACCGAGTGCCACCGCCGCGAGCACTGTAGCGCCCATACTGGGCGCGAGTCCGAGTGCCACCGGGACCGCGATCAGGGCCTTGACGCCAACGGCTGCGTCCACGCGGGAGGCTCTCTCCACCCAAGTGGCGACGATTGTGCCACCAGCTCTGGCCCCAGACATCCCAAGCGCGAATCAGCAGTTGCGGCAGGTTGTTAACGCGGAGATGCTTGCCGCGGCCAGACGCGCTGGCGTGACCGTCAATCCGTCAACAATGGTGTACCGTTCGCAGGGCGGCGTGGTGCTGGTGAATGCCCTGATCGCCGGGGCCGAAAACCTCACCAACCGCGATCTCGAAGCCGGCGCGGACGTCATGTTTGCCGGTCTCCCATACGTATGGCATCCACAGGAGGACCCTCTTTGCGACTACTTTCCCTGTGACTGGGGCTTTTACACGGTGAACGTCACCTCGGCGCCAGGCGGAGTTGGCGCCGTCGCGCGTCTCCGCAATGAAGCAGGCCAAGTCGTCGCCGAGGTCCCGGCGACCCTGGGGCGCGCCGGAGATCACTCGGGCGAGGATGATCAAGCACCGGCGATGTGGTTCCAGGTCCTCGGCTTCTGGTGCAACTTCGATGACGATGGTGACAATGTCATCATCGAATGCGTATTGAACCCATTCGGAATTGATCTCCCTGATGTTGAAGTGGACAGGATCGCGGTACGCGTGGACCGCATCACAGCCCCCGTGCGTCCTTCCGACCATGTCATTCTGGCGGCGGACCGGCAGCTGAGACAGACGGTTTCCGCAGCGCTGCTTGCCTCCGGCAGGCGGGGTGGCGTGAACGTCGATCCTGCTCGCCTCGTCTACCTTTCACGGGACGACGTGGTCGTGGCGACTGCCGGAATCGTCGGGGCCGAGAATCTCGGCCCTCAAGACCTCGCAGCGGGCGCTGACGTCATGTTGACTTACCTCGCATTCCCGGGGCGGGGTGGTCCTTTGGAGGACTTGCTGTGTGGGTGGCTGGTCGCGCCACCGTGCTTCTTCATTGCTAACGTCACTTCGGGAACAGGTCAAGAGAACGGTACCGCGCGTTATCGCAACGAGTCGGGCCAGGTGGTAGCCGAAGCTCCAGTGATGGTGGTGCTGACGGAAGCCTCCTCGGGCAAGGATGAGCAAGCAAGAGTGTCGGGATCGATCAGTGATCATGAGTTGCGTATCCGCATCGTCATAAGCCACGGGGATATTGTCTTGTTCCTGCTCGGCGTCCTCATCGCCTTATAGCTGGATGGCCGCTTCCCTCGCAGTCGGAGCGTGCTCGGTGTCGGACCGCGCTTGCGGGCTGGGGACGCGATTCGTGGAGGCCCATTGAGACAGGAGCCAGCGATCGGTCTGAGGCCGAAGTCGCCGAGTGAGATCACCCTGGCTGAGCAGCGGTACCACGACTACCTGAAGAGGAGTGGGCGGCATGGATGACCTCGACCACTACCGGAAAAATGGAAAGCACAAGACCCCAAGTCCGACAAGCCTGGGAAGAGGGAGCAGCGGGCCTCGACTTTCAGAACGCCATCGTAGGAGCGCGGCTGGTGGCTGGTTTGAGCCAACGACAGTTGGCGGATTCGAAGTTGGCGCCTCTGGCGTCCGTGTCACGACAGTTGCCTGAATTCCAACCGCTGTGGGAGACGGACAAAATACCCCCTCTCAGCAACTACGTCGCGCGGCGGCTGGTCGTCGCGCTTTAGACGCAGGCGGGTCCAGCCGCGAAACCCCTGCGAGGATTCAAAGGGGCCGGCGCTGTCGAAATCGCCGATGACCATGACGGCGACACCTATCGAGCTAACTTACACCGTGCGCTTCGCTGACGCGGTATACGTGCACCAGTCCTGCCTGGAGATTCCCTCTCACCTCCGGCGTCGCTGCCGCCTGAGTGCGGGCGGTGGCGGCCACTCCCCGGGCCAGGGAATGGGGCCGACCAGGTACAGCGAGTCCCACACGCCGCCATCCTCGGGCACATCGAACGCGGCAAATACCTGGACGATGTGCTCGCCCTCGTCGTCGGGAATCGCCCCGAGGTCCCGCCAGCACCGTGCAGTGATGGCGAGGTCGCTCACGCGCGGCCGCTGGCGCGGGAGCGGAGCCTGGCCAGCGCGGCCGTGACGGTCACGGACCCTCCGGGCGTGCTGCCTGCCACTTCCTCACGGAGCGCCTCGGCGGCCCGCAGGCGCTCCACCGGGTCCGACGATTGGCGGACGGCCAGGGCCTGCCGGACGAGATCGCCGTAGTCCCTGCCCATCAACTCCTGTCGGAGCTCGATGGCCTCCACCACGATCTGAGCTTTGTCCTTGCCCTCCAGCGCGGCTGCTACGTCTAGGGCGGCCGCAGCCTCGGGCGGGAGCTTGAGGTTCGTCTGCACCTTGCGTTGTGCGTTCATCGCCATGTCGGGCGACCTCCCCGGAATTTGAGTGGGTAGCGGGATAGCCAGCTACCCTCAACATAGCCCCGGCGTGGCGCCCCGGTCAACCTCAAATCGAGAGAGCCGAGAGTACCGTGAGTACCGTGAATCGGTCGAACGAGGAGATTCACACATAGTCCTCCAGGTAGATCCAGCGGAACTCGCGGAATAGCGATTCGCCGCGCTGCTTCCAGCGCCGGTCGTTAGTCACAATGGCCTCGCAACCCGCGAGCAGCCCAGCGGCAACCACCACCGCGTCGGGCAACGCCAAGCCCGCGATCGCACGGAGGTTGGCGGCCTGGACCGCGACCTCCATGTCGAGCGGCAGCCCTGTAAGGTGCGGAAAGTGCGTGAGAAACGTATGCATGAAGGTGAACCGGTCCTGCCCGCTGCGGATCGGCCGCACCAGTAATTCACTAGCCGTCACATAGGAATAATAGCCGCGCAGCGGATCGTCCTCGGCCGCGATTCGCCCCAGCAGATGGTCCGCGAGTTCGTGCGCCCGCTCGAGAGGACTGTGGCCGAATCCCCCGTCTGATCGAGGTCTACCGTCGCCACCCGCCTACTCCCGGTCCCAGCTGCGCAGCTCCTCATCCAGGTACCATGTGGCCCGCGGGAGGATTTTCGGATAGCAGAGCTGCCATATCAGTTCTGCTATCATCTCCTCAATGAAATGGCGGGTGGAGTTCTACCGCACGCCAAACGGCCGAGCGCCGGTCGAAGACTATTTCGATGAGCTATCGTCGTCCGAGGCTGCCAAAGCGATTCGCGCTTTGGATCTCCTTCGAACCTACGGCACCGGACTCGGCATGCCACACGTGCGGCTCCTTCGCGGCGGTCTCTACGAGTTCCGTCTCCGCGGCACGCGTGAGCATCGTGTTCTCTACGTCGCATTGACCCACCAGCGATTCCTGCTGCTCCATGCGTTCACGAAGAAGACGCAACGAACGCCGCCGAGTGAGATCACTCTGGCTGAGCAGCGGTACCACAACTACCTGGAGAGGAGTGGGCGGCATGGATGACCTCGACCACTACGTGGAAAAACGGAAAGCGCAAGACCCCGAGTTCCGACAAGCCTGGGAAGAGGGAGCAGCGAACCTCGACTTTCAGAAGGCCATGGTAGGAGCGCGGCTGGCGGCCGGTTTGAGCCAACGACAGTTGGCGGAACGGATCGGCGCCAGCCAGTCCGCAGTCGCCCGCATGGAGGCCGGTGCCTTTCGCCCGCGAGTAGAGACGCTGCTACGACTGGCCGACGCCTTGCACGTCACATTCGAAGTTGACGCCTCTGGCGTCCGCGTCACCACTGCCGCCTGAATTCCAACCGCTGTGGGAGAAGGACAAAAATACCCATGCCCCTTAATCTCTCCATCAAAAACGTGCTGGAACCGGTGGTAGTACGTCTGCGGGAGCGGGCGAAACACAACCACCGATTCCTGCAAGGCGAGTTGCTGGCGATCCTAGAAGGGGCCGCCGAACCTTCATTGGTCAGCCAACGACAGTTGGCGCCACGGATCGGCGCCAGTGTCGAGGTCGATGGCCACCTCGGGTAGCGCGACGGCTTGGATCCTGCCGGCCCCGTGGACCGCTTCCGCGTGGGTACCGTCGGGTTGCCGCCGCCGCGCGGTAGGCGTGCGCTCGTACGGATGGATCGCCAGTCGATCATTGTTCTCCCTGCCGCGCGTCACCAGAGATCGACGCTCGGATACACGACGCCGCTCCGGCCCGCGCGCTACAATGCGCCCAGCAGGCGGAGACTATCCGCAGAGGATCCAAGTATCGTGACGCGTAAGCGGAAACCCCAAATCATTGTCGAGGAAGGCGTGCCCACCGCCGTAATCCTGGCGATAGAGGAATACCGCGAGCTGCTGGAACGGCTCGAAGACCTCGAGGACTTGCGCGCCCTCGAGGCGCTGCGCCAGCGGCCCTTGGAGTTTAGGACGCTAGACGAGTTCCTCGCCGGCTACCGGCCAAGTGTATGAAGTCGTCATTGAGCGGTCCGTCGAACGACAGATGCGGCGGCTTACGTCGCTTCAGGTGGAGCGCGTCGCCCGAGTTCTCCTTTCTCTTGGCACAGACCCCAGACCGCCAGCGCGCGTAAGATCACTGGGTCGACCAACGACTGGCGTGTTCGCGTCGGCGACTACAGAGTCGTCTACGAGGTCGACGATGAGGCCCGCGCGGTCCGAGTGATGCGCGTGCGCCACCGGCGTGACGTGTACCGGTAGGGGCAGCATCTTTGCGCCAAGCTGACGCACGCCCGCCGAAATGTCCAGGCCCAGATTTGCCGAGCACGACACAATGCTGGCCAGAATGTGGGTATTGGAGCGGCTGCAGCGAAAGAAAGACCGCCCACGGCGTGAGCACGGGAGATGAGGCCGTCTCGATCATTAGGGCCGAGCGCGATGCCCGCTAGAGTCGTGGACGCATCGGTAGTCGCCGCGATCGCGTTCGCGGAGCCTCGGGCACAGGAGGCTTTGGCTCTTCTTGGCACAGACGACCTATACGCGCCGTCACTTCTGGCGCTCACCAGATCTGCACCATCATTGAGGAGCGAGGACTCACTCAAACGCAGGCAGCAGACGTGCTGCACGTAACCCAGCCGAAGGTCTCGCTACTCATGCGGGGCCGTCTTGCTGGCTTTCCATGGAGCGGCTGGTCCGGTTTCTATTGATGCTCGATTGCGGCATCGAAATCACGTCCGTCGCCACCCAACTCCTGCCCCCCGTGACTCCAAAGCAAGAAATGGACTTAGTCAGGAACCGGTTGACGTCAGCCGAGGCTGACTACCGTTTACACCACAGCCCGAGGGGAGCGCAGTCGCAGTGAAGGACTCAGACACGATCGAAGCGAGCAGTGGTAACGTGTTCGAAGACCTGGGCTTCGACCAGCCAGAGATCGAGCTGGTCAAGGCTCGTCTGTCAGCAAAGATCGGGTCGGAGGTGGCCGCCCGCGGCTGGACACAGCAGCAAGCCGCGAGCGTTCTCGGAATTTGACCAGTCGAGCGTCTCGGTATTGGTCCGCGGTAAGACCGGTCAATTCTCCCTCGAGCGCCTCATAGAATTCCTTGCTTTGCTGAATTTCGACGTCCGCCTGGAAGCGAACCCCTCTCCGAGGTCGCCTGGGCGACTGGTCGTCTCCCTTTAGACGCAGGCGGACCACGATCTCACGCGGCTGTGGGTCCACTCGCCAATAACTCTCCCACCGCGCGACCGCCCTCGTAGTCAGCCCCCATCACCTATGACCACCAACCTAGTCAGCCCACCAGGCCAAGTAACAGCCCGACCAGCCAGCCGCAAAGAGCGGCAGCTATATCAAACACAGAAAGGAGCTGCTCAATGACTGAAACTGAGAAGAAAAGTCGTATCCCCGAGTTCAAAAGCGTCGAACAAGAAGCCGAGTTCTGGGATACCCACGATCTGGCCGATTATCGGCATGAGTTCAAGCCCGTGCGGGTGAGAGTGGCAAAAGACCTCTCTGAGCCGCTGACGATTCGCCTCAACCCTGAAACCCTATCCGAGCTGCGATCCCGAGCGAAGCAGAAAGGGATCGGACCGACGACGCTGGCCAGAATGTGGGTGTTGGAGCGGCTGCAGGGAGAGAAAGACCGCCCAGCTCCATAAATCCGGCGCGCTGAGAGGCCGGCGACCGGTGTCCGCCTGTCGTTGCGCCATTGCCATCGCCCCTCAACGCTCGTTGCACCCAGGGTAGAATTCTTGGGCCGACGGAGGGACCATGGCTACCGAGAAGAAGCTGTTCACCGCGGACGATCTCCTTCGCCTCCCCGGCGACGGTATGCGCCACGAGTTGATCAGAGGAGAATTGCGCACTATGCCGCCAGCCGGTGAAGAACACGGAATCGTCGCTGGCGAGGCATTCGGACTCCTTCGCAACCATGTGCGAGGTCACAACCTCGGCCAGGTCTTCGCCGCCGAGACCGGCTTCATCCTGGAGCACGATCCGGATCTCGTACGCGCCCCCGACGTCGCCTTCGTGGCTGCCGCCCGGTTCCAGGGGCGCGCCCCGTCACGACGGTATTCGGAGCTCGTGCCCGATCTCGTCGTGGAGGTGGTCTCGCCCTACGACACGGCGCCCGAGGTCGAGGAAAAAGTGCAGACGTGGCTTCAGGCCGGCGTCCGACTCGTATGGGTGATCCATCCATCCACCCGGTCCGTCACGGAATACCGTTCACCTCGGGAGATACGCAGGCTCACCGAGCGTGAGCAGCTCGATGGTGGCGACGTCGTCCCGGGGTTCTCCTGCCGGGTCCGCGAGCTCTTCCCCTACTGACGGACCTTTCGACCTCGAGCCGCTACGTGCAAGCGCTCGGCGGCAGACTTGAGGTGGCAGAAAGGGGGTGGGGCCGCTCACCGATCGCGACGCCCGAGCAGCGCACGGGTTGCACAGCACAGAAAACTCTCCGCAGAATGTTTTGATCGCACAGTATGACCCAGACCGCTACCAATGACATCCCCGATTTCCTGGCCGACCTCGTCCGCCAGGATCTTGCATCCAAAACCATCGCTACCTATAAGGCTGACCTTACCGCCTTCGCGCGGTGGTTCTCCTCCACTGTCGGCGAGCCCTTCTCTGCTCGGGCCGTGACCCCAACAGATCTGCGGGACCACCGCGGCTATCTGCGTATGGTGCAGCGGCGAGCCGCCGCGACCGTCAATCGTCGCTTCGCTGCTCTCCGGGCTTTCTTCCGCTGGGCGAAGGGCAAGGGGCTTATCTCCGAGCTTCCTACAGACGACGTCAAGGGCGTTCCCATTCCCAGGCGGGTACCAAAGTCTCTCCTGAAGCGCGACGTCGATCGGATTCTCCGTGCAGCCGAGCGCGAAGGAAATAGGCGCAATCTCGCAATCGTCTTGCTGCTCCGCCACACGGGGCTTCGCGTCGGCGAGCTGTGTGCGCTGCAGGTCGACGACGTCGTCATCTCCGAGCGCAAGGGCCAGGTGCACGTTCACAGCGGGAAGGGCGATAAGGATCGGAGCGTTCCACTCACCAAGTAGCCAGCTTTGGCAGAGATAGCCGTGGCGAGGACGAGATCGTCTGCGGGTTGCGTCGCAACGCCAGCCACGGAAACGGTAATCGGCACAACCGCGGCATCGGTTGTGAGCAACAGTTCGTAGGCTGCTTGCTGCTCGGCGGTGAGCCTGCGAGCAAAATACGGTTTGGCGAGTGTGCGGGTGAGCTCGTTGAGAATGTGTTCGGAAAGCGCCAGGATGTACTGCTCATCTCGCCAGGCATCCAAGATCGCGGACACAGCCGTGTTTCGACTTATCGAGCCTCGGGCGAGGATATTCGTATCAAGGACAACGATCACTTCCTCGCGCGCGCCCCTCGTGCGGCTCCTGCATTCTCAGCGCGCACCTGGGTAAGAGCCTTGTCTACCTCACGTTCCAAGGTGTCGTCTGAAACATCAGCAAAGGCATCGCGCATCGCATCGATCACCGTGAAGCGCTCGGCGCGCTGGGCCTCCAACCGCGTGAGGTGCGCAAAGTCCTGGGCCGATATGATCGCAGCAACCGGGATGCCGCTCTTCTCCACGATGACGCGAGCCTCCTTGCGGTAGACCCGATTGAGTACTTGACTGAATTCTTGCCTGGCCTGGGAGGCCTTCATGGTTTGGGTCATAGGTTCTCGCTCGCGCATGTCACCCCCTTACTCTTTGTCATAGTGTGTACACACTAGCACACTATTGTACAAGAGTCAAGGAGCATTCCGATAATGCGCGTTATCAGTACCGAATAGCCAGCACTCTAGCCGCTGCAGGTTGGCACATTACGAATTTGGACAGTAGTGAATATCGGGTCATTGATCCAGATTCGGTAGGAGCAATTGAGGCCCCACTGCGTATCGCCATAGTACACAGTGGCCCGAACGTTCCCCACGTGATCGGACGTCTCTCGGGAGGCGACCCGAGTACTCATTCGACGGGAGAGCTGGCATGCTGCGAATCATGGTCGCACTCGATCAAACCGACAAGGACGAGCCGATGCTGAGGGCGGCGGGAGACCTTGCAAGGGCGGCCGGAGCCGACTTGATGCTGGTCAACGTCTTCAGTCCGGTCCTCGACTTGGGACACACACCTCCCGGGCCACGGGAACAGCAGGAACGTCAGGTTGAGGCCGAACGAGAAGCCTACCTGCGGGATAAGGCCCAATCGATCCGCGATGTGGCGTCCCGTACCATCGTCGGCCGGCGCGCGCAGCCCGAGGAACTCCACGAGGCTCTCGCACGCCTGGTCCGTGAGCACCAGGCAGATATCCTCGCGGTTGCCAGTAAACGGGTAACGAACCTCGCCGGCGTCTTACTAGGGAGTACGGCGCAGCTGGTCCTCCGAAGCAGTCCGTGTCCCGTGTTAGTGGTGCGACCAGAGTGAGTGGAGCGAATCCCCACCCGTCGGCTTTGGTGCCGTGCGACAAATATCGCTGAAGCTATTGAGCCATTTATCGAAGAAGATTACATCTGGGAAGTCGAATATACCGACGAGTTCGAAGAGTGGTGGCAGACGCTGAGCCAGGAGGACGAGGAGAGCATCCGCGCCTGCGTGGAAGTGCTGGAAGAAATGGGGCCGGCCCCAACACATGATCCCAATCACCGATAATGCTGGTACGAGCTTGCTCAGCATAGCAAGCAACAAGGAGACCGGGCATGGCCGTCGCCGTCCCGTTCGACACGAAGGACGTAATCCGCCGGGTTCAGAAGGCGCTCTTCGCGGTTAAGGCGTCTTATGACGCGTCCCCAACCCCCGAGAATCGCGCGGCCTTAACGGAAATGGAAGAGCTCGTCGAGGATCTCATGGACCTCGACGATGTGGCTGAGGCCCGGGCCGAAGCCGAGCGCGATGGCTACATTCCTTGGGACAAGGTCAAGGCAGAGCTCGGACTCTAGCGCCTGTGGCCTATCGGATCACCTTGGCGCCCAGAGCCGAGCGCAGCGTTCGGCGACTCCCTGGTGATCTCCAGCGGCGCGTTGCGGACCGCATCACTGGCCCAAGCGAAGACCCCCGGCCGTCCGGTGCAATCCAGATGAAGAACCAGGCCGGTGTGTTCCACGACTAACTGAAGAGGAGTGGGCGCCATGGATGACCTCGCCCATTACGAGCAATTACGGACCGCCGCGGGGCGGTAGACCAGCCCGTCAGCTCGCGTCGCTCTCGCCCTGCTCCTCGCACAGAATCGCCAACGATCACCGCTCCCGCGATGAGCTTCGTCTATTGACTTGCACACCGCCTTGTGCTTTATTGAATAGAACATACGTTCTGTTAGACTGTTGATTGAGAGGGGGTGAGGCCGCTCCCAAGTCGCGACGCCCGAGCAGCGCACGGGTTCTCAGCACACATCGCACGCAGGAGGAAACAACCGTGGACGACCATACGATGGACCTGGGCGAGCATCGAACCGATGAGCCAACCGATGTCGAAATCCCTTCTCTCGAAGAGCTCCCTACCTCGGAAGAGACCTCTCCCGGAGACCCTTCAGCGTTAGATCCCTCTCCCGGAGACCCGTCAGCGACGGATCCGGCCGCTGCGTCGGAAACCATTCACCCTGAGACACTCCGCGCCGATTTGGAGCGCGCAGTCTCCGCCCTCGGCGAGCGCGAAGCAGAAGTCGCCCTCCTCCGCACGAGCCTGCACGAAGCGCACGACGCGCAGGCTTCTCTCCAGTTGCAGGTCGTCGAATCGCACCGGCGCGCCTTGCTGGCAGAGATCGGCGCCACCGTCGTGCCAGAGCTGGTGCGCGGCGCAACCGTGCAGGAGTTGGACGCCTCCGTCGAGGGCGCCCGTGCCGCCTACACCCGCATCGCGGAGGCCACCCGCGCCGAGCTGACCACCCAGATGGTCCCCGTCGGCGCCTCCCCCCGCGACACTCATACCACCAGCGAGACCTCCACCCCCTTCGAAAGGATCGCCCGAGGCCTCCGTCGCTAAGAATCCCCTCCCCCGCAAGGGGTGAGGGCGAGGGTGAGGGCAACCCCCAGTCCCCTCTCCCACCGAAGTGGGAGAGGGCGAGGGTGAGGGCAACCCCCAGTCCCCTCTCCCTCTGGGAGAGGGTTAGGGTGAGGGCGGGGTCCATCCCCCACCCCCAACAGAAAAGCAAACGAAAGGAAAGGAACACACCATGACGCTAACCTTGGCCGAGTCAGCGAAGCTCTCTCAAGACAACCTCCAACGCGGCGTCATCGAGACCATCATCCAAGACTCTCCCGTCCTCCAAGTCCTGCCGTTCATCCAGGTCGAGGGCAACAGCTTCAAATACAACCAGGAAGCCACCCTCGGCGCCGCCTCCTTCTACGCGGTCAACGGCGCCTGGACCGAGAGCACCGCCACCTTTACCCAGAAGACCTCCAACCTCGCCATCCTCGGCGGCGACGCCGACGTCGATAACTTCCTCCAGCGCACGCGCTCGGTGCTCCAGGACCAGCGCGCCATCCAGGTCCAGCTCAAAGCCAAGAGCGTGTCCCACAAGTTCGAGGAGACCTTCGTCGCCGGCGATACCGGCGTCGACCTCAACGCCTTCGACGGTCTCCGGGCCTTGTCCACCTCCGCCCAGACCATCACCCCAGGCGCCAACGGCGGCGCGCTCACCCTCGCGCTGGTGGACGAGCTCATCGACAAGATCAAGGGCGGCAAGCCGCACATGCTCCTCATGAGCAAGCGCACCCGCCGCAAGCTGAAGAGCCTGCTCATGGCGTCCCAGCACTACGTGGAGAGCGGCGCCACCGAGTTCGGCCGCCAGATCATGTTCTACGACGGCATCCCCGTCGAAGTGTCGGACTGGCTGCCCGACACCGAGACCCAGGGCAGCGGCTCCAACCTCTCCAGCATGTACGCCATCCACCTCTCGGAGGCGGATGGCCTCGTCGGCCTCCAGAACAACGGCATCGAAGCCGTCGACGTAGGCCAGCTCGAGAGCAAGGACGGCGTCCGCGTCCGGATCCGCTGGTACGTGGCCCTCGCCCTCCTCCGTGAGAGCGCCCTGGCCCGCATCTCCGGTCTCACGGCAGCCTAGCGCCGGCGCCCGCCCCGTAGTCCCCGGGGTGCAGGGTCGCCTGGCCCTGCACCCCGGGGCTGTCCGACCAAGAATTATGGAGGCGTCACCTTTGCGGGTCCGTGGTCCACTCGGTCCTCGGCCCATCGTTCAGTGCAACGTAGTGATTTGAACGAATAGTAAGGCGAAGGAAGCAATATGTCGGACCCAGCTCGCAAGACCTCAGTCGACATAAGAACCTACAGGCGACACGCGGGCCTCACCAACCAGCAGGAGGCAGCGATTCTGGAGTTGCTGCGTGGCCAGCACACCGATAGAGAGATCGCCGACCTCGTTGGCGTGGATCGCATCACCCTCTACAAATGGAAGACGCGAGATCCCTGGTTCATCACCGAGCTCAACCGCAGGCGCGACCAGCTCTGGCAGTACGAGCTAGACCGCCTGCGCAGCTTGGGCCGCGCGGCCCTCGACTTCCTGGCTCAGGAGTTTGTGGAGCACCCGTCGACCTCCACCGCGCTTGCTATTCTGCGCCACGTCAGCATCCCCACCTCGTCTCCCTCGGGACCCACAGATGTGGAGGCGATCATCAACGAGCGCGCCATCGGCAACCGCAAGCTCGGCGAAGGACGTCGCCGCCTCCTCGAAAAGCGAGGCGTCCTCGAGCCCGTCACCCCCGAAGAGCGCTACCGTGCCATCCGCGAGATCGAGACAGAGCTCGACCAGGAGGACCCCAACCCATGACCGCCCCAACGGCCGTGATCTCCCAGCCCGTGACCACCCACATTTGGAGGAAAGCCCTTCTGCCCTCGCCTGATATTGCATTGCCGTAGTATCCTCCGACGGATTATGAGCGCTTGGCATGCATCAAACTGAGAAAGGCGTGAGTATCGTGACTATCGTGAGTCGGTCGAACGAGGAGATCCGCAAGGCGAAGCCTCGCATCCTCTCCCAAGAAGCGTTTGCCGAGCGTTTTCATCTTTCGTTGCGGACCATCCAGGACCAGGAGCAGGGGCGCACGGTTCCAGATGAACCGGCGCGCGTGCTCCTGCAGATCATCGAGCGGGACCCGGAGGCCGTGCAGCGCGCCCTGGCCGCTCCTCTGGCGTCATGATTCCCTCCAAGCATTCAGTCCCACGAAGCGCCTGACCCGTCTTGGCGGTTGAGGAAGGCAGAAACCTCAACCACAAGGTGGCGCTATCTCTATCTCTGCCATTGCCATCCGCCAATGATCGTCATCAACCCCCGCATAATCCTTGGCCTCGACTAGACTCATACAGTCCCGAGCCCATGGCGCTCTACCCAGTGGCTGCAACCCCGTCCTCGAAGCTATATTCTAGATTTGGTATATTCCACCATCGTGAAGGACATTGTCTGGGTCGGATCGAGCCTCGACGACGTCAAAGGCTTTCCCGCACAAGTCCGGCACGAAATCGGCTTCGCTCTCTATCGCGCGCAACTGGGCTCGAAGCACTCCAACGCGAAGCCGCTCCGAGGATTCGGTGGCGGTGCAGTTCTCGAGGTCGTCGAGGACTTTGACGGCGATACCTACCGCGCCGTCTATACCGTGAACCTGTCGAACGCTGTTTACGTGCTCCACGCGTTCCAGAAGAAGTCAAAGCAAGGTCGCGAAACCGCCAGGCGGGACATGGCGCTGATTCGATCTCGCCTGCGATGGGCTGAAGAGCTCGACGCGCAATGAAAGGAGTAAGTGAAGCAGTGCTGACCGAGGACATTGAATACACGATGGGTACCGGGAATGTGTTCGCTGATCTCGGCCTTCCCGAGCCAGAGGCGTTGCTCGCAAAGGCGGGGCTAGCTCACCAGATCTGCACCATCATTGAGGAGCGAGGACTCACTCAAACGCAGGCAGCAGAGGTGCTGCACGTAACCCAACCGAAGGTCTCGCTACTCATGCGGGGCCGTCTTGCTGGCTTTTCCATGGAGCGGCTGGTCCGGTTTCTGTTGATGCTCGATTGCGGCATCGAAATCACCGTCCGTCGCCACCCAACTCCTGCCGCTCGTGTCCGAGTCACCGCCTCTTGAGCTTCACCGGCGCCAGAGCATGGTAGCTGACCACTCTGGCAATGTATTGCAATGTATTGCAATGTATTACAGTTATTGAAAAACTATGACTGATATCAGACGTCTACTATGGGAAGTATGGAACGAGCAACATATCGCTCGCCACGACATCACCCGTGACGAAGTGGAGGATGCCTGCCATGGCGACTTCATCGTGAGCGAGGCCTATGGCGGCCGCATCATGTGTTAGCGGCGGCGCTGTTTGCACATGGAATGGCAGAAATGCTTGAGCACGGATTGGCAGGTTTTGGTGTGGATGGCGGCAGTGAAGAAGCTGCCGCC
>Ga0080064_1004057_pt1 | contig 19594 bp, 12 predicted proteins | sample Subgrocontami54m_FD_69260 | JGI IMG/M metagenome (GOLD analysis project Ga0080064, IMG submission 69260) | Subsurface groundwater microbial communities from S. Glens Falls, New York, USA - GMW46 contaminated, 5.4 m (SPADES assembly) (version 2) ...
GCGAGTAGAGGAAGTCGGGCTAAGACGGCGAAGAGGCAATTGCGCGTACGACACGCGTGACGCACGGGGCATGAAAAAGCCGCTCGACCGGAGTCGAGCGGCTTGGGTACCCATGGTGGCAGCGCAGCCGAAGTTCAGTTCGCCGCCTCAGCCCGCAGCTTGAGTCGCGCGAACTCGCGCACGAAGCCTTGAGCCGCCTCCTGATCTGGATGGCGGACGCGCCGACGCTGCAAAACCGCGGTATCCGCACGACGGTGTCAGCGACCGATTGAGCATCGCGCGATGCCCTGCTATTTCACCGCGGGTCCGCGCAGCCACGCGCGCACCGCGGGATACGCCGACGGCGGGAAAGCATGCCGGCCCACGTCTTCGAACACGAATGCCGTCAGCGCGCCCGCCTCGCGCGCGGCGTCGCAAATCTCCTGGGCGCGCGGACGAGACTGGGCATTGCTCGACAACATCAGGAAGGGCTTTCCCCGCAGCAATTCGAAGTGCTGCAGCTTGCCACCGCCTTCACCAAAGAAGAATGCGCTGAACCGTCGCGCCACTTCACCGTCCGATGCTTCCAGCAATGCTGCCGCTGCGTGGGCCCCATTGGAAAATCCGCCGAGCACGCGATGCGCGGGATCGATGTTCGCCACGATCTCCTCGAGCCGGCCGAGCATCGTTCTGAAAAATGGCCACATGTAGCGGCCGTCGGCTGCGGTGAGAATGACCATGCCGCTGCGTGTCATCGCCTGCGACTCAGGCGCCCGGAACAGTGGCACGCTCACGCAGATAAAATCGCGTCCTTCCGTGATCGCGCTGGCCACCTCCGGATTGCCACCAGTGCCGCCGTTGCCACCCGTAAGAAAAATGAATAGAGGATGCTTTCGCGCCGGGTCGTAATTCGTCGGAAGGCAAATGGTCATCTGCGCCGCGACGTGCTTCTTCTGATCGAGCGCGTAGAACGTCGGTGGCATCTCCAAAAAGCGCACCGCGAACCTCCCGCCAGGGCGCAGTTCGGGTGGGGATTCGGCGGCAAACGTCTCACGCGCTGCCATTGAAATCAGAAACAGGAATAGAATCTGACGCAAAATCATGAGGGGGACTCTAGCGGGCATTCTCTCTTTGCTCATCGTGAGTGTTTCCTGTCCGCGATTTCTGCTCAACCTCGAGGATGAAATCCATGATCCGTCCCGCATACCAGCCATGGCCGGGACTTAACTTCTCCGGATTGCCTTTATTGATCACTTCCATCTGCAGTTTTTCCGGCCGGTGCCCGTAGCCGAGCAGCTTGGCTTTCGTTTCTGCCCAATTTTCAGAGTAGAATTGGTATCCCCGGTCTTCTTCCCCCACGATGACTTTGATCTCCATCCGGGCGCGCTCCGGCGAATTCACCAAGGGAATGTGTTCTTCATCCACCCCACGGCCCGCATAGCCGCCAGAATTGATCACCGCGCCTTTGATGAGTTCGGGATGAGCGAACACGAACATGGTGGCGATATGCGTCGAGGACGAAAAACCCGCGAGATAAACTTTCGTTTCTCCTTGGTAGAGAGTTTGCACATCCCTGATGACAGCCATGACTCCCTCCCGATCGAATTTACCCCGGGCGATTTCATCCCGCCCATCCGTGGCTGCGTCCGCGGCGCGGATCGCGTCGGCAACTTCCCCGCGATATTCCGCCATTTTGGCCATGGGGTCCGCATTGATCACAAACGGCTGCACAACGATGAACTCGGCCATGCGCGCGTCCCGCTCCCGCGCAAACATCCTCAAGGTGGCTCCTTTGTCCCCGTAATGAGCGCTCGGCGCCACGAGCACCGGCCACTTGCGCTTCGCCGACCAGTTCTTCGGCAGCGACAGATAGTATTTCATCGGGTGGGTCGTGGCCGTCTGAATGGGTAAAGGCGGCGGAGTCGGCGTTGCCTTTGGCGATCGTGCTGCGGTCGGGACCGCGGCTCGAACCGTGATTGCGCACGTCAGGGCGAGCACCATGCAGATCCGCGACCACGGTTTTCCACGGGAGGTCATCGACCGTTACGCTTATTGAACAAACGCCTCCGCGTCGACATGCGATCCAGCGGATTTTTGCTAAAACCATTCGAGGCCCCCCGCCTTCTCGCGATCGTGAGCCGGCTACTTGAAACCTCTGCAAGCAAGTAGGTCAGGAGTTTTCGGGTTTCGCGGGAAGACAAAGAAGTGTATCGGTCGCCAAGATACGGAGGCTCGGATCAACGCTCCCCCCGTCCGCGCAGAGCAAATCAGAAGCCGTATCTCAGACTGATGCGGAGGTTGCGCGGCGTGCCGGGAAAAACCGCGTAGCGGTGGACGCTCGCCATCAGGTATTCCCGGTCGAAAATATTATACACGTTCGCCTGCACGCCCCACTGGTGCTTCGAGTCGAACGCGAGGGTGAGATTAACCAGCGTGCGCGCCTCGAGATAAAAACTGGGTTGTTTGGGGATAGGATTCGCCGACTTGCTCGCGACGGTAGAATCGCCCGCGTTTTCGCCGGGACGAACGACAATTACACTGTCACCGGGACGGCGACCGAGATGCTCCAGGCCGACGGCCATGCGGAAGCCGGCGAGACGCGGAGTCCGTTCCTTCCTGAAGGAATAGCTCGCGAGCAAGGTAGCTGCTCTTTCCGCCACCCCCCAGAATTCCACGTTATGCGGATCGCGGTTCTTGAACCGCGTGTAGGCCGCCATCACCGAGAGACCCGGTGCGGGACGAGCGCGTAGCTCGAACTCCCAGCCATCGGCGTCCCGATCGACATAAATGTTGGGCAGGCGTGGCGTCGGGGACGGTGTGGTGAGGTTGAAGATGCGCGTCGCCGGCGTGGTGATGGGAGATGGCGCGAGTCGCCTGTTTCGAGCAAGGCGGACACGAAGGCCCGCTATCCTCCACGCGTTTTGTTGGCGGACGATAGCGGAGACGGTGCCTTCGCCTCAGAACGACAACGTCGTCGTGAACCGAATCGATCGCGGATCGATGAAGTCGAACCGGCTGTAGCCGACGCCGCGGCCGCCCGGCACGACGAAGTCGGGCGTGGACGAGAACCGCTGCGGCAAGATCCCGTCGCGATCGAACAGGTTCGAGATGTTGAGCTGATAGGTCAGCGTGCCCTTGAAGCGCCACGGGCTCACCTTGTGCCGGTAACGCAGCATCAGATCGGCCGCGGAGAGGATCCGCCCACGCAGCTCGCGGCCCGACGCGTCCTGGCCGATGATGTTGGCCTCGCGCCAGCGATAGCCGCCGCCGATCGTGAAGCCCTTCAGCCGGCCCTCGGTGAGATCGTAGGACGTGAACATGCTGAACTTGTGCGGCCGCAGGCCCCAGCGCTGCTCTTCCTGCTCGCGGTCCTCGTTGAGGAAGCGGACGAGGTTCAGGATCTCCTGGGCTACCGGGATACCGTCGCTCGTCACGAGCGTCGCGACGTTGGCCGCGGGGCTCTGGCCGCCGAGTTCGATCCACCGGGCAACCGTGCCGCCGGCGGCGAATGCACCGGAATTGACCGTATAGGTGCCGTTCGCGTTTTGGGTGATGCCCTCGACCAGCCGGCCATTGGCTTCGGTGAAGCCATACCACGGCAGAGCGTCGCGGGCGGCGGTGTTGGTGCGAATGCGATCCGTGTAGGAATAATTGGCCAGGATTCGCCAGTTGGGCGTGGGGTTGGCGACCACGCTCACTTCATAGCCTTCGGATTCGACGTCGAATGCAGACGCATTGGCCGCGGGGGTCAGGCTCGACGCAATGGGAGCCCACTCGGTGGCGCTGTAACGGCGACCGGGGCCGGCGAGCGCGCTCCCGAGTGCTTCGGCGACGCGAATGTTGCGTTGGTTGAATTCACGGTCGATGCCGCCGCTGCGCGTCTGCCCGCGCTCCTCCGTCTGGTAGTAGACCGCTTTTAACGACAGCCGGCGATCGAGCAGGTCGAGCGCGAATCCGTAGTCCTGACTCTCACCCTCCGTCGGAGCCGGGATCCTGCCCTCGGGCAGCAGCCGGTTTTGAAACGTTGGCACGCCGATGTTCGTGGACCAGTTCGCGGTCAGCGAAAGCCAGTCACGCACGTGGTAGACGGCGCCCTGCGTCCGGGTGATGCCCTTGACCGAGTCGGTGGTCCGGTTGGTCGGGTCGACGATATCCTCGCGAGTCACGGGATCTTTGCGGTAGCCGAAGCTGATGAAATCAGCGGTGTCCTCGCGGTAGCCGAACACGGTCACGAGCCGGCGGTTGAAAAAGTAGCTCTGCAAAACCAGCAACCGCGTGTCCAATTCTTGCGTCGTCATCGCATTTTGCGTGCCCGCATTTTCGTTCACCCATCCGACGTCATAGGTGCGCCCACCGATCGACAGCGAGCCCGGCACGTTGCGCCAGTCCGGGGCGATGAAGCTGCGCGGATTGCTTTCGTCGACATAGACGCGCGTCGTGATCCGATTTGCCTGGTTGACGGGGTCGTTGTTGAACGGCGCGCCGAGCAGGGCGAGTCGCTTGCCGATGAAGCGATCGGTTTCCTTGTTGCGCGAAACCATGCCGGCGATGCGGTGCGAGCCCAGCCACTTTTGGCGCTCGAAATCCAGATCGTAGGAAAGCGAGAGCCGCGTCTCCTTGACCGAGGCGCTGTGGTCGAAGTCGCGCCATTGTCCCTCGATGTAGAGCTGACCCGCGTAGGGATTGGCGGGGCCGTTCACGCCCAGCGTCCGATTCGGTTCGCCGCGCAGCTGCGGGTCACCGCCGGTCAACGCGGGATTTCGCAGGTCGGTCTCCTGGTAGTTGTGGGCCAGGTTGAGGTTGAGTTTATTCGTGATCCGCCAGTCGAAGGTGAACGTGTAGTTCTCGAGATTCTGGTCGCGATACATGCCGGGGCCGCCGGAGTTCAGATCGTAGGGGAGAAACGACGGGTCATTGATCCGCAGGGTCACGCCACTCACGCCCGGTGTGCCATCGGGCGCGCGCACGGCGGGATTGTCGTAGGACCCCGTGAGCAGGGTGCCGGCCGAGTTGAATACGGTGCGCTGGTTTTCGATGTAAACGAACCGCTGCCCTGTGGCGGCCTGGTTGCGCGTCGTGATGCCGAGCGCCTGGAGCGCGGCGCTGGGATTCGCGCCAGTCGGCGCAACCGTCACGGCGCCGACGCCGCGCGCGTTGCGGTTGTCGAGCCAGGCGAACGCGTTATCTGAGAGCACATAGGGCGCCACTCGGGCGAAGTATTCGTTGCCGCGCTCGCCCATCGCCCGGATCGTGATCCGGTCGGTCGGCGTGAACGTCAGCGTGGCAAACAGCCGCTCCTTGTCTTGGAAATCCGGCTTCCGCCAGCCACCGTTCTCCTGGTCGACGGCCGCGACCGCCAGTGCGAGTTTTTTCGGCACGACGACCTTGTTGAAGCGGACCTCCGCGCGATTGATGTCGTAGTTGCCCACTTGATAGCTCACGCGTCCGCTGTCGCGGTTCGTCGTGGCCAGGATCGAGCTCTGGTTGATCAAACCGCCGGCGCTGCTGATGCCGAAAAGGATGCCGTTGGGGCCGCGGCTTTCGTCGTAACGGCCGACGCGATACGCATCGTTGGGCGTGATGCTCCGGAAGTAATCGAGCGACTCGGAAGCGCGCACGCCGCGAATGTCAAAACGCCGGACGATGTTGGCGCCGCCAATGTGGTTGTTCGCGTCCGTGCCGGGGCCGGTGTCCTGCACGTCGAGCTGCGTGCCGACGGAGTATTCGATCAACTGGTCGACGTTGGTGATTGCCAGATCCTCGAGGAATTCCTCCGTGAACACGCTGACGGGCGCGGCGGTGTCGCGTAGCGGAGTGTTAAGCCGGCTGCCGGCGAGCGTATTCTCGGCGCGGAAGCCCTTGTCCTTCGACGCATCGACGGTGAAGGGACTAAGCTCGATGATTTGGTCTCCGGTTGGAGCCGCAGGCGTCGCGGCGGGAGGAGTCGTCTGTGCGACCAAGGGTGCCAGCGGCAGCATGAAGAGCGCGCAAGGCAGGAAGCGGGGTTTTCGTTTCATGATTACAAGGGTTTGGTTCGCTCGGATTTGACCGCCGCCGGCCGTGAGATTCAGAAAAGAAGGTACGGCGGGCCGCAGGCAGGGAAATCGAGGGGAGTCAGGTGATGAGGTTTGCCAGAGCTTAGTTACAGGGTGCCAAGCTGGGTATCCCCATTAAAGGGGATGGCGGGAGAGCCTGCGGCCGTGCGAGAGTTGGCGCTCGCTCGCTTTCGTCCCGCAAGCTCATCGTCCATGCCATTTCTGGCTCACTCCGCCCGGCCGTTTCGAGCAACCTTCGCGGTTTGCTTGAGCGCACTGCAGCCCGCGGTCATGGCCGCGGCGAGTGCCGCGCCGGGAGTGATCATCGAATCGTTTACGGCAGGAGGCCACGAACAGAATTTGCGCCTCGAGAGGGCCCACAATTCCGGGGAACGCAAGGACCGCGGACGCTTCGACCAGAGCTATGAGCCGGTGCGACTGCCCGTAACAGCGCAGGCACTGGATTTCCGCATCGCGCCAAATCCAGCGTCTGCCAGCGAGCCGACGCGAATCCAACATCAACTCGTCTCCCGTCCGTGCCGGCAGTCCTGGAACGCGGCCGGTTGGACCGGCCCGGGCCGATGCGCCCCCTTCTGCTGACCTGTCGGATCGACCCGTCGGGGCTGCGACGACCGAGTCCGTCGCCGGCGTTTGGACAATCTTGGACGTGTTATCCCAAAATTCGGTGAAGCTTTTAGCCCGGAGATTTCACACTCATGATGGCATCATGCAGCGAAATTTCCGCAAGCTTCCGCCGGCCCGGCGCCGCCGCACTTGCCATCCGGCGGCGGTTTCGGCCAGCTTCCCGCCCGTGATCTCCCACTCCAGCAGCCGCGGCTTCTGGGAATCCCGCACGACGGCACTCGCCCGCCGCATCAACGTCGGGGCGTGGCTGGCGCTGGCGGCACCCGCGGCGTTCGGCGTCGCGACGTTGTTCGCCGTGCTGGTCTACGCCCTGCGGCGGCTCGGGCAACCGCTCGATGTGGTGTGGCTCTCGCTTTTCGCCGCCGTCGTCGCAGTTGGGACCGCCTGTTGGTGGCGGGCTCGGAGGCGTTTTTTTCAACCAGCCGACGCCCGCGTGCTGCTCGAATCGCAGCTCCGACTCGATTCGCGGCTCACGGCTGCCACGATTGGCCTGGTTCCCTGGCCGGCTGCGCCGATGGCAATGCCCGCGATCCTCCAGTGGCGGCTGCACGCGCCGCTGGGCTGGGCGGCAGCTGCGCTGGCCCTGATCGCCGGCGCGGCGTTCGCACCGATCCCGCACGATACCACCCCAATCCGACCGACCGGCTCACCGCCCTCGTTGCTGCAAACGCAGGAGATGCTCGCCGCGCTGAAGGAAATGCAGATGGCCGAGCCGCAGGCGCTGCAACAGCTCGAGGACCGCGCGCAAGAGCTGGCGCGGCGTCCGACGGAAGAACAGTACTCGCATTCGGCGTTGGAAGCGGCCGATGCGTTGCGGGACCAGACGGAAATTTCCGCAGCGGCTTTGGGGCGCGGCTTGGAGACCGCCGCGAACGCGCTGCGCTCGGCGAACGACGGCGGCGACCTGAGCGGGCCGGCGGGCCAGCTCGCCGCGGCGCTGAGCGGACTGCGCGATGGCGCTCTGCCCGCCAACAAAGCGTTGCTGGCGAATTTGCCGGCGTCGGCGGGCGATTTGAAAAATCTAACCGCCGAGCAGCGGGCGCAGCTCGCACAGCAACTCGCGAACGCGGCGAAAGGCCTGCGGGGTATTTCCGGCGCCATGGGCGCGGGCGCGCAGGTCGCGCAATCCGACGGCGAAGCGATGGCCGGCGGGCCTGGCGGCGGCGGCGACTCGGCGCCATTGATGCTGGCCGGTCAGCAAAGCGATGCGGGCGATGGCAACGCCGAGGCGCTCGGCGCCGGCGACCTCAAGCGCTTCGCCCTCGGCGACAAGCTCGGCACCATGTCCGGCGCGCACAGGGTGGATCCCAACGCCGCCGAAGCGCCCCTGCAGGCGGGGGCGGTCGCGGCGCCGGCCAAAGGCGGCGACGCCGTCTGGGTCAATCGCCTGACGCCCACCGAACGCGCCGCGGTGAAAAATTTCTTCAAATAAGCCCGCCGGCGGCACGCCACGAATACGCCTTGGCGTCACGCGAGCTTTCCCCTGTTCATGTCCACCGTCCCGCAACCCCCTTCCGAGGTCGAACTCGGCCAGGCCGCCGCGTCGCTCAACCGGCTGATCGCCACGCTCCAAACCGTGCTGTTTGGACAGGATGAGCTGATCGAGCTCGTCGTATCCGGAGTCCTCGCACGAGGCCACCTGCTGCTCGAAGGCCTGCCCGGCCTGGGCAAGACCGAACTGGTAAAAGGGCTGGCGCACGCCCTCGGTCTGCAGGCCCGGCGCGTGCAATTCACCCCGGACCTGCTGCCGGGCGACATCACCGGCAACCCGATCCTGGAGGACTCGGCGGCCGGCCGGCGCTTCGTGTTCCAGCGCGGGCCGGTCTTCACCAACATTCTGCTCGCCGACGAAATCAACCGGGCGTCACCCAAGACCCAGTCGGCCCTGCTCGAAGCGATGCAGGAGCGACGCGTGACTTCGGGTGGCGACACCCATGCGTTGCCCGATCCGTTTTTCGTGCTCGCGACCCAGAATCCGATCGACCTCGAGGGCACGTACCCGCTGCCCGAGGCGCAGCTCGATCGCTTCCTCTTCAAGCTCGATGTGCACTCCAATCCGCCCGAGGTGCTGAAGCGGATCGTGTTGAACCGCGAACTGGGGTCGGAGCCGGCGGTGGCCCCGGTGATCGGGCGCGAGGAATTCTCGGCGCTGCTCGCGTTGGTGCGCCGGGTCCACCTGCCCGAGGTGGTGGCCGACTACATCGCGCGACTCGTCTACGCATCGCAGCCGGGCGCCTCGGCCGCCTCGGCTGGAGTGCGTTTCGGCGCCAGCCCGCGGGCGGCGCTCGCCCTTGCGGCCGCGGCGCGCGCCCGCGGGCTGCGCCATGGCCGGCCGCACGCGAGTTTCGAGGATGTGCAGGCGGTCGCCCGGCCGGTGCTCGGTCACCGCATTATTCTCGACCATGTGGCGCGGCTCGATGGAGCGACCACCGCCGGCGTCGTCCGCCAGCTCCTCGAGGAAATCCCGGCGCAGCCGAAGCCGCTGCCGGGCACGCTCGCGACCGCGAAGATCGCATGAGCGGGTCGGGGATACGCGCGGGCCGGCGTTGGTTTTTGAGCGTCGCGCTGTGGCTTGGAGGGATCGGCGCGGTTCAAGCTGCCATCGCGCCGACCCTGCCGGGCACCGGCATGCAGCAGACCTTCAACGGCGATCACCTCAAGGCCACGTTCTTCATTCCCGGCGAATCCCTGCCGCGTTTCGGGTTCGTGCCGGTGCGGATTGCCACCGACAACCAACAGGCGCGCGAGCTGCGCTGGCAGGTGGCCTTCGATTTCAACATGGTCGCGAACAGCGGCGCGACGATGCTGACGCGTTCCGGCACGACGCTCACGGTGCCGGCGAGCCGCAGCGGCGAGCGTTGGGTGTTTGTCCCGACCGGCGACGCTGGCTCGGTGCGGTCCGGGAGCTACGGCCCCGGCAGTTGGGCCAATTGCACCGTGACGCTCGCTGGCACCGGCATTTCCGAAACACGGCTGAATTTCAGTTCGGGCAACCGATCGAATGCGATGGTGCCGTGGGCCGTCTCGGCCGCGCTGGAAAACACAGTGCGCTCGCATCTCGTCGGGTTGAAGACGGATCCGCCGCCGCCGCGCCCGAAGTATCCGGGGGCGCGTTCATTTGCGGTCGGACCACAGCCGCTGCTGCGCGGCGCGCCGAATCTCTTTGTCTTTGATCCCGCGCAGTCGTTCGGCGACTGGCGGATCTGGTCGCCGTTTGCGCGCATCATTCTGCGGGCGGATGAATTCGCCGCGATGCCGCCGGCCAACCAGGCGGCATTGCGCAACTGGGTCGCGCTGGGCGGCATGCTGTATCTCGCCCCCGACCAGCCGGGCGCCGGGGGTGCGGCGAACCTGCAGCGCTATGGGGCCGGTGCCATCGTGTCCTTGCGCGAGCCCATCAGCGGCAGCGGCGCGCATCCGAGTGAGGGGCTGTTCAGCCGCGACGCGATTTTCTCCTCGTCGCTGGCGATTCCCTTCGATTTGTCGCTGCAGAAGGGCGGGCTCGCCGATCAAGTGCCGCCGGCGAAACGGGCGGGCGACTGGCTCGTGTATTTTTTCGTTGGATTCGCGGTCCTCGTCGCGCCGGTCAACCTGTTCGCCATCGCGCCGGTGAAGCGCCGCCAATGGCTGTTCATCAGCGTGCCGGTCATTTCCCTCCTGGCGGTGGGTGTGCTCGTGGTGGCGATTTACCTGCAGGACGGCCTGGGCGGCGAGGGCGCGCGCCGCGCGCTGGTCGTGCTGTTGCCGGGCGACAACCAGGCGGCCGTCTTCCAGGAACAGGTGTCGCGCACCGGCCTGCTCGTCGGCACTAGCTTTGCGCTGGGTGACGATGCGATTTGCGCGGCGGTGCCGGCGGACGACACGAACTTTCAGCCCGGGCGGCCGCTGGAATACCTGCGGCAGGAAGGGCGGGCGAGCGGCGACTGGTTTCGCGGCCGCGCGCGGCAGGCGCAGCATTTGCGAAGGCTCACGCCGACCCGCGCGCGCGTGGAATTGGTCGGCCGGTCGGCGGACGGCGCGCCCATCGTGCAGTCGAGCGTGGCCGCCGCGCTGCGCGATTTCGAATATGTGGACGAGGCCGGCGCAGTGTGGGCCAGCGACCAGATCGCGCCTGGCACGCGCGTGACCTTGCGGCCGACGACTGCGCAGTTCAGCCGACACATCGACGAATTTGCGACCGTGCTCACTCCGCATTTCCAGGCGATCGTGACCGCGGCCACCACGCAACGTACGCGCGCCGGGACTTCGTTGCGCCAGTTTGTAGCGCTGGCGGACGACTCGGAACTCGCGCCGCTGCCGACGCTCGACACGATCCGCTGGAAGGATTCCTCCGTGCTGATCACCGGAATCGTGGAGAACACGGCCGAGGCGAGAAAGGCAAACCCGTGAGCGCCGCGCCCTTCCTCGTCGCGCGCGGGCTCGCGCGGCAATTTGGCCAGGTGCGCGCGGTCAACGGCGTGTCGTTCGATGTCGCGGCCGGCCAGGTCGTCGGGCTGATCGGCGCGAACGGCGCGGGCAAGACCACGCTCATGCGCATCCTCGCCACGCTCGATCTGCCGAACAGCGGCACGGTTCACCTCGGCGGCGTGAACGTGATCGATCGGCCCACCGTGGTCCGGCGCCGGCTGGGCTGGATGCCGGATCATGTCGGCGTGTATCGCGACACGACGGTGGGCGATTACCTCGATTTCTATGCGCGGGCCCACGGCTTTCGCGACGGCGAACTGGTCCGGCGGCTGAGCGACGTGATCGAGTTCACCGAACTCGGCGCGCTGCTCGATCGGCCGGCGGACGCGCTGTCGAAGGGCCAGACCCAGCGGCTGAGCCTGGCCCGCACGCTGCTCAACGATCCGGAATTCCTCATCCTGGACGAACCGGCGGCGGGCCTCGATCCGAAGGCGCGGCTCGAATTCAAAAACCTGGTACGGCTGCTCCGCGCGCGCGGCAAGACGCTGTTGATCAGCTCGCACATCCTCTCGGAGCTCGGCGAAATGTGCGACTCGCTGCTCTTCATGGATCGCGGCCGGATGGTGCACCACGGCGACACGGACAGCTTGCGCCGGCGCGATGCCGTGTCGGCGGGTGGATTCGCGATCACGATTCGCGTGCACGGCGATCCGTCGCCGCTCGTGGCCTGGCTGGCGGTGCGGCCCGGCTGGCGGCTGGTCGAGGAACGCCGCGATGGCGCCCGCGCCGCCTTCGCCAACGCCGATCCCGCCATGCTCGCGCTCGAGCTGCGCCGGCTGACCGCCGATGGGATCGCCGTCACGGATTTTCACCGCGAGGAGCGCCGGCTCGACGAGGCGTTCGTCGAAATGCTGCGCGAACCAGCCGCGCCGGCCCAGCCCCCGCCGTTGCCGGTGGTGATCAATCGATGAAGCCCTGCGCATGAACCCGGCCGCCGCCACCCTGAAACCCGCCGAGGCGTTGATTGCGCAACGGCTCGACTTTCCGACCTGGCTGCCGGCCATGCTCGTGAAGGAACTGCGGCAGGGGCTGCGCGCGCGGGGGTTTGTCGGAAGCCTGGTCGCCTTTCAGGTGATCATGACGCTGTTCACGGTTTTCGCGATCGCGGGCGGCACGGGCTCGGCCTCGTTCGGCATTCTGCAAGGCGCGTACTGGGTGGTCCTGAACGTGCAGTTGCTCGTGATTACGCCGGCCCGGGCGCTCGCGGGACTCCAGGCCGAACTCGAGGCGCGTTCCGTGGATCTCCTGCTGCTCACGCGGTTGACCGGCTGGCGGATCGTGTTGGGAAAATGGATATCGCTGCTCGTCCAGGCCGCGTTGCTCGTCGTGGCCATGCTGCCGTACGGCGTGGCGCGCTACTTCTTCGGCTCGGTCGACCTGGCTGGCGAGGCCAAGCTCATCGCGTTGCTGTTCGGGGGGTCGGCCGTGCTGACGGCGGGGGCGCTCTGGTCTTCCGCCATGCCGAAAATCGGCCGAGTGGCGATCGGCCTGGCGGTGGTGTTGCTGTGGGGCCAGGCCAATCTCGGTTCGATGGCGATGATGATGATGGGCGGTCGCGCCGGCCGCGGGCCCTCGCCGTTCCCGCCGATGACCGGCTCGAGCCTGTGGCTGATCGTGTTCGATGGCGCGCTGATTCTCGTGATTTGCCTCGTGGGGGCGGTGCGGAAACTCGCGCCGCCGGCGGAGAACCAGGCGCCGATCCTGCGAACGCTGCCGCTGCTTTCGTTCATTCCGGCGTGGTTCGTCGGCTTCCGGCTCGCGACGGGCCAGCTGGCGTTCGGGGCGATCCTGCTGGGATTTGTCGCCGCGCTCGAGCTCGCGCGGTCCGAGGAGCCGATGGGCGGCCACTGGCGTGTGTGGGCGCGGCGCGGCGGCTGGGGCCGCATCGTCGGGCGTTTTGTGCAGCCCGGCTGGGCGAGCGCGCTGGAGTGGCTGCTGCTGATCGCATTGCTCGTTGCGCTCGCCGGTCTCGCCTCGTCTGAGCGGGCGAAAATCGCGCGGATCGCGCTGCTGGCGACCGAGGCGCTCGTTTTTCCCGCGCTCCTCCTCACCTGGATGAGCTCGCAGTTCACGCAGCGCGCGGCTGGATACGTGCTGGTGCTCAGTGGCGCGAGCCTCATCGCCGCCGTCGGGGCCGCCTCCGCCAGCTCCGTTGGCATCCACCGCCTGGCGGATATTACGCTGTGGGTGCTGCCCATCTCGTCGTTTTGGTCGAGCATGTTCAGCCAAACCGCGCCGCCGACCCCCGTGCTGATCGCGCAAATCGTCATCGCGGCCGCGGTCCTGGGCCTGGCCTGGTGGCGCGGGCTGCCTTACCGGCGGCAGCGGCGCGAATTCGAGGCGGCGGGTGACGCGCCCGCGCCGGAGGGCGCCGTGGCATGACCGCGACTTCGCAGGAACCCGCGCACTCGGCCCGGCACGGAGCCCTGGCCGCCGCCGCGCGCTGGCGATTGCCCTTCTCGCGTCAGGCGTGGCGCGGCCTGGCCGGCAACTGGCTCGGGGCGGGCAGCGGCAGCTCGCTCGATTTCCAGGATCACCGGAACTACGTGCCGGGCGACGACCCGCGGCACATTCACTGGCAGGCGTTCGCGCGCACCGGTGCGCTGACAATGAAGCTGTACCGGGCGGAGGTCGCGCCGTTCGTCGACGTGCTGGTCGACGTATCCGCTTCGATGACACTCACGCCCGCGAAGGCGCTGCGGACCGACGAACTCGTCGCCTTTTGCGTCGAATGCGCCGACCGCGCCGGCGCGCCCGTGCGGATCAACGCCGCGGTCGGGCGGGTGATCCGCGCCGTCGCCGCCACCGAAGTGCGGGCCGATCGCTGGCGACAGCGGTTGGAGCAAGATGTGGGCGGGGTGCCCTCACCCCGCGGGGAACCGGCAGCGCAGCGGGGTGAGGGCACCCCGCCCACAAAACGACCTGTCGATTCCATTGCGCCCGGGCCGTTCCACTGGCGGTCCGGCGCGCTCAAGATCCTGATCTGCGATCTGCTTTTCCCCGGCGATCCCTCGCCGGTGCTGGTGCCGCTCGCCGCGGGGGCCGGCGTCGGCGTGGTGCTGGCGCCGTCGGTCGCGGACGAAGCCGAACTGCCCTGGCGCGGGAACGTCAACCTCACCGATTGCGAGACTGCCGTCGTGCGCCGCCAGCGGATCGACGAGGGCCTCGCTGGGCGCTACCGGGCGGCGTACGCGCGCCACTTCGAATTGTGGCGCGAGGCGTCGCGCAAGCGCGGCGTATTGTTCGCGCGGGTACCGGCCGAGGGTGCGCTCGCCCACCTCCTCGGCGGCGAACCCTTCGCCGGCGGCGCCGTGGAGGCTGTGGCATGACGGTGCTGTGCCCGACGCATTGTCATCCATTAGATGACAAACCGGTTTGTCATTTAATGGATGACAATCCCCTCAGCGGCGGCGTGAGGGGGACGGGCTGAGATGCTGCCGGTGTTCGCCAATCCCGCGGGGCTGTGGCTGCTGCTCGGGCTGCCGGCGATCCTCGCGATCCATTTCCTGCAGCAGCGCGCGCGCGTGGCGCGCACCAGCACGTGGTTCTTGATTGAGAAACTGGCGCCGGATAGCGCGCGCGGCCGCTCGTGGGATCGGCTCCGCTCCTCGCGCGCGCTGTGGCTGCAGCTGACTTCGGTGCTGCTGGCGACGTGGGTGCTCGCCGAGCCGCGGTGGGTTCGCGCGGAGTCCACGCAGACGGTCGTGATCCTGTTTGACGCCTCGGCCAGCATGGAGGCCTTTCGGACGCCGGCGATCGCAGCGGCGGAACGCGAGCTGCGACTCGCCGATGGCCTGGCGGCGCGCACGACGTGGGTCGTGTTGACGACCAATCCGCGCCAGCCGCCGCTGTATCGCGGCGTCGACCGCGCCGGCGCGAGCGCGGCGTTCGCGCGCTGGCAGCCGGAACTCGGCCGGCACGATTTCGGTCCGGCGTTGCGCCTCGCCCGCACGCTCGCGGGTGCGGCAGGGCGCACGCTGCTGATCACCGATGCGCGCGTGAAAGTGCCGCCCGATCAACGGGCGGCCGGGGTGGGGCAGCCGATCGACAACGTGGGCTTTGCCGGCGCGACCGTCGCGCGCGAGAGCGAGGGACTCGTGTGGCGGGCGCTCGTCAAGAACCACGCCACGACCCCGCAGCAGCGCACGTGGCTGGTTGAAACGGGTGGCGCGAAGTCCGCGCCGCAAATGCTGCAGCTCGCCGTCGGCGCGCTGAGCGAAATCTCGGCGCGGCTGCCGGAGGGAGCGGAGCGCGTCACCGTCGTGCTGTCGGATGATGGGTTTCTCGCCGACAACCGGCTGCCGATTTTCCGGCCGCAGCCGAAGCCGCTGACCATCGCGATCGAAGGCAACGACGCCACGACCGAATTCTTCCGGCGAATCGCCGCGGCGGTTGACGGTGCGATCGTCAATCCGGCGGCCGGTGCGACGCGGTTGCGGCTGGCGCAGGCGAGCGCATCCGAAGTTGCCAGCGAGCCGCGCGGAGGAATTTTTTGGCCGCCGGCCGATCGCCGCGCCCAGGCGCCGCTGCTCGCGGAACCGATCACGCCGGAGCGCGATTCGCTCGTCAGCGGACTGAACTGGCAGGGTTGGTTCGGCACCGGTCCGTACGGCTTCGCGGCGGGACCCGGCGACATCGCTCTGTTGTGGCAGGGCCGGTGGCCGCTGGTTTTCCTGCGAGCACCGACCACGCCGCCTGCGGCTGCGGCCGATCAGCCGCCGGCGCGCAAGCTCATGCTGGCGTTCGATTGGGCGACGTCCAACGCCTCGCGTTTGCCGGCGACGGTGCTGCTGGCGCGGCGCTTTCTCGAGGCGGAGCGCGACGCCCAACGTTCACCTTACGTGGCGAATTTCGACTGCGGCGGCGGCGTGCCGCTGAACGGCATCCCGCTCGACGGTGCGTTCACGATGACGTTCGAACCCGCGCTGGCATCGGCGGCGGAACCGACTGCGACGTGGGCGATCCCGGCGGCGGAACGCAGCGGCTTGCGCGCGCCGGGCCGCGCCGGGTTTTTCACCGTGCAGCGCGGGTCGGAGATCGTGGTGCGCGGCAGCGCCCAATTCGCCGATGTGCGGCAGGGCGATTTCCGCGGAGCCGAAAAGTTTGTCGTCGAAGTCCGCGGAGAACGGGCGGCCGCACTCGAGCACAACACGACGCCGGATCCCCTCGTCGTCGCGTGGCTCGCTTTGCTCGCAGCGGCGGTGTTCTGGAGCTGGTGGAATCGAATGAGCGCGACTCCTGTAGACGGTGGGGCCCGTTCTCCGAACGGGCCTGAGTTCCAGCCCGCGGTCATCGCCTCAACGCAAGCCGGCTCGGAGAGCCGGCCCCACCTCCCATGATCTTCGGCGCCCCGGAATGGTTCTTTCTGTTGCCCGCCGTCGTGGTGGCGGCGTGGCGCTGGCGTGGGCTGCACCTGCACGAACCGTTGCGGGCGGCGGCGCTCGTCACGCTGGTGTTCGCGCTGGCCGATCCGCGGCTGCGGCTCGCGAGCGCCGGATTGGATTTGTGGGTGCTGGCGGATCGCTCGGATTCAGCGGCGGCGGCGATGGCAGCGCAATCGCGCGAGATCGAGACCATTCTCGAGCGCGCCCGCGGCCGGCAGGATCGCATCTTCTACGTCGACTACGCCGGCGAAGTGACGCGCCGCGAGCGCGGCGATCCCGTGTTCGAGGGCGCGACCTCCCAGACGCGCACGGGCGTCGCGCTCGAGTATGCGTTGGCGGAAATGCCCGCGGGCCGCGCCGCGCGGCTGCTGGTCGTCACGGATGGGTTCGCCACCGAGCCGCTTGGTCCCGCGGCGGAAAAGGTTCTCCGCAGCGGCGTGCCGCTGGATTTTCGGCTGCTCACCGAGCCGGCGCTGGGCGACTGGCGGGTCGCCGCATTTACGGTGCCGCCGCGCGTGCTCGCGGGCGAATCGTTCCTCGTGGAGTTTGTCGTGGCCGGCCAGGGCGACGCGGACGTGCCGTGGGAGGTATTGCGCGGAGGTCGCGCTGCGGCCAGCGGCACCGCGCGGGTGCGCGGCGGCGTCGGTCGCGTGCGGCTGACCGATCGCGTCACTGCCGGCGGCGCGATGCGTTACGAGGTGCGGCTCAAACCGGCGGCCGATGCGCATCCCGAAAACAATGTCGCGAGCGCGTGGCTCGAGGTGGCCGGCGGACCGCGAATCGTGCTCGTGACGAATTACCCCGACGACCCGCTCGCGACGCTGCTCGGCGCCCAGGGCGTCGCGGTCGAAGTTGTGACGGCGCCGGCAACGTTGAATGCCGCGCGGCTCAGCGGTGCCCGTGCGGTCGTGTTGAACAATGTGCCGGCGCACCGGCTGCCGCGCGAGTTCATGGCGGCACTCGATTTCTTCGTGCGGGAGCAGGGTGGGGGATTCCTCATGGCGGGCGGCGAGAACAGCTTCGGGTCGGGAGGCTATTTCGCGTCGGCGATCGACGAGCTGTTGCCGGTGTCGATGGAGTTGAAGAAGGAGCAGCGGAAAATCGCCACCGCGCTCGCCATCGCGATGGATCGCTCGGGCAGCATGAGCATGAGCGCCGGTCCCGGGCTGACGAAAATGGATCTGGCCAACAGCGGTGCGGCCCGCGCCGTCGAGCTGCTCGGCGAGCTCGATGCCGTCTCCGTCCACGCCGTCGACACGCAGCCGCACGAAATTGTGGCACTCGCGCAGGTCGGTCCGAACCGCACGCGAATTCTCGAGGCGGTGCGGCGCGTCGTCAGTGCCGGCGGCGGCATCGTCGTGCGTGAGGGTCTCCGCGCCGCATTGGGCGAACTCGAAAAGGCCAACACGGGCACGCGGCACATGATCCTCTTTGCCGACGCCAACGACTCGCGGCAGCAGCTCGGCGATTATCTCGCCGCGGTCGACGATTTGCGCGCGGCCGATGCCACGGTCAGCGTCATCGGGCTCGGCACCGAATCGGATCGCGACGCGGACATCCTGAAGGAGGTGGCCCAGCGCGGGAACGGCCGGATGTTCTTCAGTGCCGACGCGGGCGAGCTGCCGGCGATTTTCGCGCAGGAAACAGTTTCGATCGCGCGGTCGGCCTTCGTGAAGGATCCCACGGGGACGCAAGCCACGCCGGGCTGGGCCGAGATTGCCGCGCGCGCGCCGGAGTGGCCCAAGACTGTCGATGGCTACAACCTCAGTTATCTCAAGGAAGGCGCGACGGCTTCGCTCGTCACCACGGACGAATACAGCGCGCCGCTCGTCGCGGCGTGGCAGCGCGGGGCCGGGCGGGTCGCCGCGGTTTCGTTCCCGCTCGCCGGCAACCACTCGGCGCAGATCCGCGCCTGGCCGGGCTACGGCGATTTTGTGCAGACCTTGTCGCGATGGCTGATCGGTGACGACGCGCCGTCGGGGCTGGCGCTGCGCACGGAAGTGGACGGCGAGCGGTTGACGCTCGATTTGCTGTACGACGAAACCTGGAACGCACGAATCGCGCAGGCCGCACCGGGTGCGACGGTGGCGGAGAGCGGTGGCGTTTCGGCGGCCATCACGACGCGGCCGATAGTCTGGGAGAAAATCGAGCCGGGACGATTTCGGGCGGCGCTCGATCTCACGCCGGGTAAAATGGCCCGTGGCGCCGTGCGCGTCGGCGCGGCCGCGTTGCCCTTCGGCCCCGTGTCGGTCGCGGGTTCGGCGGAGTGGTCCTTCGATCGCGCGCGGCTGCTCGAGTTGCGGCAGCTCAGTCAGCGCAGCGGAGGCGAAGAGCGGCTGGATTTGGCCAAAACCTGGAGCGCGCCGCGGCCGGTGAACTGGCGTGCGATCCGCGCGTGGCTGCTGGTGCTCTGGGCGGTGCTCTTCATCGCCGATGCCGCGCTGACCCGGCTGGGGATCTCGTTACTCGCCCGCCGCAAGCAGCCTCTCGCCGCCGCGGTGTGAGCCGCCGCAAACGCCCGGCGGGATCGATGGCGCCGACTACGCGATGTAGTCGACTTGAACCCCGTGCCGAAGGTCATTGGGTGCGTCCGTTGCCGTCCATGACCGCCCCCGCCCAGATGCTGCCGGTCATTTTCGCCCCGGCCCCTCATACCGCCGCCGCGCAGGGTTTTGTCATCTATTAGATGACAAGTTCCCGCGTTCGCCCGCAGAGGTGTTTGTCATCTAATAGATGACAAAACACTGCGTGGCGGCGAGTGCGGTGGGAGGTCGCCGCCGCCCTGCGAAAATGGCGCGGCCGTCGCCTGCGGCTGGCAACCACGCGCGTGGGGTGCGCGCCGTCAGGCGAGATCTTCGCCGCGATGGCGCGCGTTAACCCACGCGACGAGCAGCAGGGTGCGCTCGGCGTCCGGACAGGCGGTGCGTGCCTTCACGAGAAGGTGCAGCCGCTGCCGCGAGATGCCGAGAATGCGTGCGAGCCGGGCTTTGTCGCCGCGCTTGCGCAGCAGCTTGTTGGCCGTGGCGGCGAGTTCGTTCCAAAGCGGAGTGGCGGGTCCTACGGGCAAGGTGGCGCCGCGCAGGG
>Ga0080064_1004058_pt1 | contig 19591 bp, 19 predicted proteins | sample Subgrocontami54m_FD_69260 | JGI IMG/M metagenome (GOLD analysis project Ga0080064, IMG submission 69260) | Subsurface groundwater microbial communities from S. Glens Falls, New York, USA - GMW46 contaminated, 5.4 m (SPADES assembly) (version 2) ...
ATTCTGCTTTCCACATCCATTATAGAAACAGGGCTTGATATACCGTCTGCGAATACAATTCTCATAAACAGGGCTGACAGGTTCGGCCTTGCGGAAATTTATCAGTTGCGCGGAAGGGTTGGCAGGAGCAGCCATAAGGCATATGCCTATCTTCTGACGCCGCCTGAATTGACATTAGCAGAGGATGCAAAGAAAAGACTAAAGGTGCTTCAGGAACTCTCTGACCTCGGCGCCGGTTTCAGGCTTGCCGCATATGATCTGGAGATAAGGGGCGCCGGGGAACTCCTCGGAGCCAAACAATCGGGCCAGATTGCAGAGGTTGGTTTTGAGATGTATACGCAGCTTCTGGAAGATGCCATAAAAGAGCTAAAAGGCGAAAACATAGAAAAAGAGATTGAGCCTGAGATAAATCTCAGGGTGTCTGCATATATCCCTGAAAATTATATCCCTGATGAGAGGCAGAGGCTCTTTATCTATAAAAGGATTGCCACAGCGGCATCTGAGGACGGGATATCTGCGCTAAAAGAGGAACTTATAGATAGGTTTGGGGATATACCTGAGCTGCTGAATAACTTATTCAGAATTGCAGGTTTGAAATTGCTGCTGAAGAAACTTAAGATAACCGAGCTTTCTCAAAAAGGGGACTACCTTTATATAACATTCTCCAATGATACCGCTGTGGCGCCGCAAAGGCTGCTTCAACTTGTAAAAAAGAATCCAAAAAGGTTCAAACTTACGCCGGACTCAAAGTTCATTGTTCTTGTAGAAAAGGGGAAAGAAATCTGGGAGGAGGCAAGATATATATTGCAACAGATGATAACAGGGTGATAGTATTACATAAAAATTCAAAATGAATGAATGAGAGGGGCAAGGTGGCAGAAAAAAGCAGGGGTCAGGGGTTAGAAGTTACAAGTTACAAGTCACAAGTCACCAGCAGAACACTGGTGACCTGGTGTAAGAAGCTTTTATTCTGTATTATGTATTTTGTATTCTGTATTCTGCTTTTTGCAGGTTGTAAGAGGCAGGAAGAGGAAAAGGCAAAGGCCGCTTCTCCAACTGATGTGGTGATAAGGATAGGTGACAGGGAGATTAGCCATGGAGAATTTCAGGGGACATTCAAAAGATTATTTCTTGAAGGAGAAGGGGCTGCCGAGGTTAAAGATGAGGAGCTAAAAAATCTCAAAATAGACCTTGTTAATCAGCTTGTTGAAGAGGAATTGATTCTGGAAGAGGCAAAGAGGCTGGCAATAGATGTTAAGGATAATGATGTTTTTAAAGAGATGGAAGAAATAAAAAAAGAATATGACGGAGACACATTTGAATCAACCATCATGAATAAATATGGAAGCATGGATAAATGGAAGGAAGAGATTAGAAAGAAATTGTTGATTAAAAAGGTTATAGATAAAATTATTACTCCCATGATTATCGTTAAAGAGGGCGAGGCCCAAAGATACTATAAAGAACATATAACAGATTATAAGAGGAAAGAACAGGTAAGGGCCAGGATGATTGTGGTAAAGACAGAAGAAGAGGCAAACAGTGTGAGGGGAAGGTTGAAAAGAGGGGAAGGATTTGCAAGGATTGCGCAGGAGGTTTCATTAAGCCCTGAAGGTAAGAGGGGCGGAGACCTCGGTTTTTTTGGCAAAGGAGATATGCCAAAAGAATTTGAGGATGTGGTTTTCTCTTTGCCGCCCGGCAAAATAAGCGATGTGATAAAGACTGTATACGGCTATCATATTTTCAGGGTTGAAGAAAAAAGGGGCGCAATGGATCTAAAATTTTCAGAGATAAAAGACCAGATAATGAATAAGTTAAAGAGAGAAAAGGGCGACATGGAATTTCAAACATGGATGAAGGAATTAAAGCAAAAGACAAGGATAGAGGTGAAGGAAGAATTGTTATGAAAATAATTGTAAATTTCAAATTGCAAATTTCGAATTTTAAAGCTCAAGCCTGCTTACTGTTTACTGCGTACTGCTTACTGCTTACTCCAGTTCATGCCGAGATTGCAGACAGGATAGTGGCTGTGGTGAATGACAGCGCTATTACCTTATCTGAACTGAATATTGCCACTGCCGGACTTGGAGATATAAAGGGAGATGACAAAGAGAAAAGAAAAAAGATTATTGAAACAAAAAGCAAGGTGTTAGACCAGCTTATTGAGAAAAAACTGGTTGAACAGTCGGCAAATAAAGCAGGCATCACTGTTAGTGAAAAAGAGATAGACAATACAATTGAAGATGTGAAGAGGCAAAACAACATAGGTCAGGAAGATCTCTTAAGCGCGCTCGCAAAAAACGGCCTTACATTTAAGGAATATCGCGAGCAGCTTAAAGACCAGATCAGGCAGGTAAAATTTATAAATAAAGAATTCCGGGCAAATGTAAAGGTCTCTGATGAGGATGTAGGATCGTATTACAAACAAAATCAGGATAAATTTTCAGGCCCTGCGGTGTACAGAATCAGGATAATATCATTTCTCTTAAGCGGGCAAGACAAAGGAAAAGACGCGGAGAAAAAGGCAAAAGATATCCTTGCCATGGCCAGAAAAGGCGCAGATTTTGCAAAACTGGCTTCGGCCTATTCGGATGGGCCGAACGTCAAAGATGGCGGAGACCTTGGCTATACCAGTCCAGGCGAAATGGATGCGGCAGTGGAAAAAGCCGCCGGCGGATTAAATATCGGCGAAATAAGCGATGTAATAAAAACCCCAGCAGGGTTTCACATAATACAACTTATAGACAGGCGAAAGGCAGAGCCAAAACCTATTGCAGCGGTTCTTGACGAGATTAAAAATATTATCTTCCAAAAGATTATAGATGAAAGATACAAACTCTGGCTGGAAGAGATGATGAAAAAGGCATATATAGAGGTGAGACTGTAAAGGCAGAATTCAGAATAAAAACTTCTGATTCCTGACTCCTGCTTTATGAAACCTGCCATAGCAATTACCATGGGCGACCCGACCGGGGTTGGGCCCGAGGTTGTCTTAAAGGCCCTTGCAGATAAAAAGGTTAGGCGGCTTTGCAATCCTGTAATTCTGGGCGATGAGGCGGTCCTCAGATTTATAAGCGCAAAATGTAAATTGCAAAATGCAAATTGCAAAATAATAAACCTCTCGAATCTCAATTCTAAGAAACTAAAACCCGGAAGACCTGATAATGCCTGTGCAAAGGCCATGATGAAATATATAGAAGAGGCTGTGCGCATGGCAATGAGCGGCGCTGCAGATGCAATTGTTACGGGTCCTATAAGCAAAGAAGCTATAAATAAGGCAGGATATGATTTTCACGGCCACACAGAATTCCTTGCGCATCTTACAAAAACAAAAGACTTCTGCATGATGCTTGCAGGTAAAAACCTTAAGGTTATTCTTGTAACCATCCACGAATCCATAAAGAATGTTCCACGGCTTTTGACAAAAGAAAATATTTTCAAGACCATAAAGATAACAGACGATTCATTTAAAAAATATTTTGGCTTTCAAAGGCCGAGGATTGCAGTAGCTGCCCTTAATCCCCATGCGGGCGAAGGGGGTCTTTTTGGAGATGAAGAGAAACGGATTATCATCCCTGCTGTGAAGAAGGCAAGGCAGATGGGGATAAATGCCTCAGGCCCCTTGCCGCCGGACACGCTTTTTTACAGGGCTGTAAGGAATAAAGAATTTGACGGCATTGTCTGTATGTATCATGACCAAGGGCTTATTCCGCTGAAACTTTTACATTTTGAAGATGGCGTCAATATTACCCTCGGCCTGCCCATTATCCGCACATCCGTTGACCACGGAACAGCCTATGATATCGCATGGAAGGGTGTAGCAAGCCCGGCAAGCATGGTGGCTGCCATAAAGATGGCGGTGGAGATGTCAAGGAAGAAATTTTAAATTCCCTTCGTCATCCAGATAAATCCTTTCTGCTATGGGGTGTTCGGGGAAGCCGGGCATGAGGAGGATTTTACCGCAGAGCGCTGCAAGAAAGCCTGCGCCGACCGCAGGCATGACCCTTTGAACAGTAATATCGAAGCCGTTCGGCCTCCCGGTGAGCGAGGGATTATCAGATAACGAATGCGGCGTCTTTGCGATGCAGACCGGAAGGTTTTTATAGCCAATATCTTCCAAAACCTTTACATCTCCTTCTGCCTCTTTTGAGAATATTACCTTGTCCGCGCCATACATCTCTTTTGCAATGGTGATAATTTTTTCTTCTACAGACATATCCAGCGGATAAAGATAATGGAATTTATTTTTCTGCCTGCATAGCTCTATTATCTTTTCTGCAATATCAATTCCGCCCTTGCCGCCTTTATTTCTTACATCTGTCACAAAGGCAGGTATGTCTTTATTTTCAAGTAGGTTTATTATCTCATTCAATTCCTCATCTGTATCTTTTTCATAGCGGTTGATTGCCACAAGTAATGGGATACCGAATTTCCGGATATTCTCAACATGCCTCTCCAGATTTTTAAAACTATGCAGCCGCAGGGCGTTTAACGTTGCCACAATAACAGCAAGAGATGGATGCAGGTCGCCGACCCTGCATTTTATATCAAAGAACTTCTCCGCACCAAGTTCTGTTGCAAAACCGGCCTCTGTTATTACATAGTCTGCAAGCCTTAATGCTGTCTTTGTTGCGATAAGGCTGCTGCAACCGAGAGAGACATTTCCAAAAGGTCCGCCGTGAACAAATACAGGCGCTCCTTCTACAGATTGGACAATATTGGGATGGATGGCATTTCTTAAAAGCGCTGTTACTGCACCCTGAATTTTCAGATCTTTCACAAATACAGGACGGCTGTTGTTATCAAAGGCCACAAGGATATTTTCAACCCGCTGCTTTAAATCCATGAGATTTTGGCTCAGGCAGAGGATTGACATTATCTCGGATGCGGCAGAGATATGGAATTCATCAATCCTCTCAATTTTGCCTCCAAACCCAACTTTTACCTTTCTCAGCGCCCTGTCGTTTATATCCGAAACCCGTTTCCATAATATCCGGTCTGGATTTATTCTTAGCTTATTTCCGTGATAGAGATGATTATCTATGATAGAGGCGATTAGATTGTGCGCTGAAACCACTGCATGGTCGTCGCCTGTGAAATGCATGGTAATGTCTTCAACAGGCAAGACCTGCGACTGCCCGCTTCCCGTTGCGCCGCCCTTGGCGCCGAAAAAGGGGCCGAGGCTCGGCTGTCTTATGCAGGCTATGGCCTTTTTGTTCAATAATCTTAAAGACTGCGCAAGGCCGATAGTTATGGTTGTCTTTCCCTCGCCGGCAGGGGTAGGACTCATTGAGGTAACAAGAATCAGTTTGCCGTCTTTTTTCCGGGCCGGGTTTTTAAGCAAGGCCGAATTTATTTTGGCAATATAACTGCCATAGGATATGATATGCCTTAACGGAATATGCAGTCTGCCGGCAATATCCTCAATATGCTTTAACTTTACAGAAAGGGCAATTTCTATATCTGTCTTCATTTTATCTTTGGTAGCACAGGTGTAAACATGTGTCAACATCTTACTCGTATAATTATATTGAAATACAACTATTTATTCTGTAAGATAAATAAAAATGGCTTATAGGGGGCTGTCATGCAAAAACAAGAGATTAAAAAAATACTATTCCCAACAGATTTTTCAGTTGCATCTGACTATGCGTTGTCTTATGCTGTATCCATGGCAAAACGGTTCAAGGCAGAGATATTTCTCATTCATGTTGTTGACACAAGCTATGACATATCAGGTTTTTATATACCGCATATATCCGTAGAAAAACTCATACAGGAAATGGAAAGCTCAGCAGAAGCGCAGTTGAAAAAGGTCGGCGGTAAAATATCCCGCAGCGTAAAGGCATACGAATCTGCTGTAAAAAGCGGCATCCCGTATAAAGAGATAATCAAATTTGCCAAAAACAAAGGCATAGATATGATAATAATGGGAACCCACGGCAAGTCAGGCACAGACCACTTTTTCTTCGGCAGCACAACCGAGAGGGTTATGAAACAGGCTGACTGTCCTGTCTTAACAATCCGTCCCCCGAAGGATATGCTTTTAAAGGGGAGGGAATAATGTTCGGCATAGGGCCTACAGAGCTTATTGTTATCCTTGTCATAGCCCTGATTGTCATAGGGCCTAAAAAACTCCCTGAGATTGCAAAGGTCCTTGGCAAGACATTTGCTGAATTCAAAAGGGCGACTGAAGAGATAAAAAATAGCGTAAAAGATGACATTGAGAAAACAACCGGTACACTGACCGAATTGTCTAAAGAAGTAAAAGCCTCGATAAATCAACAACCGCAAACACCCCCCGCAGAAGAAAAAAAGAAGGATACATAAAGATGCAGCAAGAATACAAGATGCCGTTTACATCCCATCTGGCAGAGCTTAGAAAGACGCTTATTGTAAGCGTTATAGCTGTGGCAATAGGTTTTGCTGTATCATACAACTATTCTAAAGAGCTCTTTATGCTACTTGCCAAACCGCTCCCTCCGAACACATCCTTTGCCTTCACGAGGCTGATAGAGCCGTTCTTTACATACCTCAAGGTATCTTTACTCACAGGCATATTTCTGGCAAGCCCTGTTTTAATATACGAAATCTGGGTGTTTATCGCGCCTGGGCTTCATGAAAATGAGAGGAAGTGGGTTTGGCCAATCGTCTTTTCCTCAACGGCCTTATTTATAGGCGGCGTGCTGTTCGGCTATTTTCTGGTGCTGCCATTCGGTTATAGTTATTTTTTAAGCTTTTCATCAGATACGATAAAGCCCATGCTGTCAATGGATGAGTATTTCTCGTTCACGACAAAGTTTCTCTTGGCATTCGGGCTTGTATTTGAGATGCCGCTATTTATACTGTTCTTGTCTCTGCTGGGCATTGTAAACGCAAAGATGCTCTCCGCCTACAGAAAATATGCGGTAATTGCCATATTTATTATAGCCGCTGTTTTAACGCCGACGCCTGACGCATTCAGCCAGATACTAATGGCCGCGCCTATGCTTGTGTTCTATGAGGCAGGGATAATATTGGCAAGGATATTCGAAAGAAAAAGGGGCTCGCAATGACACATGGAGCAATTTACACTCACAACCCAATTCATCCCAAAGGGCGACCAGCCGAAGGCGATTAAACAGCTTGTTGGCGGCCTCAAAAATGGCCTCAGGCATCAGGCGCTTCTCGGTGTTACAGGCTCAGGCAAGACATTTACCATAGCCAATGTCATAGCAGAGATAAATAAGCCCACGCTTGTGCTTGCGCCTAACAAGACCCTTGCTGCGCAGCTCTTTGCGGAATTTAAAGAACTTTTTCCTGAAAATGCGGTTGGGTATTTTGTATCTTATTATGATTACTACCAGCCTGAGGCATACATCCCCACGACAGATACTTATATAGAAAAGGACTCGTCTATAAACGACGAGATAGACAAACTCCGCCATTCTGCAACCCATGCGCTGCTTACCAGAAATGATGTGATAATCGTTGCATCCGTATCGTGCATCTACGGCATAGGCTCTCCTAAAGATTACGGCAGTATGCATCTATACGCAGAAAAAGGCATGGATACCCAGAGGGACGAGGTTTTAAAGAGGCTTGTGGAGATGCAGTATCAGAGGAATGACTATGACTTTTACAGGGGCACATTCAGGGTAAGGGGAGATGTGGTTGAGATATTCCCTGCATACGAGGCTGAGACTGCTGTGCGGCTTGAGTTCTTCGGGGATACCATAGAGGCCATATCAGAGATAGACCCAATGAGGGGGAGGATTCTCAGAAAGCTAAGCAATGCCCTTATCCATCCCGCAAGCCACTATGTGACAACAAGGGACAATCTGAAAAGGGCGATGGACAGCATAAGGGAGGAGTTGCGGGAAAGGCTGACACTGCTGAAGGCTGAGAACAAGCTCCTTGAGGCGCAGAGGCTTGAGCAGAGGACTATGTTTGACCTTGAGATGCTTGAGGAGATGGGATACTGCTCAGGCATAGAGAATTATTCAAGGCATCTCTCAGGAAGACTTCCGGGCGAGCCGCCGTATACATTGATTGACTATTTTCCTGAGGATTTTCTTTTGATAATTGACGAGAGCCATATATCAATACCGCAGATTGGCGGCATGTATCACGGCGACAGGTCTCGCAAGGAGACATTGGTAGGGTATGGATTCCGCATGCCGTCTGCGCTTGACAACAGGCCCCTTAAATTTGACGAATTTGAAAAGAGGGTAAATCAGGCGATATATGTCTCTGCAACGCCTGCCAAATATGAGATGGAAAAGGCAAAGGGCGCTGTTGTGGAGCAGATTATACGGCCCACAGGCCTCATGGATCCTGACATAGAGGTCAGGCCTGCAAAGGCGCAGGTGGATGACCTGCTTGGTGAGATAAGAAAGAGGGTTGAGAAAAAAGAACGTGTGCTTGTAACAACACTTACAAAGAGGATGTCAGAGGATTTGACAAGATATTATGATGACCTTGGTGTTAGGGTTAAATACCTACATTCAGATATTGAGACCCTTGAAAGGGTTGAGATTTTAAGGGCATTAAGACTCGGCGAATTTGACTGCCTCATAGGAATAAATCTTTTGCGTGAAGGGCTTGACCTGCCGGAGGTTTCGCTGGTTGCCATCCTGGATGCTGACAAGGAAGGCTTTCTGCGCTCTGAGAGGTCTCTCATCCAGACCTGCGGCAGGGCTGCAAGGAATGTGAACGGCTGTGTCATTATGTATGCGGATAGAATAACAGGCTCAATGCAAAGGGCCATTGACGAGACAATCCGCAGACGGAAGCTCCAGGCTGAATATAATAAGAAAAATGGCATTACCCCTGAGACCATAAAGAGCACAATCAAGGATGTCCTTAGTTCTGTGTATGAGGCGGATTACTATACTGTGCCTGTTGTGGCAGAAAAGGAGGCCGAATATATCCCGCCCCACGAGCTGCCTGTCTTGATAAAGGCCTTGCGCAAAGAGATGCAGGAGGCTGCAAAAGAAATGGATTTTGAAAAGGCAGCAGAACTCAGGGATAGGATAAAGGAACTTGAGGCGCTGGAGGTAAGGATAGGATAGTCGGGAGGGTTAATTCAGCTTCGGCCTTTTCTTATGCCAATCTGTTGCCTGCTCATAAGAATATGCAGTCTTTAACACAGTCTCTTCATCAAGGGGCTTCCCCAGTATCTGAAGCCCTATCGGCAGATTGTCCTTTGTAAATCCGCATGGAACGGAAAGCCCGGGTATTCCGGCAAGGTTGCATGAGATGGTAAAGATGTCAGAGAGATACATGGTGAGCGGGTCTGCGGTCTTTTCGCCAATCTTAAACGCAGGGGTCGGCGCGGTGGGTGTTAGAATAACATCGCATTTTTTAAATGCCTCTTCAAAGTCTCTTTTTATAAGCGTCCTCACCTGTGACGCCTTTTTGTAATATGCGTCATAGTAGCCTGCCGAGAGGGAATAAGCGCCGAGCATAATCCTTCTTTTTACCTCTGGCCCAAAGCCCTCATCCCTTGTTTTGCAATACATATCCATTAGGTTTTTGCTGTCCTTTGCTCTGGAGCCGTATTTAACGCCGTCGTATCTTGCAAGGTTAGAACTCGCCTCTGCTGTTGCGACAAGGTAGTAAACTGCAATGGCATAGTCTGTGTGGGGCAGGCTGACATCTACAACTGAGGCGCCTTGTTTTTTTAAGACCTCTATAGCCTCCTTCACAGCCTTTTCCACATCGCTGTCCAGACCTTTAATAAAATACTCCTTTGGGATGCCTATTTTTAAACCTTTTATATCCTTTGTTAATGCCTTTGTATAATCAGGCACAGGCGCATCTATGGATGTTGAATCCTGCGGATCATAGCCTGCCATTGCATTGAGCATTATTGCGCAATCTTTTATATCTTTTGTCAATGGGCCTGCCTGATCAAGGGATGACGCAAATGCAATCATGCCGTATCTTGAAATCCTGCCATAAGTCGGCTTCAAACCTACAATGCCGCAACAGGACGCAGGCTGGCGGATAGAGCCGCCTGTGTCTGTGCCGATGGACCCTGCGCATTCGCCTGCAGAAACGCTTGCCGCAGAGCCGCCGCTTGAGCCGCCCGGCACCCTTTCAGTATCCCACGGATTTTTTGTAACAAAGAAGGCAGAATTTTCAGTGGATGAGCCCATGGCAAATTCATCCATGTTGTTTTTACCAAGGATTACTGCGCCTGCTTCCTTCAATTTCTTTATGACAGTGGCGTCATAAGGCGGGACAAAATTATTTAGTATCTTTGATGCGCAGGTGGTTAATATTCCTTTTGTGCAGAAGATGTCTTTGACTGAAATCGGCACGCCTGTAAGAGGAGTTATGTCTTTGCCGGAGGAAATTCTTTTATCAGCCTCCAGTGCCTGTTTTATGGCGTCTTCTTTTGTGACTGTGATAAAAGCCTTTATTTTACTGTCAATCGCGTCAATCCTTTTTAAAAATGCCTCTGTCAGCTCTAAAGAGGTTATCTCCTTTTTCTTAAGTTTCTCGTGCAGTTCATGAGTTGTCAGGTTGTAAAGTTCCAAGATTATCTCCTTTTATTCTATTATCCTCGGCACCTTAAAACATCCCTTTGCCTTTTCAGGAGCGTTGCTTAATACATCATCCTGTGATAAAGACGGCTTTATCACATCTGTTCTGAATATACCCGCTGGAGACACTGCGCAAGTCGTTGGCTCCACATTTTTTGTATCCAATGTGCTAAGCTTTTCCACATAGGCAAATATCTTCCCCATCTGTTCAGTATACAGTTTGGTTTCATCTTCAGAAAGGGCAAGCCGCGCCAATGTTGCCACATGCTCAACATCTTTTTTAGTAATTGCCATAAAAGCCTCCAATGAAAACCGATTACACAGATTTCTTAAATACAGATTACACAGATTTAAAACTCTCTTTTGTGGGAATCTGTGTAATCGGCTTTTATAATCGGTGTAATCATCTTTCTTAGTGTAAGTAGAGTTATCATAAGGCAGGGTTATATTCAAGCCATTTTACATTTAATGTTGTTCGTAAAAGGTAAAGAGGAAAAGCCTTATAGAAAATGATCGGGCTGACCGGGCTGACAATATAAGGGCTGTAAAAAGCAAGACCTGACCCCCAACCCCCCATGTTTTATTCTTCCCTTTTTCCCACTTGTAATCCATTTATACGCGTTTTTATATTTGCTTTTCAATTCTTGGCGGAATAATAGTCGCTGACCCTCTTTTTCTACATCCTGATGGGTGTCTGATGCAATGAAACTTGTTTTCACAAAAGCGAGGGACTGACATCGAACTTAAAGAAACTGCGGGAATGGCAGGGATGGTTGATAACTCATTAGTGAAATATTACGCAAGGGGAAAATACTTTTTCTCGCTTTGGGATGTTTTTTGCTCTTGACAGGGGCCTTTTAATGGGTGTCCCCTTTTTGTTTCTATAGTCATTTAATTAGTTTAAATGTCGTTATACTCTCTTCAAAAATGGCGTCGAGGGACTCGCCTCCCGCCGCAAGAGCGGAGCACGTTACGACAAAATATTTCCCCTTGGCTCCAGGGAAAACATAAAAAGTCTGCCGGAGCAAGCTCTTTTGCTGGAGTGAGGTGGTTACCATTCTTTCGCCCTTTAAGCCGCTCGTTGTTACAAAAGCATCACGCTTAATTAGCGCAAATTGCACAAAATGTTTCTCTAGGGCTTTCGCATTTGCATCCACGTAGCTTTTTAAAGACCCATCGTATGCCTCATCTAATACAATTATGTTTGGAGTGAATGAATTTGCAGTGGGACCGAAAACACCCTTATATTTCAGACCTGGGAGTTCACGGAATTGCCAGTTTTTCGGTGCTTGCATAGTGAAACCTAACACCTGTTCGGCAGCAAACTTACTTGCATCCTCAAGTTCTTTTGTTTTACGCTTATCTTGCCGAAGGTCATCAATTGCTTTCGCGACATCTTTAGGATCCGCAGAAACCCGTGCTTTCAAATAATATATTTTACCATCCCAGTCCTCTGCAAGGACTTCAGCTTTTACTATTCCAGCCGTAAAAACGGTGATTTGGTCTTTTGTCATTTGGAAGTCTTTCACCGTAGTTTCACTTATCAGGTAAGTTCCCAATTCCTCTAAAAGAAGTCTTTTAACCTGCTCCAAAGCAAGGTTTCGACTTGAAACCTTAGAATCGAACTCACTGGCTTGGTACGAATATTCTTTTGTGAAGGTAACGACTTCTGCAACGGCAAGAGTCCCACTGAGGAGGCTGAAAAGAACGCTTGAAAGGATAATTTTTAAGGCATTTTCCATAGTGTCACTTTGAATAGATTATTTGAGTGTAACGAAACGTGAGCGGAGAGTCAGAAGGTCAGGTCTTGTTAGGCATCTAAAATCTCATTTACCTCTTTTACCAGAATCGGCAAATGATTTTCAACCGCCTTCCAAACAATCATCTCATCGATAATATCATAACCGTGTATTAAAATATTTCTGAATCCTATGATACGATGACACTCTGAAATCTTTTCCGTAAACTCTTCATCAATTTGCTTAATCCTGTTAAGTGCTTCTCCAATGATCTCAAAATCCCTCTCAACCGCGCGTTGTGTAACCGGACTGTTTTGATACGCCTTGAAGTTCATCTCGTGAGTAAAATTTTGTATCTCTTCTGCTGCCTGGAGAATATCAATAAGGTTTTTTCTTATCTCATCGTTCATAAACAATAGTCCTTGTCTTCTCGACCGCTTCCCTGAAAATAGGGTTTTTGAATGGTTTGTCTACAACAAGATCAACTTCCCGTCCAAATATTTTCTCCAGATGCTCTTTTAGTTCAAAGTATTTGTCAAAAAGGTCAACGGTTTCATCCGAATCAAAAACTACCAGTATGTCAACATCACTGCTTGGTGAAAAACTTTGAGTCAAAGCCGATCCATAAAAACCGAGTCGTTTTACTGGCAATAATCTACAAATACGTTCAATTTCAGGTTTAAGTTTTTTTAAGTCAATCATAGAAACATTATTACTTATTATTGATAATTATTCAATATTTTTGATGCCATAACAACCGAAATCAGCGGCGCAGGCAACCACCAATGCCAAAATCGCGCCACGCTTATTCCACGTCCGCTGGATTTTCTTGTTAGCGAGGTTTTAAATCCTCTTGTCTTAGTTTTGCAAACTCTTCATCTGTGAGAGTATCATCCTCATAATGGAATTGGTCGTTTATCACCAATTTAGGGACGATGCTCACGATTCTATGCTTGTAACCGACAAGAACACAATTAGGCAAATAAATCTTCTTGATGAAAGGCTGATTATCCCATTCTTTTTTGATATAAATCTCGCCCGGAATATTTGATATAAACCAAGGCTGAGTGCCGAAACCAGAAAATTGTGTTCCGATAATATCTTGAAGACACCGAATAGCTTTTAATGCCAATTCTCTATCGTTTAAATCAGTCTCGGGTCGAAAGTGGATTGCCTTATGCCTCATATCCATTAGTTCACTAAAACGATTTTTAACATCTGGCAATAAAACGTTCCATGACGCCAAAGTATTTATTGCTAGACTCCAATCATCAAAGGAATCTTTACGATAAATATTTTTATATTCAGGTGTTGATTTATAATCATCTCTGAGAGTAAGAACCAAATAATTAAGAATCCTTTCCCCTAAAGCGCATGCTGCCGTTAAAGCCGGATAGTAAGCGCCCATAACAAAAGATGTTCTCACTTGTTCAAAGAACCTATTATGGAAAGCTAAAATTGAGAAAGGCTTTGCCTCCAAATCTATGAAATTCTTTTTCTTTTGCTCCGCATCTATTATTCCATACTGAGCGATAAGACCCTGCTCTGTTTTTTTGCTATTCTCATAATGAAGTTGCTTCACCTTCTCTTCCCATTCATCTCGAATGGGGTCGGCAAGTGTCCTAACTCTCGTGTCAAAGTCCCATTGCAAAATACGGTATCTCTTCATTTTTTCTCGCTAACAATGATTGGACAGACTGTATAAACCGGTGGAGGCAGACTGTCCCTTTCCGCCTAAACCGGGGAGCATCCGACGGTTGTTTGCTCCAAACCCTTATACCATCGCATCTTGCCTCCGCCAGAACTTCCTTTTGAATAATTAATTTTATATATTGTTTTGCTTGTGTTTACTTGCTATCTCATCTGCCAATCTATCCAATGCCTGATAGTCTTCTGCCTTTGGCTGTCCTTTTATAATGACCGGTGCAAGCATTTCCAATTTTAAATTAGATAACACCCCGCCAATCTGTTCAACCATCTTGCCTCCCCAGCCATAAGAACCGATGATGGAGGCAAATTTAAGTTTTGGCTTTAATGCATTAGCAAGAAATGCAGCGGATATAACAAGAGGATGCGCCCCAACCAGAACTGTAGGCGAGCCGATTACAATGGTGGCAGCATCAACCAGCGCCATAGCCAATTTTCCAGTATCGGTGACAGCCAAATTGAACCTCTCCACTTTCACTCCCTTTTCAGCAAGGGCTTCGGTCAAATAATTCACCATTAACTGGGTGCTGCCGTGCATGGTCACATATGGCATAACAACGGTATTGCTGAGTGCGTCAGAAACCCATTCTCTGTGTGATTGAATGATGCATTCAGGGTCATTATGGACAGGGCCGTGGCTCGGCGCAATCATGTCAATCTGATATTGTTTCATCTTCTCCAGATGCTTCCGGATCGTAGTCCTGAACGGCATCATCACCTCGGCATAGTATCTCTTTGCAGCATCGCATACATGCCAATATTCACTATAAAATATATCTGAAGTGGCAAAGTGAGAACCGAACAGGTCGCAGGTAAAAAGTATTTTATCTTCCCGGAGATATGTAAACATAGTCTCTGGCCAGTGAACCCATGGCGCATGGATGAACTCCAGGGTCTTATTCCCTAAAGACAAGGTCTCCCCATCATTCACTGTTATAATCCTCTCCTCCGGGATATGCAGATGTTCCACAAGCATAGGCTTGCCTTTTGACGTAGCTACAACTTTTGCATTTTTATATTTTTCCAGCACACAGGGAATCGCCCCTGAATGGTCTTGTTCAGCGTGGTGAGAAATAATAAAATCTATATTTTTAACATCTTTCAGACGGGACATGAGGACAGCTATCATGCTTGGGTCAACCGTGTCCAGCAGGGCTGTCTTTTCACTTCCATAAATCAAATAGGCATTGTAACTGGTCCCGTCCGGCAAAGGTACAAGAGAATCAAACAGCCTCCTGTCCCAGTCCACTGCCCCGACCCAGAAAACATCCTCTTTTATCTTTTTTGGTTTCATATTTATTCTCCTTCTATTTGCATGGATGGATTCTTCTCAAGAAAGCGGTTTTAATGAGCCAATCCTATCCAATAAACACGCGCCTGTCAAGGCGGTTTAATACAAGAATCCATGAATCATTTCCGAGGCATTAAAATGCGGTTCTCTTGATTTAAAAGGCAATATCTGTTAGTTTTAACTTTACATGAAACTCCTTCTAATCCTTCCAAAAAATGAGCGCAGTTACTGGGGCGGGGTCTCCAAAAGCGGAAAGGCAGGTTTTGTACGTTTAAATCTGCCGACTATCGCGGCGCTTACTCCAACGGACTGGGATGTTGAGATACTGGATGCAAGGGTCAAACCTGTTGATTATGACGCAAAGGCAGACCTTGTCGGCATTACAGGATTTACAGCAGAGATGCCCGGCGCATACCAGATAGCGGATAATTTCAGGAAAAAAGGGGTAACGGTGGTAATGGGCGGCATTCATGTGTCTGCGCTTCCGGATGAGGCACTGCAGCATGCGGACGCAGTCGTTATCGGCGAGGCGGAACTTGTCTGGCATAAACTCCTTCTTGATTTTAAAAGGGGTGAACTAAAGCAGAAATACAAGGCAGATAAATTGTGCGACATGGAAAATATGGTTATTCCGCGCAGAAATCTTCTTAACAAAGAAATGTATTCGGGCTTCTATACGCTCCAGGCAACACGCGGCTGTCCATTCAACTGCGACTACTGCGCGGTTACTGCATTCTTTGGCCAAGAATTCAGGACAAGGCCGGTTGACGAGGTGATTGAAGAAATAAAGGGCTTTGGCTCAAAGAAATTCTTTTTTATGGATGACAATATCGTTGGAAGACCCAAATATGCAAAGGAACTGTTTCAAAAACTGATACCGCTAAAGGTAATATGGGGAAGCCAGGCGTCTATCACAATGGCAAAAGACCCTGAATTGTTAAATCTCTATGCAAGAAGCGGCGGTAGATATGCATTCATCGGTTTTGAGAGCCTTTCGCAGAAAAGCCTTGAAAACCTGCACAAGGGCTGGAATTCGGCAAAGGACTACAAAGAGGCAATAAAAAAGATACATGGGGCCGGCATAAACATTATCGGCAGTTTTGTGTTCGGCCTTGATGAGGATGACTCATCTGTGTTCAAAACCACATTTGACTTTATCATGGAGACAAATATGGACGCAGCGCAGTTTCACATCCTCACGCCTCTGCCGGGCACAGTAACCTACAGCCTCCTTGAAAAAGAGGGGAGGATAATTGACAGGGATTGGGCAAGGTATCATACAGGCGAGGTCGTATTTCAGCCAAAAGGCATGACAGTTGAAGAGCTGCAAAACGGCTATTACTGGATTTTCAGAAACACCTATACTATAAAAAATATACTTAAAAGAAGTTTGAGAAGCCCAAGTGGAATTATTTATAGGATAGCGGCAAATCTAAGCTACAGAAAAAAGGCATTGAAGATGCCTGATGTTACTTTATAAACCCCCACACCAAAGATTAGCGCACAGCCTTTGACAAAATGGAAATTTTCCAAATTACCTTGTTCTCCACGCCTTTAATGTTAAAAAGACGAAAAAGATCACACTAAGGAATGCGATAAAAAGTGGCGCTGTCGGCAAATCCATTTTATAAGACACAATCAAGCCGAAACCGCTCGCTGCCAAACCGACTGCCCATGCAATAACGAGCACCTTGAAAGGTTTTTTGCTGAAAAGCCTTCCTATGAGGGCAGGTATCACAAGAAATGAGAATACCTGCAATATCCCTGCAATTGAAACCGAACTGACAAGCACAAAAGCGAAACTCAGGAAAAAAAAGAATTCCCACAGATAACTTCCTTTCCCTTCGTATGAAAGGGCGAAAAACTTTTTTCTGAAAATGAAATGGATCAATCCTATGCATGAGTAGAGCACAAGCATCTTTAAGACTTCTCCCTGCGTAACCCATATTATATTGCCGTTCAGGATCGCCTTTAGCTCCTCAAGGCCGTGCGGCGTCCTGTCGAGAACCAATATGCTTGCAGCCAGAGAGAAAATATAGAAGACTCCGATAAACGCCTCTATATTGACAAACTGCGCGATATGTCTTGAAAGGGATAAGATAGCGGCGCCGATGATTGCGAAGATTATAGAGTAGAGATACCGTCCGGACGCCTCGTTGCCCATAAAAAACGATATTGATATTCCAAGTGCGATAAACTGGGCCATAGAGAGGTCCAAAAAGATAACACCCCTCTCAAGTATATGAATACCGAAATACGTATGTATCGCGATCAAAAGAACGCAACCTAAAAACGGGTATATAAGAAAATTTATGGCCTCCATCGCTGCCTCCTTTAATCTAACAACAAAAGTGTTTGATCCATGAAGCTAAACCAGTCCTTGACCGCATCGGTTACGCCGACATCTTGCGGAAGGATGATAACCTTGAGGCCTGTCTTCTTTGCCAGCGACTCAGACTCCTGAAGACCATAATATGGGGTCGTAAGAATGGCGTCGGGCTTTTTTTGTTTAATCAATTCAATCAGTCTTACGATGTGGGCGGCAGAAGCGGGTATTCCTGGTTTTGGCTCTACATACTCAACGATTTCGAATCCGAAATCTTTGGCAAGGTATTCAAAATATTTATGGTAAGCGATAAATCTCTTTCCCTTTAATTTTAATGCCTTATCACTCCATTGCTTCTGTTTTTCTTTGAACCTATCTTTGAATTCAGTGAGGTTAGCGCTGTAGAAATTAGCATTATCCTGGTCTATCTGTGATAAGGCATCAGCTATCCCCTCTGTTACATGGAGGATATTCTCAGGTGAAAAGTGATAATGCGGATTACCCAGGAGATGCACATCCCCCATGCTCCTATCAGCGGACAGGGGCTTTTCTATGGGCATAATATATTGCGAGCAATCGAGGTTGCCCGGTTTACCGGGTTGTATATTTGGATTTCTTGAGGATTCTATTAAGAGCGGCACATATCCGATCTCAAGGTCCAGACCGTCATACATTAAAATATCGGCCTTTCTTGCCGCAAGTATCATGCTCGGTTTTGCTTCCACATAATGCGGATCCTGTGTCGGTTTTACAAGCACAGTAACCTCAATCTTATCCTTACCGATAGCTTTTGCAATGCTCCCGATCCACGGAAGTGTTGCAACTACATTTACCTTGCCAAAGGCAACGGGGGCAGTAGTCAAAGAAAACAAAAATATCATCAGCAATATTTGTATCCTTCTCATAATTTTTCTCCTTTTAAAATGGGTGTGCCGCATGGGCGCCGATTCCCAGTATTAACTGCACGAATACTTCATTGTTTGTCCTTCCATCACTTGCGGACCTGTCGTAATTATACTGGAGCCTTATGCGGGAGAACTCTGTAAGATTAAACTCAAGGTCGCCAGTCGCTCTCCACGGTTTTTCCCCGAAAGCTTGCTCAGAGCCGCTTAACAGATATTGATTTTTGAATATCTCAAGGAGATCGTACCTCGCACCTATACGCCATCTCTCTATCTGATAAATCCCCTGGATATACGCCCCGTCCTGCGACCTTTTCAAAGGGGCGACGGCAGATAGCGCAGTGTTAAGTAAATCCCCTTTCTGATCCCTTAACATGTATTCGCTCTGAAGGATAAACGACCTGACTTTGGAAGGCTTCCACTTGTATGTGAACTCAATATCATAGAGAGTCGATGTCCCTGTAAATTCAGTACCCTTCGCCACCGAATTTGTCTTTGTATTTCCTGTCAGCACAGAAGGGCCAAAAAGAATTGTTGAATCGTCTCCAAAATCAAAAGAGGCCTTTGCAAAAACTCCATAGGCATGCGGGCCTGATTTTGCGTCAGGGCCGAAGAGCGCTTCATTTTCACCCTGAAGCGCCTCAACACCCAACTGCATATAAACCGGGAGTTGAGGCAGATAAGTCAACTGTATCCCTTTTTCCGTGACACCCTCCCCTCCGATAAACGCCCTGTAGACAATGGGCAGGTCTGCAAAATCCCACGCATGAGGATGCTGTGAGTTTATCCTGCCGAAACCGCTCTTAAACTTTCCGCCTTTAATTTGCAGACCTTCCGGCAAGGAGCTCGTGATGAAATACGCCTCTTCGACAGTTGCGCCGTTTTCCGTTACAGGGATGTTGGCATAGAGGTTAAAATACGGATCAACCGGCGCAAAGATAAAAAGCTCGGCTGAATCCAGATTAAAACCTTTTTGCCTGTCAATGCCGGCTGTGGTAAATCCCGGGATGCCTCTATTCAGAAGTTCTGCGCCGCTTATGTTCGAGGAATAAAAGAAACTGTTGACAACCAGAGATATATTTGGATTTGAAAGG
>Ga0080064_1004059_pt1 | contig 19590 bp, 16 predicted proteins | sample Subgrocontami54m_FD_69260 | JGI IMG/M metagenome (GOLD analysis project Ga0080064, IMG submission 69260) | Subsurface groundwater microbial communities from S. Glens Falls, New York, USA - GMW46 contaminated, 5.4 m (SPADES assembly) (version 2) ...
TCTCTTCTTCTTCCCCCACCCCCGAGAGGGGGGGGGGGGTGTGGCGCGGAAGAAGGGGGGGGGGGGCCCAGTCAGCGAACGACCCCCACCCCACCCCTCCCCCTTTCAGGGGGAGGGAATCGACGGTCAGCGCGATGTCGCTCAGTGGGGGTGGTGATGCCCGTGCTCATGGCCATGCCCGTGGTCGTGGTGATGGTCGCCATCCGCGTGTTCGTGGTGGTGAATGCGCTGGCGCGGTCGGGGGCCGCGCGGGTCCTCGCTGAAGACCAGCGACTTGATAGTCACCGGAACCGTATTCGACGGCATGCGGATACGGCCGAGGTCGATATAGTCGAAGTCCCACAGCACAACGCCGTCGATTACCAGGATCTCGCCCTCGATCTTCTTCTCCTCGCGCAGAATGGCGCCAAGCGTCTGCGCCACATCGCCGTCGAGCATGATGTAGAGGGGCTGCTTTTTGGCGAGCCGCGCCGCCATGGCGCGCTTGATGCCCTCGGCGAAGGCGGAGATGCGTTCGTATGAGGGCGCGCCAAGCCAGCGGAAAGCCAAGGCCACTTCGCCCTCGCCATCCAGCGGCACATCGAAGGCGGTGAAATGTGCGCGGATCGCCTGCGCCAGCTTGTCAGGATCTATGGTGGCTTCGCAGACGAAGGAAGGCTGCAACACTTGCAGATTGCGCCGCGGCAGCAATTTGCCCGGGCTGGAAATGAAGCTGGTATTGCCGCTGAGCTGCACGCTGTATTCGGAAGCCCCCAGCGCGGTGGCGCGGATGCATTCGCCCGCGGGCAACAGCGGCCACGGCAAGGCGCCGGATTCAATGCGGCGGCGGATGGCGCGGCCGAGCCGAGGCCCCATGTCGCCGAAGTCGCGCGTCTCGCGCCGATAAACGTATTCGGCGACGCCCCCGGAAAACATCACCCCGTCGATGCGGCCAAGCTCGGCAATGGGGTCGGTGAGATAAAGATGCCCAATGTCGTGCGGCAGCGGGCGCACCGTAAGCGCGGCCACCAATATGTCGGCCATTTTCTCCGCCACGCGATCCATCTGCTCGGGGCTCGCGCTGTCGCCCACGTTCCAGGAGAAGCCGGCCTGCTTGGCGTGATGTTTTCCCGCCGGGTCAAGCCGGATGATTTTTTGATTTTCATCGACCACCTGCAGGCGGCCGCCGACGTGAACGGCCGCGGTGGCGAGCACCTTGCCCTTTTCCACGACGCCGAGCTTGGTGGTGCCGCCGCCGATGTCGATGTTGAGGATGCGCTTATTCTCATCGCTCGATACCCGCGCCGCACCGGAGCCATAGGCGGCCAGCATCGCTTCCATGTGATGACCGGCCGTGGCGGTGACGAATTCGCCGCCCTGCTCCGCCAGCACGCCGGCGATGGCTTGCGCATTCTCGCGGCGCAGGGCTTCGCCGGTGAGAATGACGACGCCGGTGTCGATGTCCTCCGGTTTTACGTTCGCGGCATTGTAGGCGTCATCGAGAATGACGCCGAGCTTGGCTTCGTCGATGCGCTCGTCGTTTTGATAAGGCGTCAGCGCCACCGGCGACTGAAACAGAGTCTCGCGCGAGACGACGAAATAGCGGCTCGACAAATCCTCGCCGAGGCGGCGCAAATTGATGCGCGAGAAAATAACTTGCGTTCCGGCGGAGCCGATGTCGATGCCGACGCTGTGCAGCGTCACATGATCTTGGATCCAGAGCGGGTTGTCCTCAAGACGTTCGTTGTCATCCACCCAATCATGATCGTGATCGGACTCCGCGTCGTGCTCGTGCGTCAGGTCCGCGCCGTAGAGATGGTCGGCGACGGTGTGCGCGCCTGTTTTTTTTGTGTCGTCGGCCGGCATGCGGGGTCCTTTAGAGCAAACTTCAGGGTGGACCCGGTCGTTGCCCCGGCGGGACTGTGGATAACTAGGTCCGCCCAGCCGATTTCTCTCGGCAAAACAGAGTGATAACGGCATTTCCAAAGAACGCAAGGTCTCAAAATTGTCCTTCCGGGGCGTCCGCCGTAGCCCGCAGGGCGAAGGCGTGACGAACCCGGAATCCAGAAGCGGGCACCAAGTATGCATCTGGATTCCGGGCCCATGCCGGAGCCTGCGCCCCGACGGCGCACCCGGATCGGCGCTTCGCGCCGTCCGGGCACAGGCTCCGCGCCAATCGGGGTGGCATGTCCCGGAATGACCGGCGTGATTTACCCGCCCGGTGCTTCCGCGCGCAGCTTGAAGCGCTGGATCTTGCCGGTTGCGGTTTTGGGCAGATCGCGGCGGAATTCGATCCAGCGCGGATATTTGTATGGCGCAAGCTTGCTCTTCACATGGTCCTGAAGCTGCTTGGCGAGCGCGTCGCCCGCGCTTTCATGCACCTTGAGCACGACAAAAGCCTTCGGCTTCACCAGCCCTTCGCCGTCGAGCCACGCCACCACCGCGGCTTCGAGCACCTCCGCATGACTTTGCAACGCGCCTTCCACCTCAAACGGCGACACATAGAGGCCGGACACTTTCAACATGTCGTCACGGCGTCCGCAGTAAACGAAATAGCCGTTCTCGTCTTCAATATATTTATCGCCTGAGCGCGTCCATTCACCCAAGAACGTCGAGCGCGACTGCTCGCGGTTGTTCCAATACATGATCGCGCTGGTGGGGCCGCGCACATGCAGCTCGCCCATCTCGCCCTTTGGCACGGGCGCGCCGTCGTCGCCGACGAGCCTGATGTCATAGCCGGGGACTGGCTTGCCGGTGGTGCCATAGCGCACGTCGTCCGCGCGCAGCGACAGAAAGATGTGCAGCATTTCGGTGGAGCCGAGACCGTCCAGGATGCCGGCGCCATACTTCTCGCTCCAGCGGCTGCCGACATCAGCAGGCAGCGCCTCGCCGGCGGAAACGCAGCGGCGTAACTTCACTTCGGAGCGTTGCGGCGCGGCGTGGCTCGCGAGAAATGCCGCGTAAAAAGTCGGCACCGCATAGAACACCGTTACCGGATGGGCGCGCAGCAGCGCCGCGACGGAATCCGGCGTCGGCCGCTCAGGCATCAGCACCGTGGTGGCGCCCACGGAAAGGGGAAACGTCAGCGCATTACCGAGCCCATAAGCGAAGAACAATTTTGCGACGGAATAACAAACATCGTTTTCCGTAAGCCCCAGTATAGGACCGCCGTAAAGGTCGTTGGTCAAACGCAGGCTGGCGTGCACATGCACTGCGCCCTTGGGCTTGCCGGTCGAGCCGGACGTATAGAGCCAGAAGCAGATATCGTCGCGCGTTGTCGGCGCGGTGTAAGGCTCGGCCTTCGGCCCTGCGAGCAATTCCTCAAACAGATGATGACCCTTGGCATCCGCGCCCGACACGATTACGTGCTTGAGGTCCGGACACTCGCCGATCAGATTGGCGAATCTCGCATAGAGCGCTTCGGACACCACGAGCAGTTTCGCCCGGCTGTCAGCGAGCATGAAGCGATAGTCGTCCTCGGTCATCAGCGTATTGACCGGGATGGCGACGACGCCCGCCTTGATCGCGCCCAAAAACGCCGTCGGCCAGTCAACGGTGTCGGTGAGGCAGATCAGGATGCGCTGCTCGCGCTCGATGCCGAGCCGCCGCAGCGCCTGGCCGAAGCGCTCGACGCGGTCGGCCAGCGCGCCATAGGTCCAGGCGCCGCGCGGATCGATATAGGCCGCCTTGTTGGCGCGGCCGGCACTGAGATTGCGTTCGAGAATATCGGCGGCGAAATTGTAGTCGCGCGGAATAGAGTCAGGCGCCGCCGGCGTGAGCTGTCCTGGGGCCATTGTCATCGCGCCAATCCTTCAGGGCTGAAGGATTATGCGGGGCGCGGAAATAGGCTGCAACCGGGCGGGAATGACGAAAGAAGCCTGGGCTGTCATTCCGGGGCGTCCGCCGTAGCCCGCAGGGCGAAGGCGTGACGAACCCGGAACCCAGAAGCGGGCACCAAGTATGCATCTGGATTCCGGGTCCATGCCTTCGGCATGTCCCGGAATGACGAAGAAAAGATCCAGAAAAGGCGGGCTCCAAAAGCAGAAGCGGCGCCTTCCGTTAAGAAGGCGCCGCTCCTTTAGCCTACGACCTCAGAAGAGGCCCAACTTAGGGGTAGTCAACCAACCTCGCGGTTACCAGTTCCGCGAAAGGACGGTCGCCACGGCCCAAACGCTGGGATCCTTCTTGATGCCGGCGGGAAGCGTGCTGGTGCCAGGAAGATCCTGATGGACCTTCTTGTACAGCACTTCCACGCCGATTTCGGCTGTCTGTCTGTTCTTACCCCAGATCAGGTTCAAAGCGCCTTCGTTGACGCTGGCCTTGCCGATACCACCGTTCGCGAGAGTCGAGTTGCGAGCAACAGCGGGCGGCGTGATCCGGAAGTGAGAGAAGGCCAGGTTAGAACGCAACAACGGGTTCCAATAGTGCCGCAACTCGGCAATGAAGCTCGTTGCCTTGGTCTTTTCCAGACGGTAGGTGCCGTTGCCGTTGTTGACGGCATAGGCGTCAGCATCGGAGTCACGAACCAAACCGCCCGACCACTGGCCGGAACGCTCGAACGAACTGGCGTTTGCATCGCCGCCACCGTTGATGCCGGCATAGGCGATCGCGCCGTTTCCATGCGACGCCTCAAGGGTGATCTGATCACCAGCCCCGAGAGACGGCAGCAGGAAGGTCACGCCAGCCAAAGCAGCCCAACCGGTCGCACGCTCAGTCACGCAGCTTCCGGAGTTGCCGGCCACGCCGTTGAACCTCGAGCAGTTGGTGCCGATAAGGCCGCCGGTCGATGTCACGGCAATGGTCGAGATTTGATGCGCAGCGCCGGAAATCTTGGCACTGCCCCAAGACTGCTCGGTGCTCAAGGACGCGACCACGTCATACATTCTGGTCGGACCGCGAGCGATAATCATACTACCAGAGGTGGTGCTGATGGTGCCGTTGCCTGCGGACCAAGCGTCGCTGTCTTCAAGGCCGATCGTGGCCTTGAGTCCACCGGGCGCGTTCCACGTATAGGTCAACTGCTGAGCAGTGGTCTTCGGCGAACCGCCGAGAGCACCGATGATGTCGCCCTGATCGTAGAACGCGAACTGCGTACCGGCGCGGCCAAAGGTGAAGCCGGCCCATTCGATATAGCCGCGGTGAACGCTCGGACGGAACGAGCCCGTGCCTTGCGGCGGACGACCTTCCATGAGGCCGTTACGCTGGTCCATGCGCAGTTGCACGACCGTGCGCAAGGTGCCGAACTCGGTCGGGCTGCGGAAATCCCAGCCCGGACGAACGGTGGACTGCCAGCCAACCGTGTCACCAGCTCTTTTTGCGGTGATGGTCTGGTTGGAAGCGCGCATGGCATCCTTGGGATCCGCGAACGCCATGTTCAACTTGAAGTTACCGAAATGCCGGATGCAGATATCGCTACCGGGAAGCTTGTAGAAGCCGCGCCCGTAAGCCGGGCAGACTTCCACATATTGCACGGCCGCAGCAGCCTTCTTCACAGGAAGATCGGCCGCCTGCGCTACGCCTGTCGCGAGAATACCCGCGGCAGAGCCGAGCAGGATAGTTTTCATAGACGTCATTGTTTGTCCCCCTCCTTGTGACCCCTGCATCACAAACCTCGCGCCTGCGATTTGGGTCTATGGGTTCTGACGGCGCTAGAAAATACAAGTCACGAGGGCAGCGCCAGTCCCGGAAGGCCACACAAGGGCTTTTTCAGGCGGATAAGCGGCTTTTTCGCGGGGGGTGTCACATAAAAAGCACAAGGTCTTAACCCCTCTTAAGGTCTCGGTAATACTTTATTATATCAATGGCTTAGGCGTCCACCCCCTCAATGAGCGGTAGATCTCCGGCTGCCGGCTCTTCGGGAATCTCTTCCCGGACACCGGCAGCGAGGCTGGCCAGGTCAGCCACCCAGCCAAGTCCCGAGGCGCCCGCATTGGCAGGCGGATAATAAGCCGGACTAGAGCGTTTTCAAGCGAAGTGGGAACCGGTTCGCGTGAAGAAAACGCTCTATTCTAAAGAGTTAGAGCGCGTTCGGACGCAAAACCGGTGCCCACTTTTGCTGAACGCGCTCTAGGCACAGCGAGTTTCGCATATCCCGCAATTCGCGCATATGGCGCGGGCGATCATTTCAAGTTACGGTTCCACCAATCACGGCTTCAACTCCCGCCAAGGACCACGCTGGCTCAGCCGTGACGGCAGCGTGTGTTTCGTTCCGCTTGAAGGAGGCAGCTATGAAAAGGTGGACACCCCTCGCGCTTGGCTTCGGCTTGATGCTGGCCGCATGCGGCGGGGAGCAAAAGGACGTCGTCAAGTTCGGCGTCGCCGGACCCAACACCGGCTCCAACGCGGCTTTTGGCGCGCAGCTAAAGAACGGCGCCGACCAGGCGGTGGCGGACTTCAATGAGAGCGGCGGCGTCCTCGGGAAGAAGATCAGCCTGAGCTACGGCGATGACGCCGGCGACCCGAAACAAGGTGTCTCCGTCGCCAACAAATTCGCCGCTGAGGGCGTGAAGTTCGTGGTCGGACACTTCAACTCCAGCGTCACCATGCCCGCATCGGAAGTCTATCAGGAAAACGGCATCCTGGAGATCACGCCCGCCTCCACGAATCCCATGGTCACCGATCGCGGCATGTGGAACATCTTCCGCGCCTGCGGACGTGACGACCAACAGGGCACCGTCGCCGGCGAATACATTCTGAAAAATTTCCAAGGCAAGAAGATTGCCATCGTTCACGACAAGAAAGCCTATGGCCAAGGCCTGGCCAACGAAACCAAGAAAAAGATCAATGCCGGCGGCATCAATGAAGTCCTTTATGAGGGCGTGAACGCCGGCGAGAAGGACTATTCGGCGCTCGTGTCGAAGATCAAAGAAGCCGGCGCGGACCTCGTCTACTTCGGCGGCGAATACACCGAAGCCGGGCTGATCGTTCGCCAGATGCGCGACCAAGGCGTGCAAGCGGTGCTGATGGGCGGCGACGGTATTGCCTCCGACGAATTCGCCGCGGTCGGCGGCCCCGGCGTCGAGGGCACGCTGATGACCAACGGTGGCGACCAGCGCAACCGGCCGGAAGCTAAGGCGATCGTGGAAAAGCTCCGCGCAAAGAAAATCGAACCGGAATCTTACACGCTCTACAGCTACGCCTCGGCCCAGGTCATCAAGCAGGCCGCGGAAGCCGCAAAATCTCTCGACCCGAAAAAAGTAGCCGAGCAGATCAAATCCGGCCAGACGTTCAAGACCGTGATCGGCGATCTTACCTACGACAAGAAGGGCGACATCACGCGTCTGGATTTCGTGGTCTATCGCTGGCAGAAAGATCCGAGCGGCAAGATCACTTATGTCGAGATCAAGTGAAATAACCAAGTCATTCCTGATCTGAAAGAAAGGTCCCGGGCGCAAGCCCGGGATTTTCCATTTCAGGAGAAGATTTCATCCCCCGCAAAACATTTGAACCGGCCGGTAAAAGAGGGCGGGAGCGTTAGCGCGGCGGAAGCTGCAGATTGCGAAGCTGATCGAGATTTTTTCGCGTCTGTTCCATCTGCTCAAGATTTTTTTGCATTTCGTCCGAGAGCTCCTGGCTTCGTCTCAACGAGTCCTCGACCGACTTCGTCGCGGCATCGGCCGCTTTGCCAGCGTCTTGCAACGCCTGGAAATTCTTCCCCAGGCCGAGCAGAACATCCCGCTGCTGCAAGAGCGCGGTGTGGAAGCGGTCAAACTCGGACTTCGACAGAACCATCGTCAACGTTCCTTGTGCGGGATCGTCGATGGAGATTATCACGCCGGGCCCGCCGCCTATGGTCAGCGTGGAGGCATAGGCTCCTGTTTGCTTGACGGAGCCGGCGATCTGCCATGTGTCGGAATTTATCTCTTTCGCGCGTGTCCACAGATCGAGGATTTGGTTCCACTCTCCGATCTCATAAACAAACGCCGGGCGCGCCGGGGATGCGACCGATTCCAAGCCGAAAAGACCAATTGTGATTCCGAGCGGCCGCCTGTTATCCGTGCTCGGCTGGGAATGCGTGGCCAAGGTCAAACTGACGCGGCTATCGGAAAATTGCGCGATGACGTCGAAATCGCCAGCCGGCTGCGAACACGCGATCGACGGCGGAAAGCCGATCAGCAGAGCCATCAATGGCCCAACAATTATTTTTGAAACGCACCGCCACATGACGCCCGCCTCAGCCGCATCGAGGCAACCTTAGCACGGCGCAAAACCAAATAACTCGATCGAAAAAAAACTATTGTCGCGCGAAACGTGACAAAGTTTCATTATTCCGCCGCGCTTCGGCCCGCCTGCCCAAAGCGCCGCTCGATATAGTCGGCCACCATCTGCTTGAAGTCCGCCACAAGCGCCGGGCCGCGCAGGGTCGCTGCTTTTTTTCCGTCGATAAAGACCGGCGCGGTCGGCTGCTCGCCGGTGCCGGGAAGCGAAATGCCGATGTCGGCATGCTTGCTCTCGCCGGGGCCGTTGACGATGCAGCCCATCACCGCGACCGTCATCGTCTCGACGCCGGGATAGCGCGTCTTCCATTCCGGCATGGAGACGCGGATGAATTCCTGGATGTCCTGCGCCAATTCCTGAAACGTGGTCGATGTCGTGCGTCCGCAACCCGGACATGCCGCGACCAGCGGCACGAAAGTGCGGAAGCCCATGGTCTGCAACAATTCTTGCGCGACCTTCACTTCCAGCGTGCGGTCGCCGGCCGGCTCGGGCGTGAGCGAGACGCGGATGGTGTCGCCGATGCCCTCTTGCAGCAGCACGCCCATGGCGGCGGATGAGGCGACGATGCCCTTCGAGCCCATGCCGGCTTCGGTGAGACCGAGATGCAGCGCGTAGTCGGAGCGCCGCGCCAGTTCTCGATAGACGGTGATCAGGTCCTGCACCGCGGAAACCTTGGCCGAAAGGATGATGCTATTCTTCGGCAGGCCGATTTCTTCCGCGCGCTGCGCCGACAGCAGCGCCGACTGCACCATGGCTTCGCGCGTCACCGCGCGAGCGTCGCGCGGCACGGGCGAGCGCGCATTCTCATCCATCAGATGCGTGAGCAATTCCTGATCGAGCGAGCCCCAATTGGCGCCGATGCGCACGGGTTTGTTGTAACGAATGGCGGTCTCGACGATGGCGGAGAATTGCCGGTCCTTCTTATCCTTGAAGCCGACATTGCCGGGATTGATGCGGTATTTGTCGAGCGCCTGCGCGCAGGCGGGATGATCGGCGAGCAGCTTGTGGCCGATGTAATGGAAGTCGCCGACGAGCGGTACGTCGACCGCCATCGCCAGCAGCCGCTCCTTGATGCGCGGCACCGCGGCGGCGGCTTCATCGCGATCCACCGTGATGCGCACGATCTCCGAGCCGGCGCGCGCCAGCGCCGCGATCTGCTTGGCGGTCGCCTCCACGTCGGCAGTGTCGGTGTTGGTCATCGACTGCACGACAATCGGCGCCGCGCCGCCAACGGTGACGAGGCCGACCTGCACCGGCACCGAGCGATGACGTGGATGCGGATGCGCCGCTGCGGAATTCGCCATCACGCTTTCCTGCAATGCGCGCAGATGCCGGCGATCTCGATCACCGGCTTTTTTGCCGCGAAGCCGGCGGACCGCGCCGCCACGCGCAAGCTCTCGGCGGCGGCGGCGGACAGCGCTTCGCCGACTGCGCCGCATGTCTCGCAAATGAGGAAGACGACAAGCGCGTCCGTCTCATGATTGTGAACGCAGGCCACGAATGCGTTGCGGCTTTCGATGCGATGCACGAGGCCGTTCTCGCGCAAAAAATCCAGCGCCCGATAAATGGTGATCGGCGCCGGCCGGCCGCCCTTCGCCGCCAGCACGTCGATGATCTCGTAAGCGCCGAGCGGCTTGTGGCTCGTAAGCAGCGCCTCCAGCACCTGCCGGCGGACAGGGGTCAGGCGCTGGCCGCGCTTGGCGCAAATCGCCTCCGCCTGAACCATAGCCGTGCTGGAGCAGCGGTCGTGGTCATGGCCGGGCGCGGGAAAGAGGGTCGGAGCAGTCACCATATCGGGCTCAACACCTTGCTTAAGCTTGAATTATAGCCCCCTGAAGGCTGATTACGGAAATGGCCTGCGTGGGCTGCATCCCTTGTAATCTCAATTGCATATTGCAGTGCAACATAACAGGCCCCATCTTATGGAATTGGGGCGGCAGAGTCGCCAATCCCCGCAATGAAAATGGTCATGCCAGGGCCGAAAGCAAAGAGCGCGGTTGGCGCCGCAATGGTGCGCGGATTCCTGCATGCCCGGTGAGCCGGTTTTTCCATGAACAAATTATTTTCCTGGGCGCGCGGCAATCGTGAGCCGGCGGGCGCGGGCGAGCCGCAGAAACGCATCAGCTTGGCGCTGCAAGGCGGCGGCGCGCACGGCGCCTTCACCTGGGGCGTGCTCGATCACCTGCTGGATGACGGCCGCCTCGGTATCGATCATATGTCAGGTGCTTCCGCCGGCGCGGTTAACGCCGTGATGGTAGCAGACGGGCTCGTTCGCGGCGGGCCGCAGGAGGCGCGCAAGCGGCTGGCTAATTTCTGGCGCGCGGCCAGCATCGGCGGCAACCTTCCGGATCTGCCGCGTCACGCGGTCGAGCGCATGTTCCTGGCAAACTCAATGCCCGGATCCACCATGAAGGCGTGGCTGAATACCATAGGCGGGCTGTTGTCTCCGGCGGAGCTCAATCCTCTCAACATCAATCCGCTTAAGCAGTTGATCGAGCGCTTCGTCGATTTCGATGCCGTGCGGGGCGACACGAGCCGCGAACTTTTTATCTCCGCCACGAATGCGCTGACCGGCGACCTTCGTATTTTCACCCGCGACGAAATGACCGCCGACGCGGTGATGGCTTCCGCCTGCCTGCCGCTTTTGTTCGGCGCGGTCGAGATCGACGGCGTGCCCTATTGGGACGGCGGCTATACCGCCAATCCGCCGCTGCTGCCGTTCTTGCAAACGAAAAATGCCGACGTCTTGATCGTGCAGGTTTACCCGGAGATGCGTCGGCGCATGCCGGAATCCTCGCGGGAGATCATGAACCGCGCGAGCGAAATCGGCTTTAATGCGCCGCTGCTTGCGGAATTGCGCGCGATCGATCTGATCCAGCAACGGGAAAAAGAGCGCGGCGAAGAGCGGCATCTGCGGCTGCATCGCATCGCGCTTGATGAACTGGATGAGACTTTCGATTCCGCGAGCCGGCTGAACAACGGCTATGCTTTCTTTGACAAGTTGCGCCGGCGCGGCCAGGCCGCAGCACAGGGCTTTCTCGATGCGCATTTCGACGACATCGGCATGCGGAGCACAATGAACCTGGAAGCGGAAGCCGGAACGGAACATGTCCGCGGGTGATGTCATTCTCACCGCGTGATTTCCGCGCGCCCGTTGTTCAGCACGAGGGCGTCCCGCTCCACCACGCGGGCGCGGAAGCTCACGACATTGCCATCGCGCCAAATCTCAGTGCGGATACTGTCGCCCGGGAATATCGGCGCTGAATAGCGCGCAGCGATGGCGGGGAGCTTGGAAGAATCGTAGCCGCAAAGCGTTTTGAGAATGGCGCGCGCCGCGATGCCGAAACTCGCAAGCCCATGCAAAACCGGCTTTGGGAAACCCGCGGCCTTGGCAATAGCCGGGTCTACATGCAGCGGATTGGGATCGCCGCTGAGACGATAAATCAGCGCCGTTTCCGGACGCGTGGAAAAATCGCACACGGCATCGGGCGTACGCTCGGGGATCGGATGCGGCGTCGGCGCTTCACGCGGAGGGCCGCCGAAACCGCCATCGCCGCGGCAGAACGTCGTCTGCGTCACGGTGGCGATCTTATCGCCGGTCTTCTTGTCGGTGACGATGCGCTCGGAATAGACCAGCGCGCCCTTGCCCGGACCTTTGTCGATGATCTCGGTGACGCGGGTGCGGCCGACGATCGTACCATTTGAGGAAAGCGGCCGGTGCAAGACAAGTCCCTGCTCCCCCGCAACAAGCTTCACCCAATCGATGCCGCTGTCGAGATCGCGCGGCCAAAAGCCGGGCCAGCCCAGCACCACCGCGAAAGTGGGCATTACCTTGAGATTTTTCTCATAGACGAAAGGCAGTTCGGCTTCGTCGAGCGGGTTTTGCCCGAAGCCGAGGCCGAGCGCGTAAAGAATAGCGTCCTTCGGCCCATAGGTCTGCTCCACCTCGGGAATCTTCAGCGCCAGCAGCTTATCGTAGATGATGGTCATGGTGCTTTTCTCTCGTCATGGCCGGGCTTGTCCCGGCCATCCACGTCTTTGTTTTATGCAAGGTCCAAGTCGTGGATGCCCGGCACAAGGCCGGGCATGACGGGCAACATAGGAAAATGTCTACTCATTTCGGATCCCAGGTGAACACATCGCCCGAGCGATCAAGCGGCGTCAGCGAAGCCCCGAAGGCACCCTTGATCTCTTGGCCAATGCCTTCCGGCGCCCAGCCTTGCGCGCGATGCAGCGTGGCGACCGGGCGCGGCTGGCTGAACAGGAAAATCTCGTTATTGCGCACGGCGAAAATCTGCCCGGAAATATCCTGCGCCTGATCGGAGCCGAGATAGACCACGAGCGGCGCGATCTTTTCCGGCGTCATCTGCTGGAAGCGCTCAAGGCGCTTTTTCTCCTCTTCGGTTTCCGCCGGGATGGAGTCGATCATGCGCGTCCAGGCAAACGGCGCGATGCAATTGGAGCGCACCTTAAAGCGCTGCATGTCGAGCGCGATGCCGCGCGAGAGGCCGACGATGCCCATCTTGGCCGCCATGTAATTGGCCTGGCCGAAATTGCCGATCAGGCCGGAGGTGGACGTCATATGCACGAAGCTGCCGGAATTCTGCTCCCGGAAATGCCCCGCCACCGCGCGGCTCATGTTGAACGACCCGTTGAGATGCACGGCAATCACGTCGGTCCAGTCCGACGTGCTCATCTTGTGAAAGATGCGGTCGCGCAGGATGCCGGCGTTGTTCACCAGAATGTCGACGCGGCCGAAAGTCTCCACGGCCTTTTTGACGATCTCGTCGGCATTCTTCGGCTCGGCGATGGACAGCGTGCTGGCGATGGCTTCGCCGCCTGCCTTTTTGATCTCATTGACTACATCTTGCCCCGGCCCGGCATCGGTGCCCGAACCTTCCAGGCTGGCGCCGATGTCGCAGACGACAACCTTGGCCCCGCCTTGCGCCATCGCCAGCGCAATGCCGCGGCCAATGCCGCGCCCTCCGCCGGTGACGATCGCGACTTTGCCGGAAACGATGCCTTGTCCCATTATTTCCTCACGTCATATTTCGAAAAACACGGTCTCACCCTGGCCTTGCAGCCTGATGTCGAAAATATAGACCGGCTGGCCGTTTTTTGCTTTGCGCTTCGCGATCAAGGTGGAACGGCGGTCGGCTGGCACCAGCGCCAGAACCGGATCGCCGGCATTGCCCGCTTCATCGGCAAAATAAATCCGCGTGTAGGATTGGCGCGGCATGCCGCGGGCGAAAACGGCAAGCAGAATATGCGGCGCCTGCATTTTGCCGTCCGGGCTGGGAACGGAGCCGGGCTTGATGGTCGTGAAGCTGAAAGCGCCTTGCGCATCGGTGCCGGTGCGGCCGAAGCCGGTGAATTTTGCATTCGGCCGGCGCGTGTCGGCAGGATGCGCATAACGCCCGGCCGCGTCCGCCTGCCAGATTTCGATCATGGAATCATTGACCGGCTTACCATCGCCATCCAGCACGCGGCCTTCGACGCGGATGCGCTCACCCGCGGCATCCGCCGTCAGGTCATTGCTGAAGGTTTGCGCCCAATTGTAGTCGCCCTTCGGGTCGAGCCCAAAGGCAAAGAACGGCCCAACCGTTTGTGAAGGGGTAATGCCCGCCACTCAACGCTCCATCGGCGTCTGCTGGCGGCCGCGCAGCACGATGTCGAAGCGATAGCCGAGCGCCCAATTCGGCACGGTGGCATCGAGATCAAAGGACGAAATCATGCGCCGGCGCGCGGCGTCGTCCGGCACGGAATGGTAGATCGGGTCGAGCGGGATGAGCGGATCGCCGGGGAAATACATCTGCGTCACCACGCGCGACACAAACGAATGGCCGAACAGCGAAAAATGAATGTGCGCCGGCCGCCACGCATTATCGTGATTGCCCCAGGGATAAGCCCCCGGCTTTACCGTGGTGAATTTGTAGCGCCCTTCCGCATCCGTCACCACCCGTCCCGCCCCGGTGAAGTTCGGATCGAGCGGCGCGGGATGTTGATCGACCACATGAATGTAGCGCCCTGCCGCATTGGCCTGCCAAACCTCAACGAGCGTGTTGGCAACCGGGCGGCTATCCTCATCCAATACGCGGCCATGCACAACGATACGCTCACCGAGCGGCTCACCTTTATGTTGCTTGGTCAGGTCGGCGTCGCCCGGGCGCGTCACGTCGTGCCCGAAAACCGGGCCGGTCAATTCCGTGAGCGTGTGCGGCGCGAGAATCAGCGGCTTCGACGGCGAGCGCTTCACCGAGCTTTTGTATTCCGGCGACAAGCGCGGCGGGAAGGCGCTCAGGCTTTCGCGCGGATAAACAAAAGCCATCACACCCGCTCCAGCGCCAGCGAAACGCCCTGCCCCACGCCGACGCACATGGTGGCGAGCGCGAGCTTGCCTTTGCGTTCGTGCAGTCCGTGCGCGGCGGTCATGGCGAGGCGCGCGCCCGACATGCCGAGCGGATGGCCAAGCGCAATCGCCCCGCCATGCGGATTGACATGCTCGGCATCGTCCGCAACGCCGAGCTGGCGCAGACAGGCGAGCGCCTGCGAGGCAAAGGCTTCGTTCAGCTCGATCAGATCGAAATCTTTGATCTTCAGCTTCAGCCGCTCCATCAGCTTTTGCGTGGACGGCACCGGGCCGATGCCCATGATGCGCGGCGGCACGCCCGCCGACGCCATGCCGAGCACGCGCGCGCGCGGCGTCAGGCCGTGTTTCTTCACCGCCGCCTCGGAGGCGAGGATCATCGCGGCGGCGCCGTCGTTCACGCCCGAGGCATTGCCAGCGGTGACCGTGCCGGGGTTGCGGAACGGCGTCTTCAGCCTGGCCAGATCTTCCATCGTGGTGTTGGGACGCGGATGCTCGTCGCGATCGACAATCATCGGGCCGTTCTTGCCCCCCGGGACTTCGACCGGAATGATTTCGGCGGCGAAGTAGCCGGAGACTATGGCCTTCCCCGCGCGCTGCTGCGAGCGCAGCGCGAAGGCGTCCTGATCCTTGCGGCTGACCTGGAATTCTTCAGCAACGTTCTCGCCGGTTTCCGGCATGGAATCGACGCCGTATTGCGCCTTCATCAGCGGATTGATGAAGCGCCAGCCGATGGTGGTGTCGTGCACTTCGGCGGAGCGCTGGAACGGCGCTTCGGCCTTGCCCATCACCAGCGGCGCGCGAGTCATGGATTCCACGCCGCCGGCAAGGGCGAAGTCGATCTCGCCGGAGCGGATGGCGCGGGCGGCGGCGCCGACCGCATTCATGCCCGACGCGCAAAGCCTATTGAGCGTGACGCCGGGAACGCTGACCGGAAGCCCCGCCAGCAGCAGCGCCATGCGCGCGACATCGCGGTTGTCCTCGCCCGCCTGGTTGGCGCAGCCGAGATAGACTTCATCCAGCGCGGCCCAATCCACCTTTGGATTGCGCGCGATCAGCGCCTTGATCGGCACGGCGGCAAGATCGTCGGCGCGCACTTTGGCTAAGACGCCACCGTAGCGTCCGATCGCTGTCCTCACCGAGTCGCAGAGAAAAACCTCGCGCATCGTTCCTCCTAGGCGGCCTTGCCGTGAGCGGCGGCGGTGCGCGCATGCAGCGCGCGCAAGGCTTCAAGTTCCTGCGTCGTGGGCACGGGTGTTTCACGAACATTCGCCCCATAACGCACCGGCCAGCCGGTGTTCTCGGCAATCTGTTCGCGCGTGACGCCGGGATGAATCGACACCACGGTCATTTCCTTCGTCTTCGCATCAGGCTCGAAAATGCAGAGATCGGTGACAAGTTTGGTCGGCCCCTTGGTCTTCACGCCGAGCCGCGCGCGATGATCGCCGCCTTCGCCATGGCCGAGCGAGGTGATGAAATCGAGCTTGCCGACGAAGCTGCGCTTGCCCTGCGGCATGATGATGAAGACTTCCCCGCAGGATGTGGCAATTTCCGGCGCGCCGCCGCCGCCGGGCAGCCGCACCTTCGGCTTGTTGTAAGGCCCGACCACCGTCGTATTCAGGTTGGCGAATTTGTCGATCTGCGCGCCGCCGAGAAAGCCGACCGTGATGCGGCCGCCTTGCAGCCAGTAGCGGAACATCTCCGGCACCGAAACAGTCGTAAGCGCCGTCTCGCACAACTCGCTGTCGCCGATGGAGAGTGGTAGCACGTCCGGTTTGGTGGCGATGGTGCCGGACTCGTAGATCAGCGTGATGTCCGGCGCATGCGTCAGCCGCGCGAGATTCGCCGCCGCCGACGGCAGGCCGATGCCGACAAAGCAAACGTCCTCGTTGCGCAACGCCCGCGCCGCGGCGACCGTCATCATTTCATTGGATGTGTAGCTAGCCATTGCTCCCTCAATTTCCGTCATTCCGGGACGGCCTGAAAGGCCGGACCCGGAATCCAGAAATACACGCCGAGCCTGCCTCTGGATTCCGGGTTCGCTCGCTTCGCGAGCGCCCCGGAACGACGTGCATATGTATGAGCGCCATCGTCCTATTCCGCCGCCATCCGCAACGCGCGCGTATACGTCGTGAAAACTTCCGGGCCCTTTTCCAGCACGTTCTCTTTCATCCAGTCGAGGAAATCCTCGCGATCACGCGAGATGACGTCCCATGCTTTATAGAAGGCATTGTCGCGGGCGTAATAGCCCTGCGCGTATGACGGGTATGCGCCGCCGGGCACCTCGGCAATGGCGCTCACGGTCCAGGTCGGCAAAACCACCGCATTGAAGCTGCGCGGGCCGAGGTCATCGACGATTTCTTCCACCGTCACGACGACGCGTTTTGCCGCCAGCGCCGCCTCCTTCTGCACACCGACGATGCCGTCGATCAACACATTGCCGTCACGGTCGGCCTTCTGCGCGTGGATCACGGCGACGTCCGGCCGGTGCGCGGGCACGGAGGCGAGCGTCTCGCCGGTGAAGGGGCATTGGATGAATTTGATATTCGGATTGACCTTCGGCAGATCGCCGCCGGTATAGCCGCGAAAGACGGCACAGGGCAGCCCGGCGGCGCCGGCTTCATAAGCATTTGCCATCGCCGCGTGCGAATGTTCCTCGATTTCCAGCGGATGCGGCCAGCCGTTTTCGATGGCGTCGCGGAAACGATGCAGCGAGCCGACGCCCGGATTGCCGCCCCAAGAAAAAATCAGCTTCTTCGCGCAGCCCATCCCGATCATCTGGTCGTAGATAATGTCGGGCGTCATGCGGATGAGGGTGAGGTTCTTGCGCCGCTGGCGGATGATCTCGTGCCCCGCCGCATGGGGAATAAGGTGCGTGAAGCCCTCCATGGCCACGGTATCGCCGTCGCGGACATGGGCTTTCACGGCCTCGGCGAGGGTGGTTATGCGCGGCATTCCGGGCCTTCCTGCGGGCTTATCGGGCGACATTTAGGGATCATTGCCCCCGGGGGTCAAATGCAGAAGAGCCCGAGCGCCGTAGTCTTTCTGCTCCCTCTCCCCGCGTGCGGGGAGAGGGTTGGGGTGAGGGGGCCTCTCCAAGGTTTCAGCCTGCGGAAACGCCCCCTCACCTGGTTTTCTCGCTCCGCTCGGAAACCGACCTCTCCCCGCTCGCGGGGAGAGGTGAAAAAGTCTGGCTTGACCCTTCGCCGCGTGAAGGCGAGTTTGGCCGGCATCACAGGTGGAAAAACGGGGGCTGAAACGTGGCCATGCTGAGCAATAGCCGGACGCTGCGCATCGAATGGAGCGACTGCGACCCGGCGGGGATCGTGTTTTACCCGCGCTATTACGAGATGTTCGATACCTGCACCACGCGGCTCTTTGAAAAGGCGCTGGGCATGACGGCCACGCAGATATTCAAGCACTATAATGTCGTCGGCTACCCGCTGGTGGGTTCTCGTGCCCGCTATCTAAACCCTGTCTGGTTCAGCGACGATGTCACCATCGAGACGACGGTGGCCGAGTTTCGCCGCTCGAGCTTTGAGATGCAGCACCGGCTGCTCAAGGACGGGGAACTGGCGGTGGAAGGTTTCGAGACGCGGGCATGGGTGGTCCCCCATCCCGACGACCCGCTGCGGATGAAGGCGCAAACGATCCCGCAGGACATCATTGCGCGGTTTTCCGTCTAAATCGCGCTGTGGGTCTCTTTTTGAGCCCCATGAAAGCGGCGATAGCATCTGCTAGCGTCGCCCTTATGAACCTCGCCCGCCCCCAAATCGTCCCGGATGACGCGGCTCCCCTAGAGGGAAACGCCCGCATTACGCCGATGATGGAGCAATATATCGAGATCAAGGCGGCCAATCCGGATTGCCTCTTGTTCTACCGGATGGGCGATTTCTACGAAATGTTCTTCGACGATGCCGAGGTGGCCTCTCGCGCCCTCGGCATCATGCTCACCAAGCGCGGCAAGCATCTCGGCCGCGACATTCCGATGTGCGGGGTGCCAATCCACCGCTCGGACGAATACCTGCATAAATTGATCGCACTCGGCCATCGCGTCGCGGTCTGCGAGCAACTGGAAGATCCCGCCGAGGCAAAGAAGCGCGGCGCCAAAAGCGTCGTGCAGCGCGACGTCACGCGGCTGGTGACGCCTGGCACGCTGACGGAAGACACGCTGCTCGATGCCAAGCGCAACAATTATCTGCTGGCGCTCGCGCGGGCGCGCGTTTCGTCGGATGGAGAGCATGGCCGCTTCGCGCTGGCCTGGATCGATATTTCCACCGGCGAGTTCAGAATTGCGGAATGCGAAGGCCCGTCGCTCGCCGCGGAAATCGCCAGGCTAGAGCCGGGCGAGATCATCGTCTCAGACGCGCTTTATTCCGATCCTGAGCTTGCACCCTATCTGCGTTCGCTGCCCGCCGTAACGCCGCTCGCGCGCGACGTGTTCGACGGGGCCACCGCCGAACGGCGGCTATCAGATTACTTCGCCGTGGCGACAACGGACGCTTTCGGCGCGCTCACGCGGCTGGAGCTGACGGCGGCGGCGGCCTGTATCACGTATGTCGAGCGCACGCAGCTCGGCAAACGCCCCCCGCTCTCGCCGCCCTTGCGCGAGGCCGCAGGCGCGACGCTTGCCATCGATCAGGCCACGCGCAGCAATCTCGAACTGGTCCGCACATTAAGCGGCGAGCGCAATGGATCGCTGTTGGCCGTCATCGACCACACCGTGACGGCCGCCGGCTCGCGGCTGCTGGCGCAGCGCTTGTCCGCGCCGCTCACGAACGCCGAGAGCATCGCGCGGCGGCTCGATTCCGTGGAGATGTTCGTCAAGGATGCCAACCTGCGGGGTGAAGCGCGTGAGCGGTTGCAAGCGGCACCCGATCTTGCCCGCGCGCTGAGCCGCATCGTGGTGGATCGCGGCGGCCCGCGCGATCTCGCCGCCATTGGCGACGGCATCAATGCCGCGGCGGCGCTGGCCGCGCGTCTCGATGGGCGCAAGGACATGCCGGGCGAAATGCGGGAAGCGATGA
>Ga0080064_1004061_pt1 | contig 19577 bp, 13 predicted proteins | sample Subgrocontami54m_FD_69260 | JGI IMG/M metagenome (GOLD analysis project Ga0080064, IMG submission 69260) | Subsurface groundwater microbial communities from S. Glens Falls, New York, USA - GMW46 contaminated, 5.4 m (SPADES assembly) (version 2) ...
TCGGCACGAAGACGATCGAGGTCGCGACCTTCAGGCGGCACGTCACGGCGGAAGAGCTGGCCGCTGCCGACGCGGAGGCGGGAGAGGGCAATCCGCTTGATACGGATGTCGAGATCGATCGGGATCGCCTGATCCGTCGTGACAACACCTTCGGCACGCCTGAAGAAGACGCGTTCCGCCGAGACTTCACGGTGAACGCTCTCTTCTACAACATCGCCGACTTTTCGATCATCGACTACACGGGCGGGCTCAGCGATCTCGAGGCCCGCGTGATTCGATGCATCGGCGACCCGAACGAGCGATTCCGCGAAGACCCCGTCCGCATGACCCGTGCGATCGCGATGGCGGCGCGGCTGGATTTCGCGATCGATCCGCCCATCGATACGGCCATCGAGACGCATCGCGCTGAAATCGCCCGGAGCGCCCCGCCGCGGCTGATGGACGAGTTCTACAAGATTTTGCGGACAGGACATGCCGAGCGCGCCTTTTTCATGATGGCCGAGCGCCGGCTGCTCGAACCGATCGCGGCACAGCTGCAGGAAGCCGCGGGACCGCCCCTCTGGCGCTCTCTCGCGGCGCTCGACGACTACCGCAGGCGCTTTCCTGAAACGCCGGATGCGCTCACAAATCCGATCCTGCTTGGCACACTGCTGCTGCCCCTGGGGTACACGTCGAGACACCTGGGCGGGCCGCCGCCGTCCCCGCCGGTCGAAGGCGAGCCGGCGCGGGAGCCTCGACTCACGCTCGGGATCCTTCCCCTGGCGCGGCGCGACGTCGAGCGGCTCCGGCAGATTCTGAGTCTTCAGCGGCGCTTGACCGATATCAATCTGTCGCCGCGAGCGCGGCGCGCACTGATGCACCGCGGACCGTTTCAGGAAGCGCTGACCTGGCTGGAAATACACGGGGAGGCGCCCGATGTGCTCGAACACTGGCGGGGATTCATCGAAGCTGCCGCCGCGTTTCCCGAAGAGGGAGACGCCGCCATCGCCCCGCCGAGGCGCCGCAGACGACGCCGCCGGCGGGGGCGGGGATTTCACGGCCGGCCTGAGAAAACGGAAGGATAACCACGAAGCGCACGAAGGTCACGAAAGGTGACCTTCTTTCTTCGTGTTCTTCGTGACCTTCGTGGTTTAACCGTTCGTCCGCTCGAATTCCCTCATGAAGCCAACGAGCGCATGGACCCCTTCTTCGGGGAAGGCGTTGTAGATCGACGCACGCATCCCGCCTACCGACCGATGTCCCTGCAGGCCATCGAAGCCCGCCGCAGTGGACTCCTTCACGAACCGCTGTTCCAACTCCTCGCTCGGCAGTCGGAACGTCACGTTCATCAGCGAACGGTCGGCTTTGCTGGCCGTTCCCCGATAGAACCCCGTCCGATCAATCTCGGCGTACAGCGTTGCGGCCTTGCGCTCGTTCAGCCCGGCCATCGCCTCGAGGCCTCCGAGCGACCGCAGCCACTTCATCGTGAGGCCGAGCATATAGATGCCGAACGTCGGAGGCGTGTTATACAGCGAGTCGTTCTGCGCATGCACCTTGTAGCTGAGCATCGTCGGCAGCGAATCGGCCGATCGGGCGAGCAGATCGTCCCGGACGATCACGACGGTGACGCCGGACGGCCCCAGGTTCTTCTGGGCGCCTGCATAGATCAACCCGTGACGAGCCACATCGATCGGCCGGCTGAACATGTCCGAGGAGGTGTCGCTCACGAGCGGCGCCTCGCCTACAGGGGGCAGCGACGCCCACTGCGTTCCCTCGATGGTGTTATTGCTCGTGATGTGGACGAACGCGGCGCCCGGCGTGAGCGACAGCTCGGACTGAGCCGGCAGGCGCGAGAAGTTCTCCTTCTCAGTGCTCGCGGCCACATTCACCTTGCCAACCCGCTTGGCTTCCTTGATCGCCTTCTGCGCCCACGAGCCTGTGTTGATGAAATCGGCGGTCGTGCCAGCCAGCAGAAGGTTCATCGGCACCATGGAAAACTGCAGGCTGGCTCCACCTTGCAGGAGCAGCACCTTGTAGTTCGACGGAATACCCGCCAGCGCCCGCATGTCGTCGATCGCACGATGGAGGATGTCTTCGAAGGTCTTGGAGCGGTGGCTAATCTCCATCACCGACATGCCGATGCCGGGCAGGGCGATAAGATCGCGTTGCGCTTCCTGGAGCACCGGTGGTGGGAGCACCGCCGGACCGGCCGAGAAATTGAACACGCGGGTCGTGGTGGTCATAACGACCAATTGTGACTCACGACCCCACGAGGTTCAAAGTTCCGGTTCAAGGTTCAAGGTTCGTGTTCAGGTTCGAAACAGAGAAGAACCATGAACGTGAACACGAACGTTGAACTCTGAACCGGAACAGGAACCTACTAGAAACTTTGTCCCACCGACACCGTCACCCGCCCCATGTTGAAATCGTCGTCGCGCCAGGAGCGTTCGTACAGGCCGGTCAGTGACGAAAGGGATGCCAGCGGGAGGCGCACGCCGGCCGTGAGACTGTTGGCCCGAAAGTCGCCGACACGGTCGATTGAAAGTGCGTCGAACCGGTCGACACCGCCGGCGTACCCGCCAATGAGCCAGAGCCGCGGGTAGAAACGATATGAACCGTCGAGCCGAACGGATTGGCCACGCTCGGAGGCGAGCGTCGTCTCGCGGTCAGTGCTCATGAGCGCATACTGCGCCGAAAGAGCAAGACGACTGGTTGCCTGCCATGCCAGTCCGGGCGAAAACACTGTGACCCTCGCGCTGGCGAAGTCGACGTAACGCACGCCGAACGTCCACTCCACGGGACCGATGACATGATCGATCCCCCCGTGCACTTCGGTTTCCCCCAGCACGACATTGTCGGGCCCGATCAGTGCATAGCCATGGAGTGTCGTAGATGGCTTCCATCGCCATTCCAAGCCGGCACCACCACGCTCCTCGCTGAAGCCGAACTTCTTCTGGATCTGACCGCGGCCGATGAGCCGAAGGGAATCCTTGAGCCGAACGTTCAACGTCAGGTCTAGGCCGCGGGTATCATCAACGCCGCGATCGAAGCGCTCGAAAAGGCCGGCCCCCTCGACGCGGTGTCCGTGGACGAGTCGCGCCCGCTCGAGCGCGGCGCGGTGCTCTGGAGTAGGCGCTAGCGCCACCGCCCTCTGCAGGTACGAGACCGCGATGGTTGTGTGTCCCGCCTGCACGTGGGCCCGGCCAAGCGCGGCGAGGACCTCGGGATCCTCGGGCGCTAGTCGCTCCGTACCCGCCAGAATGTCGAGCGCTTCGTTGTGCTCGTACCGGGCGAGCAGCGTGTTCGCAATGCCCACCGAGGCGCGAACATTCGATGGATCCTCGAGCGCCACACTCCGGTACACCGGCTCGGCCCGAGCGGGATTGTCCATCAGGACATGGAGGCGAGCGATCCATAGACGCGCCTCGTGATCGTTGGGATTGGCGGCGGCGATGCGCTGAAATGCGTCCAGCGCCTGCTCGACCTCGCCGTCGGCTGCAAGCTGCTCCGCTTCGGCATGGCTTGGGGCTGCCAGTGCGGCCCGCCCTTGTGAGAATCCGGTGCCTGGTGCAACAGAGTGCACTCCAACGGCAACCGCCAACAGCACCGAGAGCAGCATGAAATTGACCCCCACCTGCTTTCGGCTGCGGGAGCGTGAGGCTGTAGGGTCTGAATTAAATCCCAAAGCCCAAAGCCCAAACCCCAAGGAACGCCCAACCTCCAGATCCCAATGCGGTTTTGGGATTTCGGAACTTAGGGATTGGGAGGGGTTCGTTGGGGTTTGGGAGTTGGGATTTCGTTGGGCTTTGGGCTTTGGGCTTTGGGCTTTGTTAAGCCCTGGCTGCCTCTGGGCCGCTCTTGGCGCTGGCTCCCGGCCAGGCGCCCACGACTCCGCCAAGCTGCGCGGCAAAAATGGAGGCCACAGCCCGGATGGCCGGGTCCGCTTCGCCGCCGTTCCGAAGCTCGATCGCCAAGACTCCCACGCACCCCGATGGCCCGAACATGGGCGCCACGACCGCCCCGTTCGCCATCATGTCGCCGGCAACCGTCCGAAGTTCACCCTCGCGCCACGCGGCGGCAGTGGCGTTCTCGGCTGAGCGGCCGATCGGCGGAAGCCGCGAGAGCATCCGGCGGTCGTACCCGTGTGCCATCACAGCGAACAGCTCCTCGCCGGCTCCCATCCACACGATAAGGCCGCTCGCGTGCATGACTGCCGCCGCGCGCGCAAGCAGCGACGGCAACGTCTCGGCCTCGGTCAGACGGGCGATGTCGCCGCACACCGCGGCGGCGCTGGACAGGTCCAGCGCACTAACTGGCGGCGATGCGGGAAGTTCCGTGGGTTCAGTAGCAGCTGGAATGGATTCATCCGGAACCGACACCGCCGTTGCAGTGGGCACGCGAACGAGCAGGCCCAGCCCTATCACCCAGGCAATCGCCATTCCACTGATGAGAAACGCGTTGAAGGTGACCACTGTGGCGGAATCAGCCGAGGCACGGGCACGCTCGGCAGCCCTCAGGGCGAACAGCGCCTCATTCAGCGTGGTGAGCGTCGCCCGTCCCTCGTCGAGAAGCAGATCCGCGGCCATCAGGTCCTGGCCGAGACGCAGGTACTCGCGGGCCCTCGCGTCCATCGCGAGGAGCGTGTCCAGCCCTGTTGAAAACGTCTGAAGTGCCGCAGCGCTCTCCGGCGTCGCGCTCAACCCGCGCACACCCGCCGTCGCGTCGTACAACCGCTGGAAGAGCGAGGACGCCTGTGCGAGCCACGGCTCGTCGGACTGGCCGGGAATGACATAGCCCTGCTGCGCGGCGCCCAGATCGGCGATGTCGGCGAGCAGCGCGTCTATGCGCGCGTCAAAATCATCGTGTGCGGTGCGAGCCGCGCCGCTCCGCACGTGCGCGTCCCGGATGAGAAATGTTGTCGTGATGCCGAGGATGAGGAGACCGATCAGGAGGGTAAATCGAACGGCAGGACGATGCATCGAGGGACAGAATAGCGCAAGAGGTTCGAAGTTCAACGTTCTAAGTTCTACGTTCGTGTTCACGTTCCTGGTTCGGAGGCGGCCGAACCTGAACACGAATCAAGAACCGTAGAACCCAGAACCCCGAACTACGATCCTGCGGGTTTGGCCGTAGGCCGCAGGATCACATACGTGGGAAGTCCCACTGCGTCGAAGCGCCGCATGATCGATTTGGCGGGTTCTTTGTCGGGCTGCTCGGCCTGGTATTTGATTTTCACGTAGCCGGCGAGAGCCGCGGTGATGTCCGGATCCCGCAGAGTGGTTTTGTCCATCGTGAGACAGTTCTTGCACCACGTGGCCCAGAGATCGATGAGCACGGGCTTCTGTTCGCGCTCGGCCTGCGCGAGGCCTTCCGCAAGCGAGGCATGCCATCCCGATTTCACCTTCTCCTCGACGCTGGAGGCGACCTCGCCAGCGTCGACCCAGCGGTCCGCGAAGAGGGTATACGCCGTGTACCCGTAGTACGCGGCGGTTGCAAGAATGACGACGCCAAATGCCTGTTTCACCCGCACCATCCACTTGCCAGGCCTCGGCAGCGTCGCCACACCGGCACCCGCAAAGGGCCACGGAATCGCCATGCCGATGCCGAGCAGGAACGGCAGCATCAGCGCGCTCGGTGTGCCCTTCGCATACAAGTCGCTCGAGAACAGCACGACTTGAATGACAACCGGCGCCACGCACGCGCCGGCGAGGAGCGCTGCCACTGCGCCCATTCCGAACGCAAGCACGAACGTGCCCTTCGCCGCGCCACCCATCCTGATGTTGGAGGAGAATCGCGAGAAGTCGACGGCGATCACGTCGAACATCGCGAGCGACAGCACGACGAAGACAAGAGCGATGCCGACGTTGAACCACGGTGATGAGTTGATCGTGCCGAACGTGCCGGCGGTCAGGACCACGATCAGTCCGAGCACGCCGTAGACGACCGCCATCGCCGCTCCATAGACACCGCCGAGTAGAAAGCCGCGACGTCGCGATCCCGCCTGGGCGCCCGCGCCGATGATCGCGAGGTTGATGGGGATCATCGGAAGCACGCATGGCGTCAGATTGAGCGCGAGACCGCCGAGCAGCACGATGAGCACGATCGCCAGAGTCCCGCGTCCCTCGAACATGTCGCGCTGGGGCACTCCCGATTCCGCGCCCTTGATGAAGTCCAGAAAATCATCGCGACCGAGGTACCCGCCGGTGCTGGCCAGCAGGGCAAAGTCGTCCAGTCTCGCAATACCGTCTTTCTGGGTCTCGGCCGTGGGGCTGACCGCCGTGACCGGGGCGGCGGACGGCGCCTCACCGGTGCCGAAGCGGATCGCATCGATGACCGCCCGATGCTGCGCGACGACCTTCGCAGCCGGTGAGACGACCTTCAGCGACCAGCTGACAGGGACCGTCACCGGTGCGTAGCAGAGCTTGTCGTCGCAGGCCTGGTACCGAAGCCGGCCTGGCACCTCCAGCACGCCGGCCGGCACATCGCCAAGCGCGAATCGGACGCCGATCGCGAACTCGTGATCGAAGACGGAAAGAGGCTCGGGGAGCCCCTCCTGCTTGAACGCCTTCGCCGGGGGAAACACGACTTCCTTTACGGTCACACCCGCGGGCGCATCGACCGAGACGGTCGTGGGAATCAGCGCCGGATCGCTTGGCGTGTTGGACTGGGTATGAAATCCGTCGGGGAGCCGGACGGTGATGGCTGCGCGGATGTCACGGCGCGCGTGGACGCCGTCGCTCTCAACAATCGCGCTAACCTCGGCCCTGATGCCGCGCAACTGGGCGTAGCCCGGCATCACGACCGCCAGCAATAGCGCCCCGACAGTGAGAGATTTCCTCATGAGGCAATACACGAACACGAATCTTCGTAGAGGCGGCACTATCCGATCGGCATTAGCGGAATCGCCCTTCCGTCCACGAGTCCCTGCTCCGTCTGCACTGAGTGGCCTTTCACTGGAGGCAGGTCCTGGAACATGAAGTCCCACTTCCAGCGCTCCGATGGGTTCGACGCCTGCAGCCAGTTCCGCGCTTGGACCGGATGCGTGAACGCGATCCGATCCGCTTGGGCGTACGGCGTGCCCGGCATGGCCGCCGCAATCGCCCGCCGCACATCGTCCGACGTCGTCAGCGCCAGAGTCAGGCCGAGCGCCTGGCCGAGATCGCGCAGAATTTGCCAATCCTCCCGCGCCTCACCCGGCCCAACGAACACGCGTGAGGCGGCCTGCACCCGGCCGCGGTCGTTCGTATAGATCGCGTCCTTTTCGACATAGGCCGATCCGGGCAGCAGGACGTCGGCGGCGGCAGCCAGGTCACTCATCTCGACGGTCTGCACGACGAGCAGCGGCAACCGTCCCGACGCGCGCGCCTGAAGGAGCCAGGTGACGTCTCCAAGTGACCCGGCCGGACCGGGATCGAGCACATAGAGAGCTTTGACGCCGCCGCTCTCAACCGCGGTGCGCAGCGCCGACAGATCCGGTGCGCCATCGTTCCCGGCGCCCACCTGGAAGCCAAGATCGCGCGCCCCGTTGATGTTCGGCGCGTCGGTCGCCGGCACCGTGAATTTCGTGCCCTGCGGCTGCCGCTTCTCGCGCCGCGTCCAGCTCACCGACACGGCGCCGAGGGCGTCAGGACCGAAGAGCCCTCGCGCCACTTCCCGCAGGACGAACAGCTCCTCGGTCGACGCATGCGCGGAAGCGAGAAAGCGGACCGAGCTCGGATCCGCCCCTCCAGCCTCCTGCAGCCGCTCGCGGAGCCAGGGATAGACGTCGTGCCAGCCTACGGGCTCGAGGCTCTCCTGCCCGCGGCGGAGCATCGGCTTCCGCACGCGACGCTCGCCTTCGACCCAGTGGTACTCGAAGCGACCGATGTCGCACATCCAATAGCTGTTCACGTCGGGGTTCAGCCGCGGGGTGATGCGCACGAGCCTCGAGCCTCGCGCCCACTCCGGCTTGGCCTTGATCCACGCGCTCGTGTTGCAGCCCTTCGAGCACAACGTGCAGATCGTGTCGACCACCACCGGGTTGTCCCAGGGCCGGCTCTTGAACCGGTAGTCGCGCGTCGTGATTGCCCCCACCGGGCAGACGTCCATCAGGTTGCCCGACATCAGCGAGTGAACGCCCTCTTCTTCGAACGTCGCGATCTCGCTGCCATGGCCGCGATCGACGATGTTGATTTGGGCGTCGGCATCGATCTCTCGCATGAAGCGGACACAGCGGGTGCAGAGGATGCACCGGTTGCGATTCAGCATGAGCGTCGGACCGAAGTCGACGTCCGCCTTCACGCCCTCGCCGTCGAACACTCGGCGCGGAAAGTCCATCCGGCTCTGCGCCGGCCCGAACGTATACGAAAAATCCTGCAGCGGGCATTCGCCGCCTTTATCGCAGACCGGGCAGTCGAGCGGGTGGTTGATCAGCAGGAACTCCAGCACGCTCGCGCGCGCCCGAACAACCTCCGGGTCCCGAGTCGACACCGTCATGCCCTCGGCGCACACCGTCGAACACGACGTCTGAAGCTTCGGCATCCTCTCGATCTTCACCACGCATACGCGGCACGAGCCGTCCACGCCGAGGCCGGGGTGATAACAGTAGTAGGGCACCGAAATTCCGGCTTCGACGGCCGCCTGCAGTACACTCTTGCCCTTCTCAACCGTGATGGGCGTCCCATCGATGGTGAGCGACACCGTTTCCATATCCAACCGATCATAGCTGATCCTTCCGGCATGGCTGTGCTTGACGGGTAGAGGGCGCTGGACCTAGATTGACCCGGCGCCCGAGACCAGAAGGCAGGAGATAGAAGGAAGGAGATAGAGTGTCACCGACACTCTTCCTCCTATCTTCTTCCTTCTTCCTCCTGCCAGAATGGGGAGGCTTTCCATGCAGGCAACCCGCGCACGCTTCGGATCCGCCATCGAATGGGTGATCGCCGGGACCCTGACGCTGCTGACCTTCACGGCTGGCGCCGTGGTCGTTCGCGAGCTGCGCACTCTTGGCGCGGTGATGCCGGTCATCGCGCGCGAATCCACACCTTCACCATCGCCGATCGGCGTGCCGTCGCGCGCGGTGTCCGTCCCCGTACTCTTTCTCGCTGAGGGAAAAGCGGTTCGAGTGGGAGAGACCGCCTCGCAAGTCGCCGCACATCTCGGCCGCCAAGCCGAAGTCGGCGCACAGTGGGTAGAATCAACGCCGCTTGGGGATCGCCTCACGCGCTTCTACGAACATCAGGGTGCCCGCTTTGTGCTCGTCTTCGAAGCGTTCAAACGGAACCCTGAACCGCGCGTCGCGGGCATCTATCTACACTAACGATCGGAACCACGAAGTTCACGACGATCACGAAGGGGCTTTGCTTCGTGTGCTTCGCGGCCTTCGTGGTTGATGTGGGATTACTCCTGCTCAAATTCCGCCAGCGCAGCGACATCCCGATTGATCTGTACGTTGCGGACGGCACCCTGCGCGGGTATTCGGTGTTCAACCGACTTCTCGGTGAGCGGGACCATCACGTCGACGGATCGGCCGTCCCCGTAGTTCACTGTGACTGTGACGGGGATGTCGAACACCTCGTCGCCGCGCTGCTCGAATTGCACGACGACCTCACCCGCCGCCGCCGTCCACCGGTAGCGCACGCGGGGGATGAGCGACTCAAAAACCCAGCGCTCGAAGAACCTGCCCAGCGAGCGCCCCGATTCGGCCTCGAACGCCCGCATGAGATCGTCGGTACCGGCCTTGTCGAATTTCCGTTCGTTGTACAGCCGACGCAGCGACGCAAAGAATACGTCGTCGCCGAGCATCCGCCGCAGCATGTGCAGCACGCTTGCGCCTTTGTTGTACATGACCGCGCGGAGCACTCGCTTGTCGCCACGGATCTGCCCGAGGCGATAACCCAGATAGATCGGTCCCTGATCTGATTCGCTGATCGCCCATCGCCGAAACTGGCGCAGCATGGCGCTGAAGGCTTCGCTTCCATGGCGCCGTTCCGCATACAGCGCCGCGAAGTACTGGGCCATGCCCTCGCTGAGCCACTGCTCGTGGTAGTTCTTCCACCCGACGGCATGACCCCACCACTGATGGGCCAGCTCGTGCGCCAGGACGTACTCCGGGTAGTCGTGGAACGAGGCCGGGTCGTTTCGCGGCGAGAAGGGAAACCCGGCAGGCGGGCTGTTCAACATCACGAGGTAGGCCGGACTGTGGCCACCCGGGAGTTCGCTCTCAACCATCGCTACGGTCAGTCCGTCGTAGGGCGTCCCTCCCATCAGCGAGGCGTAGAAACGGATAATGTCAGCGGCAGCGGCCGACACGCCTCGAGCATGCCCTTGCTGCCGCGGATTGGTTTCCATCGTGAGCGTCAGGCTGCGAACCCCGGACTCGGCTTGCCGGTTCGCAGCCGAGGCTGCCTTCGCCGAGGACTCCTCCGCGAGCGGTACGGTCAGTTTCCCCTGGTTGCGAAAGCGGCTGACCAGCACGGTAAGGTATCGCACGGGATCGCGCGCGCCGAATACGTACGTCCGCGGCGCGGAACGCCCTCCGGCCGAGCCCTCTGCTGCCGTGACGGACTCGAACTCGCCGCTGGCCACGCACTCGAAGCCCGACGGAACGGTAATTCGCAACGTAGCGGTCGCGTAATCGCTGACGGGTGCCTGCGGATACCAGTTCCCGCGGCTGCTGAGCAGGAAATTGGGTTCGATCAACATGTCAGGACGCGACGGGGTGGGTCCCTGCTGTTGGGCCTCCTGATCGATGATGCTTTGCGGCTGAATCGTGCCCGCATAGACGATGTTCAGGGTGAACTCGGACCCCTTCCGCAGCATAAGGGGCAAGCTCAGGACGATGCTATCGCGCCCACGCACGCGAAAATGCGAGAGCCGCCCAAGATCCGGACTCTCCACTGACGTGACGATCAGTGACTCAGCCAAGCGAATGTTCATCGTCATCATCGCCGCCGCGCGCACCACGATGAGCAGTCGCGCCTGACCGTCGATGTAGCTCTTGGCGGGGGTCACTGTCGCCGTGATGTCGTAATCGAGGACGTCGTAGTCCGTCAGATCGTCTTCGTTGTAAAAGACGCCGCGAGTCGCGAGCTTCGCAGCGGACGCATAGCGGGCCAGATCGCGACCGCGAGACCGCTCGACGAGCGTCACATCCTCTGCCTCGGTTTGCGATCGCGTATATGTGAGAGCCCCGTGCCGGCGAGTGCGAACCTCGGCCAGGAAGTCGCCGGGAGAAGGGACGAGGTGCCACTGGTCTCGCGTGAGGTCTCCGAGATCGATGCTGAACGATTTTGGCAGCTCGGCCGTGAAGACTTCGATGGCACGGCGCAGCTGTCGGGGATCCACGTCAAGCGGTGTCAGCCCGGAGCCCGGAGCGTCCGGGTTGAAGCTGGCCGGGTTCAGCCGCACGAAGGCGGTCTCGAATTCCGCCCGCAGCGATTCGCTTCCGCCGAAGAGCCGCAGTTGCTCTCGCTCCGAGCGAGGTGCGGGGGCGAATTCCATCAGGCCGCGGCCGATCATTACCACGCCGGAGACCCCTGCCCGGCTCCGGACCATGAACATCGAACCGTCCACGAGGGTGAGGCTGAGATCCTCCGAATGCAGCGTGAATTGGCGCGCCGCGAACTGCCGTGACACGTCGACGGCGAGGCGATGCAGGTCTCTCACCTGCGTCAGCATCTTCCCGCCGACGATTCGCCATGCCTCGGGCGAGATGTCGTTGCGGGGCCGTCGAACGTCGAGTCTCGCGGTCTGGATTCGCCCCAGCGTCGAAGCCTCGACAAACACTTCGACAAGAAGTCGAAACCCGTCGCCCGGAAGCGCACCGGACAATACCGAACGCTCGCGCTCCCTGATAATGACGCGCGTGGCTCCCTCGAAAAAGAGGTCGGCTCCGAACGATTCGTCGAGACCTGCCGGTGCGTTCGGCGACAGAAGGGTGGCAAAACGCGATGGGTCGGAGGAAAGCAGGACGCCCTCCAGTCGGGTCAGAAGGGCCGGGACACCGTCAGGGTCCTCCTCCTGGGCAAACGCCGGCGAGGCGAACACTAGAGCCCAGAGCCCAAAGCCGAGAGCTAGGAGCCTAGACAATGCCCATCTCCGCGCCGACGGCGGCGAAGGCATCGAGCGCGAACTGAAGGTCGGCGTGCGTATGTGTGGCCGTGACGATCGTCCGGACGCGCGCTTTCCCTTTCGCCACGGTAGGAAATGCAATTCCCTGCGCGAACACGCCTCGTTCGAACAATCGGTCCGACAGTCGCATGGCCACGGCACCGTCGCCGACCATCACCGGAGTAATCGGGCTTTCGCTGTTTCCCGTGTCGAAGCCGAGCGCCTGAAGGCCCGCCTTGAAGAACCGGGTGTTTTCCCAGAGTTGATCGATCAGCTCGGGCTGCTGTTCGAGCACGTCTATGGCAGTCAGGCACGTAGCCGCAACCGAGGGCGGGTGAGAGGTTGAGAAGAGGAACGGGCGGGCGCGGTGGGACAAGAACTCGATCAGCGCGCGGCTACCCGCGACGTAGCCGCCCAGTGCGCCGATCGCTTTCGACAGTGTGCCCACCTGCACGTCGACCCGTCCGTGCAGGTCGAAGTGATCGACCGTTCCCCGGCCGTTCCGGCCGAAGACGCCGCTCGCGTGAGCATCGTCGACCATCATGATGCAACCAAACTCGTCGGCCAGGTCGCACAACTCAGGCAGCGCACCAAGGTCGCCGTCCATGCTGAACACGCCGTCGGTGATCAGCAGCGTGCGGTGGCCACGTGGGATGCTCTCTAGAATACGGCGCGCCGCTGCGACATCCTTATGAGGAAACACGTGAATCTCGGCGCGACTGAGCCGCGCGCCATCAATGATGCTCGCATGGTTGAGCTCGTCGGACACGATGGCGTCCCCGCCCGCCAGGATTGACGAGACCGTGCCCGCGTTGGCGGTGAAACCGCTCTGAAAAACCACGGCGGCTTCCGTCTGCTTGAACGCGGCAAGGCGCCGTTCGAGCTCCACATGGATCGCCATGGTGCCGGCGATGGTCCGTACCGATCCAGAGCCGACGCCGTACATCTCGATCGCCGCCACCGCCCGCTCGCGCAGGCGCGGATGCGTAGTCAGCCCGAGATAATTGTTGGAGGAGAGGTTGACGACGGAGCGATGGTCGAAGTCGGTATGCGCCTTCTGCTCACCGTCGAGGATGCGAAGCTGCCGGTACAGACCCTCTTCGCGGAGCGATGCCAATTCATCCGCCAGATATCGCAGCGGGTCCGTCCGCATGCGTGCAGTATATCGAGGAGCCAGGTGACAGGTGACAGCAGGTAGGAGGTAGGAGGAAGAGAGTGTGTGGGGGCCGGCTTTAGCCGGCTCAAACCTACCAGAGCAGGATGATCGTCCAGGGCAAGATTGCGGCAACAAGGTAAAAGGCGGTGAGCAACGCGACGGCGCCGTAGACCTGCAGCGCGTAAAGGCTCACGCCAAGAATTGCGGCGCACGATTTCGCAATCGCGAGTCCCGGCAGCTGTCCCACCTCGCGCACCAGCGCAGCAATGAGGGGATTCGCTTCAACTGAGGGACCGTAGAGGCCGATTCCGATATAGGTGAACACACCATCCAGGCACTGCGTGGCGAGGAACGCCAGCAGCAGCGCATATCGACCGACGCTCGCGCGATCACCTGCGCCTGGGCAAAGTCTGGGTACGTACGCGCCGAAGTACGGTGCCGAATTCGCGTACGCAGTGGCCTCCATGGCTCTCCAGCCACGAAGTAATCAAGCCGCGTGCCGTTCGCAGCGCTAAAGCGCTGCGCCACCGCGTTGAGTCAAGGGGAAGCAGCCTTTGCTTGCGGGCGGCGCCACCTCGTGAATCCAAGAGGTGGAGCAGCCTTTCAGGGCTGCTTGTCGGCAGGAAGGTCGAACAGCGCGTCCGTTCCGTGGCGGAATCGTTCGACCGCGCCGGCGCGGCGGAGCCAGGCAGACACGGCCGGGCCTTCGCCACCGAGATAGGCGCCTTCGTGGACGACCGCATGCGTTGCGCCGGTCTCTCGCAGCGCTTCCGCCGCCTCGTCGCGCGTCACGTCCCTCAGAAGCGCCTTCAGCCGGGCGTAATCCGGCGGAAAAAATCCGCTGTAGCCGTTGACCACGCGGCGCCAATGGACGGTCGAGTAGTACGTGGCGCGCACGTCATAGTCAGGGTGTCCGAGTGGGAGCTCGATCAACACCGCGCCTTCAGGCAACCTCCGCACCTCCTGATACAGAGGCGGCGCGAGGCGCGGTGGATACACGCGGGCCTCCGGGGTGACGACATCCTGAAGCGGCGTCATCCCGTTCACGGTTGGTGTGACGCTGGCCTCGGCCAGAAAGGCGGCGCTTACCACCAACATCACTGCCGCTGTCGAGCGCCGGACGCGGCAAAGGGCGAGGCCCGCGAGCACCGAGAGACCCAGCGAGACCACCATCGCGAGCCGTGCCGGCACGCGGATACCGTCGAATCCGGGGACGTAGTCGAACAGCAGCGCGTAGGGCGCGAACAGGTTCAGCGGACTCCCAAGCACCGTCGGCTCCGGCCCGAGCGACAACCACCAGGCGCTTGCCACGATTACGAGCATGCACGCCTCCGGCTCGCCGAGCGCCTGGCGCAGCGCCGACCGAACCCGCTGCGAGATCCAGGCGGCCGCAGCCGTCGCCGCCATCGCAATGACGAGCAGGCGCGTCACGTTGCGCGCCGACATGGAGATGGGACCGACATCAAGGCCGAGGCGGCGCTGGAACACGACGCCTGCGGCAAGCGCGAGATGGAGCAGCGCCACGGCGAGCAACGTGCGCATGAGCCACGGTCTTTCGCCGGCGGCTCCATGACCCGCCTTGAGGCCGGTACGCCATGCGCGCACGCCCCACGCGGCAATGGCGGCGACCGCCAAGCCCAGACTCGTCAGCCCGGGAAACAGGTCGCCTTCGGGCTTCGGATGGGGGCGCGCCACGCTTCCCCACATCCGGCTGTTGGGCGATGCGGTCCAGTAGGAAAAAACGTCGGCCGAGTACCTGGCGATTTCGGCCATCTGGCGTCCAACGCCGAGCCGTTCCCGAACCTGCAGGTACGGGAGAAAAAAGGGCGCCATGACCAGGACGGCAATGACCGCCGCCGCAGAGAGGTGGCGCCAGATCCGCGCGTCCCGCCACAGTCTCCTGGACCCGATCTCCCAGAGCGCGTACACGATCACGAACGGCGAGAAATACAGGAGGTAGTAGCCGCACGAGAGGCTCTGCGCGACGAGCGCGGCCGTGCCGCCGGCAAGCGCCCGGCGGCGCCGGGTATCGAAGTAGCGTCGGAGGCCGAACAGCACAAACGGCATCCACTGCGATGAGATCACCTGGAGGTGTGAGATCTGCGCGAAGCGGTACGGCGCAAAGGCGAACAGCAGGCCGGCAACGAACGCCGCGCCCGCATGTCCGGTCAGATCGCGCACGAACAAATAGGTACCGAGTCCACTCAGCACGAAGGCCGAGAGGAAGAGCACGTTGTAGCAGAGAATTGGATTCCCGGTCAGGCTGTACAGTGGCAGGATCTGCAGCGCCTGGCCGACCAGATGCTCCGAATACGCGAGCGTGAACGGCTCCGGATAGAAGATGTTCGCGTGAAAGAAGGTGGCGGCGCGGCCGAGATCGCCGCCGAGCATCGCGCGGAGCTGGGTGCTGTCCCACGCGAGAATCCACATATTGAGGAGCGAGTCGCCGAGATCGGCCGGGACGTCCCGCGTCATGCCGCGGGCCACTGGCCACGTCATCGCAATCGTGAGGACGACATAAGCCGCGGCAGCCGCGACCGCGTGCCACAAGCGGCCGTGGGGCGGCACCCGCGTCACTGCGCTGCGGCGTCCGGCACGATCTCTTCGAACAGCACCTGGAGCAGGGCGGCCGTCGGCACCGCGAGGATCGCACCTATCACGCCGAGCAGCGAGCCGCCGAGCAGCAGGGACACGATCACCACGACCGCACTCACGCCGACCTGCCGCTCCATGATCTTCGGAACCAGCACGTGGTTTTCCAACTGCTGCTGGACGAAAAAGAACACGCCCACGCCAATCGCCAGCGTAGGCGACACGCTGAGCGCCACGGCGATCGCCGGAATCGCCGCCAGGATGGGCCCGATGATCGGAATGATCTCGCCAATGCCTGCAATCAGCGCGAGCACGTAGAAGTACGGCACGCCCATCAGAAAGAGGCCCAACGCCGCCGTGCCGCCAATGATGGCCGCTAGCAGCAACTGCCCGGCGAGCCAGGCGCTGATTTTTGTCGAGACCCGGCGGCAGGCGTCATCAACCCGTTTGCGCTGGTCCTTGGGAAAGAGCCTCACGAAGGTGGTGACGATGTTGTCGGCGTCCACGAGCATGTAGAACGCGAGGATCAGGATCGTCATGAAGCCGAACAGGCCGCCGACGACGCCCCACACTGCGCCCACGACGGTCCCGATCGCGTCCGAGCCGCCCACGGGGCTTTGCTCCACCGCCTCGCGGATACTCAGCTCGCGGCCCAGCAGGCCTCGATCGATCAGAAAGCGCTGCCCGCGATGGAGCAGCTCCGGCACCCGTTCCCACAGCTCGCGGGCCTGATCGATAAGAGGCGGAAAGACGAGGGCGCCGATCCCGATGAGGAAGCCGATCACCACCAGGTAAATCGCGAGGATTGCGACCCATCGCGGGATGCGCCTTCGCCCGATCGGTGTCACCGCGCGGCGCCGTTCGATCGCGTTCACGAGGGGACCAATTCCAATGGCTACGAGCGCGGCAACGTAGATAAGAAGCAGCGCTTCTCTGACGAGGTACAACGCCCACACGATGGCCACCGTGACTGCCGTTCCGACGAGCGCGTATCGGATCAGGGCGCGGGGATCCTGGCTCACTGGAGATACTGGGCGGTAAATGCGGCGATGTCGTCGTAGATGGCCGACAGGTCTTCAGGCGAGGCAAGGAAGACGATGCGGAAACAGCCCTGTTCCGGTGGCGCACCAAAGCCAGAGCCGTGCACGCACAGCGTGCCCTTCTCGCGCAGGAGCGACAGCACGTAGTCTTCGTCGGTCTTCCCCGGAGGAAGCGCCACAGTTGGCATCGCGTAGAACGCCGCGCGAGGCATCACGCAGCGCATGCCGGGAATCGCATTGAGGCGATTGGCCGTGATCTCGGCGCGGAGCTTCAGCGCCCGCCGAAACTCTTCCTGGTGCGAGCGATCTCCTCGGAGTGCGGCGACGATGCCGTACTGCATCGGGCCCGGGCTGCACAGGCGACCGTCGGCTAGCTTCTTGATGGCCGCCAACACCGCGTCTAGTCGCGGGGTGGCGCCGACCACCAGCCAACCGGCGCGCCAGCCGGGCGCCAGGTAGGCCTTGGAAAGACTCGAAAACGAGATGATTGGTGCATCCAGATCGCAGGTCCCCATGAGCGGCGCGGGCCCGTCGAAGGCAAGATCGCCGTACACCTCGTCGGCCAGAATCACGAGTCCGTGCCGATCGGCAATCTCGATGAGCGCATGACGGACGGGCGCGGGATAGACGGCGCCCGTTGGGTTGTTCGGATCGATCACCACGAGAACCCGGGTCCGCGGAGTCACCAGGCCTCTCACGTGGTCGAGATCGGGGAGCCAACCACGGTGTGGATCCGTGCGGTAGTACCGTGGATCCGCACCCAGCTTCGCAAGCACCGCCGTATACAGCGGATAGGTGGGACTCGGCACCAGCACCTCGTCACCGGGATTGACGAGCGCCGTCAACGCGAGATCGATGCCCTCGGATGTGCCCGTCGTCAGCACTACCCGATCCGCGGCGATAGAAACGCCGCGGGACGCGTAGTCATCCGCCACCGCCTCGCGCCCTTCGGCAATGCCTACCGACGGCAGATAGCCGTTCAAGCCGTCGTGCATGGCGCGCACGGCCGCGGCCACGACATGCGACGGGGTGCGGAATCCGAACGCCACCGGATCGCCGATATTCAGATACCGGACTCGCCGGCCTGTCGCTTCGACAGCGCGCGCTTCCGACATGATGTTGCGGATTGCGTAGGAAAACCGGCCCACGCGGTCAGCCACCGGCACCGCGGACCGATTCGTCACCGACATGCCGTTCATATTAGCCCCGACCTAGGGTCAGACCCGGCGACGACCGACCCAGCCAAGGGCATTGCCCTTGATGTCCCATCAGATCGCCCTCGGCTGGTTCGCGCTATTGGTCTGGCGCGCTTCGCGCGCCTAGCCCGTTATGCGGTCGCACAACGAGTACAAGATTCTCGTTCCGAGCCGCATAACGGGCTAAGAACCCGGCATTCGAGCGTCATCGTTAGCCGTCCGAATGCAGTTGCGCCCACTCTGCTTCGCTTGGTAGAGCGCTGCGTCCGCGCGCCCGATGATCTCGGCGGACACCACTTCGCCCGGGGAGATCGCGGTCACGCCAAAGCTGGCTGATAGCGAGACCGACGAGCCGTTCCACGCGACGGGCTGCGACGCCAGTTCGTTCCGGATCGTATCCGCGACTCTCTGAGCGCCCCCCAGTGGTGTGTCCGGCAGAATCACCAGGAACTCTTCGCCTCCATAGCGGCACTTGACATCGCTGCCGCGCAACACCGCGCGCATCCGGTGACCGACCGTCGCCAAGACGGCGTCGCCACAGAGGTGCCCGTGGCGGTCGTTGATCTCTTTGAAATGGTCGAGGTCGAACATGATCAGCGAGAGTGGGAGGTGCGATCGCTTGGCGCGGCGCAGCTCGCCGTCAAGGACCTCGAGTGAATGCCTCCGGTTGAAGCAGCCGGTCAGCGCATCGCGCACGCTGTGTTCGTGAATCTCGCGAAATAGTTCCGCGTTCTTGATCGAGACCGCGAGAAGCGCTGCCGCCGCGGACAGCGCACGCCGCTGATCATCGTGGAGCGTAGGCTCACGGCCGACGCCGAGCACGCCAACGGGACTGTCGCCGACCACAAGCGGAAAGCACACATCATCGCCATCCGCCGCCTCGCCGTGTGGCCCGATCGCCCGGTCGGCCATCTCCTGGAGGACCTGTTCGCTTCGCGAGTTGCCGATGTGAGCCAGACAGTGCCACTCTCCGGCCACGCGAACCATCGTCCACGCCGTGCGACCGTGTGTCAGCTGCGGCAGGTGTTCGGTGACGGCCTGACGGATCGCCTCGCCATCGAGCGCGCGGGCGAGGGCATGACCGAAGGCCACGAGACGCTCCATCTCGGCTGCCCTGGCGTTCGCTTGGCGAGCCTCGGCCGCCAAGGTGAGTGCTTCGGTTCTGCTCGCATGGCGTTTTCGCAAGAGGTGGAATACGAAAACGCCGGCCAGGATAATCAGCGCCGGCGTCAATAGAAGGCCGCTGGCCTGTTCGACCTCGCGAACGAAATCTAAAAACCCGGCGATAGTGCGCGAGAAAACAACAAAAAGCGCTACCGCGAGGCCCACGAGCAGGAACGCGTCGTTACGCCCAATCAGTCGCATGCGGGGGGTGACGAGAGCCTATCGTACGCTAGCATGGATCCATGAGGTCTCATTTGCATCGCTCCCTGGCGGCCCTGGTCGCCACGATCATGCTCAGCCTGCCCACGGCGGGGTCGATTTCGGCCCAACAGCACGACCACTCGCAGGACGCCGCCAAGC
>Ga0080064_1004065_pt1 | contig 19555 bp, 21 predicted proteins | sample Subgrocontami54m_FD_69260 | JGI IMG/M metagenome (GOLD analysis project Ga0080064, IMG submission 69260) | Subsurface groundwater microbial communities from S. Glens Falls, New York, USA - GMW46 contaminated, 5.4 m (SPADES assembly) (version 2) ...
GTCAACCTTATGACTCTCAATCTTCACTGTATTGTGCCCGACATCATACAGGAGTTTTATATCCCGCATATCTATGCCAAACACATGTTGCACAGCCTTCCTCGTAAGATGGCCTATGACCTGCCTGTTGGCAAAGGCGCCGTTTATGCCGCAGTTCACCGCAGTAAAATATCGTTGGCCTTCAGGACTTTTAAATGGCGCGCATACAAGCTCCCTTTCCCTTATGGGAATATTATATTTTCTGCTCGCCTCTGAAAGCGTTTGCAGATAATCCGTGCCAATCTGGTGTCCCAGCGCGCGGCTTCCACAGTGGATTGCTATGAGAATCTGATTTTTGCGGATGCCATAGGCATCAGCTGCCCTGATATCATAAATCTCTTCAACCCACTGCACCTCCAGATAATGATTGCCTGAGCCGAGTGTGCCGACCTGTTTAAACTGCCTATCCTTCGCCTTTTTGCTCACATTGTCAGGGTCAGCATTGCTTACCTTGCCGTTTTCTTCAATATATTCCAGATCCTCAGGAAAACCATATCCCTTTTTTACCGCAAACTCGGCGCCCTTTATTAAAACCTCATCTATCTCATCTGCGGTCAACCTGATATCCCCGGTAGAACCAAGACCTGCCGGCACATCCCTGAAAAGCTGGTTTGCAAGCTGTTCCTTTTTTGCCTCCACATCCTCTTTATCAAGAGATGTTTTCAACACACGCACACCGCAGTTTATGTCAAACCCCACGCCGGCAACGCTTATCACGCCCTCGTCAAGATCAAATGCGCCAACTCCGCCGATGGCAAAACCATAGCCGGGATGAATATCCGCCATAGCAATGGACGCCTTCTGGATGCCGGGAAGCATGGCAACATTCATGACCTGCACAATTGCAGGTGTGAATCCGCCGCCCTTTTTTTCCTCAACATCTTTCAGAAGGCTCTGGATTGTCTCTTCATCCCCATAAATCCTGCCCGGGACAAGCATATCCCCCTTTTTGGGTATCTCCCAGAGATACGGTGTTATCTTTTTTATTTCAATTGATAATGGTTTTTCTGACATAGATGGCTCTCCTTCTGTTACCTTCTAATTTAACTATAGTGAAATTGGATGGTCATGTCAAATTTGATTTTGCAATTTATTTGAAATGACAGATAGATTCTGATAAAGTCTGGAAGCTGTATAATTACTTGTTAGAGCTATGAATTATGGAAGACATCAATTTAAATAGTTGGGAAGACTTCGTAGAGCAACTCAAAAGACTTGAAAACGAGCGACTTCAGAAAAAGTCCTCGTCCAAGTTTCTTTATCGCGGGCAGGGGGATCACGCTCTGAACATGTCGACTACGCTTGAACGGAATGGACAAGAACGCCTTTCGCTGAAGGAATACCACCATTTGATTTCTGTAGTAAAGCCACAGATTGAGTCTTTTACCGGCGTTAATTGGAACATATTGTCATACACAGCGGGCATTGACAAATGGCTTAGCGAGAACGACACTATCATACCACATGAGTTTGGTTGCTCTCCTGAATTCCAAGATACATATAGCTACATGGTGTATCTTCGTCATTATGGTTTTCCATCACCAATGATTGACTGGACCATCTCACCATATGTCGCGGCCTACTTTGCATTCAGACATGCCTTGCGGGATGTGAAAAATGTGTCGATTTACGTTTATTTGAATTCTACAAGCGGGTTTGGATTAAAAAGTAGGGGCAGTAACGAACCATGTATTCACCAGCTTGGGCCGTATGTTAGGACAGATCGACGGCATTTTCTTCAACAGAGCCAGTATACAATCTGCGTCATTCATGATGGTGAGTGGCAATATGCACCACACGAAAAAGCTTTCACTCGCTGTGTCCCAGATCAAGATGTTCTATGGAAGTTCAATATTCCCTATTCTGAAAGGTTGAAGGTTTTGAGACTACTGGACGGTTATAACATAAATGCCATGTCCCTTTTTGGTTCGGAGGAGAGCCTCATGGAAACCATGGCATTACGGGAGATTCACCTTAGATACAGGGAGCTCTAACCACACGCTGGAGTTGAACGAGTGCCACAGGACGCTTTTTAGCTTGCATTGTAATGCGGTGTGCAATTCAGTTTCAGGCAAGTATAAGTTTTACAGGGGCACTTGTCAGTCATAAGGGCGTTGTGCACAATCACAATAAATCCAATAAAGGAGAATTAAATGAAAAATAAAACTATTTTTTATTTACTCGTTATATGCATTATTTGCCTGTCAGCATGTGCTCGCAACTTTGGTGTATTACGCATGGGCAATAATAAATACCAAGTTATGACTAACGCAACTTGGGAGTTCGGTGGGGTGGATGGCGCTAGGCGGATGGCGGTTGAAGAAGCAACTAAACACTGCGCTAGTCTAAACAAACAGTTCGAGACAATTGGCTTCTCTTCAAGTTATGGACACTATGAGGGTGGCACGGTAACGCTTGCATTCAGTTGTGAATAAATTAAAGAATAAAGGGGACACAATACTATTAAATATATGAAGAACAATGAGGCATAATACAGCTCATAACAAGGTGCTACATGAGATTGTGCGAAACTGCCGCGATCCCCATGAGCTTGTGCGTTAGCCATCATAGGGGATATATCATGAACCAGAAAAGTTTCTATACATTGCGGCCGAATGGTATTTTGGGCAACATACCATTAACTTCACACATCTAAAATACACTGCACGATATGCTGACCCTCTTTTTCCTCATAGCGAAGCCCTGCATAAGTTGCTGCCTTGACCTCTGTTTTTACAGTATGCTTCTCAAGGTTTAATGGTTCGCCAAATACAGTTCCTTTAAGTCTATATCTCTCATCCGCCTTTTTTATCTCTTCTACCTTAAATCTGCTGATTGCAAGACCATTAACATCCTGCTTAAAAAGTATTTCATTCAAGGCCTCTACAAATAGTTCAGGTATATCTCTTGCCTCGCACTCTATTGAAACATTTTGTCTTTCCTCAATCGTTAATATGTCCCACATATAATTGAGCATTGCCTTTGCGCCCTCTTGAAAAGCCTCCTCAAGTGTTGAGCCAACCGCTCTGATTCCAACATCAGCTTCGTGATCAAGATATGTGTATGGCATAGATAAAGTCTAACAGGCAAATTGAGGGGAGTCAAAACACTTAATAAATTACTTTTCTGTAAATTCCTTGTAAACCTTCTCCGCATTCACCGGCAGCCACTCTTTATACTTAATCCAGTTTTTATATTTCGGCAGGTTTATTTCCTTTTTCATCTCATCCAGTGTCTTTCCATTTTCAATATACTTCTTTACCTCAAGCTGTAAATCCATGAGATACTGCTGAAGGTTTTGCAGTATGGCAATATTTCCAATATCACCATGGCCGGGGACATAAATCCCTGCATCAAAATGCTTCAGCTTGTTGAGTGTTTCTATCCACTCACTTGTATAGGCGTCTCCAAGCCAGGGGAGCCTGTCCTTATAAAGCAAATCTCCGCCAAACATAATGCGCTCTATTGGAAGGTAAACAATAATGTCGCCGTCTGTATGGCCCCTGCCAAGATATGCAAGTTCCAGGGTTTTGCCGCCTGCCCGCAGGGTGAGGGTATCCTTAAATGTTTTTGTTGGAAGTGTTAGTTCAAAACCTTCAAGAGCGTTCTCGCCAAATAATTTTTTGAACTGCTCTCTGTGCTGACTGTCCTTTTCTACAAGATTTTTCTTTGTATTCTCGTGGCTTATAATCTCCTTTGCCTCTTTAAAATATTGATTTCCGAATGTATGGTCTCCATGATAGTGGGTGTTTATTACATAGATAACAGGCTTGTCTGTGATTTCCTGCATCTTCTTTTTTAAAAGGATTGCCAGGTCTTTCGACCCTTGCGTATCAATCACAACAATACCTTCATTGGTTACAATAAACCCGGAATTTGTCGCGCCTTCTTTTCCGATAAAACCGTAAACACCATCTGCCAATTTTACCAACTCTGGTAGAGCGGCATTTGCTGGATTTATGAGAAGCAAGACAAAGAAAAATGCCAGTCTAAATTGATTGAGCACCTTCAAACCCCCTTCGCTTACCGATATAGTATATCAGACAATCGGCCCCTTTGCACTATCCCCCAAAAATAGACATTGATTTTACGGTATCCCAAGTTATTAGACAAACAAGCTGCAAATGTGCTATATGCTACAAAAAGGTTATATCCCTGCTTGAAGCCCCTGCTTACTACCGCTGGGGCAGGCTTTGCAGGGACAAGTGTATGACGAGGGGATAATGAAATCTATCTGGCATTTTTTTGCATCCACTGAACTTACCATAATCCTGGCAGGCCTTATTGTTATTGATGCTGTATGGGGTTCTATTGTATCCATGAAAAATCCAGCAACCTTTCAGGCGCTGGATCAGGCAATACTATTTCCGTGGCTCTTTTCCATAGGGATAGCGCACCTCAGTATAAGTTTGTGGATTTTTATACTGGTCTTTCTTATAACCATATTTGCCATAAATACTACAGTCTGCACTTTGGACAAGCTCTATTCCATATTCAAAGATAAAAGACCGTGGCAGTCGTTATTCCCGCAGATTGTGCATATCGGCTTTCTGATAGCGCTCCTTGGACATCTTGTTGGAAGCATATACGGTTTCAGAAGCCCTGGGAATTTCGTGTTTCAGGGGCAAACCGTAGAGGTTCCTTCCCGGCCGGGGCTTTTTCTCCGTTTTGACGACATAGAGATGAAGACATCGAGGAGGGCCGGTTTGGAAGATTTAAAAACAAAGGTTGCCTTCCTTAAAGATGGAAAAGAAATTCTGAAGTACAATATCCAGATAAATGGCCCGTTAATCTATAGAGGCATTGCCTTTTACCATGCTGACCATGGCGAGGCGCCTACGGGGCTTATCCTTAAAGTGGACGGTGAAGATTTTAGAATGAAATTTGGCGGGGCCTTTAGGGCAAAGCAAGGGGCGATGTTCAAACTCGGCAATATTCTCCCTGATTTTGCGATGGATGAAAAGGGGAATCCATATTCCCATTCTGAAGAATATAGAAATCCATATCAGGAGATTATATCCAGAAGCGGCAAGACCGCATGGCTTCCATTATCCGGTGTTGGCAGCAGTATAAAACTTGATGGTCATACCATAGAGCTTGCTAACTATATAAACACGCCGTATGTAGCGCTTCATATAAATAAAGACCCGGGGATTGGATTTATAATAGCAGGCTCTGCTGTGCTTGTAATAGGCATGGCGCTTTTGCTATTCTTACGGGGAGAACGGGCAGAGCTTGTGCGGCGGATAGAAAATTAGAAATTTTCAAATCAATTCTGCAAACACCTCGTTGGACAGGGTAAGCCCTTTACGGGTCAGCCTTATGATGCTTCCATCTTCATAAATTAACCCACCGGTTTTGAGTTCGGCTATTTTTTGATGGCACAGGTTCTTTAGCGACGTATTAAATCGCGCCGCAAACCAGTTCATATTTATCCCTGATGTCCTCCGCAGCCCTAAGAATATCCCTTCCTCCAACGCCTCTTTCTTTGTTAATCTTTCTTTTCCTGCAATTGCCTGCCCCTGCTCGGCAGTCGCCTTTTTTATCTGCTGCATGTATGCGTCAGGATCTGATTCATTCCACCATCTGATGCCCCAATCAGGGGATGAAATATATGAATGAGCGCCTGCCCCCAGCCCGATATAATCCATACACGACCAGTATCTCATGTTGTGTTGGGATTCAAAACCCGTTAATGAAAAATTGGAAATCTCATAATGATTATAGCCTGCCTCTTTTAAACTATCTATGGCAAGTTCATACATTAAAACCTGATCTTCTTCAGACGGCAGGACAAGCCCCCCGTTTTTCTGAAGTTCAAAAAACAGTGTGCCTTTTTCGACGGTAAGATTATAGGCGGATATATGCTCCGGCCTTAAAGCAACGGCTGTTTTTAAATCCTCTTCCCACTCCTCTACAGATTGCCCCGGCACGCCAAATATGAGGTCTATTCCGATATTATCAAAACCTGTTGTCCTTGCATATTCATAACACTTAAGCGAGTTATCGGCAGAATGAACCCTGCCAAGGGTTTTGAGCGTCTTATCATTAAATGATTGAATGCCGATACTCAACCGGTTTATGCCTGCATCCCTGAAGGCAGTAAGGCTGTTCTTTGTAATAGTCCCTGGGTTTATCTCAATAGTAATCTCCTCCGGATTTGATTCTGCAAAGGACTGCTTTATACTGCTCAAAAGCCTCTTTATATTATGGGGAGAGATAAGGGAAGGTGTTCCACCGCCGATATAAATAGTCTCAAGGGTTTTCTTTGATAAAACCGGTCTCTCTTTAATGTGAAAGAATAATTCCCTGTTTAAGGCATTTATATAGACGTCATCAGGAATATCAGCGGTTGCAACAGAATTAAAATCACAATACGGACACTTCTTTATACAGAAGGGGATGTGAACATATATGCTGATGGTATTATCCATAAAAACAAGATTGCAGGTTGCCCTACAGTTTCTTTACTATTTCCCCGCTCTTGCAGCGGCTCATATAAATATCATATAGATTAAGGCATAGAAGAATATTAAGATAAATGAGAGGAGTACCCAGATGCCTATGGGCCTCCTCTGAATGTCCTCATCATAAACGCCCCTGCTGATCTCACTCAGGGATGATGGAAGAATATCAAAGGCTGCCCTGTTGATCTCTGCCCCTATCCTTGCTGCCGGATTGTTTATAAACCACATAAAGGCCTTTGCACCCTTTCTATAGAACCAGTCTGTATCAATACTGATGGCAGGTTCGGGTTTAAGTTTTTTAAGTAACATAAAAAAGCCCAGCGCCGTGAACATAAGTATGCTGAGGGCGCCGGTTATATGATCCGGCGTATATGGCTCAAAGTGGACCGGATGCGGGAGAAGTGAATAAAGCTGTCCCGGAAATACGCCTATTGCTATACAGAGGAATGCCGCAATCCCCATTGCAATGAGCATATTAAGCGGCGGCTCCTTGACCCTTATGCCTGAATCCTTTGCAAAGAACATATAATACGGAAGTTTCAAACCAAGAGATATGAATGTCCCTGAAGACGCCAGCGTCAGGAGCAGGGTTACAGCAGCCCTGTGGTCGTGCTGCGCAGCGGCAACTATCATTGACTTGCTCACAAAACCGCTGAAAAGAGGGAAGGCAGAGATGGCAAATCCGCCCACCATATAGAGGACAAATGTTATGGGCATGGTCTTATATAGCCCGCCGAGCTCCGTGAGTTTGCGTATGCCTGTCATGTATAGAACAGCGCCCGCGCCCATGAAAAGAAGCCCTTTGTAGATGATATGGGCAAATGCGTGGGATACCGAGCCGTTCAGCGCCATCTCTGTGCCCATCCCCACGCCTGCGACCATGTAGCCGACCTGACTGACAATATGATAAGCCAGAAGTCTTCTGCAATCATTCTCCAAAACCGCATACACAACACCGTAGAGCGCCATAACAACGCCCAGCACAACTAAAAGCTCTGTCCCCGGAAATGCCCGCACCAGAACATACACCGCAGTTTTGGTGGTAAACGCGGACATGAATACTGCGCCTGTTACTGTGGCCTCCGGGTAGGCGTCTGTCAGCCATGCGTTAAGCGGCGGCACAGCAGCATTTAAGATAAAACCGATAAGTATTAGATAAAATGCCAGACTGCCGTCTTTCTCAAGCGGCCCGAAAAGTATGGAGCCTGTAGCTATATAATGGAGGACAATCCCGCCAAGCAGGAATGCGCCGCCTGTAATATGGACAAGTATGTATCTGAAACCTGCGTCAACAGCCGCCTTGCCTCTCTGGGCAAAGACCAGATAAACAGAGGCAAAGGCCATAATCTCCCAAAATATAAAAAGGGTGAGGTAATCGCCGGCAAAGGTTACGCCGATGGAACTGCCGACATAGAGGAAGGCGGCTATGTGCTGGCCGTAGTCGTCAATATGGAGCGCATAGACAATGCTGATAAAGGCTGCGATGGTAAAGACATAGGCAAATACAAGGCTGAGCTTGTCAACCTTGCCGAATATGATTTCATTGCCAAGGAAGTTATAAGTCCAGTATGTGCCTTGGGACATGGAGGCAATATCGATAAGGGTCAGCGCCGGAATCAAAATAAGATATGTCTGCCGCGCCTTTCCCTTAAAGAGCGGTATTAAAAATGCGCCGAAGATAAATAATACGGACGGATGAAACCAGTTAGTCATAGTAATCCTCTTTCTTCATAAGACCGCGATGGCCAAGAAACTTTGAAACAACAATTATAAGCACGCAGGAGATAAAGCCGTAAACAGCGCTCCAGCCTGGTATAGCGTCCCAGAAAAAAGCCACATGCTCCCTCGGAACCAGAAAATCCGCCGCCACAATCACCGCAAGGGTGATATAAAGAAGTTTTTTCAGCCTCCCCGCATTTTCAGGGTTGCCAAGATAATCCACAATCCTCTTTATCATCTTATAACCTCCTTTGCCAGAGTCAGGAAATAATCAGGATAGATGCCCATGAGAATAGAGGTAATTGCCGTTATCACAAGGGGTATTGCCACCATTGGTATCTCTTTTATCTCATCATGATGGCCGTAGCCGTCATGAAGATGGGCATCATCCTGTTTCTCAAAGAATGCCTTGTAGGTAATAGGCAAAAAGTATGCTGCATTCAGCACTGAACTGACTAGCAGCACCACAAGGATGGGTATCTCTTTGGCCTCCATGGATCCTACGGCAAGATACCACTTGCTTATAAAACCACCCGCAGGCGGCACGCCTATCATACTGAGGGATGCTATGAAAAACGCGGTCATTGTCCACGGCATTTTTTTACCGAGCCCGGAAAGTTCGCTGATTTTTGTCTTATGCGCGGCGCAGTAGATGGACCCTGCGCAGAAAAAGAGCGTAATCTTTGAAAAGGCATGATTGGTTATATGGATAATGCCGCCGACCATGCTGCTCGGCGTCAGTAAGGCAACACCGAGAATAATATAAGAGAGCTGGCTGATAGTGGAGTACGCGAGCCTGAGTTTAAGGTTATCCTGTCTGAGGGCAATAATTGAGGCCACTATAATTGTGAAAGAGGCGAAATATGCGAGGGCTGTACCGAGACCGAGCCGGCTAAGAAGATCAATTCCAAATATATAGAGCACTACCCTTATGACTGTAAAGACCCCTACTTTTACCACTGCCACTGCATGCAAGAGGGCGCTGACTGGAGTTGGCGCTACCATTGCCGCAGGCAGCCACGAGTGAAGGGGCATCATGGCTGCCTTTGCGATTCCGGCCATGAACAGGATAAATATAACAGTCAACAGGGCATTAGAACCCTTCCCTGCAAGTATCCCCTGATTGGAAAAATCTAACGTTCCAGCAGCATTATATGTAAGAAATATGGCTAATAACAGAAATGCTATGGATGTGCCGAGTAAATAGGCAAGGTATCTCCTTGCCCCCTTGACGGCCTCGGATGTCTCTTTGTGGGCAACAAGGGGATATGTGGAGAGTGTGATGATCTCATAGAAGATGAATGTGGTAAAGAGATTCGCGGAAAAGGCAACACCCATTGTTGCAGACAGCGCTATGGCAAAACATGCGAAATATCTCGTCTGTGCATGCTCATTCAATGACCTCATATACCCGATGGAATAAAAGGATGTGATTATCCAGAGGAATGACGCTGTTAGGGCGAATAATATTCCCAGGGCATCCACCCTGAATTGCAGTGAGAGACCCGGCAAGATGGAAATGACGGTATACTCTATGACCTTACCTTCAAGAATGGGTGAAACCATGGAGAAAACAATGGCGAATTTAACCACTGAAGCAAGGATTGTCCATGATTCTCTGAGGTTTCTTGCCCTTTCCCCTGTAAGGAGGATAAGAAAGGCCGCAATCAAAGAGACTATGACAGCCAGCAGGGGTTTTATGGAACTTATAGCCTCCATGCTTAAAATCCCCCCGGGACAGTAAACTGAATTATAGTAGAGATAATCCTTCCGCTGAAGAAACCCAGTAGCAATATCCCCGCGGCCATTATGACTATGGGAAGAAGCATACTCATAGGGGCTTCATCCATGAGTGTGATCTTATCATTGCGAGCCGAAGGCAAAGCAATCTCGCTCCCCGCAATGAGGATTTCATACGGTGGAAAATATACATTCTGTATAATCCTGAAAAATGCTACTGCAACTAATAAACTGCTGAGCAGGAGGAGCACGGCAAATATCCATTTCCCGGCATCTATCGCCCCCAGGACCAGATACCATTTACTGAAGAACCCTGCGAATGGCGGCACCCCTATGGCTGATAGGGCAGCAATGCTGAAGGCCGCCATGGTAAGGGGCATTCTTCTGTGCAGGTGTCTGAAGCCGTGGATGCTGGTTTCCCCTGTCTTGTGCATCACTGCCCCTGCCGCCATAAATAGGCAGGCCATCGTAAAGGCATCAAAAAGGATATAGAGGAGCGCCCCTGTAAAGCCTGCCCGATTTGCTACGCTCACACCGATCACTATATAGCCCACCTCGGCGATAAGGATATAGGAGAGCATCCTCTTCACATCCGTTTGCGCTATGGCTAATATGCAGCCGAAGATCATGGCGCCAGAAGCTACCCAGCCTAAGATCTCAGTTGATGGAAGCATCACTATGGAGAATCGCGGCTCAAATACAGTAAACATAATCCTTATCATCACATAAACACCTACCTTGGTCATCGTGGATGCAGCAAAGGCGCTCACTGTTGATGGCGCATAAGTATAAGCATCCGGAAGCCATACATGGAGCGGGAATAGCGCCATCTTTATAGCGACCCCCACTGTAAAGAAGGCAAAGGCTGCCAGCACCACCTTGGAATGGTAAAGGTCGGGTAGCAGCCTTCCGAGGTCAGCCATGTTGAGTGAGCCGGTGACTATGTAAAGGTAGCCTACCCCCAGCAGATAGAAGCAGGCGCCGATAGTCCCCATTATCAGGTAATTAAAACTCGCAAGCGGAGCCTTCTTATCCCTTCCTATTGCGATGAGGGCATAGACAGCGAGGGATGTTATCTCCAGAAACACATAGAGATTGAATACATCGCCTGTTATCGTTATCCCTAAAAGTCCTGTTACAAGGAGGAGGTATATTGTATAGAAGTAGACAGTCTTTTCAGGGAATTCCTGTTCAACGTTTCTCTTTGAATATATAGCTATAGTGAAGCTGATAAATGATACGATAATCAGTATAAAGGCATTAAGATGGTCTATCACATATTCTATCCCCCATGGCGGCTCCCAACCTCCGAGCCTGTAATGGATGACGCCTTGAGTAATGACTGTATTCAATATCGAAATAGACAAAATAACAGAGAGACTCAGGGTTATAATAACGAGCGGGTAGCAGAGCCTTTTCCTCCATAACCCGATTATGACATTTAAAAACGAGGCTATAAGGGGAATTATTATGATTAAGATTGGGGCCTGCGCGGTCATTTATTCTCTTCGGACCTCATGATTTCCAGTATCTCATCTTCTTCCAGTGTCTTATATTTTCGGAAGATCATTATTATCAGCGCCATTGCAACCCCGAAGGTGCTTACCATAACGACTATAGCAGTAAGCATGAGCACATGGGGCAGTGGATTAATATACCGGGCGACGTTCACCGCCTGGTTCACGGCATCCCCAGTAGCGCCCTCCTGAATAATCGGTATTGTGGCTCCTTTTTTCGAGCCGATGGAGATGAAAAAGAGTATAATCGCCGTCTGAAAGATATTCATACCCACAAGCTTTTTCACAAGATTGCTCTTTGCTATCATGGCATAAAAGCCTATCATCATGAGGACGATATAAATCCAGTAATTGAATTTGCCGATAATAAATTCCATTATTCCTCTGCCTCCTCATGTTCGCCGCCAGAGGCGAGGTTAAGGAAGATCGAGACCATGACAGCCATTACCGTTATCCCCACTCCGACCTCAACTCCAAATATCCCCAATGCCCTTGCCTCTGCAATAGTTACAGGCATAATTTTATTAAGGATTCCATAATCAAGATAGTTTGCACTGAGTATCAGACATACGACGCCAATCCCTGAATATATAATCACTCCGAGACTGCTGAATATAGTGTTGACCTTTTCAGACATCATCCTCTTTGCCTCTTTTATATCATATGCAATTACCATCAGGATAAAACTTGCCCCCAAGATGCAGCCTCCCTGGAAACCTCCGCCAGGGCTGTAATGTCCATGGGCAATAACGTAAAGGGCAAAGAGCTGAATCGGCGGGATGAGCAGCCTGGATATGGTCTGTATGATGACATTATCGAATCTGCCTATCATTTACGCCTCCTCAGAAGAAGTATGCAGATAATCCCTGAAGTGAATATCACTGTGGTCTCACCGAGGGTATCATAGCCCCTATAGTCCGCAACCACGGAGGTTACTGCGTTTGGTGTTGCTGTCTCTTCAATAGTCTTTTCGATATACCGTGGTGATACATGGATATTTGCCGGTGAATTCGGGTCGCCCCAGTTGGGCATGTCCACCGTGGCGTAAATCAACAAAGCGCCTGTTATAATGACCGCAATCAAGGCGAAAAATCTCAATCCTTTGTCCTCCTCGTAGTCTGATATATTGCGCCGATAAAGAACGCAGCGCTGATGCCAGCGCCGACAGCAGCCTCTGTAAAGGCAACATCCACCGCACCCATCTCTGCCCAGATAAGGCACATGAGAAAGCTATATGCGCCCAAAAGCATAGCTGAACTCAAAAGGTCTTTCACATTTATAGCGCCTATAGCACATATAATAACCAGAAGGAGTAATATGATGTCCAATTGCCAGATCATTTATCTGCTCCTTTCCTTGTCCATGGCTCAATGTTACACTCAAACCCTGCCTTGGTTATGGCATGGGTTGCAGTAGGGTTAGCTATAAAAATAAATAACGCAATAAACATTATCTTTATGCTCACCAGTATCGCCGTCAGTGAAAATCCATTGTTCAGATTATAAATCGCAAGACCTGTAAGTGATAGAAACGCACCCAGTGTATCGCCCTTTCCTGTTGCATGCATCCTGCAGTAAAAATCAGGGAATCGGAGAAGACCGATGCTTGCAATAGTAAAGAAGAAAACTCCTGTTGCAATAAAAATTATGGCAAGGATAGTTAGCATCTATTTAATCCCCCTCTCCTTAAAGAATTGTGCGCCCGGCACAATACTCTTTCTTGTGAGTAAGAATTTTGCAGAAGCCAGCGTAGCGATGAAATTTAATAATGCGTATGCAATCGAAATATCAACGAACATATCCATCCTTCCATAGATTAAACCTATAAGGGCAAGAATAATCGTTGTCTTTGTGCCGATAACACTGATGCTGATTATTCTATCCAGTACCGTTGGACCGAATACCCCGCGATAAAGACACAGCAGGGTCAAAAAGCCTAATATCAGCGCTATCGCCAGAAAGAAATTTCCCATCTAATCCTCCATAAAGATATATGCCACCTTATTTTCCATCTCACCTGTAAGAAGGTCATCGGCAACCTTTCTGCTTATACAATGGACATAAAACTCTCCCTCTTTAATATCGGCTGTAATGGTGCCGGGTGTGATGGTGATAGAGTTGGCAAAGGTTACCACAGAGATATTCTTTTTTAATTTAGTCTTGAATCTTATGACTTGAGGGTCTATGGGCATCTTAGGGCTCATGACCAGGCGGGCCACATATATATTGGACAGGACAATCTGGTATAAAAGCCAGGGGATATATTTAATAAACCTGATAACCTCTCTTATATGCCTATAAGATAACTCGTCATGGGTAAACAGGATGTCATGGGACATATAGATTACGAGAAGGCAGGAAATGACGCCAAGGGCAAGGTGTAAGGCATCAAACATGCCTGACCACATAACCCAGTTCAAAAAAAGTATAAAAAAGGTGATAATGTATTTCATCTTCCGCTATACGTTAACTCTTATGCCAAAAACTGATTAAACCTCTTTTCCCTGCCAATAGTTGTCTCAGGGCCATGACCGGGAAAGAGCTGGACATCATCCCCAAGAGGAAGGATTTTGTCTTTTATAGAGGCCATTAATCCTTTATAAGAGCCGCCTGGAAGGTCTGTTCTGCCGATTGAACCAGCGAAGATTGTATCGCCAGTGAACAGTATTTTCCACTGATTTAAAAATAAAGATATGCCCCCTTCTGTGTGGCCGGGGGTGTGTATAACGGCAACCGTCAGAGTACCTACTATAATCTTATCGCCGTCTTTTAGAAACATATCCGGGGGAGGCGAAGAAACAACATCCATGCCAAAGGCAGCGGCTTGCGATGCTGCGTTTTTAATAAGCGGAGCATCTTTTTTATGGATGGCAAGTTTTGCGCCTGTGGCCTTTTTTAAAAGGCCATTCCCTCCAACATGATCAAAGTGGCCGTGGGTATTGATTATATACTTAAGGGAAAGTTTTTCCTTCCTAACCTCTCCCATTATTTCATCAACATTGCCGCCGGGGTCTATGCATATTGCCTCTCTGGTCTTCTCATCCCCAAGGATATAGCAATTTGTCTCTAACGGGCCTGCTACAATGGTTTTTAATATCATTTCCCCAACACCAATTCTCTTCCGGCCTTCATAATCCTTTCCAATTCATCCTCATCCCTTGCCTCGCCATACAGACGCACAACAGGCTCTGTCCCTGATTCTCTTATAAGGAGCCAGCATTCATGCTCCAGTAGGAATTTAACCCCTCCAATATCCTTTGCATCCTTGACAGAAAGGCCTGCAATCGTCTTTGGGGATTTATTTAACAAATTGACTAATCCTTTTCTTGAAATATTGCCAAGCTGGACATTTTCCCTTTTTGTGACAAGCCTGCCCACCCTTTTATATAAATTATTCAACAACTCCTTCAGGCTTTTACCCTCCCTTGCAACCATTTCTGTTACAAGGAGACAGGTGAGTATCCCGTCCTTTTCCGGGACATGCCCCCTTATGGAAATTCCGGCGCTCTCTTCCCCTCCGATTAAAATCTTTCCTGTTGTGATAAGCTCACCGATGTATTTGAAACCAACCGGCGTTTCATAGACCGGCAGATTGTAATGTCTTGCAACAGCATCTGACAGATGGCTTGTGGCAACGCTTCTTGCAACACCGCCGCTTAAGCCTTTTACCCTTATCATATAATCAAAAAGCAGGGCAAGGATATAATTCGGCTCAATGAATGCGCCGTCCCTGTCTATTATTCCAAACCTGTCTGCGTCGCCGTCAAGCGCAAGGCCGAGGTCGCAGCCATTTTCTTTAACCGCTTTTATCAGTGTTGCAAGATTTCCCTCGCTCGGATCAGGCGGCCTGCCGCCAAATGAAGGGTCGGTGTGATTGTGAAATGCTTGGATGTTGCAGCCTGCGTCTTCCAGAATCCTGTCTAAATAACCACGGCCTGCGCCATACATAAGGTCAACCCCGATCTCAATCTGCGCCTTCTTTATAACAGCCATATCTATCTTTTGCATGAGCCCTTCTGCGTAAAAATGGAACGGCTCTATCTCTTCCAAAAGGTTTTTTTGCCTTGCATCCGCCATGGAAAGTTCTGAATAGGCAACCTCTAAAAGCATCTCATTTGCCTTCTGTTCTATCTCCCTTGTTACAGCAGGGAGCGCCGGTTCGCCGGAAGGAGAGGAAAATTTCAGGCCGTTATACTCTGGCGGATTGTGGCTTGCTGTAATATTTATGCCGCCGCCGGCCTTTCTCCGTATTATCTCATAAGAAATAGCCGGGGTGGGCGTCGGCCCTATTGCCAGGAAAGATTTGATGTTGTTTCCTGCAAGAATCCTTACAACCTCTGATGCAAACCTCTCGCCCATAAAGCGGGCGTCATAGCCGACCACTACCCCTTTTTTGTCCTCATGATACGCTTTGAGGTAATCTGCAATAGACTGTGTTACGATCCTTACGGCCTCATAAGTAAAATCCTCTGCGATAATGCCGCGCCAGCCTGACGTGCCGAATTTTATGCTGCTCATTTATAACCTCATAAAATACTGTTTACTTCAACTCACTTCTGCCATCCTATTATCTTTTCCCTGTATTCCCCTGCCAGCTCTTTTGCCTTATCTATGGTTGTCGCCTCGGCTACAACATGGAAATATGATTGATCCTGACTGGGGTATGTTATGACCCAACCTTTGTTGATAAATACCTTTATCCCGTCTATCAGTTCCGATGTCTTGTCTCTGGAATCCTCCATCATATATCTCATAATCTTTCCCTTCATCTCCCATGAGCACGGCACCTTCTCCTTGATCATAAAACTGGGCGGAACCTCTCTCAAAAGCTGGTGAAGCCTTATACCTTTCTTTGCCATCATCTCCAATATCTTTACAATTGCATACATGCCGTCAAAGGCAGGCTGAAACTGGGGGAATATAAAACCGCCTGTGTGCTCTCCCACAAAAACAACCCCTTCCTCCATTGCGGTCTCCATCATCCCCCTTGTTGTTGTCTTTGTCCTCTTCACAGAAAAATCATAGACGCCCGCCATCTGGTCTATTACCATAGAGGCTGTAACAGGCGCTGCAACAAATGGTTTTTTTATATTAGAGTTTTCCTGATAAGATTTCATTACTAAAAGTGTTGCAAGATTTAACGCGGCATCGCCGTCAAGAATATCGCCGTTCTCGTCTACGAGAAATATCTTTTCTCCGCCGGCATCAAGCATCACGCCTATATCCGCCCGAAGCGACCTAACAATGGATGAAAGCTGGTCAAGGAAGTTTTGAAATTCATCAGCTGTCTTTGTTATCTTTGCCCCGTCAAGATTTGCGTTCAAGGCGATTATATTCAGATTGAGCTTGCCGAGGATAGCAGGAAATATCCCTGAGGAGCTGCCGTAAGAATAGTCCAGGACCATCTTGAAATTTGCTTTTTTTATTGCCTCCATATCAATTGAAGACATAAAATTATTCTGGTAATATTCAAACCCGTGGATAGGGAAGACCATCTCGCCTGTTTCTTCCATCTCTGCCCTTCTAAAGTCCTCTCTGTAAAACAACCTCTCTATTGCCTTTTCCTTATTTGGATGTAGATTGAGGCCTTTACTATCAAAAAAAATAAGGTCTATGACAGACGAATCAAACGGGCTCCGCCTTGTATGAACACCCCCGATCTCACTGCCGCTCTTTGCAAGATACCGGACAACAGGTATCGGAGTCACACCATAGTCATGTATATTTACGCCTGTTGACAGGATGCCTGTCATTATCGCCCTGTTTATCATCCGCGACGTCTTGTGCGCATCCCTGCTGGTTGATACAACAGACCCTTTTTTTAAGCTTGCCCCGTACGCCGCGCCGAGTTTTGCCGCAAACTCGGGTGATATCTCAATATTAGCAATGCCTGTTACGCCATATGGGCCGAATATATTCTTGCTCCATTTTTCGCCCCATATAAGGCTGGACACAAGGGTTGCCCCGTCTTCCACAACCTTATACGGCCAGACCTTTACGCCTGCCTTTACTGTGCTTCCCTTGCCTATGCTACAGCTATCGCTTATAACAGCGCCCTCTGCAAGATACGCCCCTTCCTTTATCTCGCATCTGCTTGCCACCACATTCTCCTGCAGCGCCGCCTTCTGTCCTATGGAGACATTGTCCCAGATAATTGAGGATATAACTACCGCGCCTTCTTCAATTGTGGAATTATCCCCAATTATAGAGTCTGTTATTCTGACATTGGCCCCTATCCTGCAATTTGAGCCTATGATAACAGAACCCTCTAATTTGCAGGTAAAATCAACCCTTGAATCCTTTCCTAGCCAGACCCCCTGCCTGCCCACCTCTTCTCCCTGAACATTGACCATTACCTTTCCATGAAGTATATCCAGATTTGCTTGACGGTATTCATCAAGGCTTCCCACATCCTTCCAGTAGCCTTCGGCTATATAACCATACAATGGTTCCTTTTTTTCCAGAAGCAGCGGGAAAAGGTCTTTACTGAAATCAAACTCCTCTTTCGGCGGGATTAAGTCAAGGACCCCCGGTTCAAGGATATAGATACCGGTATTTATGGTATCGCTGAAAACCTCGCCCCAACCGGGCTTTTCCATGAACCTGTCAATCCTTCCGTTTTTGTCCGTTATCACAATGCCGAATGGAAGCGGGTTAAGAACCCTTGTAAGGACCATTGTGGCAGCGGCCTTTCGCTCTTTATGAAATTCTATTGCCTTCAAAAGGTCAAAGTCTGTAAGGAGATCTCCGCTTATAACAAGAAATGGTTTATCCAGAGATACCTTTGCATTCCCTACACTCCCTGCGGTTCCAAGGTCGTCAGAGGCGCTGATATAGGTCATCTTTACGCCAAACCCTGAACCATCGCCAAAATAGTTTTCTATTGTTTCCGGGTGGAAATATAAAAGAGATACGAGGTCGGTTATCCCGCAGCGGACGAGGAGTTCTATGATGTGCTGCATCATCGGCTTGTTTGCCATCGGAACCATTGGTTTTGGGAGATTATTGGTTAAAGGCCGAAGCCTTGTCCCAAAACCACCGGCCATAATTACAGCCTTCATAAATCCTCCATGAAAGAAAAGGCAAACAACAGACTACAGACACCAAACTACAGACTTAAGTCTTGGGTCTGCTTTTATAGTGCGCATTCTACCAGTAAACATTTTAGCCGTCAAGAATAACCCTTAAGGTATTTCACTTGACATACATCGGGGAATTTGTATAAAATCTATGACAAATTGCGGCACAAACAATTCATCATTAGAATTATGAGAAGGTCTTTTGTAATAGTTTTACTTTTCGGTGTGTTTGCCATGAATATGGATATGGTTTGTCAATCATTGTGTCCGTCAGGATATAATGATACGGCTGATGGGCACACATCTAATAAAGCGGCAAAGCATGATATGCCAAAAAGCGATATGTGTCCGACAACACATAGCGCTGACCATAGTTCTCATCATAATATTCCCAAAACATCCATAAAATGCTGTCCTGCAGATGATCTGGCATCCCTCGGATATGAACTCACCATGTCGGAGCCGTTTAAAGATTTAAGGCCTTACCCTTATATCGTTTCAAAAACCCATTCACAGGAAACAATCTTTCTAAGCAACGAACCAGCCCCGTTAGAGAACCCTCCAGAAATACTCTCCTGATCCTTCAACACAAAAAATAAAGGAGGTATTTTAAATGAAGAGAATAATCATCGCGTTGACCATTCTATTATTCATGGGTGCTGCTGAATATGCTTGGGCGGCGCATATCCTGGAACCGCTGGGCACCGAGATTACGGCCACTCCTCCCCGCGGACGGATGTTCGGACAGGTCAATTACGAATACACAAGGGAGGAAAATGGAACAACGAAGACCACCCACCTTTTGCCTATTGAATTCGAAATCGGCCTTGGGGAGAGGACACAGCTCAATCTGGGGGGTGATATCCTGCTCCGTGAGGAGATCACTGGCTCTCCAAAAGCAAGCGGTATAGAAGAGATTGGGGTGGGAGTCAAACACCGCTTCATGGATGAAGCCCGTCTTCTGCCGGATGCGGCTTTTGAGGTGGATTACTCGC
>Ga0080064_1004066_pt1 | contig 19554 bp, 24 predicted proteins | sample Subgrocontami54m_FD_69260 | JGI IMG/M metagenome (GOLD analysis project Ga0080064, IMG submission 69260) | Subsurface groundwater microbial communities from S. Glens Falls, New York, USA - GMW46 contaminated, 5.4 m (SPADES assembly) (version 2) ...
TACTGGTGGTTGCCATAACTTCAGCAGTTGCAGGAATAATAATCTTCTTACCCTACTTATCCTTTTAATGGACGCTTTAAGTAATTTTAATCAAGACCTTTTTTTACAGATATTTAATTTTTCTAGACACAATCCTATATTAGATTTTCTGATGGTTTTTGGTGCAGAGTATTTAATTTTCTTGATGTGGTTTTTAATATTTATCTTCGCCTTAAAGGGTAACCATAAAGAAAGAAAGTCACTACTTCTTTTCTTGATTTCCTGGCCTATTTTATTTTTAATAATCAAATTTATCCATCTTTTTCTTTTTGAGCAAAGACCTTATATCGCAAACCAAATTATACCTCTTATTTCTTACCGAGTCACAGATGCATCATTTCCATCACGCCACGCATCCAGCTCTTTTGCAATGGCCTTTGCTTTTTTATATTTCAAATCAAAATATGGAGGACCTCTTTTGTTACTCGCCACTTGGGTTAGTATTTCTAGGGTATATGTTGGAGTACACTATCCTTTAGATATTCTAGGGGGATTTGTAATTGGAATACTTTCTCCCTTACTGGCTCAAAATTTTCTCAAATTCACTGGCGTCTTTAAAAGGACCAATAATTTGTAAATTAAATTTCTGATTCTGGAAAAGTTCTTGTGCTACTTTTTTTATATCTTCTACAGTAACAGCATCAATCTTTTGTAGATACTCATCAAAGGTTTCAATTTTATGATCCAAAACAAACTGCCCTCTAAAATAGCCCGCCAAAAAATTTGTTGATTCTTGGCTTAATGCAAGTTGTCCTCTTATCATCTCCTTAGCTTTTTTCAACTCATCATCCGTAACTTTCTCTTTTGTAATCCGTTCTAACTCTGCTAAAATTACCTGTAAACCTTCATCAGTTTTTTCAAGTTTCAACCCTGCATAAATTGCAAAAGCTCCCGTATCTGTATAAGAATAAAATGATGCGCTAACATGATAAGCAAGGCCTCTTCTTTCCCGAACTTGGATAAAAAGCCGTGATGACATACCTACACCTAAAATAGTACTAAGTACAGAAGCCGCATATCTTTTCTTATCATACCTATCGTACGCTTCAACTCCCAAGATTAGATTGGCCTGATCTGTCTTTTTATAAAAAATGTTTACTTTCGGCTTTGTCTGGGTAAGTTTTTTGTATGCAACTGGTTTTTTTATACCTCCATCAGGCAGGTCAGAAAAACACTCCTGGGCAATCTGTATGATATTTTTTGGCAGTTTTCCTGCAAAAACTAACACCATATTTTTAGGAGAATATAGATTGTTTATGTATTCTATAAAGTCTCTACGACTCATTGAGTGAATAATTTTTTCCTCCCCTGCAGTATCCCAACCCAAAGGTTGATCTCCAAATTGCAACATCTCATAAAGATCCCAGACATAAACTCCTGGATTATCTCTACGCATTCTGATTTCTTCGACAATAACTCCTTTTTCCTTCTCAATTTCCTCTTCTGCCAAAAGCGATTCTTTAATCATTGAAGAAATAATGTCTGCCGAAAGTTCAATATTTTTAGCTGAGGATTTAATCCAGTAATTAGTACCTTCCTTGCCTGTGCTGGCATTATTAACTGCCCCAATCCCATCTATTAATGTAGAAATAATTTCTGCAGTAGGATATTTTCTGCTTCCTTTAAAAAACATATGTTCCAGAAAGTGAGATATTCCATTTATATTTTTTGTTTCATATCTACTTCCTGCTCCAACTGCAACTAGAGTTGTAACAGAATCAAGATGAGGAAGATCTACAGTTATTAGAGTTAAACCATTTTTGAAGGTATGGATTTTATACATGAGTTAGTAGTCTAAAGAATTTACCTAAAAATTACAAGTTTGACTATTTTATAAGCATGAATATAATAAACTTCATGGAAAGAAGATTAGAACACTTGTTAGGATACTCCGAAGTCATAATCGAGCGCAGCTTAAGAAAGACACTGCCCCTAGGATTTTATCTCCACCAAGTAATAGCAGACGGAGCAAGACTAGGTATGTGGACAGATAAATTTGACAGAGTTTGCGTGGGAGAAATTATCCAGACTAATCCAACAACTGAGTCAATGGCTGCTATATTTCTCAATCAACAATCTAATATTCAAGCTCTAAAAGATCTATCTAATAATCCATATCGAATGGCTGAAAGATTAGGCCATCTTAGTGATTATTTCTTAGAGATGGCAGAATCTGAAGAGCAGATTTATAATTTAGAAACTCAGGATAGAAAAAGCCTTTTCTTTTTTCCTGATCCAGATAAGCTACTGAAAACTTTATTAAAGGATGGTTCTCGACCTCCTTTATATCTCTGGTATCAGTTAAATCCCCAACAAATAGATAACCTAGCTGCTACTATTACCCGTTATTTACCAAACTCTGAGATGCACCCCCCACTAGCTTTTGCAGGGTTCAGATTATATTCTGACAATAGATTGCTTCTTACGCCTTTTGATTCCCAGCCAATCAGTTTAAGTCCCGAAGAGACTCAACTATTAGAAATATTAATGGCTAATGCACCAAGCACTGTGACTCATGGATTGATCAAGGAAAAATTTGAAGATACTTGTATGGTTAGTTCCCAAGGAATACGGGCATATATAAAGCATCTTAGAAATAAGCTAGGTGATAGAGAAATAGGTTCAGTAAGAAACCATTTGATTATCCAAACATTACATAGACTTGGCTATAGTTTTGATCCAGATATGGATAGATTATTTAAACAAAGAGGGGTTGCAATCGCTCTATAACTATTTAATCTTAGGTCCCTTGGGAGTATCTTCTAACTCATAGCCTAACTTTTTAATTTTATCTCTTAGTTTATCTGACTGGGTAAAATCTCCAGCTTTTCTAACAGTTTCTCTTTGTTTTACCAAATCCATAATCTGTGGTGGAATCTCAACTATTGTTCCCAGGTAATTTTCCAGACCTAAGCCCAAAACTTTATCCATAAATAAAACGGAAGCTGATTTACTAGATGTTGGATAATCAGACTTTAAAAGTTGATGCAGGACCCCAACAGCTTGTGGTGTATTTAGGTCATTATTAACACTCTCAGTAAATTTCTGCTGAAATTCATCTATGTTCCCTTTAGGTTGTTCCCACAGTCTAATCTCCCCCCTAATTTTGTTTAAAGCAGCTTGAGCAGCAGATAGAGACTCCCAAGTAAAATTTAGCCTTTCTCTGTAATGAGCTGTTAGAAATAAGTACCTTAAAGCCAAAGGGTCAATCCCTTTTTCTTCTAGATCCTTTAGAGTATAAAAATTATTTAAAGATTTACTCATCTTTTGGTTATCCACTAACATATGCTCCCCGTGTACAAAGTAATCTACAAATTTATGAGTGGTTTTACTCTCAGATTGTGCTATTTCATTTTCATGGTGAGGAAAAAGTAAATCTATCCCCCCAACATGAATATCAAAAGTAATTCCTAGATATTCCTGGCTCATGACTGAACACTCAATATGCCAACCAGGCCTACCTCTACCCCAAGGACTATCCCACCCTACATCTTCTGGATTTACAGATTTCCATAAAGCAAAATCCTGAACATCATCCTTACTGTACTCATCAGATAAAATCCTAGTTCCAGTTTTGAGTTCCCTTTTATCTATCTGTGATAACTTTCCATAATCTGGGAATTTGGAAATATCAAAATAAACTGATCCATCTTTTTCATAAGCTAAGCCTTTTTTCAACAACTCTTCTACATATTTAACCATATGGCCAACGTGTTCCGTGGCCTTGGGATTCTCATTAACAGGTAAGATATTTAATTTATCCAGATCTTCAAAAAAAGCTTTAGTATACTCTTGTGTTAACTGCTCAAGTGTTTCATTTTTTTCCTTTGCAGCTTTTACAATCTTGTCATCAATATCTGTAATATTTCTAACTGCTTTAACTTGATATTGGTTAAACTCTAAAATTCTTCTTAAAAGATCTGATGTTACAAAAGTTCTTAGATTTCCAATATGCATATAGTTGTAAACCGTAGGTCCACAAGTATACATTCCAACTTTTGGTGGATTAAGTGGTTTGAACTCTTCAACCTTATGAGTTAACGAATTGAAAATTTTTAACATTCCTAACCTCCAAGGCGTCCTTTAATTTCAGTTTTGGTTTGTGCTTGTTTAACTGCAGTTTCTAAACTCCGCTCTTTTTGAACTATTTCAAATTGTTTTACTTTTTGTTCCTGTTTTTGATCTGACTTTTTTTGTAAATCTTCTTGTTTTTTCTGCATACTTAACCCTTTTTGTTGGGCTTCTATATTTTTCCACCACTGGAGTCTTCTTTGAACATCTGCCATTTTTTTTTGGTCTTCCTGTTGTTTTTGCAAAGTTTGTTGAGGTGTAGGAGTTTTTCCAGTAACTGACTGCACTCCTACTTCTATTGCTTGCCCAATTTCATCCTTCACAGGTTTTATTACTGCCTCAGCTACTGCCCCTCTTACACCTCCATCATTCATGAATTAATTGTTAACTGTTAATAGCTAATTGTTAATAGTTTTTTTCTATTACCTATTAACAATGAACTATTATCTATTAATTAGTATTCCTTTCTTCCCTCCAAAGCTCTAGTGAGGGTTGTTTCATCAGCATACTCTATATCAGAACCAACGGGCAAGCCTCTGGCAATGCGGGTTAACTTGACCCCAAGTGGTGAAAGAAGCCTTTGGATATACATTGCTGTTGCTTCCCCTTCCATTGTAGGATTTGTCGCCAAAATTAGCTCCTTCACACTTCCATCTTTTAGTCTTGGTAAAAGTTCTCTGATATGTAACTCGTCTGGACCAATATTTTCAAGTGGGGCAATTACACCGTGCAGCACATGATAAAGTCCTTTAAAATTTGCTTTCTCAAGAGCCAGTACATCCAACGGGTTTTCTACAATAGCTATAATTTCTTTATCACGGGAGGAATCTGAGCATACCCAACAAGGATCTGTCTCTCCAATATTAAAACAAGTGGAACAGATAACTGTTTTTTCCTTCATCTCTATAGCAGATGAAGCTAGTGCTTGGGCTTCCTCAAGTGGCGCATGTAAAAGATAATAAGTTAATCTTTGGGCTGTTTTGGGACCAATCCCTGGAAGTCTTTCAAATGCTTCTATTAAACTTTGGACTGGTTTAGGGACTCTAGCCATAGTTGATTGTATTCTAGCATGTTCAAGAATATTCTTCGGACGAAACAAAGTGAAGTGAGAAGTCCCAACCTAAATAGTTCTCGCTAATCGCTCGAACAATAATTAAATTGTCATCCTTGTCCTATCCATCTGTGGATCCCATCTCAATAACTTGCCTTTTCTCTCTTCAGCAAACACTCTAAGCAATGCTTCACCTTCTAATCTTGCCAATTCCCTTTCCAATACAGTGGGTTCTACCCTAAAACAGTTATTTCGGTCTATATAAAATTCCCTTTGTTCAGCTCTTCCCATAATTTGTATTATATCACATTCCTGGCATACCACCCATTAAAGATTTCATTTCATTTGCAGCAACCTGCTGAGTTTGTTTTAAAGCCTCATTAATAGCCTCTGTTACTTTTTCCAAATCATTTTCTCCTGAAATTGAAACTACTTTTTGATCACCTGTCATCACAACTGTGACCCCTTTATGTTCTACTGTGATTTTTATAGCCTGAAGTTTTTTCTGAACTTCCATTGCCTGATCTCTCATCTTTTTGAGATCTCCAAGTTGTTTTAAATTATCCATCATTCCCATATGGAGGAATTATATCTTATCTGTCATTCCTGCGAAAGCAGGAATCTATACAAACATGGATCCCGTATTAAGTACGGGATGATTGAGTACGGTGAGCCGACTCAGTCACATTTTTAAGTAAACAGGCTACAGTTAAAGGTCCAATTCCACCAATAGTTGGGGAGTAAAGTTTTGCTTTTTCTGAAACTTCTTTTTCATTAATATCCCCAAAAGTCTTTTGCTGTTCATCAATATCTTCTCTTCCAACTCCCACTCCAATAACATCTGATCCCTCTTTAATATTAGATCCATTAACAATATGTTTTTTTCCAGTGGCAGAAATTACCATATCTCCAGTTTTTATTATTTCATCTGGATTTTGGGTTTTAGAATCTACTATTTCTGGGTTATAACCTTTACTTTTTAAAAGCTTGATTGTAGGTCCTCCTGCAGCCCTACCTTTTCCTAAAATAACTATTTTTTTGCCCGCTAAAAAATCTTCTATAGATAACCCTTCAATTTTGGCAAACTCTTTTAACATTTCCCAAACACCAAGTGCTGTTGCTCCAAAAAAAGGAGAATTTGCAGTAAATCCATCTACGTCTTTTTCTGGACTCACTTTCTGAGATATTTCCTCAAAATCCCAACCTGAGTAAACTGGGTACTGAACAATTATTCCAGAAACTGAAGGGTCTCTATTTAGCTCATCAATCTTTTCTAAAACTTTCTCTCTCTCATTTTCGGAAAATCGTAAAAGTTCTGCACTAATTCCAATTTCACTTGCTTTCTCTATTTTTCTATTTACATAAATTTCAGAGGAAGGATCACTCCCTGCTAAAATTATAGCCAGTCCTGGTTTTAAATTATTTTGGGAAATATCAGTTTTTAAATCCTCAAGAATTTTTTGGGCAAGGTCACGACCGCTAACTTTCATCTAACTATGATATACCAGGCACAGGGAATTTACCAGCAAATTTCTCTATTTCTTCTTTAATTTGTTTTAGATTTTTATTTTTGTGTAAAATTGCTTTTACCTCTTTTAGAAAATCTTTTCTTTTTTCTTGCTCTTTTGGTAAATCCAAACCTCTTATTTCCTCCAGTGCTCTTTTAATCCATCCAGCAATTTTTACCATATCTTTTTCCTTCATCCCCCTGGTAGTTAGAGCTGGAGTTCCTAACCTTATTCCTGATGGATAAAAAGGAGAGGCACTCTCTCCTGGAATTGTATTTTTATTAACTGTTATACCTGCCTCCTCCAGAGCATACTGGGCCTGATACCCCAAACCATACCCATACTTTGTTAGAGATAAAAGAATTAAATGGGTCTCAGAAACTGTTCCTAACTCTTTTGCTAATCTGGCAGCATTTTTAGCAATTTGTTTTCCATAGGTTTTAAAACTTGGTTTTAATGCTTCCTCTAAAGCTATTGCTATTGCTGCAGTTTGGTGATTGTGTGGACCACCTTGAATACCTGGAATAATTGCCTTTTCAATTTTCCCTTTTATTTCTGGGTCTTTTTTCAAACCCCTATCTGTTACCATAATGATTGCTCCCCTGGGCCCTCTCAAAGTTTTATGTGTGGTTGTCATAATAATGTCTACATAAGGAACTGGTGACGCGTGTGCTCCTGCAATAATCAGACCAGTGATATGTGAACAATCAGCAACAAGAACCGCCCCAACTTTATCTGCAATTTGCCTAAATCTTTTGTAGTCTAGCTTATAGGGATAAGCTGTAGTTCCTGCCCAAATTAATTTGGGTTTGTGTTCTACTGCTAGTTTTTCCAGCTCATCATAATCTATTTTCCAAGTTTTGGGATCTACGTTGTAATTTACTGCTTTATAGAAAATACTGGAAAAAGAAAGGTTTGCCCCGTGAGTTAAGTGTCCACCAGATGCAAGGGAAAGCCCCATTACTACTTCACCAGGTTGACATACTGCCATAGTTACAGCTTGATTTGCGGGAGATCCAGAATATGATTGGACAAAAGCCGCTGGAACTTTAAACAATTTTTTTGCTAAATCCACAGCATAATTTTCAATCTTATCTATAACTTCATTTCCTCCATAATATCTTCTACCTGGAAAACCTTCTGAATATTTGTTAGTTAAAATTGAGCCATTAGCTTTTAAAATATCACTTGAAACATAATTTTCTGAAGGAATCATTTCTAAACCATATTTTTGTCTGTGAGCTTCTTCTTTAATTAAATCAAAAACCTTTGATGCCATGGATAGTCCACATGCTACATTTTTGCAGGATTATCGTCAAGAGGAAATTAATTTTATGCTAAAATTGTGACATGGAGCCAAAGGATAATTCTGGAATTATTCCTTCTGAGGAAGGAATTTCTAGAGACGATTTGATAAGTTCAATCCTCACACAAAATAGGTCTAAATTTGATCAGTGGCTTAAAAGTGCAGATCCAATCAAACCTTTGGATATTCCTAGGGATGTTTGGGATGCTTTTGTACCTAGGAGAGTATACGAACTAAGTGATGATCCTAGAGGTATAAGAGCCAATTTTTATGCTAATCTCCAACCTTATACCGAGCAAGGCAAGAAGCAAGAACTGGAATTTTTTATAGAAAGACCTGCTCCCATTTCAGAATTACGTCCTACAGGAAGAGACATTCTAGTAGAATTAAACTTAGCTCACCATAATTCCTTCCCAAAAACATTGGTTGTTGAAAATATATTTGTAATAAATGATTTGCGCTCAAACGGAATTGGGACTGACTTTTATAATCATATTATTGAACTAGCAAAAGCATTAGGATTTAGATTTATTGTGGGTTCAAATGATAAAACAAATATCGATTTCTTTGTAAAAAAATTAGAAAGAACTCCGTTAAACGAGATCCCTCCCTCCTTAAGAAAACGAATTTTCAGTACAAGAAATTTTGAATACCCTGATGCTAAAGCTGAATTCTCAACAGTCCAATTTTTATATCCTGAGGACAAAGAAGTTTTCCTAGAAACTAGTTAACTGGTTCTGAGCCAAAGATTTCTGCTGCTGCTTTTACTACCTCATCATCTGCTGCTATTTCTACATTTGCTATATCTTCTAACTTAAGAGGTTTATTTCCTAAAACACAAGTTACTTTTGTAGGTTTTCCTAAAACTTCAGATAAAACAGATTCTAATAAATCTCTACTTTTGGGAGCCTCTAAAATCCTTTGATGAAAAGAATATGGAACCTCAAGTAGTACTACTCCATCAGAAACATCCAGTACTTTAACCAGTCTTAAAAGTGCTTCCAGTGAAAAATTATATGGTTTAACGGTTTCCAAAACAAAATTCCATTTTTCTTTTAACATAGCTACTTCAGAACTAGTAGCATCATCTGTGGTCGGCTCTGGTTTTATAGATTCTACTGACTGCCTAACATTATCTTCTTTGTCATTCTGAACCAGCTCTGCCGGTGAAGAATCTCTCAACTCGTTTGAGTCTTGCATTCGCAAGGGATCCTTCACTTCGTTCAGGATGACACTTTGTGTTATCTCCACCACTGCTATTTCCAGAGGCAAAGATGGAATTGATGAATACTTTGTTTTTTCCCAAGCTTGCTGTAGTTTATCCAAAGCTTTTATCAGTTGTTCCAATTCAAATTCTTCTGCTAATTTTGCCAGAGTTTGAAACTTATCTTCCCCATATTCTGGCGCAACAATAGTAGTTCCCAAACCATTTTTTATTAGAACTAAAGCTCTTAAATTATCCAGTAAGACATACATCCAATTTTTGACATCACTTCCTTTGACAATAGTTTCATTAATTAACAAAAGTCCACTTGTTGCATCCTTTTTTGCCAAGGCTTCCAAAATTTTGACAACACTTTCAAACTCTACACTCTGTAAGACTACAGTAACATCACTAACTGTAATTTTCTCTCCAGATGATACTTGATCAAGTAATTTTACCCCATCCCTAAAACTTCCTTCAGCCCCTTTTACAATTAGTTTTAAAGCTTCATCTTCAATATCAATTTTTTCCATCTTAGCAATATTTTTTAGAGTTTCTAAAAGTTGAGCATTTGTTGCTAGTTTAAAATCCAATCTTTGGACTCTAGACAAAATTGTTTGAGGAACTTTTGTACCTTCAGTTGTAGCTAAGATAAAAATAGCATGTGAGGGTGGTTCTTCTAAAGTTTTTAAAAGGGCATTAAAAGCCTCTGTTGTTAACATATGAACCTCATCAATAATATAAATCTTCTTTTTGGAGGATGTTGGAGAAAGCTTGATAGTTTCACGCAAAGTTCTGATATCATCTATACCTCTATTTGAAGCAGCATCTATTTCTATTAAATCTAGATTTGATCCATCTGTAATAGACAAACATGAATCACATTTATTACAGGGAATATCCTTACCCGTACAATTAACCATCTTAGCCAAAATTCTTGCTGTTGATGTTTTACCAGTTCCTCTAGGCCCTACAAAAAGATAAGCATGGGATAATTTTCCCAAGCGGAAAGAAGAGATCAGGTTTTCTTTAATGTGATCTTGCCCTATAAGTTGATCCAAACTCTGGGGTCTGTACTTGAGGTAGAGTGCCATAATAATAAATCTTTAATTGTGGTGTAATCCTAACAGATGATCCACCCCATGCTCAACTAAGAGCCTAATTTCCTCATCCACTGACACTCCGTCCAAAGAGGCATCCTCTACAGCTTGTGGATAAGAAATTACTATATCACCTAGCCTCAACCAGTTATCTGGGGAAGCTACAAATCCTACTTTTGGCAAATGGGCTAAATTAATAGGATTGGAATCTTCCAGTGCAAAAGACAAAATATCAGTACTAGAGTCTATCCCCCTATATGTGCGGTTTAGCTCATGCATTTTCCTATCACCGACAATATTTACCCCAATTTCAACTCTTCCTGAAACTTTATGTTTTTGTAAGGAGGACTCAACTGCTGCTCTTACATCTGCTTTATTAACGTTATATCTTGGATCTGAGGATACTATGATGTTTATCATGATAATTTTTGTTTAACTATACTTGAAACCTTACTCCCATCAGCCTGACCTTTAGCTTTACCCATTACAGCTTGCATAACCTTACCTATATCAGCTAAAGACTTTGCCCCTACTTCAGTTATAGCTTGTTCAACCATACTAGTCAACTCCTCATCTGATAACTGAGTAGGTAAATAGCCTTCAAGGATCTTAAGCTCTGCTTCTTCTTTGAGAGCTTGCTCTTCTCTACCACCAGACCTAAAACCAGCTGCAGCCTCCCTTCTTTTTTTAGCCTCCCTGCCTACCACTTCTTTTACTTCTTCATCAGAAAGAGTATGTCCTTGGGCAATTTCTGAATTTTTTACTTCTGATAAAAGCAAACGCAAAGTTGAGACCTTGACCTCATCACGGGCAAGCTGTGCTTGTTTTAAACTTTCTTGGATTTGGTCTAGTATCATATTGTTCGAGCGAAGTCGAGAACCTACCTTAAAATTATAATAATTTCATCGGTAACTTCTCCACTCGCTTCGCTCGGTCGAAGAATAATTATCCTCCATATCGCTTATAACGCATGATTTTTCTTCTTTTTTCAGCCAAATATTCTTGTCTTAATTGAGAGGGTTTTTTATGAAATTCTCTAGCCCTGATTTCTGGGATTAACCCCTCAAGTAAAACTTTTTTCTGAAATTTTCTAATAACATCTTCTGTTTTGTCGTTTGGTCCTGCTTTAATAATAATTGCCATTAAATTAAAAACACCTCCTTTAGATAAACTATACCATTTTCTTCAAATTACCACCTAATAGATGGAAATGTAAGTGCGGAACATGCTGTGCTTTACCCCCATTTACCACAATTCTATATAAATCTTCCTGCAAATTATTCTCAGAAATTAACTTACTGGATGCTTTATAAATTTCTGCCAAGAGCATTCCATCTGCATCAGTTAAGTCTTGTACCCCACCAATATGCTTTTTTGGAACTATTATAATATGTATGTCTGCAGATGGATTTATATCTGGAAAAGCTAAAATATCATCAGTCTCATACAATATCTTAGCAGGTAGCTTTTTGTCTCTGATTTGGCAGAAGATACAATCCATATTAATTAAAGCCCACCACCTACCATCTTTTTAAGTAAATCTAGAGTTCTTACTTGTCTCAAAGAATGCCTCAACTGCAGCCTTGGTTCCTGATATTCAAATTGCTGTTTTACTTTAGCATCTTGAATTTTATCAATTTCTGCTTGCAGTTCAGCATCTGTGATAGTTACATTTTCCTGCCTTGCTATTTCTGCTAAACCTAGCTCCATCCTGACATTTTTCTCAGATTGTGGTGTCCATTCAGTTTTGATTTTTTCTAAGGTTTTTCCCTGACCTTTTAAATAATCCTCCATCAAAAGCCCCATATCAGCTACTCTTCTTTGCAAAGAAACTAACATTCTATTTAACTCATCAGAAATTAAAATATCAGGAATTTCAACTTGAGTGATTTTTTCTACTTCTTGTAAAATTCCTTCCTCATAATCTAGTTCATTATTATATTTAACTTGTCCTTCAAGATCACGTCTTACTTGCAACTTTAAATCACTTAGGTCCTTTGCTCCCATGGCTTTAGCAAAATTATCATCAGGTAAAGTTGCAGGTGCAGCTTGAGCTCCAGCTTGGAAATTTAATGACCCAGCTTGTGGAGTCTGTCCCCCAACTGCAACCTGTCCACTGTTACCAGAAAGTTGTCCTTTTACCTGCCATCTTTTAAACAAATCTTGGACTACTTTTTCTACTTCCTCACCAGTTACGGCTTTTATTGCAGGCCTGGCAGCTTTTATAGTTTTATAATTTCCAACAGTAACTGCAGGTCTGTTTGTAACAGTTGCTTTATACTGCAAATCCTGACCTTTAACAAAAGAAATTAGTTGATAATGCGGGTAATCTATTGGTACAACATCTGTACCTTTAAGCCCTTCAATTAAAAATTGTGGCATAACTGTTTTTAATACCTCATCCTGCAGTTTGCTACCAAGTTGTTGTTCTACAAGGTTAACTGGAGCAGTACCTTTTCTAAACCCAGAAATCTCTGTGTCAGCAGCTAACTTTTGTAAAACCTGGTTCCAGACAGGTTCCATATCAGCCCAAGGCACAGTAACTTGCACATCAACTATAGATTTTGGCTGTTTGTTAATATTTTTTGTAATCATATCTTTTTGTCATTCTGAACGTAGTGAAGAATCTCTAGGTTTATCCTAGGAATCTAGAACAAGTCTAGAGATCCTTCGTTTAACTCAGAATGACACAGGTGTCAATTTACCAGAAATGAGGTTAAAAATCAATGAGAGCTAGTAAGACTGGCCAAAAATCCATCTGAATTTAGCACTCTTTTTACAATAAATACACTCTCCCTTAGTCTCAATTGATCCTAAGGGCAAACATCTAGTTGTAGCTTTTGTTTCTTCCTTAATTTTTGCTTCGCAATTGGGATCTTCACACCAAAAAGCTTCTATAAAACCACGGGTTGTCTTCATAATTTCTTTAAACTGAGAGTAATTATCTGCTTGTCGAGTATTGTCATGGGTAAATTGTTTTGATTTTTCCAACATCTTCGCTTGCATCTCTCTGATTAGTTTTTCTACCTCTTGAGCCACATGTTCTATTTTGGAAACTGTCCTATCTTTAGTAGTCCTTTCTTTAATACTGACTTCTTTTTTTGAAACTTCCTGCGGTCCAATTTCTATCCTTAAAGGAACTCCCTCTAAATCATATTTGTTAAACTTCCAACCTGGAGATTGGTCACTATCATCCAACTTTACTCTGATATCATAACTTTCAAGCAGCTCATAAATTTTTTTAGCTAAATTATTAATAGCTTTGTTATCCGAGGATTTAGTAACAATTGGGATAATCACTACTTGAGTTGGGGCTATCATTGGAGGTAACACAAGACCATTATCATCCCCATGAACCAAAATCATTGCTCCGATAGATCTGGTGCTGATTGCCCATGAAGTTTGATGCACATACTGCATCTTTCCTGCTTGATCCTGAAATTGTACCTTAAAAACTTTGGCAAAATTTTGACCAAGGTTATGAGAAGTTCCTGCTTGCACAATCTTACCATCTGGCATTAATACCTCATAAGTCAGGGTTGAGTCCGCACCAGCAAATTTCTCTGACTCTGATTTTTTGCCAGCATAACCATAAAGACCAAGAACATCTTGGTAAAAATCTACATACATATTTAAGACTTCTTCTGCTAATCTTTGGGCATCTTCATTATTTGCATGGGCAGTATGACCTTCCTGCCACATAAATTCTGTAGTTCGCAAAAAATAATAAGGGCGCTTTTCCCACCTAACTACATTAGCCCATTGATTAACTATTAGTGGTAAGTCTTTAAATGATTGAATCCATCTGGAAAATGCATCATACATAATCGTCTCAGAGGTTGGACGAACAACCACAGGCTCAGAAAGCTTCTCTCCTCCTGCGTGAGTCACAATAGCAAGCTCAGGAGAAAAACCTTTAACATGCTCTTTTTCTCTTTCAAAAAAACTATAAGGAATAAACATTGGAAAATATACGCTCTCTGCTCCTAAATCTTTTATTTTGATATCAAGATTTTTCTGTATTGCTTCCCATAAAGCAAAACCTTTGGGGCGCCAAATCATGGTCCCTTTAACAGGACCGTGCTCTGCTAACTGGGCTCTCTCAACCACATTATTATACCAACCGGAAATATCTTCACTTTTTTTCGTTATAGTCTCTATCATTACTTCATAATACTCCCTAAGGGAGCCTCCTTCAAAGGTCTAATGATTATCCATTTACTATCATCTTCTGTCCCATCATCCACACCCAAAGTTAAAACTTCTGAAATAAATGGACCAATCTGACGGGGTGCAAAATTAACTACACATATGACTTGTTTGTCCAGTAGATCTTCTTTAGTTTGATGCTTTATGATTTGAGCACTAGATTTCTTAGTACCAATCTCTTTACCAAAATCTATAGTCAGCTTATAAGCAGGTCTTCTGGCCTCGGGAAAATCTTCCACATTGATAACCTTACCTACTCGGATATCAACTTTATCAAAATCTTCATATGCAATTTGATCTTTTATTTGCATTAAAAAAGCACCTCCTTAAAAAAATAAGGACGGTGCTAGCTTGCGGTGAGCCTGCCGAACCGTGGTACCACCTTAGTTGCTTCTCAAATAGATTATGACGTTATCAACGGAGATGCTTTTCGCATTCAGCTCCAGGGCGGGAAACCCCTTCATTGCTTTTCTGTATTTATTTTAACATTGGTATTTGTAGGAGTCAATTTAGTATTCTCTTGTTTTGTTTCTTGTTTATTATTTTGATTTTGCCTTTGCTCTTTTAATTTTTCTTTCTCCTCTTCTAATCTCTTTTTAATTTTTTCTAACTCTTTTCTGGTTTGATCTACCTGTTCTTTTTTACTCGAAGAGGAGTTTATCTCATCCTCAGTTGAGGATATAGGATGTGGTGTGGGTTGTGGTGTTGAACTAGGCTGTAATGTTGGGGTAATAGTTGGGATCGGAGTTGGAGCTATAGTAGGTGTTGGGGTGGGAATAGGGGTAGAGGTAGGCTTAATAGTTGGCAAGACAGGTGATGGTTTAGGTGTAAGCGGAGCTTGCCCCTGCTGCGCAGGGGTAGGTTGTGCCTGAAAAGCCAACGGTGTAGGTGCAGGCAAACCAGCTGCCGCAGATAATCCCTCATTATAAGTAGTAATAGATTGTGACAGTTGGTTTATTAACTCTTGTTTTCTAACTGGATCAGAGATTTTAGTAACCTCTTGTGCTGCAACTGAGGTTTGATCTACCAGTTCAGTTAAAGTAGTAGATGCTTGCTCATTTTTATTCAAAAGTACTGCTGCCTCCAAGAAACGTCTGTTAGACCTCTCAACTGAAAACCAAGCACGGGATTGAGGTGTAACAGAAGCAATTAGGACAATTACCTCTTCCAGCTTTCTTTTAATTGGATACGTTCCATCTCCTGGAACAGCATTATTAGAAACAAGTGCCAAAACTGCTGGTGGAAACAAAACTAGGGCAATAGAGAGTGTTAATATAGTCAAAATTTTGGCCATATAAACAGCATAAACCAAACAAGAGACTATTTCAAAGTACTTTCTTAATATCAGAAGCTGTGATTAGCAAACTTAAAAGCAAGAGTGCTGCTAACCCTGCCGTGTGAACCCACTTCTCAAAAACTGGGTGAATTTTTTTGCGGGTTGTTGCTTCAACTAAAAGGAAAAATAACCTTCCCCCATCAAGTGCTGGAATAGGTAACAGATTAAAAACTGCTAAATTAAGTGAAATTAATGCTACAAAACCCAAATATGGAATTAAAGGATTTTCTATAGTGGTTAAAATCTGGTTAGCTATATTGGTAATTCCCACAGGTCCTGCAACAGCTCCAGAAATTGGAGCAGTAGAGTTTTCCCTAAAAGACTTACTCACCAAATCCCCTAAAGTAATCATGGAATAGGCCACCAAGTTGTAGCTATGAATAGGCCCAGAAAAGACTTTCTGTAAGGGAGTTGTGTAGTTAATATTTGCTACATCTATACCTCCAAAAGCAATTCCCATTGCTCCTTGCCCTACTGGAGGATCTTTCCTTGGAATAAGACTGACAATCCTCTCTTGATTATTATCCCCTTGCAAACTAATTTTTACCTCAGTTCCTACCAAAGTTTTAGTTTTTTCCAGTAACTGACCTGCATTAGTCAATCTAACTCCATTTAAAGCAACTATTCTATCTCCGCTTTTTATTCCAGCAAGCTGTGCAGGAGAATCCTTAGCAACATTTCCTACCACAATGAAAGACTCAATTTTTTGATCTGCTCCCACAAAATTATATTTATTATTGTAAGGCACATTGATAGAGAAATTTTGAGCTGCTAAAAATATATAGAAAAGTAAAAATGCGAGAAAGAAATTCATTACAACTCCAGCAACCACCACAGTTATTCTTTTCCAAACATTTTGGTAGGCAAATGAGTGTGTGTTTTCCAGAATTTTTTTGTCTATCTCATCTTCTCCCAGCAATCTTACAAACCCCCCAATTGGTAGAGCATTTAAAGAATACTCTGTTTCACCAAATTTTTTTCCAAAGATTTTTGGAGGTATGCCAAAACCAAACTCCAAAACTTTTATTCCAAACTTTTTAGCCATCAGGAAGTGACCAAATTCATGGATTAAAACTAAGGTTAATAATGTAAGAACAAAAACAATAATAGTTATAAACATTTACAACTGTATCAACTCTTCTTCCTTAGATTTTGCAAGTTCTTCAATCTCTAATATTTTTTTATCTATCAAATCTTGTAATAATTTTTCCCGTCTTAAAAGTTCATCTTCGCCAATTGCCCCATTTTCTTTCTCTGTTACCCAACTCTGACGGGCATCCTGACGGATCTGCCTGATAGCTACTTTTGCACTTTCAATTTTTTGATGCAAAATTTTTATAAACTCTTCTCTCCGCTCAGTTGTCAGAGGTGGTATTGCTAATCTAATTAGTGTCCCTTCATTAGAAGGATTCAAACCCAAATTAGCCTCTTGTATTGCCTTTATGACATTTGTTAAAACACCGCCATCCCAAACATTTACAGTTAAAAGGCTTGGTTGGGGAGCTGCAATATTGCCCAGTTCCAGCAACTTCATATGTGACCCATATGCTTCAACTGGGATATTTTCTATCAAAGCAGGATTTGCTCTTCCTGCTCTAATCCCAGATAAATCCATCTTAAAATGATGTATCGTAGTTTCTATTTTTTCAGCTGGTGGCTTAAGTTGTGGATCCATAATTTAAATAGATAATTGCTAATAGTTAACTGTTAATAGTTTTCTATTGCCTATTAACGATGAACTATTAACTATTAACCAAGAGCAACTCTTTCAAATTTACCTACTTGGATATTTTCTCCTAATTTTGCAACAGTAGATTTTACTAGTTGATCAATAGTAAGAGTATTATCTCTAATATATTCTTGAGCAAGTAGTTCCTCAACAGATGATGGGTTCATGGAAGCAATTTGTAGTGCTAGTTCATGAGCTAAGTTTTTAAAATCGGAAGTATGAGCTACAAAATCTGTTTCACAAAGAAGCTCTACTATTACCCCAACTTTTCCACCATGAGAATAAGTTTCTACTAATCCAGCTCCTACTTCTCTATCAGACTTTGTTGCACTCTTTTCTAAACCATGACTTTTTAACCACTCTTTAGCTTTTTCAAAATCACCTTTTGACTCTCTTAACGCCTCCTTGCAATCAGCTATTCCAGAACCTGTTTCCTCCCTTAATTTTTTAATTTGATTTATGTCCATCTTTTATCCTTACTTGACAATTCTGCGTAAAATTTCTAAACGCAGATTGTCATCCTGAGCAAAGCGAAGGATCTCGGTTGGATTGCTTCGCAAAGCTCGCAATGACAAACTAACTACACCTTTCTCTCTGACTCTTGTACTGTTACTTTTTCTACTTCTTCTTCAGCTGCTGCTACCTCATCTTTTAGTTCTTCATCCACTCCACTTTCAGCTAATTTTTCTTGAGCCTTTTGTGCATCACTCGCTTCTTTTGCTGCTAGTTTTGCAGCCACTTTTCCTGCTTCTTTTAATCCTGCTGAATAAGCATCTGCAACTCCTTGTGTCAGAATAGTTATGGATTTTATAGCATCATCATTACCAGGAATTGGGTAATCAATTAAGTTTGGATTACAGTTAGTATCAGCAATTGCCACAACTTTTATGCCCATTCTTTTGCATTCTTGTAAGGCTGTATTTTCTGAAACAGCATCTATAATAAATACTGCATCTGGCAAAACTTTTAAATTTATTACTCCCTCATAAGTTTGTTCTAATTTTAAAATTTCTCTATCTATCAATAACTGTTCTTTCTTGGTGTATTTTGCCAGTTCACCTTTTTCTTTTTGAACTTTTAAATCTTCTAATTTTTTAACTCTTTTACCAATTTCCTCAAAATTTGTTAAAAACCCTCCAACCCACCTCTGGACCATAAAAGGTGCTCCTATTTCTTTAACCGATGCTTTTACAATATCCCTAGCTTGTTTTTTAGTTCCTATAAAAAGTAAGACTTTGCCATTTTTTCCCAATTCATAAACAAACTCACAAGCTTCTTTAAGAAGTTTTTCACTCTGTGCTAAGTCTATAATATGAACTCCATCACGGGCTCCATAAATATATTGTTTCATCCGAGGATTGCCACGACGGACTTGATGCCCAAAATGGACACCTGCTTCTAATAAATTTTGCATAGAAGGAGTACTTAACATGTTTTCCTTTTTCCTCTCTGTTAGCGGTATAGTTTCAGGAAAACTACTAACAGATGTGTAATGAAGGTATTTTATCGGTTCAGCCCAAAAAAGTCAACGCTTGGCTATTATCTACCATCCCTGCTAATTCTTCGCATATTCCTTCTAATTGTCCATTTCAGGTCTACTGGCAAACTACTTTGCCTAAAACTCCCAAATGAATTATTTCTATCTTGCGATTGTTCCTGACCTTCATTTTTTCTATTATTTTCAAACCCTCTTTCTTTCATAATTATTCTTTCTCCTCTAATTTAGATAGTTTCACTTGAATCCTCTGCATTGCTTCCATTCTTTCTAGATTTTCTCTTCTATCAGACATATCTACATGATGTTCTTGTCCACTCTTTAGATTTTTCAGAAATGGATATCTTTGGGATGCTTTTAAAAACATATCCTGGGCAATTGTTCTATAACTAAAATGCCCTTGAGGAACACTTCTTAACTCTGTTAACCAAAAAGCTTCCCTTAAATTCATCCCCATATACCACCTGGTGTAATTTGCTAAAGTTGTTAAATACTGAGACTCCTGT
>Ga0080064_1004067_pt1 | contig 19549 bp, 15 predicted proteins | sample Subgrocontami54m_FD_69260 | JGI IMG/M metagenome (GOLD analysis project Ga0080064, IMG submission 69260) | Subsurface groundwater microbial communities from S. Glens Falls, New York, USA - GMW46 contaminated, 5.4 m (SPADES assembly) (version 2) ...
GGGCGAGGTGCCCGCGGCGGGCACCCCCCCCGGGGGGCCCGCCGGGGAGGAGCCCCGTGCGCTCGCCGGCCGGTCCGCGGAACCCGCCCGCCGCGCCGCGGCCGCCGGCTTCGACGTGGTGGAGGTGCACGGCGCCCACGGCTACCTGGTCGGCCAGTTCCTCTCGCCGTACGCGAACCGCCGCACCGACGAGTACGGCGGCGACTTCGAGCGGCGCCTGCGCTTCCCCCTCGAGGTCATCGCCGCCGTCCGGGAGGCCGTCGGCGAGGAGGTGCCGGTGCTCTATCGCCTCAGCGCGGACGAGCACGTGCCGGGCGGCCTCACGATCGACGACGTGTGCGAGATCGTGCCGCGCCTCGAGCGGGCCGGTGTCGACCTCTTCGATGTCTCCGCCGGCATCTACGAGTCCGCGGTCTGGATCGTCCAGCCGATGGAGATGCGGCCCGCGTGCCTGGCCCCGCTCAGCCGCCGCATCCGCGCGCGCGCGTCGGTGCCCGTCAGCGTCGCGGGGCGGATCGGCGACGCGAGCGTGGCCGAGGCGGTGCTCGAGGCGGGCGATGCCGATTTCGTCACGCTCGGCCGCGCGCTCCACGCGGACCCCGACATGCCGCGCAAGAGCCTCGAGGGGCGGCTGGACGAGATCTGCTCCTGCGTGGGATGCCTCACGTGCAGCGACCTCCTCGGGCAGAACCTGCCGGTCCTCTGCCTGGCGAACACCCGCACGTCCCGCGAGCGGGAGTACGCGGTCCGGCCCGCCGCGCGGCCTCAGCGCGTGGTAGTCGTCGGGGCAGGGCCCGCCGGGCTCGAATCGGCGCGCGTCGCAGCCGAGCGCGGCCATGCTGTCACCGTCCTCGATCGCGGCGGCGAGCCCGGCGGTCAGCTCCTGCTGAGCCGGCACGTGCCGGGCCGCGAGGACCTCGCCGCGCTCGTGGTCTACCTCGCCGCCGCTGTCGCGCGGGCCGGCGGCGAGATCCGGCTCGGCGTCGAGGCGACCGAGGACGTCATCCGGGGGGAGGAGCCCGACGTCGTGATCATCGCGACCGGGGCGCGCCTCGGCATCCCGCCGATTCCCGGCATCCTGGACAGCCCGGCCGTCGACCTGTTTCAGATGCTCCGGCGCCCGCTGTCAGGGTCGCGGCGCGCCCTCGTGATCGGGGGCGGGATGCTGGGCGTGGGCGCCGCGCATGCGCTCGCGGCCCGGGGCGTCCTAGTTTGGGTGGTCGAGCCCGGCGGCGAGCTGTCGAGCGAGCTGGGTGTCCGCCCGCGGTGGCAGTACGTCGCCGGTCTCCGCGGCCGCGCGAACGTCACCGTGCATCTGAACACCACGGTCGAAGCGCTGTGGGCCGACGGCGCGCTCCTGCACTCTGGAGATCGCGCCGTAGAGCTTGGGGGCCTCGATCTCGTTGTCGCCACTCGCCCTCGGGTCGCCGTCAACGAGCTGGCCGAGGCGCTCAAGACGCGGGCCGGCGGGCCGCCCGTCTTCGAGGTGGGCGACTGCGTGGTCCCTCGCACCGCGTTCGAGGCGATGCAGGAGGGGGCGGCCCTGGGGCATCGGCTCTAGCGGGAGCGGGCGGCGCGGCGCCTGCGGGCCGCTGCCTGGCCCGCATCGTCCCGCGCGTCAGCTGGCATCACGGATGGGATCAGGGGCAGGCTCGCCTCGCTGAGCGGACGGCCGACGTGGTCGCGGATCCACGCGGCGTCCCACCACTCGAGCGGCGTCACCGACACGCCGTTGATCAACACCTCGTAGTGGAGATGGTCCCCCAGGGCCAGCCCCGTACTCCCCGTCCGCCCGAGCTCCTGCTCCTTGGCGACCTGGTCACCTTCCTTCACGGCGATCGACGAGAGATGAGCGTAGAGCGTCTGGAGCCCGAGACCGTGGTCCACGACGACCGCGTTGCCGTAGATCGACAGCGGCCCGGCGAAGATCACCACGCCCGAGTTGGCGGCGGGCACCGGACCGCGTTGCACCGCCGCCAGGTCGTAGCCGAAGTGGATCTGCGTGTCCACGACCTTGCCGTGATAGCGGTACGTCCGCGTCTCGGCGAAGTTGGAGAAGACCTTCGTGTTTCGCGGCTGGACGAAGACGCCTTCCCAGAGCGGGCGTGGCTGCGTCTTGGCCCCGAGCGCGCGTTTGGCCTCCTCGGCCTGCTTGCGGCTGTCGCGGTTGACTGTGAGGAAAGCCGCGAGGAGATCACCCGCCGCGATCGTGCCGGCGCGCTCGGGCAGGAGCTCGGGCAGCTTGCGCTCGAGGAACTCGTCCTTGATCTCGATCGTGTCGGTCTTGAAGCGGCGCGCCTTGACCTCGACGGCGACGGTGCGGGAGGTGACGTTGCCGGCCTCGTCCTGCGCGACCGCCGTGATGGGTGTCCCGGCCTCATAGTTCCAGGGCAGGGCGACCAGGTCGACGAAGAGGCTGGACTCGGGCGGCCCGGCGGGGTAGGCGCGGAAGGCGAGCCCGCCGACGGTGACGGTCACGCGCGAGGCGCCCTTGGACCGCAGCACGACCAAGCCGCCGCCGCCCTGCGCCCAGTAGCGTGTCGCGGCTACCACTTCGAGCGAAGGCGGCGTGAGGTCGAGCATCACCGGCGCCGACAGGATCGGCCGGTCGTCCACGCGGATCGGCCGCCAGAAGCCGTCGCGCGCCAGCACTTCGAGCGTCGCCGCGCCCTCGCGGAGGCCCAAGGTCGCCCCGGTCACCTGGAGCGCCACGCGCTGGTTGTTCGTCGGCGCGCCCGTGAAGGCCTGCTGCACGATCACGACGTTGGCCGAGCCCTGCCGCAGCCGGATCTCCATCGAGCGCACGCCGCCCCTGGCGGCCCGCAGGTCCACTGCCAGCGGCGTCCTGACGCCGATCCAGCGCGGCTCGGGGTCGAGGCTGGCGCGGATGCCGGGCACGCTCTGCCGCCATGCAAGGTACCCGAGGGCGCCGACCACGAGGAGTGAAGGGACGACGATGATGGTGAACCAGAAGTTGAATGTCGAGCGGGCCACGGGCCCATCATAGCAATGCCCGCTCGCCCCGCGGCCGGGAATGTGCTAGCAGAGAGGGACGATGCAAACGGTCTGTCTCTGGCTTTCCGCGGCAGGCTTCGTGGCGAGCGCGGCCCTGCACTTCCTGTCCTTCACGCCCTGGGCGGCTCTGCCGGGCGAGCGCGCCGTCTGGGCGCTGGGCGCCCTCGTCTTCGTGCTGGCGGCGGTGGTGGTCGCGCGGCTCAGGAGCACGGCGCTCCTCGGCCGGCGCTGGGGGCGCGTGGCCGTCTACGACTGGCGCGCGCTCGTCAGCAAAGTGCCGCTGGGGCTGCAGCTGCTCGTCGTGGGCGCCGCGCTCTACGCGTGGATGAACTTCGTCCTGTGTCTCTTGCTCGAGCCGGCGGCACTGCCCCAGGGCGCGATCACGCTCCGCATGGCCGCGGGCCACCTCATCTTCTTTTTCCTCGTGCCGCTCGTCTTCTTTCGGTGGGTCGACGGCGCGCACTACGCCGATCCAGCCCTCACCAAGCCCCCGCGTCCTTGACACCCCCAACCCCTTCCGATAGAGTGTTGCGGGTTTGTACCTAAAAGCACAATGTCACGACTCGTCTGGCTGATCCCGCTCTTCCCGCTCGTGGGCGCGCTGGCCAACGCGCTCCTCGGCCGCCTCACCGGACGCTACGCGCACTGGATCGCGGTCCCCGCGCTGGGCCTGTCCTTCGTCGTCTCGTGCTTCGTCTTCGCGCGCGTGCTCCACGGCGAGACGTACGTGGGCCAGCTCTTTCCGTGGATCAGCGCGGGCGGCTTCAAGACGGCGGTCACGGTGCAGGTGGACCAGCTCTCGGCCGTCATGCTGCTCGTCGTCACCGGCGTGGGCTTCCTGATCCACCTCTACTCGGCCGGCTACATGCATGGGGATGCCGGCTTCGCCCGCTTCTTCACGTACCTCAACCTCTTCGTCTTCTCCATGGTCATGCTGGTGCTGGCGGGAGACTTCCTCCTCCTCTACGTCTTCTGGGAGGCGGTCGGCCTCTGCTCGTACCTCCTGATCGGCTTCTGGTACCAGAAGCAGTCGGCCTCGGACGCCGGCAAGAAGGCGTTCATCGTGAACCGGGTGGGGGACTTCGGCTTCGGCCTCGGCATCATGCTCATCTGGACGACGTTCGGCACGCTGACGTACGGTGAGGTCTTCGCCAAGGCGACCGACGCCGTCAGCGGCGGCACGTACCTCGCGATCGCGCTGCTGCTCTTCATGGGCGCGTGCGGCAAGTCGGCCCAGCTGCCGCTCTTCACCTGGCTGCCCGACGCGATGGAGGGCCCGACGCCGGTGTCGGCCCTGATCCATGCCGCCACGATGGTGACGGCGGGCGTGTACATGGTCGCGCGCTGCTACAAACTCTTCGAAATGGCGCCGCTCTCGCTCGAGATCATCGCCTGGGTGGGCGGCTTGACCGCGCTCTTCGCGGCGAGCATCGGGCTCGCGCAGACCGACATCAAGCGCGTGCTCGCGTATTCGACCATCAGCCAGCTGGGCTACATGTTCGCGGCCGTGGGCGTCGGCGCGTATGCCGCGGGCATCTTCCACCTCGTGACCCACGCCTTCTTCAAGGCGCTCCTCTTCCTGGGCGCGGGCAGCGTCATCCACGGTCTCCACGGCGAGCAGGACCTGCGCAGGATGGGCGGGATCGCGCCGCGCATGCTCGTCACCACCGTCACCTTCCTCGTCGGCGCGATTGGCCTCGCGGGTATCCCGCCCTTCGCCGGCTTCTTCTCCAAAGACGAGATCCTGGCCTCGGTGTTCCACGAAGGACACGTGGCGCTCTGGGCCGTGCTCCTGCTGGGCGTGCTGCTGACCGCGTTTTACACGGCACGCGTGGTGTTGCTGGCCTTCTTCGGCGGACCGCGCATGTCCAAGCAGGTGGCGCACCACATCCACGAGTCGCCCGCTGTCATGACCGTGCCGCTGGGCGCGCTGGCCGTCCTCACGGCGCTCGCGGGCATCGTCGGCGTGCCGTCCTCCCAGGGCACGGCCTTCGCGCGCTTCCTGGCGCCGGTGCTGCCGCTTCGCCTGGTGGAGCACGGCGGCGTGACGGCGCTCGCGCTGGCGGCCGTGTCGGTCGTCGTGGCCGTGGGCGGCGTCTTCTTCGCGTGGCTCGTCTATGGCCGCGGCCCGGTGGACGCCTCTTGCATCGGCGTGCCGCGCAACGTTGTGCACCGGATCGTGCTGAACAAGTACTACGTCGACGAGATCTACGACGCGCTCTTCGTCCGGCCCATCTACCGTCTCTGTCTCTGGTGCTCGCGTGTCTTCGATGTCAAGGTGATCGACGGCCTCGTCAACGGGGTCGGGTCGGCCGTGGTCGCGTGGGCGCTCGGGCTGCGCCGAATCCAGACGGGCTTCGTGATGAACTACGCGCTCGGCATGCTCCTGGGCGCGATCGCCCTGGTTGCCTTTCTCCTCGCGGCGCGCCCGTGAGAGCGATCCTCTCGGCGGTGACCTTTCTGCCCGTGGTCGGCGCCGCCCTCATCTTCGTCCTGCCGCGCCGCCGGGAGGGCCTGGTCAAGGTGACGGCCCTCGCGACGAGCCTCGTGACCTTCGCGGTCTCGGTGCCGCTGTTCACGCGCTTCGACGCGTCGCTGTCCGACTATCAGTTCGTCGAGCAGCGCGCGTGGATGCCCACCCTCGGCGTCTCGTACCACCTCGGGGTGGACGGGATCAGCCTGCTGCTGGTGCTGCTGACGACCTTCCTGATGCCGCTGGTCCTGCTCTCCTCGTGGCACTCGATCGAGCGGCACTGGAAGGAGTTTGCGATCACGATGCTGCTGCTCGAGACGGGGATGCTGGGCGTGTTCGTGGCGCTCGACCTCTTCCTCTTCTACATCTTCTGGGAGGCGATGCTGATCCCGATGTACCTCATCATTGGGATCTGGGGCGGGCCCAATCGGGTCTATGCCGCGGTCAAGTTCGTGCTGTACACGCTCTTCGGTTCGCTCCTGATGCTGGTCGCCATCCTGGCGCTCTACTTCCTCCACGGGGCGGCGACGGGCGCCTACACCTTCGACCTGCCCGTCCTGGTGCGCTACGTGCTGCCCGCCGGCCGGGCGCAAGACCTCATGTTTCTCGCCTTCGCGCTGGCCTTCGCCATCAAGGTGCCGATGTGGCCCTTCCACACGTGGCTGCCCGACGCTCACACGGAGGCGCCCACGCCGGGCAGCGTGATCCTGGCGGGCGTGCTGCTGAAGATGGGCACGTACGGGTTCCTCCGCTTCTGCCTGCCGCTCTTCCCCCAGGCGACGATGACCTTCGCGCCGTGGATGTTCGCGCTGGCCGTGATCGGCATCATCTACGGCGCCTGGGTCTCGACGGTGCAGGCCGACATGAAAAAGCTGGTCGCCTACTCGAGCGTCAGCCACCTGGGCTTCGTGGTGCTCGGACTCTTCACGCTGAACCCGCAGGGCATGGTCGGCGCGATCATCCAGATGGTCAACCACGGCCTCTCGACGGGCGCGCTCTTCCTGATCGTGGGCATGCTCTACGAACGGCGGCACACCCGGCTCATCGCCGACTACGGCGGGCTGTGGAGCGTCGTGCCGGCGCTCTCGGCGATCTTCCTCATCGTGACCTTTTCCTCGATCGGCCTGCCGGGGCTCAACGGGTTCGTGGGCGAGTTCCTCATCCTGGTCGGCGCTTTCCAGGTTCATCGGCCGGCAGCCGTGCTCGCGACGACGGGGATCATCTTCGCCGCCGTCTACCTCCTGTGGATGTACCAGCGGGTGATCTTCGGCGAGGTGACGCATGAGGAGAACCGCCGGCTCCCGGACCTCTCGCTCCGCGAGTGGGTGATCCTGGTGCCCGTGCTCGTCTTCATCGTCTGGATCGGCGTGTACCCGGTCGCGTTCACGGGCAAGACCGAGGCGAGTGTCCAGGCGCTGATCGCCCAGGTCCAGACGAAAGCGGCCGCGTCAACCGCGATGGTTTCACGGTGACCGACGCGGTCGCGCTCCCCGCGGTGAGCCTGCGCGTCATCGCGCCGGCCGCGCTGCTGGCAGTGACGGGCTTCGTCCTGATGCTGCTCGATCTCCTGCCGCCGCGGCAGCGCCGCGAGCACATGGCCTTCGTGGGGCTGGCGGGGGTCGCCGCCGCGCTCGTCGCCACGGTGCTGCTCTGGGGCTCGGAAGAGACCGGCTTCCAGGGCATGGTCGTGCTCGACAACTTCACCCTCTTCCTGACGCTCGTCATCGGGTACGCGACGGGGCTTGTGCTGCTCCTGTCGATCGACTACCTGCAGCGCCTGGGGATGGAGTCGGGCGAGTTCTACATCCTCGTGCTGTTTGCCGCCACGGGCATGGTCGTCATGGCCGGCGCCAACGACCTGATCGTCGTCTTCCTCGGGCTCGAGACCATGTCGCTGGCGCTCTACGTCCTGGCCGGCATCTTCCGCACGCGGATCGAGGCGGGCGAGGCCTCGATGAAATACTTCCTGCTGGGCGCCTTCGCCTCGGGCTTCTTCCTCTACGGCATCGCGCTGATCTACGGCGCGACGGGCTCGACCAATCTCAACAAGATCGGCGCGGCCGTCGCCGCGGGGGCGGCGCGCGACCCGCTGCTTCTGATCGGCTTCGGGCTCCTCCTGGTGGGCTTCGGCTTCAAGATCTCCGCGGTGCCGTTCCACATGTGGACGGCGGACGTCTACGAGGGCGCTCCCACGTCGGTGACGGCGCTTATCGCCACCGGATCCAAAGCCGCGGCCTTCGCGGCGCTGCTGCGGGTGCTGCTCACGGCGATGCGGCCGATCCAGGGCGAGTGGGCCTGGCTCTTCTGGGGGCTGGCGGTGCTGAGCATGACGCTCGGCAACGTGGTCGCGATCGCCCAGCAGAACCTCAAGCGCATGCTCGCGTACTCCTCCATCGCCCACGTCGGCTACATGCTGGTCGGCATCGTCGCGGGCGGCTCCCTCGGCAACGGCGGCGTGCTCTTCTATCTCCTCGTGTACACGTTCACGACGGCCGGCGCCTTCGGCGTGATCCTGCTGCTCGAGCGCGGCGGCGAGGAGGCCGTGCGCATCGGGGACACGGCCGGGCTCGCGGCGCGCCACCCGCTGGCCGCGCTCGCGCTGTCGGTGTTCCTGCTCTCGCTGGTCGGCATCCCGCCGACGGCGGGCTTCGTCGGCAAGTTCTACCTCTTCGGCGCCGCCGTCCGGTCGGGCTACATCTGGCTGGCGGTCATCGGCGTCCTCAACTCCGCCGTGGCGGCCTACTACTACCTGCGCGTCATCGTCAGCATGTACATGCGCGAGCCGGAAGGGACGCCGACCGTGCTCGCTCCCTCCTTCGCGGGCGCGCTCGCCCTTGTCGTCGCCCTCTGGGGCGTGATCCAGCTCGGGATCATGCCCGCGCCGATCTTCGATCTGGCACAGTCAGCGGTTCTCCCCCTGTTGCGGTAGTGACCGTCAGGTTTCCCTACCGCGGCTGGCTCTTCGACCTCGACGGCACCGTCTACCTCGGCGAGGCGCTGATCCCCGGCGCGGCGGAGGTCATCGCCGCGCTGCGCGCTGACGGCAGGCGCGTGGGTTTTCTCTCCAACAAGCCGCTCCAGACCCGCGAGGACTACGCCGCCAAGCTCAGCCGCCTCGGAGTGCCGGCCTCGGCGGATGACGTGATCAACTCGTCGCTCGTCCTGGCGCGCCACCTCCGTGCGCTCGACCCCGGCGCGCCGGTTTTCGTCATCGGTGAGCCGGCGATGCTGACGGAGATGCGCGCGCACGGCTTCGAGGTGCGCGACGACGGGCGCGTGCGGTGGGTGGTGATCGCCTTCGACCGAACCTTCACGTACGCCAAGCTGAACACGGCGCTCCAGGCCGTGAAGCAGGGCGCGCGGCTCATCGCGACCAACCCGGACCGCACCTGTCCGGTCGAGGGCGGCGAGATCCCCGACTGCGCCGGCATGATCGCCGCCGTGGAGGCCGTGACCGACCGGAAGGTCGAGGCCATCGTGGGCAAGCCCTCGCCCATCATCCTCGAGGTCGCGCTCCAGGCCCTCGGCTGCCCCGCATCGGACTCCGTCATCGTCGGCGACCGCATCGAGACCGACATGGTCATGGGAAGGCGGATGGGACTCGCGACCATCCTCGTGCTCTCCGGCGTCACGCGCCCCGATGATCCGCGAATCGCCGCGCTCGCTCCCGACCACGTGCTACGATCAGTGCGGGAGTTGATCGCGTGAGCCGGCTGAACGGGATCGATACCGCGACCTTTGACGCCGTCGTGATAGGCGGCGGGATGGCGGGCGCGGGCGTGGCGCGCGACCTGGTCCTGCGCGGCGCTTCGGTCGCCCTCCTCGAAAAGGGCGACTTCGCCTCCGGCACCTCCTCCAAATCCTCCAAGCTCATCCACGGCGGCCTGCGCTACCTCGAGCTGTTCGACTTCAGACTCGTCCGCGAATCTCTCCGCGAGAAGAAGACGCTCGAGCGCTTGGCGCCGCACCTCGTGCGCCCGCTGCCCTTCCTGGTCCCGGTCTACCGCGGCTCCAAGCGCGGGCTCATCACCGTTCGCATCGGCATGTGGCTCTACGACCTTCTGACGCCGGGCAGGGAGCGGGAGCGCTTCCGCGTGGTCCGGGCGGTGGATGCGCTCGCACTCGAGCCGTCCATCCAGGCGCGGGACCTTCGCGGCGCCGGCTACTACTTCGACGACCTCCTGCTCTTCCCCGAGCGGCTCTGCCTCGAGAACGCGCTGTCCGCCGCCCGCCGCGGCGCCCGCGTGCACAACTACTGCGAGGTGGAGGAGATCACGCGCGGCCCCCGCGGTATCGACGGCGTGCGGGTGCGCGATCTCCTGACCGGCGGGGTGCACGCCGTGCGCGCGGGCGTCATCGTGAACTGCGCCGGGCCGTGGGTGGACCGCCTCCGGGAGCTGGCGGGCGTCAGCGATGCGGGGAAGCGCGTGCTGAGGACGACGAAAGGCATTCACTGCATGCTGCCGCGCATGACGGACCGGGCCGTCTACCTCTCGGCGGGCGACGACCGCATGGTCTTCGTGATCCCGTGGCGCGAGTTCTCCATGGTCGGCACCACGGATACCGATTTCGACGGCGACCCGGACCGTCTTTGGGCCACGCGCGAGGAGGTCGAGTACCTGCTGGATGCCGTCCGCCCCGCGCTGCCCGACCCGCGCGTGGCCTTCGACCAGGTCGTCTACACGTGGGCCGGGGTGAGGCCGCTGGCCTTCGAGGAGGGCGCCTCCGCCTCCAAGGTCTCCCGCGACCACAAGGTCGTGGTCGAGGGACCGGAAGGCCGCTTCCTCTCCATCACGGGCACCAAGCTGACCTGCTTCAGGAGCCTGGCCGAGGAGGTGGGGGATCGAGTGATGGGCGCGCTCGGTCGTCGTGCGCCCTCGCGGACGGCCGCGCTCACGCTGGACGGGCTCGACGACGAGGCCGGCAAGCTCGAGGCGCGGGCGTGGATGGACGTCTCCGGCGAGATCGCGGCAACGGGGCTCTCACGGGAGACGCTTCAGGTTCTGGTCGAGACCTACGGCCGGGGCTACCCGCGCGTGCTCGACCTGGCGAAGAAGCTTCCCGACGGCGCCGCGCGGCTGTGCCCCCAGAACGCGGAGATCCTGGCTCAGCTCCATCATGCGGTAGCCGAGGAGATGGCGGTCTCGCTCCAGGACTTTCTCCTCCGGCGCACCGCCATCGGCCAGAGCGCCTGCCTCGGCCTCGACTGCTACGAGACGATTGGCTCGCGCATGGGCGCGCTCCTCGGCTGGTCCCCCCGCCGCCTCGACGCCGAGCTCGACGCCTACCGCGGCTGCGTTGACCGGAGCCTGAGGTTCCGGGGCCCCTGATTCGTGCTATAGTCCGTCCCGCTTGGCGCAACGATGCGCAAACTTTGCGAGCCTGCCATGCAATCGACACAGGCCACCGGTAGCATCACCGGCGTCGGCATCCCCATGGATCACCCCTGACGAGGAGGACAGCCATGCCACGTACCACGACCCTCTTGCGCTCGGCCACGTGGGCCTGCGCCCTGTGGGCGGCGATCGCCCTCGCGCCCGCGCCGGCCTCCGCCAAGACCGAAGTTCAGTTCTGGCACGGTCTTGCGATGCCCCTGGGTGGTCTCCTCGAGAAGATCGTGACGGATTTCAACGAATCGCAGGCCCAGTACCAGGTCACCGCGACCTTCAAGGGCTCGTACCCGGAGACGATGGTCGCGGCGATCGCGGCGTTTCGCGCCGGGAGCGCGCCCCACGTCGTGCAGATGTTCGAGGTGGGCACGGCGACGATGATGGGGGCGCGGGGCGCGGTCAAGCCCGTTCACGATCTCATGCGCGAGGCCGGGGTGCCGCTCGATCCGAACGCATACCTGCCAGCGGTCCGCGGCTACTACAGCCTGCCGGACGGCCGGATGATGGGGATGCCCTTCAACAGCTCGACGGCGATCATGTTCTACAACAAGGACGCCTTCAAGAAGGCGGGGCTCGACCCCGCCAAGCCGCCCCAGACCTGGCCGGAGCTCATCGAGGCGGCGAAGAAAATCCGCGCGGCCAACGCGGCGCCGTGCGGCTTCACCACGGCGTGGCCGACCTGGACGCAGTTCGAACAGTTCAGCGCGATTCACGACGTGCCCCTGGCGACGAAGGCGAACGGCATGGCGGGACTCGACGCCGAGCTGAAGATCAACAGCCCGCTGCATGTCCGCCACGTCCAGGCGCTCATGGACATGCTCAAGGAGGGGAGCTTCAAGTACGGCGGCCGGGATGCCGCGGGCGACGCCCTCTTTCCGTCGGGCGAGTGCGCCATCATCCACGCCTCGTCGGGCCTCCGCGCCCGGATCGCGCGCGAGGCGAAGTTCGAGTGGGGAGTGGCCATGCTGCCCTATTGGCCGGGCGTGGCGGGGGCGCCGAAGAACTCGATCATCGGAGGCGCGGCGTTCTGGGTCATGACCGCTCCGAACCGGCGGCCGGAGGAATACAAGGCCGTGGCCGAGTTCTTCCGCTACATCAGCCGACCCGAGGTGGTGGCCAAGTGGCACACCGACACCGGCTTCCTTCCGATCACGTTCGCCGGATACGACCGGGTCAAAGCCTCGGGCTTTTACCAGCAGAACCCCGGCACCGACGTGCCGTTTCTCGAGCTGACGCGGACGCAGCCGACCGAGAACTCCAGGGGCTTGCGGCTCGGCAACATGCCGGAGGTCCGCAACATCATCCAGGAGGAGGTTGAGAAGGCCCTCCAGGGGCAGCAGACGGCGCAGCAGGCGCTCGATAGCGCCGTGCAGCGCGGGAACGTCGTCCTGCGCAACTTCGAACGGGCCAACCGGCCCTAGCGCCGGGCATGAGCGCGCGCGTCCGGGCCGCTCGCCGTCGCGGGCAACGGCGGCGGCGGCTCGGCCTCCCGCCGCGGATCACGCGGGACGCGGCTCCGGCCCACGTTCGCTGACCGCCCATGCGCAGGCGCGCCGTTTTCAGCAACAAGGTGTTGCCCTATGTGCTGCTGACTCCGCAGCTCCTGATCACCCTCGTCTTTTTCTTCTGGCCGGCGGGACAGGCGGTCTACCAGTCCTTCCTGTTCCAGGACGCGTTCGGTCTCAGGCAGAGCTTCGTATGGTTCGACAACTTCCGGGCACTCATCATCGACCCCTTGTACCTGGATTCGGCGGGACGGACGGTCGTGTTCACCATCTCCGTGACGGCCTTGTCCATGTCGTTCGGTCTTCTCTTCGCGGCGATGGCCGACCGGCGCATACGCGGGGCGACGGGGTACAAGACCTTGCTGATCTGGCCCTATGCGGTGGCGCCGGCGGTAGCGGCGGTGCTTCTGCTGTTCATCTTTCACCCCTCCATCGGGCTGCTCGGCCGGGCCCTGGTGCGGATGGGCGTTCCCTGGGACTACCTACTCAACGGCCCGCAGGCGATGCTGCTCGTCGTTCTTGCGTCGGCCTGGAAGCAAGTGAGCTACAACTTCCTGTTCTTCCTCGCCGGGCTCCAGTCGATCCAGAGGCCGGTGATCGAAGCGGCCGCTATTGACGGGGCGGGACCGGTCCGGCGCTTCTGGAGCATCATGTTCCCGCTGCTGTCGCCTACGACGTTTTTTCTGCTGGTGGTGAACCTCGTGTATGCGTTCTTCGACACCTTCGGGACCATCCATGTCCTGACCAGAGGCGGCCCCGGAAAGGCCACCGAAACGCTGATCTACAAGGCGTACGTGGATGGGGTCATCAACCTCGACCTCGGAGGATCCTCGGCCCAATCGGTCGTACTGATGCTGATCGTCATCGCGCTGACCGCAATCCAGTTCCGGTACGTCGAGCGAAGGGTCCACTACTGATGGTCGAGGGCAGATCCCGGGCGGCGTGGCTTCCCCATGCCGTTCTAACGGCCGGCGTGCTCATCTTCGCCTTCCCCATCTACATGGCGTTGATCGGGTCGACGCACGATGCCGCGACCATCGGACGCGGCAGCCTCCCCCTGTACCCCGGAGAGAGGGGCCTTGAGAACTACGCGCAGGCGTGGACCCAGGGCAGCGGGCAGCGCGTGAAGGCGTCGCCCGTGGCGCGGATGATGTTCAACAGCTTCGTGATGGCCGTCGTCATCGCGGTCGGGAAGATCGCGGTGTCCATCATTTCAGCCTACGCTGTGGTGTTTTTCCTGTTCCCGCTGCGGATGTTCTTCTTCTGGATGATCTTCATCACGCTGATGCTGCCTGTCGAGGTGAGGATGATCCCCACTTTCAAGGTCCTCTCGGATTTGGGCATGATCAATACGTTCGCCGGCCTCACCCTTCCCTTGATCGCCTCCGCCACGGCGACGCTGCTCTTCAGGCAGTTCTTCTTGACCGTTCCCGACGAGCTGATGGACGCCGCCAAGATCGACGGGGCCGGTCCGCTGCGCTTTTTCAGGCATGTCCTGCTGCCGCTCTCCAAGACGAACATCGCCGCACTGTTCGTCATCCTGTTCATCTACGGGTGGAACCAGTACCTCTGGCCCCTGCTGTTCACCACCAGCAGCGGGATGGACACCATCGTGATCGGCATCACGAAGATGATCGGCACGGGAGATGCCCAGACGGACTGGAACCTCATCATGGCCACCACGATGCTGGCCATGCTGCCGCCGGTAGGCGTCGTGATCTTCATGCAGCGCTGGTTCGTGAAGGGGCTCGTGGAGGCGGAGAAATGAGAGCCCTGCTCGTCATGAGCTGCGTTGTTGGGGTCCTGACGGCTGTCACTGCGCAAGGTCGGGCGCAGGGACCGCCCGCGACGCTCCTCGCCGCTCACCGGGGCGGCGCGCTGCTCTGGCCCGAGAACAGCCTGCTCGCCTTCCGGAACGCCGTCGCGCTGGGCGCCGACTTCATCGAGTTCGACGTCCACCTGTCCCGCGACGGAGAGGTCGTGGTGATCCACGACCCGACGCTCGACCGCACCACCACGGGCTCCGGCCCGGTCAAGGACCGCACGGTGGCCGAGCTTAAGGCGGTGCGCCTCAAGGACAGGACGGGCGCGCTGACGGAGGAGACCGTGCCGACGCTCGACGAGGTCGCGGCCGTGGCGGCGAAGAGCAAACGGCGCATGCTCCTCGAGATCAAGGTCGACGCGTCGCGTGCGCGCTACCCAGGCATCGAGGAGAAGGTGCTGGCCATCCTTGACCGCCACGGCATGGCCGGCTCGACCGTCGTCATGGCGTTCGAGGCCCCCACCTGGCGGCGCGTCCGCGAGCTGCGCCCCGACGTCGTGACGTGCGCGCTCTACTCGGCCAGCATGCTCGGACGGACGTCGCTGGCGGCCGAGCTGGACGCGCTGCGCTCAGCGGGCGTTCGCTTCATCGGAGTCGAGCACACCGCGGTGGACGCGGCGGTGGTGGCGCAGGCCCGCGCGGCCGGCCTCGGGCTCGGCGCGTGGACGGTGAACGACGCCGCGGCCATGAAGGGTCAGATCGACGCCGGCGTCGCCATCCTCATCACCGACCAGCCTGACGTCGCCAAGATCCTTCTCGGGCGATGACGGCGCGCCGGTTCGTCCTGGCGCTGGATCAGGGCACGACGGGCTCCCGCGCGCTCGTCGTGGACCCCGACGGCGCGGTCCGGGGGAGCGGCTACATCCCGCTGCCGCAGTACTACCCCAAGCCGGGCTGGGTCGAGCACGACGCCGAGGAGATCTGGCAGACCACGACTCAGGCCATTACCCGGGCACTGTCCGCGGCGCGCGTCGCGGCGGCGGACATCGCGGCCATCGGCATCACCAACCAGCGCGAGACCTCGGTGCTGTGGGAGCGCGCCTCGGGCCGCCCCGTGCACCGCGCGATCGTGTGGCAGTGCCGCCGGACGGCGCCCTTCTGCGAGCGCCTCAAGTCCGAGGGGCACGAGGCCGAGTTCAGGCGCAAGACCGGCCTCCTGCTCGACCCGTACTTCTCCGGCACCAAGATCCGCTGGCTGCTCGACGAGGTGCCGGGGGCGCGGCTGCGCGCGGAGCGCGGCGAGCTCTGCTTCGGCACCGTGGACTCGTGGCTCCTCTGGCGGCTGACCGGCGGCGCCGTCCACGCCACGGACCCGACCAACGCCTCGCGGACGCTCTGCTACGACATCCGCGCGCTCCGCTGGGACGAGGCGCTGTGCGAGGCGCTCGGCGTGCCGGCGGCGCTCCTGCCGGAGGTCAAGCCGTCCGCGGGCTTGTTCGGAGAAACGGCCGCGGGCGTCCTGCCCGCCGGGATCCCCGTCACGGGGATCGCCGGGGACCAGCAATCGGCGCTCTTCGGCCAGTGCTGCTTCGAGCCCGGCATGGCCAAGAACACCTACGGCACCGGCTGCTTCCTGCTGCTGAACACGGGCGGCACACCGGTCACCTCCGAGCGCGGGCTCCTCACCACCGTCGCCTGGCAGCTCGACGGCGCAGCGACCTACGCGCTCGAGGGCAGCGTGTTCATCGCCGGCGCCGTGGTCCAGTGGCTCCGCGACGGCCTGGGCATCATCGGGAGCGCGGCCGAGACCGAGGGCCTGGCCGAGTCGGTCGCGGACGCGGGCGGCGTGTACCTCGTCCCGGCCTTCACGGGGCTGGGCGCGCCCTACTGGGACCCGTACGCGCGCGGCGTGCTCGTTGGCTTGACGCGCGGGACCACCAAGGCGCACATCGCGCGCGCCGCGCTCGAGGCGATCGCCTACCAGAACCGCGACGTGCTCGACGCCATGACGGCCGAGGCGGGCGCGCCGCTCCAGGCGCTGCGGGTGGATGGCGGCGCCGCGGCCAACAACTTTCTCTGCCAGTTCCAGGCCGACGTGCTGAACGTCGAGGTGCTCCGCCCCGCCGTCACCGAGACGACGGGGATGGGCGCCGCGTTCCTCGCCGGTGTCGGCGCCGGCATGTGGAAGACGGGCCACCTCGCGGGCCGCTGGCGCCTCGAGCGCCGCTTCACGCCGTCGGGCGGCACCGCGGCTCGCGAGGCGGGCTATGCGGGCTGGCGCCGGGCCGTGGAGCGCGCCCGCGACTGGGCGGAGCCGTGACGATGGCCTCGAGCTGGCCGAGAGCCACTTGACACGAACTCTCTTCCGGCAGATTCTCGAACGCATCGAGCGGCTCCCGCGACGGAGACCGAACTGCTGACCCATCCTTAAGGAGGCATGCGCACCATGACTCGAGCAACCGTACAACCGGGCGAACCAGCGCCAGACTTTGCGCTCCCGGCCGTCCATCAAGCGGGGGAGGTGTCGCTGGCCGATTACCGGGGCCGGAGCCCGGTTCTTCTGGTGCTCCTGCGCGGCTTGTACTGAGCGTTCTGCCGGCGCCAGCTCGTCGAGCTGGGACGGTCCGCGACAAAGCTCAAGGAGGTCGGGGTCGAGACGCTGGCGGTCGTCGCGTCGCCCGTCGAGCGCGCCCGCCTCTACTTCCGCTACCGGCCCGTGCCGCTCGCGACGGCCGCCGACCCCGACCTCCTCACGCACAAGGCTTTCGGCCTTCCCAACGTCCCAATGACGCCGGAGATCTGGGAGACGGTCGAGGGGAAGGCGAACGAGCTCGCGCGCGACCTGCGTGTGCCAGTCCAGTCCGGCCAGGCCTACGCCGCGATCGACGGGCTGGACGGCTTCGAGAAGGTCAAGACCGATGACACCGATATGCAGCGCCACCAGGAACAATTTACCGGCCATTTCCTGCTCGATCGCGACGGGGTCGTGCGGTGGGCGAGCATCGAAGGCGCCAACGCCGGCCTCGCCGGCCTCCCCCTTTTTCCCACCGACGAAGAGCTGATGGCGGCGGCGCGGGCGCTGTGATGCCCGGGGGCGATCGGCCCCCCTGCTCCGGACGGTCGCGGCCATGACGTGTCCGGGCTGCGGCTTCGAGGCGCAATCGGACTTCGCGTTCTGTCCCGGGTGCGGCCGTACGCTGCCTGCCGCATCCTCGAGCTGGCCGAGAGCCACTTGACACGCGGCCTCTTCCCGCAGATTCTCGATCGCATCGAGCGGCTCCTGCATCGGAGACCGACCCGCTGATCCATTGCAAGGAGGCATGCGCACCATGACTCGAGCAAGCCTGCAACCGGGCGAACCAGCGCCAGACTTTGCGCTCCCGGCCATCCATCGAGCGGGGGACGTATCGCTGGCCGATTACCGCGGCCGGAGCCCGGTCCTTCTCGTACTCCTGCGCGGCTTGTACTGAGCGTTCTGCCGGCGCCAGCTCGTCGAGCTGGGACGGACGGCGGCGAAGCTCAAGGAGGTCGGGGTCGAGACGCTGGCGGTCGTCGCGTCGCCCGCCGAGCGCGCCCGCCTCTACTTTCGTTATCGACCTGTGCCGCTCGCGACGGCTGCCGACCCCGAGCTTTTCACGCACAGGGCCTTCGGCCTTCCGAATACGCCGATGACGCCGGAGATCTGGGAGGCGGTCGAGGGGAAGGCCAATGACCTGGCCCGCGACCTGCGCGTGCCGGTCCAGTCCGGCCAGGCCTACGCCGCGATCAACGGGCTGGACGGCTTCGAGAGAGTCACGACCGATGACACCGACCTACAGCGCCACCGAATCCAGTTTACCGGCCAGTTCCTGCTGGACCGCGACGGGGTCGTGCGGTGGGCGAGGATCGAATGCGCCAGGGACGGCCTCGCCGGGCTCGACCGGTTTCCCACCGACGAAGAGCTGATGGCGGCGGCGCGGGCGCTGTGATGCTCGGGGGCGACCGCCCCCCCTGCTCCGGACGGTCGCGGCCATGACCTGTCCGGGCTGCGGCTTCGATCCGCGCGAGAACTTCGCGTTCTGTCCCAGGTGCGGCCGCAAGCTGCCCGCCGCGTGCCCGGCGTGCGGCTTCGCCTGCGCGTCCGACTTCGCCTTCTGCCCGAAATGCGGCGCGGCGCTCTCGGCCCCCACCGCCGCGCCACCGGCGGCGGCGCAGCAGCCGGAGCCGATGCCGGCCCGGACGGCGGACCACGACGCCGATCGCCGCACTGTCACCGTGCTCTTCGCCGATCTCACCGGGTTCACCGCGCTCAGCGAGCGACTCGACCCGGAGGACGTGCGTGCGTTCCAGAACGACATGTTTCGGATGATGGCCGAGGAGATCCAGCGGTTCGACGGCTTCGTCGAGAAGTTCGTGGGCGACGCGGTCATGGCGGTCTTCGGCGCTCCGGTGGCCCACGAGGACGATCCGGAGCGGGCGCTGCGCGCCGGCCTCGCGCTCCTCGAGCGGATGCAGGCGCTCAGCCGTCAGTGGGAGCCGTGCTTTGGTGAGCCCGTGACGCTGCACATCGGCGTCAACACGGGACCGGTGGTCGCCGGGAGCCTCGGGACCCCCGCCGGCGGGGCGTATGCGGTGACCGGCGACACGGTCAACACGGCGGCACGCCTGCTCGCCGCCGCGCCGCCCGGCACGATTGTCGCGAGCGAGACCACCTACCGGATGACGCAGCAGCGCTTCGCATTCGAGCCGCTCGGCGACCTCACGCTCAAGGGCAAGGCGGACGCGGTTCGCGCCTTTCGCGTGCTCGGCGTACTCGCGGGTCCGCGGCCCACGCGCGGTCTGGAGGCGCTCGGGCTCGTGGCGCCGCTGATCGGCAGGGACGACGAAATCGGCCTGCTGCTCGCGGCGTTCGAGCGGGTGACGCGCGGACGGGCCGAGGTCGTGAGCCTCGTCGGCGAGGCCGGCGCGGGCAAGTCGCGGCTCCTCGCTGAAGTCTTTGGGCGCCTCGAAACGGACGGACGCCTCGTCCGCGTGACGGTCCGCCACGCCGCCTGCTCCTCGCTCGGCGAGCCGCCCTACGGCGTGTTCGCGACCTTCCTGCGCGACGCCTACGGAATCTCGACCTCGGACACCCTCGAGGGCGCGCGGCGGAAGCTCGTCGTTGGGTTGCAGGCCCTCGGAGCCAGCGAGGCCGAGGCGGAAGGCGTCGCGCCGCTCGTCGGCTACGTGCTCGGCCTCGAGTCCGGCGAGCGCGTGCCCGAGATCGAGCCCGAGCAGCTCCACCGGCAGATCGTCTTCGCCGCGCGGACCGTGTTCGAGCGGCGGCTGGCGCAGAGCCCGCTCGGGCTCGTGGTCGAGGATCTCCAGTGGGCGGGCGCGGGGGCCGGGGGGGTGCGGCGCCAGATCGTGGATCGGCTGGGGGACC